>JGI12316J15310_10000016_pt33 | contig 220399 bp, 190 predicted proteins | sample MarCyaLeptolynsp_FD_15310 | JGI IMG/M metagenome (IMG submission 15310)
GGAGCGGCGTTTCTGGAAGGCGCCCCGGGCTTTGCGGATCTCGATCCCAACGGAATTCGGTCGCTGGCGACACACGATATCCGGCTGCCTGGTCCCGGTCCGAAGAGCACCGGAATCTCGCTCCCGCCCGACTTCAACAAGAGCGGCGCCTACAAGGCTACGCTGACGATCCAGGACCGATCGCTCGCGCAGGTCGCTGGAGCCCCTCGGGTTTTCTCGCAGTTGACCGTACCCCTTGTGGGCCGCCAGTGCGGCGAGTCCCAATACCAGATGCTGATTGAGGAGACGACCAGCGGCGAGCGCTGGTTCGTCCAAGGACGGATTCAAGTAGGACACTTCCGTCTCGACAAGGATGTGGTGTCCGCATCGGTCGACGGCGGAGAGGCGGTCGTCACGATGACGCGCTTCGGCAGCCGCGCCGACCAGCGAGCGAGGATGCTGGTCCGCTCCTCCGACTCGTCCGTAGCGCGCTGGAAGTTCGACCTGCCGCGGCCGGTATCGGGCACGACGGCCCCTATCGAGATCGTGCCGGTTGGGCCGGGAGAGACGGAGCTGGAGATCCTTCTGGAGACCGGGTCCGGTGTGACCAAGAATACCTCTAAGAAGAAGATTCGGGTCGTGGTGACGGCGGGCGAGCAGAGTTCAACCGGGTGCCCGCTGAACAGCGGTTCGGCGGTCGAGGTCGCCGGGGCGATGATCGCCGTGGAGAGCAACGGCAACAACATGCTCGAGAAGAGCAGCGAGTCGATCGGCGAAGACCTGCCTGAAATGGTCAACTTCGTCATCGAGGACGGCGAGATTCGGGGAGACAGCGGTTGGTTCCCGGCGATGCACTTCTTCCAGTTCTCCGAGGGGTGCCGGGGGGAAGTGAGCGACGTGCTGATCACCAACAACGGGAGTGGGATTCACGAAGAAGCCGCCCCGAAGGATCAGGGGCTCGCTGTCGGCAACGCCAGCGTCGGGGGTGAACTCGAGTTCACGGGGGCGAACTTCGACCAGTTCTCCTACACGCCGCGCTATCGGGAGCTGGGCGACTCGCCGCCCGGCGGGCGCGGCGACCTACGGCTCGTCATCACCGGGACCGCCAAAGCCGGTGCGCCGGTGCGCTTTTCGGCGAATCCGATTCCCGTGATGCCCAGGTCGGGAGGGGAACTGGAAGTGGCGGTCGTCGCGGGCGAAGGCGCCAGCTGGACGGCGATGTCCGACAGTCCTTTCCTCCAGTTCGTCGAAACGGCGCCCGCGGCGGCGGCGCTCAAGATCGGGCGCGCGACGCAGGCGGAGAACGTCGGGCAGAAGTCCGGAACGGGCGGCGAGCGGTTGATTGTGGTCGTCTCTCCGAACAGCGGTCTTGACGAGCGCGAGGGGACGCTGATGGTGGGCGGCGATACGTTGACGATCCGCCAAGAGGGCGCCGACAGTCGCACGCCGAGCATCGCTTCTGGCGGCGTCGTGGGAGGCGCCTCCTTTACCGCGGGGGTGGTCTCAGGCGGGTGGACGAGCATCCTCGGCGACTTCTTCCTGGACGGCGTGCGCGTCTGGGGCGACGACGACTTTATCGCGCCGTCCGGCGTATTCGCCGGGGGGCGGACGGATCAGGCGGTACCGGGCGCCTTGCTGCCGACCGCGTTGGACGGCGTGAGCGCTTCTGTCGACGGTCGTCCCACGTTCATTTCGTTCACCTCGGCGGGCCAGTTGAACGTGTTGATCGACGACAGCGAAACGTTCGGCGACGTCGAGGTCCAGGTGACGACCCCTGACGGGACGAGCGTCAGCGCTTCCGTCTTCAAGCACCGCTATCTGCCCGAGTTCTTCCGCTTCCAGCCGGACGGGTTGCGCTTCGTGGCGGGAGTCCATCCCGACGGGACGTTCCTGGGCCCGGAGGGATTGTTCAACGGACTCACAACGCGTCCGGCGCGCCCGGGCGACGTCGTGCTGTTGTTTGGGACCGGTTGGGGTCCGACGATGCCGGCCAGCCCCAGTCCGGTGCTGGTCACGACGCCTCAAGCGCTGGCGACGCCGGCGGTGATTCGCATCGGCGGCGCGCCTGCGCTGGTGCAGTTTGCTGGGCTCGTGGGTTCGGGGCTCTATCAGTTCAACGTGGTGGTGCCCGACGTCGGTCCTGGCGAACAACCGATCGAAGGATTCGTGGCCGGCGTCCCGATTGAACGTCGAGCGTTCATTGCGGTGGGCGAGTAGGGGGGCATCATTCCGACGCGTCCTATCGATCACCGCAAGCCTCGAACTAGAGGGTGAGGCTATGATGGTCCGTTGCCGCCCGCGATGGACTGGAGGAGAGCAGTTGCGTTCGTATGCCTGACGGCGGCCGGCTTGTCGGCGCAGACGGTTTCCGAGGCGCCTTCTTTTCGCGATGCGTTGCCGGACTGGCTCGACCTCCAGCCCGAGTTTCGCGCTCGCTACGAAGGTCGTGACGGCAATCCCTTTGACATCCTCGTACCGCACGGCGTCCAGACGCGAGCGCTGCTGGGCGTCGACCTGAAGCCGGACCGGCGTTTCCGAGTTTATTTGCAAGGGATGGACGCGCGCGTGCCCACGATCGCGCGCGAGCGCCTCAACGACCGTTACCGCGGCGTCTTCGAGCTGCGAGAGGCCTACGTTGAGATCGGCGATCCGGACCAAGGCCGTTGGCGTCTGCGCGCCGGCCGCCAAACGCACTCCTACGGCTCCGAGCGCGTCCTGGCTCGCGCTAACTGGAGCAACACCCGCCGCGCCTTCGACGCCGTGAAACTCGCCTACGGCGACGACGACTTCAGCGTCGACGTCTTTACCGGCTCCGAGGTCAACGAGCGCATGGACCGTCCGGATTGGTCCGACTACGGGCGCGGACTGCACGGCGCCTACTCGACCTGGCGCAACTGGATCCCCAACGCGGAAGTCGACCTCTACCTGCTCTACCGAACGCGTCGCCGGGTCGTCGACGAGCTCGGCCGCACGGGGGACGGCGACCTGTGGACGCCCGGCGTCCGCATCGACGGCGCCTTGAGCGAACGCGTCGACTACGAGATCGAGTGGAACGTTCAGCGCGGCGACTACGCTGAATCGGACGTGCGTGCGCAGACCTTCACGGCGGTCGGCGGGTATCGCTGGGAGGACGCTCCGGCGCGTCCACGGCTGTTTGCGCAGTATCAGTACGCCAGCGGCGACTCCGATCCGACGGACGGCGTTTTCGGTACGGCGGACCAGTTCTCGCCGGCCAACCATCGCTACCGCGGCGCGGCTGACTTGATCGGGTACCGGAACCTGCGCGCCTTTGGCGGAGGATTGGAGTTGGAGCCGTCGTCTAGGGCGACGCTGGAGGTGCAAGTCGACCACTACGGGCTCGCCTCGGGCGCCGACGCCTTCTACACGTTCGGCGCGGACTTGTGGGCGCCGCGCGCGCCGGGCGGCACGTCGTCGACCGGGCTAGGCGTCGAAATCGACGTGACCGGGAGCTATCGCCTCAATCCGTATACGGTCATCAGCGCCGGGATCGCGAGGTTCGAGCGTAGGGGCTTCTTCCGCGACCATACGGACTTCACCTCGGCGACTTTCTCCTATGCGGGCGTCGAGTTTCGGCCCTAAGGAGAGATGAGCCTCGGGATTCGCAACATCGGACCCAAGTCGGAGCAGTGGCTACTTGACGTGGGCATTACCTCCCTGCGGGATTTGCGCCGCGCCGGGGCGGTGGAGACGTTCCACGCGATCCGTGCAGCGCGTGGAAGCGTGTCTTTGAACTTGCTTTACGCGTTGGAGGCTGGAGTCCGCGGAATCGACTGGCGCGACCTCTCCCCGCGGGAACGGGCGGAACTGCGGAGGCTGGCTCAAGCCGTCTAGTTCAGGCCGTCTAGAACTTTCCGTCGCGCACTTCAAAGTGCGTCGGCTTGCCGAGCGCTCGCCCGCCTTGCGCGATCCAATCCGCCGTCCACTCGATCATCTCGTCGATCGTCGCCGTCTCCGGGTTGAACATCTGTTTGCACAACGCGGCGTTGTTGAGCAAAGCCGTCTCCGTCTCGGCGCCGTTGAAGATCGCTTCGCGGCCGAACCGTTGCGCGAATTTCTCCGCGATCGCCCGCACGGACTCCGTCGCGGCGCCCGTTAGGTTGAGCACGAAGGCGGGCGTCGCCGCATGCGCGAACGACCGCAGTGCGACCGAGTTCGCGTCGCGTTGCCAGATCACGTTGACGTAGCCCGTCGCCAGATCGACCGGCGTCCCCGCATGGACGCGCGTGCCGATATCGTGCAGCACGCCGTAGCGCAGATCGATCGCGTAGTTGAGCCGCAGGATCGCCGTCGGCGTTCCGTTGCGCTCGGCGAAGAATGCGAAGAGCCGTTCGCGCGCTAAGGCTGACTGCGCGTACTCGCCCACCGGTCCGGTCGGGTCTTTCTCGGTCGGCCCGCCCGAGGCGACCGGCGTCAGCGGATAGACGTTGCCGGTCGAGAACGCGACGATCCGCGATCCGCGGAAACGCTCCGCAGCGACGCCCGGCGCATAGGCGTTGATCGCCCACGTCCGGGCGGCGTCTCCCGACGTGCCGAACTTTTGGCCGACCATGTAGAGCACGTTCGGCGCGTCCGGCAGCGCCTCGATCGAGGCCCGGTCCAGCAGGTCGCAAGTCGCGGTCTCGGCCCCGGCGGCCTCGAGCGCCTGGCGAGAGGCCGGGTCGGTAAAGCGCGCGGCGGCGATGATCCGCCGTTCGACGCCCGCTTGCTCCGACGCCCGGCGCGCCAAGGCCGCCATCGTCGGCCCCATCTTTCCCGATGCGCCGATCAGCAGCAGGTCGCCTTGGAGCGCCCGCATCGCCTCCACGTCGGCCTCGGTCGGCCGCGAGAGCGCTTCTTCGAGTTCGGTTTCGTTTCGGAACGTCACTTGGTCGTCGGCGTCGGTGTCGGCGCCGGCAGCTCTTCAGGGAACAGCGCCACGCCCTTCGGGGGCGGGAATAGATCCTTCAGCAGCAGCAGACGTTTGCGGATGTGCTTCGAGGCCAACTGGCGCGGCCCGGCCTCTACGTCGATGTCGCAACAGAGCCCGTGCAGGTAGAGCGCGAGGGTGTCGGCCAGCGCTTGCTCGGCGTACTCGCGCAGCGCGTCGGTGTCTTGCGTTACGTCGGCCTGCGTGCGCACGAGCTCTTCCTTGAGCGCCCAACCGCGATCGTCGATCTCGCCGCGGATCTGCGCGCTCAGCTCTTCTTGGATCAGCTTGAGAAATTTTTCGAACGACCGGTCGTCCATGCGACCGACCAGCGCTGAGGCGACTTCGACGTAGTACGAATCGTGCGAGTCGGCCATGTCTTCGTCTTTGATCGCGATAAAGACGTAGACCTCCTGCTCGGTCTCGACGACGGCGGAGAACAGCCGTCTCTCTTCCGGCGGCGGCTGGAAACTGACCATCGCCGAGATGTCCGGATCGATTGTCTCGGGCTCTTCCAGGTACCCGACGATCACCACGCGCAGCTTGGGAAGAAACTCGCCGACCTTGGCCGGAACGGCCGAAGCCGGATCGTAAATCAGCCGCTGCAACTCCGCGTCTTCGAGTGGAATGACGGAAAAATAGCTGACCGTGGAGTTGACCGGAATCATCTGTCCGGCCGAGTGGCGCGCGAACGATTCGACCGAAACCTTGGACTCAGGGGGCGTTGAACTGGTCATCGCGGAACAGGTCCGATTGTATCAACTAGGCGTCGAACGCCCGCCCGGATCGCTACGATGGCGCCTATGCCCCTCGTCTGGGAACAGCGTCTCCATCCCTTCCGCAACGAATGGGTGCTCTACACCGAGCACCGCGCCGGGCGACCGTGGGTCGGCGACGTCGTCGCGGCCTCCGCCGAGCCGCCGCCCTCTTACGATCCCGCCTGCGCGCTGTGCCCTGGGAACGAGCGCGTCGAGGGCCGCAACCCCGACTACTCGGCCGTGTACGTCTTCCCCAACGACCTCCCGCCTTTCTCGACGGAAGGTTCGGGCGCCCCCGCGACCGACGACATGACTGGCGATGCGCTCTATCTTTCGCGGCCGGCCTCCGGCGCGAGCGAAGTCGTCTGCTACCACCCCGACCACTCGCGGACCTTCGCCGACCTTACCGCGGCACAAGCCGCAGAAGTCGTCGCGACGTGGCGCGGGCGGACCCTCGAACTCAACGCCCGCGACGACGTGGCGCACGTGCTGATCTTCGAGAACAAGGGCGCGCTGGTCGGCACGTCCAACCCGCATCCGCACTGCCAGATCTACGCTGGGAATCTGGTCTACGGCATCGCCGAGCAGGAGTCCCGCTCCGCCCGCGAGTACGTCGACCGCACCGGCCGCTCGCTGTTGGCCGACGTGGTCGAGCGCGAGGCGTCGTCGTCCCGCGTGGTCTGCGAGAACGACGGCTTCCTCGCCTGCGTGCCATGGTTCGCCCGCTACGCTTACGAGATTCTGATACTGCCCAAGGCGCCTGTCGCCGGGCTCGCTGATCTCGACGACGTACTCGTCGCCGACCTGGGAGCGCTGATGGTCGAGGTCTCCGTCCGCTTCGACAATCTGTGGTCGATGCCGTTTCCCTACGTGATGGCCGTCCACCAAGCTCCGGCTGACGGCCGCGATCACCGCCGCTATCCTTTCCACATCGAGTATCATCCTCCGTTGCGCAAGCCCGACACGCTGAAGTACCTCGCCGGACCGGAGATCGGCGGCGGCTCGATGACCAACGAGTCCGACCCGGACAAGAAAGCCGCCGAGCTGCGCGCCGTCTCTCCCGTGAGGAAACCGCGATGAGCGAATTGGAGCAGTTTCGGATCCTTTTATCTGGATTGCAGGATCGAGTCCTGGAAACCCTGCTCGACGGGCGCGCGCGGTCGAATACTGCCGAGCTCTCGGCGATCGCCGCGACCACCGAAGCGGACACCATCTACGGCATCGACAAGATCACTGAGCAGCCGATTCTTGACTGGTTCACCGAGCACTGGCCCGGCGACGAACCGGTCGAACTCGTGATGGAGGGGCTGGAGGGCGAGCCGACCGTCTTCCCGCAGGCGACGCCCGCGACCAATCTGCGCTGGAAGGTGATCCTCGATCCCGTCGACGGCACCCGTGGCCTGATGTACGATAAGCGCCCCGCCTGGTCGCTGGCCGGACTCGCGCCCTATCGCGGCGAAGAGACGAATCTCTCCGACGTCGCGGTTGCGGTGATGACGGAGCTGCCGACGAGCAAGCAGTGGAGGGCGGACCGGCTGAGTGCGATTCGCGGGCTAGGCCCCGCGGGAGTCGAGGGGCTGTCGATCGACGTGCGCACCGGGGTGCGTAGTGCCTTCACGCCCGTCCCCTCGCGAGCTACGGATTTTCGGCACGGCTTTGCGGCGACCGCTCGATTCTTTCCGCAGGGCAAGGCGTTGTTGTCCGAGTTGGAAGAGCGGTTGTGGGCGGAGTTGCACGGCGCCGATTCCGGGGCGACTCCGCTTGTCTTCGACGACCAGTACATCTCGACCGGCGGCCAGATCTACGAGTTGGCCGTGGGCCACGACCGGATGCAAGGCGACCTCCGCCCGTTGGCGCACGCCAAGCTCGGCCTGGAGTCTTCGCTGACGTGCCATCCGTATGACATCGCGACGGCGCTCGTCTTGACCGAATTGGGCGGCGTCGTAGAGAAGCCCGGCGGCGAACCGCTGGATGCTCACTTGGACCTGACGAGCCCGGTCGCCTGGGTCGGCTTCCCGAATGCGGCGCTGGCCGATCAAGTGCGTCCCGTCCTCCATAGACTTATGGGTGAACTGCTATGAAGCTACGATCCGCGATCGGCAAAGCGCCAGGGCGCCTCGACTTGATGGGCGGCGTCGCCGACTACTCCGGCGCCCTCGTTCTCCAAACGCCGATCCAGACCCACACCCGCGTCCGCGTCGAAGAAGTCGAGGGCGATCACCTGAACTTCAGCAGCCGCTGGTACGGCGCCTGGGAGTGGTCGGTCCAAGGGCTCAAGAAGGACCTCGAAAGAACGCCCGCGGAGATGCGCAAGCAGCTCCAGTACTACGAAGTCCCCGACTGGGCCCGCTACCTCTACGGTTGCCTCTGGACGCTGTGCCGGGCCAAGGGGGTGTTGCCGCGTACGGGGTTGGAAGTCGAGGCCATGGAGAGCGTTCCCCAGGGCGCCGGCGTGAGCAGCAGCGCCGCGTTGGAGATCGCGACGCTGCGTGGGTTGGCGTCCGTGATGAAGGTGCGTTTCAAGGGCTCGGAGATCGCGCACCTGGGGCAGCAGGCGGAGAACCAGATCGTCGGCGCGCCTTGCGGGCTGATGGATCAGTTGGCCTCCGCCTTCGGGCAGAAGGGGAAGATCTTGCCCATCCTCTGCCGGCCGGACTACATGCACAAGCCGATCGATTTCCCTCGCGGGATGACGGCGGTTGGTTGGTCGAGCAGGTTGAGCCACAGCGTGGCCGATTCGCCTTACGCCGTCGCCCGCGCGGCCACGTTCATGGGCAAGCGCATCCTGGAAGAGCTGTGGGGAGCCCGGATTCCCTATGCGACCTCCGTCGCTCCGTCGTCGCTGCGGCGCGCGGAACCGTACATCCCGGAGACGCTCACCGGCCAGAAGTTCAAACGCGATTACGGCGTGATGGACGACCCGCTGTCGACCGTCAAGGCCAGGCAGCGCTACCCGGTCCGGGCGGCGTTGCGGTTCGCGTCAGAGGAGGATCACCGATCGCGGTTGGCGAAGGCTCTGCTGTCGGCGGAAGGCCCTGGTCTCGACGATCGAATGGAAGAGGTCGGCGAGCTGATGTTCCAGTCCCATGAGGGCTATCGCGAGATCGGACTGGGCCACGAGCGCACCGACGATATGGTCGAGCAGATCCGCGCGCTCGGCGTCGCCAGCGGCTTCTACGGCGCTCGTACGAGCGGCGGGGGCCTCGGCGGCACGGTGGTCGTGCTGATGCGCAAGAGTTCCATGTTCCTCGTGCGCAAGTTCATGCACCACTCCGACACGATTCCTACCGTGACCTGACGAGCGGGCTCCGACTGTGGAACAATAGCGCGACCTTGACGTCGGGAGGCTGATCGTATCGTGCAAACCACCGCTTGGGCCTGGCAAGACAGCGTAACGCTCGGCCTGTTTTTCGCCGCCCTCATCGCCATCGTCGTCTACGTCCTGCGGCTCAAGGAAGAGACGACGAGCGACTACTTCCTCGCTGGACGCAACGCGACTTGGCTCGCCATCGGCGCCTCGATCTTTGCGTCGAACATCGGCTCGGAACACGTGGTCGGCCTGGCCGGCGCCGGCGCCTCTTCCGGCATGGCGATGGCGCATTGGGAGATGCACGGCTGGATCATCCTCGCGCTCGGTTGGATCTTCGTCCCCTTCTACTCGCGCAGCATGGTCTACACGATGCCCGAGTTTCTGGAGCGCCGTTTCTCGGCCGGCTCGCGCTCGTTTCTCTCGATCATTTCGCTCGTCAGCTATGTGCTCACCAAGGTTGCGGTGACGGTCTACGCCGGCGGCGTCGTCTTCAAAGAGGTGCTCGGCATCGAGACCTTCATGGGCATCGATTTCTTCTGGATCGGGGCGATCGGGCTGGTCGTAGTGACCGGTCTCTACACCGTGATCGGCGGCATGAAGTCCGTGCTCTACACGTCGCTGTTGCAGACGCCCGTGCTGCTGCTCGGGTCGATCTTGATCGTCTGGATCGGGCTCGATCAGGTCGGCGGCTGGGGCGAACTGATGGCCGCCGCCGGACGCGAGACGACGGCCTGGGGCGACTCGCTGACCAGTCTCATTCGCTCGCCAGAAGACGACACCTATCCCTGGACCGGAGTCTTGTTCGCCTCGCCGATCATCGGCTTCTGGTACTGGTGCACCGACCAGTACATCGTCCAGCGCGTGCTCTCCGGCCGCGACCAGAGGGAGGCGCGGCGCGGCACGATTTTCGGCGCCTACCTGAAGCTGACGCCCGTGTTCATCTTTCTGATCCCCGGGCTGATCGCGCTCGTCATGAAGCAGAAGGGCATGCTCGATCTCCCGAAGGCTGACGCTGCGTTTCCGGTCCTGGTTGCAACGTTGCTCCCGGTCGGCTTCAAGGGCGTCGTAGTCGGCGGACTCGTCGCCGCGCTGATGAGTTCGCTCGCCTCGCTGTTCAACTCATCGGCAATGCTCTTCACCGTCGACTTTTACAAGAAGTGGCGCCCCCAAGCCAGCGAAAAGGAACTTGTGCAAACGGGGCGTATCGCCACCGCGGTCGTCGTGCTCCTGGGCATCGTCTGGATCCCGGTCATGAAGGGCATGGGCAAGGTGCTCTACTTCTACCTGCAAGACGTGCAGTCTCTCCTGGCGCCCGGTATCGCCGCCGTATTCTTCCTCGGCGTCTTCTGGTCCGGCGCGACGGCCGCCGGCGCCTTGAGCGGGATGGCTTTCGGCTTTTTCTTCGGCATGCTGCGCCTGTCGACCATCGTCTTTAACGACGCCTTCTCCGAGGGCACGTTCTTCCATACGTGGATCGTCGCGCCGAACTGGCTGCACTACTCGATCGCGCTGTTCCTGGCCTGTTTGGCGGTCATCTGGGCCGTGAGCCAGTTCACGGAGAAGCCGCGCCCGGAAAACCTCCAAGGCCTCACCTACGGCTCCGCCACGCCCGAGCAACTCGCCGAAACCCGCGCGAGTTGGAACGCCTGGGACGTGGTTCACACCTGCGTCATCATCGGCTTCATCCTCACCTTCTACGCCTACTTCTGGTAGAGCGCCTACTTCTTGTGAAGAGATTGCGCGGCGTGCAGAGTGGTCTCGGCGAGCTGCTCCAAACGCTCGCGTAGCGCATCAGGCAACGGCGTCTCCACGTCGCCCTCCTTGCCCGCTGCGTAGACGAAGCGCGGCACGATCCAGCAGCGGAAATCGAGCATCAACGAGTTCGCAAACCCCATCAACGACATGTAGCTCGAGTGTCCGCCGGCGGCGCAGAGAAACCCTACTACCTTCCCGCGCCAAGCCGCCCCGGTCATCTCGACCAGGTTCTTCGCGGCGGCGTTGACGTCGTAGTTGTAGATCGGCGCCGCCAGAATCACCGCCGACGCCCCGCGGATCTTCTCCCGCAACGCGTCCAGCGTCTCTGACTTCGCTTCCACGCCCGCGCACAATGGCGTCTCCACGTCGCGCAGGTCCACGAACTCCGACGCGGCCCCCGCCGCGGTCAGCATGGCGGACGTCTCCGCCGCCATGCGCCGCGATCGGCTCTCGGGATGCAGAGAGCAACTGATGACGAGTACGTTGGGCGAGCTCATTGAGGATATTCCACCAGTTCTACCTCGATCCCGTCAGGATCGAAGAAATAGAGACGCCGGCCAGGCTCGTAGTCTTGCTCGAAATGGGGAGTCACTCCCAACTCGGAGAGGCGCCGCTTGGCCGCCGCCAGATCGTCGACTACCCAGCCGAAGTGATTGAGTCCCGCGCGATCGTAATCCGGTTCGCCGGCGCGCCCGCCGCCCCCGACTTGGAACAACGCGATGTAGTTGACCGCATTGCCGACGTGAGCCGCAGGCTCCCCCGATGAGTTCGTCCCGCGCCAGCGCGGCTCGAATCCGAGCGCCCCGCGGTAGAACTCGATGCTGCGTTCCAAGTCCGCGACCGACATGTTGACGTGTTCTAGAAACATGGTTTCTCTCCTTGATTTACAAAAGCGATAACTTTCTTATATCATCGCCGTCGGAATAACGAAAGTAGAAACTTTGTTAAATGTTAGACTGTTGGTATGGCCCCTGAACTCACTCCGGCCAAGCGACGCGTCCTCGATCGGCTGAAGACCGGCGGCGCTGCGACGCCGGGCGAACTGGCGCCGGAACTGGAGATGACCGACGTCGCCGTCCGCCAGCACTTGCAGGCGCTGCGGGCCGACGGTCTTGTCGAGCCTCGCAAGCGCGCCGCCGAAGGCCGCGGGCGCCCGTCGGAAGAGTGGTCGCTGACCTCGGCCGCCGACGCCTACTTCCCCGATCGCCACTCCGATCTCACGGTCGAGCTGATCGACGCGGCCCGCTCCGCCTTCGGCGAGAAGGGACTTGCTCGGCTGATCGAGCACCGCTCCGAGCTCCAAGCGGCGACCTACGGCGGCTTGGTCGAAGACGCGGGCGCGCGCCTCGGCGCCCGCATTCGAGCGCTCGCCAAGCGACGCTCGCAAGAGGGCTACATGGCCGACGTGGAACGCCGTCGTGACGGCTCCTACCTGTTGATCGAGCGCCACTGCCCGATCTGCGCCGCCGCTAAGAGCTGCCAAAGGCTCTGCACGGCCGAGCGCGAAGTTTTTCAGGCGGCGCTCGGCGACGGCGTCACGGTCGAGCGAACCGAGCACCTGCTCTCCGACGGCGCCCGCTGCGTCTACGAGATCCGCCCCGTAGAAGGACGCTAGGATCAGGCTATGGGCCGAGTTTACGAACGCCTCGACGAGCAAGCCGTTGAGTTCATCCAGGCGCAAAGGATGTTCTTTGTCGCGACCGCGCCCGCCGGAGACGACGGGTTGATCAACCTGTCTCCGAAGGGGCTGGACACGTTCCGCATCATCGATGACCGGACCGTCGCGTACCTGGATCTTGTGGGCAGCGGGATTGAGACGGTCGCTCATCTCCGTCAGAACGGGCGCATCACGTTGATGTTCTGCGCGTTTGAAGGCGCCCCGAACATCGCCCGGCTCTACGGAAGAGGCGAGGCGATCGAGCCCGGCGAAGCCGACTGGGACGACCTGCGCGCGTTGTTCCCCGAGATGCCCGGCGTACGCTCGGTGATCCGCGTCCACGTCGAGCGCGGCTCGGACGCGTGCGGCTTCGGGGTTCCGCGTTACCGCTACGAAGAAGACCGTTCGACGCTGCTCGATTGGGCGCAGAAGAAGGGGCCCGATGCCGTAGAAGCCTACAAAGGCGAGAAGAACCGGGAGAGCTTGGACGGCCTGCCCGGCCTCCGCCGCTGAGCGCGCTCAGAGGATCTGGCGCAGCGCGTCCAGAAAACGGGTGTTCTCTTCCGGCCGCCGCACGGCGATGCGCACGGCCTCTCCTTCAATCCCGGGAGATCCGGTCAGCACGCGGATCAAGATCTTATGGTGCAGCAACGCCTCCCGCAGGCGCAGCGCGGGGACGCTGGTCCACAGCGTGAGGTAGTTGGCGTTGGAGGGAGACGGAATCATCAACGGCAACTCGCCGAGTTCCCTCAGCAGCCGCTCACGCTCCGAGGCTACGAGGGCGCGGGCGAGTTCCGAGTGCGCGTGATCGGCCAGAGCGGCTCGGGCCGCCGCTTCGGCGAGGACGCTCACGGTCCAAGGCTCCCTGCTCGGCCGGATGGCCGCGATCGTCTCCTTGGACCCGACCAGCGCGCCCACCCGCAACCCGGGCAGCGCGTAGAACTTGGTCAACGAGCGCAGGACCAGAACGTTCTTGCGCGACTGCGCGAGTTGGACCGCGGACTCCTCTTCCGTGAAGTCGATGAACGATTCGTCGATCAACAGGGTCCCTGGTCGGGCGACGGCGATCGCCGTCAGCTCCTGATAGCTCATGCTTTCGCCGGTCGGACTGTTCGGCTGGGTGAGGACGAGCAGACCGTCGGCGGGCCAGCCGATCGGGTCGCCCCAGCTCACGTGTTCGGCGTGCGGATACGCGCGATGGAACTCGCTGAAGGTCGGGATGGCCAAGGTCGTTTTGGCGTGCGGAACGGTTCGCGCGTAGAAGTGCAGCAGGTCCGTCGCGCCGTTGCCGAGCAGGATGTTTTCCGGCTCGACGCCCCACTGTCGGGCCAACTCTCCGCGCAGTTGGACGGGCTCGGTTTCCGGGTAATGGGGGATGCGATCGAGCGCCGCCTCCACCGCTGCGCGGACCTTGGGAGACGGGCCCAGCGGGTTGATCGAGGCGCTCAGGTCCAGGACGTCGCGCCAGTCCCAACCGTGAGCGCGAGCCACGGCGAAGAGGTCGCCTCCGTGCGTGATCTTCAAGCTCCCCAGGCTATCGCAGCGACGGCGGCTAGAGCAGCGGTCAAGGCCGTCGCGTAGAGCAGCTTCCTGGATTGGGCGGAAGCCCGGCGGTCGGGAGGCCGGCCCTCGGGGTTGAGACTAGCCTTGCGGCTAACGACGGCCTGGTACGAAGACTCTCCGCCCAATCGCACGCCGAGGGCGCCCGCGAAAGCCGCTTCCGGCCAACCCGCGTTCGGGCTCGGCTGGGACGTCGCGTCTCGTCTGGCAACGCGCCAGGCGGCCGATGCATTCAGGCGCATCAACGCAGCTCCGAGCACGACGAACAGCGCCGTCAAGCGAGCCGGAATCCAGTTGGCCGCGTCGTCCGCCTTGGCTGAGAACCAACCCACGTCGCGCCAGTGATCGTTGCGATAGCCGACCATGCTGTCGAGCGTATTGACGGCTTTGTAGGCGGCCATCGCGGGCGCTCCGCCCAGCACCAAGAAGAACAGCGGCGCGACCACGCCGTCGCTCAGGTTTTCTGAGACCGTCTCGATGACGGCGCGGCGAATCGCCGACTCGTCGAGACGTTCGGTGTCGCGTCCGACGATCCAAGACAGCGCCCGCCGCGCCTCGGCCTGCGCCCGCCGCGCCTCGGCGATATCGCCGCCGTCAAGCAGTCGGACGACCCGCCGCGACTCCCGGTCGAGCGAACCGATCGCCAGCAACGAGTAGGCCCAGTAGAGGTCCAACCAGCGCGGCAAGAGGTAGACCACGGCCGTGGTCGCTCCGACGACGGCCAGCCACAGGACGACTCCCGCCCACCGGGTCGCCCCCAACAGTCGCCGAGTCGTACGCTCGACGCGAGCGATCCACCACCCGATCGCGCGCACCGGATGCGGCGCCCAACGCGGATCGCCCAGCAGCAGATCGAGCGCAACGGCGGCCGCCACGAGCGGCCAAGTCACAGATAGAGCTCCGTGAAGAGATCCAGGTCGGCCGAGGCCTCGAACCAGTCGGCGAGTTGTTCGTAGGACTCCTCCTTGCCGACCGGTTCGGCGGGACGGAAGCCGAGCCAAGCCTCGACGACGTCTGGGCTCTCCAGGGCGCCGTGCAGGTAGGTTCCTCGAACGTTTCCGACTTGAAGGCCTTCCGCGCCGGGCGTGGTCTCGCCCATGTGAATCTCATAGGCGCCGAAGGTTCGACCGTCGGCAAGGCGGGCTTGGACGGCTTTCGTCGTCTTCGCTCTCGTGAGCGTCGTGGTCACCGGCAACAGGCGCAACCCGTCCTCCGTGCCGCCGGCTTCTACGTGATGCGGATCGTCGATCCGTTCGCCGAGCATCTGGTAGCCCGCGCAGACGCCCAGGACATGAGCCCCCGCTTCGGCTTGTCGAACCAGCCACTGGTCGAGGCCGCGCTCCTTCATCCAGCGGAGGTCGGCGATGGTGTTCTTTGAACCCGGGAGGATGACGACGTCGTAGTCGCCCGAGGCAGGGCGGTCGATCCAATCGGCCCAGGGCAGGAGGCGAAAGTCAGTGAGGTTCGAGATTCGAGGGAAGCGCAGGATCGCGATCCGCGGCCGGTCTTCCGGCAACTCTGTTGGCGCGAAGGCGAGCGGGCCGTCCTCCTCATCCACATGAATCTCCGGCGCGAAGGGGAACACGCCGAGGCACGGCGTCTCCGTCTTCTCTTCGAGCATCCGTCGTCCGTCGGCGAACAGCTCCGGGTCGCCGCGAAAACGATTCACCGCGAACGCGCGAACCAGGCGCCGGTCCGCCGGATCGAGAAGTCCCAGCGTTCCCCAGACCGCCGGAAAGACGCCGCCGCGATCGATGTCGGCCACGAGCAGGACGGGGACCTGGAATGGAGTCGCGAGTCCGAAGTTAACGAGGTCGACCGAGCGCAAGTTGATCTCGGCGAGTCCGCCGGCGCCTTCCGCGACGACCACGTCATAGCGGTCGAGCAGTCGCTCGAACGACTCCGCGACGCGTGCGCGCAGGTAGTCGGTCTGTTGGTAGTAGTCCTTGGCCGAGAGGTTTCGCCAGGGCTTGCCGTGGACGACGACCTGGCTCTGGGTGTCCGAAATCGGCTTCAGCAGGACCGGATTCATGTCCGGGTGCGGCTCGACTCCGGCCGCTTCGGCTTGGGCGACCTGGGCGCGCCCGATCTCGCCTCCCGCCTCACACGGGTACGAGTTGTTCGACATGTTTTGCGCCTTGAACGGCGCGACCCGCAGACCCCGCCGCTTCAAGTGGCGACAGACGGCGGCCGTCATCCAGCTTTTGCCCACCGACGAAGCGGCGCCGCCGACCAGGAGGGACTTGGCCATGGGAGCTACTTGGGCCCGGCTGCGATGACTGCTTGCCGGACGCCGTCGGAGTATTTTTGAAAGTTCTCTTTGAACAGTGCGGCGAGATTGCGCGCGGCCTCGTCGTAGGCGGCCTTGTCGGACCACGTGTGGCGCGGCATCAGCACGTCGGCGGGGACGCCCGGGCACTCGGCGACGACGTGCAGCCCGAAGACCGGATCTTCTACCGTCTTGGCGTCGGCCAGCGCGCCCGAGTAGACCGCGTCGAGCATCGCGCGGGTCAGGCTCAGCTTCATGCGCGACCCCGATCCGTAGGCCCCGCCCGACCAGCCGGTATTGACCAGCCAGACGCGCGAGCCGTGCTTTCGAATGCGTTCGGACAGCAGCTCCGCGTACTTGGCCGGACGCCAGACGAGGAACGGTCCGCCGAAGCAGGGCGAGAAGGTCGCCTGCGGCTCCGTCACGCCCATCTCGGTGCCGGCGATCTTGGCCGTGTACCCGGAAATGAAGTGATACTCGGCCTGTTCGGGCGTCAGCACGCTGAGCGGAGGCAGAACGCCGAAGGCGTCGCAGGTGAGAAAGATGACGTCCGAAGGGTGTCCGCCGACGCAGGGGATTTTTGCGTTCTCGATGTACTCGACCGGGTACGCGCCGCGCGTGTTCTCCGTGATCGAGGTGTTGCCGAAATCGACGTGGTGGTGCGCTTCGTCGTAGATCACGTTCTCGAGCACCGCGCCGAAACGCAGCGCGTCGAAGATCTGCGGCTCGGCTTCACGCGTCAGGTAGACGGCTTTCGCGTAGCAACCGCCTTCGATGTTGAAGATGCCGTTGTCGGACCAGCAGTGCTCGTCGTCGCCGATCAGTTCGCGCTTGGGATCGGCCGAGAGCGTCGTCTTGCCCGTGCCCGAAAGTCCGAAGAGGACCGAGGAGCTTCCGTTCTCTTTGGACGCTGTTGCGGAACAGTGCATCGAAAGCACGCCGCGCTTGGGCATCAGATAGTTCATCAGCGTGAAGATGCCCTTCTTCATCTCGCCCGCGTAGTCCGTGCCGAGGATCACCATCTGTTGGCGCTCGAGACTGAGGTCGACGGTCGTCTTCGACGTCATGCCGGAGGTGTGACGGTTGGCCGGGAACCCGCCGGCGTTGAAGATGACGGCGTCGGGTTCGCCGAAGCTCGCGAGCTGCTCATCGGTGGGCCGGATGAGCATGTTGTGCATGAAGAGCGCGTGGTAGGGGCGCGTGGTGATGATGCGAACTTTGATCTGAAAGTCGGGATCCCAGCCCGCGTAACCGTCGATCACGTAGAGCCGGTTGCGCGTGTTGAGGTAGTCGACGGCGCGCTCGCGATTCACCAAGAAGATGTTCTCGGGCAGCGGAAAGTTGACGGGGCCCCACCAGACGTCTGCTTCCGAGTCCGGGTGCTTGACGACGCGTTTGTCCTTGGGAGAGCGACCGGTCTTCTCGCCCGAATAAGCGATGAGCGCGCCGCGGTCGGAGATGGCGGAGCCCTTCTCGCGGCGGATGGCCTCTTCGTACAGTTGCGAGGGCGGAGGATTCCTCAGGATCTTCTTGACGGAGATTCCCAGGGATTCGAGGTTGATTTCGGCCATGATGATTGCGGTCGGTTTTCTAGGATACCCATATGGCTGAAACGTGGTGGGTTCGCGGCGCGTTGAGATTTCTAGAGATGAAGAGAGTCGGAATCCTAGCCGCGGCGCTGCTGTCGTTCCCGTTGATTTTGCCTGGAGCGGCGCTGGAGCCGGGCGATTCGTTCCCCGCGATGGAGGGACGAACGCTCGACAACAAGAGCGACCGGAAGCTGCCGGATGAAGCCGACGGCAAGCCCTTCTTCGCCGTCTTCGTCTTCTCGCGTGAAGCCCGAGACGAACTGAAAGATTGGTCGACGGCGTTGCTGGAACACGGCGAGGCCGACGGCGCGGAGGTCTTTCAAATTCCGGTGCTGGCGCGGGCGCCGTGGTTCATGCGCGGCATGTTGCGCCGCGACATTCGCGACGACGCTCCGGAGAGCGTGCACGATACGTTCTTCTTGCTCAACGACGATTACAAGCTCTGGAAGGAGCGGCTGGGCGCGGACGATTTTTCCTACGTCTACGTGGCGGCGGTTTCGGCGGAGGGACGCTTGCTCGGCGTTTGCGCCGAGTCGTTCAGCGATGCGGCTTTCAAGAGCTGTTTGCGACGCGTCGCGAAGGACTGAGGCCGGCTTGCGCTAGCGGACGGTTACGCGATGCGGACTCGTCCAGGCCAGATGGCCTTCGGCGACTTTGATGTTCGCCGGGTAGTCGGGCGATTCTCCCTCCATCTCGATGCGCCAGTAGTACCAGTGGCGGCCGGGCTCGGGACGATCGGTGAAGCTTGCGGAGAGCCGGTCCGAGGATCCGGCTTCTTCGTGGATTTCGTCGCCGTCGCGGATGAGGACGGCGCGAAGAATCCGTCTCGGCGCCTGGGCCTCCAAGGCGAGTTCCACGGGGCCGGTCGATTCGACGTCGGTCCCCATGAAGGCGCCGTCGGCTCGGGCGTCGAGCATGACGCGTGCGCCGTTGGTGGCGTAGACGCGGTGTTCGCGCAGAGCTTCGAGCGCCGCGTCGGGCGTCAGCTCGGGCAGCCAGAAACCCGTCAGCCCGCCCCCGGTGCCGGGGTTGCGGCGATGGCCGTCGCTCGTGCCGACGAAGCCGACCTTGAATCCGGCGTCGAGATCGGCGTGAATCTTTTCGGGGCGGTTGATGTAGACGCCCCAGCCGGCGGCGACTTCGATGTTTGAGTCGCACGGGCGGTCGACGAGGCGGAAGGTCGGGTGCTGCGAGTTCATGACGCCGCCGGCGGCCTCGACCTGATCGCACAGGATCTGGAAGTCGTCCTCTTCCGGGTGACGCAGGAGCGGCGCGTGGTCTCCGGCGAAGATGGCGGTGCGGTGGTTGGCGTTTCCGTCGTCCGTCCGGTCGGACCACTCCCATCCGGCGAGGGCGACGAAGCGGCCGGGCTCGGTGTAGCGTCGGCTGAAGTAGACGGAGAGCGCGTACTCGGAGTCGGTCAGCATCTGGTTGCGGTAGGCGCCTTGGGGGTTGGCGTCGAGCCAAGACGACGCGTCGTTCTCCTGCATCACGACGACGTCCAGCTTCGCCTTGTCGCGCGCGAAGTGCATCAGCTCGTCGACCTCGCCTTCGGCGTCGGCGGTGAGCGTGGTGTGGACGTGGAGATCGCCCCAGTAGAGCCGGTGCTCGACGCCGTCGATCTCGATCGCCGGTCGCGGGTCGGCCGTCCAGCCGGGTAGCGGAAGCGTGACCGGTTCCCAGCCGGTGAGTTCGAGCGGCGTGAACGGGCTCGCGGCTTTCGCGAGGTCCAGCTCGAACGCATACAGGTTGTGGCGCGGGTCGAAGCCGGCGAGCGTCAGAACGCCGTCCTTGGTTTGGGCGGATGCGGGAACGTCGTAGCGCACGAGCCCTTCGTGCAGCTTGACCGGCCCCGCCCAGGTCTCGCCGCTGAAACGTCGGCCGCTCAGCTCGCCCGGCAACGTACTCGAACCGTCGTGACGGACCTTGCGTTCCCAGAGCAGCCAGACATCGCCCGAGTCTTCCACGAGCAACGGATGCAGACGGCGTCCGGCGAATCCCCAGATCGGTCCGACTTCGGGTTCGATGCGGCTGAGCAGGCTGTGGCCCAGGTCCGCGACTTCCTCGGGGGCGGTCCAGGCGTCGTCGCGGAGCGAGGCGGCTTCGATCTTGTGATGCTGATCGAGCGCGCCCTTGCCCAGCACGTCGTTCTCCGTGATCCAGGCCGCGGTCAGCCCGGCGCCGGCGGCGTACACGGCGGTCGGATCGGTGGCGTTGCGGTCTGCCGAGAGTTTCTCGATCTTGCCGAGAGACGGCGCGACCTGGCGCGCGTAGACCGAGTATTCTAGCCCGCCGTAGCAGTCCCAAAGCGCGTACAGCCCGTCGGGCGTCGAGGCCAGCGCCGGTCGATAGCAGGCGCGGCCGGTTTGAGAGACGACCGCCCGCGCGCCGTCGGGTCCGCGCAGGACGATTCGCTGCGGCGTGGCCGCGTGGTCTTCCCAGGCGACGTACAGCTCGCCCTCGAACACGGTCGCCGCGGGCGCCAACGCCGACCGCCCCTCGACGGAGAGACGTTGCGCTCCGAGCCAACGGTCGCCGTCGAGACGGCGGGCGTAGACGCGCCACTCGAGGCCGATCTGTTGCTGCCAGACGCTCCAGGCTTGATCTCCCGAGCTGAGAATCCGCGGCGACCAGTAGACGCCTTCGCCCGGGCCGATCTCCATCGTCGGCGCGCGGCGGCCGTCGGTCAGCGTGGTCGAGAAGAGCCGCTCTTGGTGGTTGCGATAGGTCGACCAGACGAAGCGGGCGCGACCGTCGGCGTCTAGGTCGAACGAGGCGTCGTACGGCAGTCCGCGGTGTTCGGGGTTGACGATCACCGGCCGCGGCAGGTGCTGCCCGGCTAGCGGCGTGATGAAGAGTAGAAACCAGAGCAGGCGCATGGTTAGATCTCGTTCGGGCGCGACCAGCGGATGCGCGCCAGGAGGGTGTCTCCGGCCCAGTCTTGTTCGGGGCGCGCTTCGCCGACGGTGACGAGCGTCTCGTTCTCGGTGGCGTGGACGACCGCGAAGTTGCCCATGCGGGCGGCGAGTTCACCCGGCACGTCCATCGGGAAGACGACTTGCTCGGTGTCGCGGACCAGCGCCCCGGCCTTCTCGTCGAAGCGGGCGCAGTGGAGCGGCGCGCGCCAGCGCATCACGCCGTCGTTCTCCTGCGTCTGGCGCGTGTAGACCAGGAAGAGGCCTTCGGCGTGCTCCATCCAGTGCTGCTGTGTCGTCGACATGACGAGCTCCTCGCCGTCATCGAAACGCCACGCAGCCATCGGCTCCCACTCCAGGCCGTCCGCGGATTTGGCCCAATAGCCGCGGCCGTCTTCCGCCCGGATCGTCAGGTAGAAGGTTCCGCCGAAATGGGTGATCGACGGCTCCAGCAACCCGCGCTTCACCGCCAACTCCAACGAGTTGCCCGACCGCTCGACGGTCAGCGTCTCGCCGTCGAAATCGCACAGCAGCGTGCCGACGAGGCGGTCTTCGCGTTCGTAGGAGGCGTAGGTGACGGGGATGAGGATCTTGCCGTTGGGCAGGACCCAGCGCTGCGAGCAGTTGGTTCCGTAGATGCGCTCGGCGGCCGGATCGTCCCAGACGAGTTTCTTGCGCTCGGTGTAGGAGCCGTCGGGCCGTCGGACGACGTAGACCGGCCAGCGCAGTTTGTTGGGGATGGCGAGCGTGTCGTTCTGGTAGTAGACGTTCCACCCGATCATGAGCACGGTGTCGGTGAGCGGATGGTATTGCGGCGTGACGTCGGCGACGGCTTCTTCGGTGGGCGTGTCGCTGCCGTCCGGCGCGCTGGGCAGCATCTTTCTCTCCAGTCCGGGAATCGGTTGCGGCTCGCTCCAGTTGCGGCCGACGTCGGTTGATTCGGTCCAGTGGGAGGTGTCGTAGTTGTCCGACCCGGTGATGCGTTGCAGCGCCATGATGAGCTTGCCGTCGGGCAGGCGGCAGGCGCGCGGCTGGAACCAGGTGAAGCCGGTTTCGCGGCCGTTGAAGATGACCGACGTTTCGATGCTTTCAATCAGCGGCGGCGCCGGGGGCGGCGCGGGCGGCTCGGGTCGATCGCAGGCCGCTGCGGCAAGGCTGAGGGCGAGGAAGCGGCGCCGGTCAAGCATCGGCGACGAGTGTAAACGATCCGCCTACCCCCGGACGAGTTTCGCGGTCGTGACGGCTTGGCCCAGATGGCGCTGCGTGTGCTCGGCGATGTGAACGAGTAGGCCGAGGACGGTGGTGGGCAGGCGTTTGCGTCCGATGAAGCGCGGAGCGGTCTGTTGCACAGCGTCGAGGGTTCGGAGTCGGTTTTCGGATGCGGCCAGGGCGTCGTCGACGGACTGAAGCAGTTGGTCGAGCGAGGCGCCGGGATCGGATTCGCTCTTGAGGAACGCGAGTTGCTCGGGGGTGAGGGCGCGCTCCATGAGATAGGCGGTCAGTCGCTCGACGCTGCCGGCGATGTGACGGAGGTGGAAGCCCAGGGGCGGCAGATCCTCGTTCGGCGCTTGCCAGACCTGCCGGGTCGTCAAGCCTTCGGTATGCTTCGCCAGGTCCTCGCGAACCTGTTGGAAGCTGAAAAAGACGGGCTGGACGAGCGGGTCGACGCCTTCCAGCGGCCCGCGCATCCAGGGCTCCGGCGTCACTTGCGATAGCTCCGCTCGACCTCGTCGTCCCAATCGGTCGAGACCGGTTGGTCGCGCCAGAGCCAGCGCAACATGTCCGGCAAGATCGCTCCGCCGTGCGCGCTGCTGTGCGGTCCGATGCCCCAGACATAGTTCACGTCGTAGCCCTTCTCGGTCAGCGCCTTGGCCATCTGGACGTTGTTATAGAACCAGTCGAGATCCTGACGGTACGGCCGGTCAGGGCGTTTGCCGCGGTGGTCGTTGCGGCCGTCTTGGAGGAAGATGCGGATCGGCTTTCGCGGGTTCTTGCGAATCAGCTCCGGGTAGGTGTTCCCGCCGCGCCCGCCGAGGTTGACGTACGTGCCGATGAAGCTGACGACCTTCCGGAATTCGTTCGGCCGTTGCCAGGCCACGGTGAAGGCGGCGATGGCGCCGGAACTCGATCCGCCGATGCCGCGGTGTTCGGGGTCGTCGGAGATGTTGTAGTCCTTGCGGAGCGCGGGCAGCAGTTCGTCGACGATGACGCGGGCGTAGCGGTCGTTGAGCGAGTTGTATTCCTCGGGCCGGTTGGTGGCGCGGTCGCCCCAGTCGTTGATGGAGGGCTCGGGCTGCTCGGGCGTCCGCCCCGGGTTGATGAAGACGGCGAGCATCACGGGGATCTCGCGCCGGTAGATCAGGTTGTCCAAGACGTTGTGCGCGCGAACCTGCGCGTCGGGGTTCATGAACGCTTGCCCGTCGTTGAAGACCATCAGCCGCGTCGGCGTCTCCGCGTCGTACTGTTGCGGAACGTAGACCCAATAGGTGTGCTGCGTGCCCGGGTAGTTGGGGCTGTCGAGCAGCGTGAACGGCCCGCGGATCTCGCCCTTGGGCACGCCCTCCTGGGGCAGGGAATCGGGCCCGAGTTGATAGTACTGATTGAAGTCGGGGCCCTCTTGGGCGACGGCCGTCAACGCGACCAGGAACATCAGAAAGCGATACATGAGCCCAATCAGAGTAGCCTATACTCGCCCTCATGAAACGCATACTCGTTCTCGCGCTGCTGGCGGTTTCGGCTGCGCTTGCTGAGGATACGGTCGACGTCTACTGGATCGACGTCGAGGGCGGCGCCTCGACGCTCGTCGTCACGCAGTCCGGTCAGTCCGTGCTGATGGACGCCGGGTATGCGGGACTCGGCGGGCGCGATTTGAAGCGCGTGCTGCACGTCATCCGCGAGGAGGCCGGCCTTTCACGGCTCGACTATTTTCTGGCGTCGCACTTTCACGGGGACCACGTAGGCGGCTTGCCGGCGCTGGCGGAAGAGATCGAGATCGGCGAGTTTATCGACCACGGCGACAGCGTCCAGCCCGACCAGGCGGTTTGGAAGAACTACTTGGAGGCCGCCGGGGATCGGCGTCGCACCGTCGCGCCGGGCGAGACCTTGGAACTGGGCGACCTGCGCCTGACGATTGTCGCTGCGCACTCGCGCACGCTGCCGACGGCCCTACCGGGCGGCAGCCCGAATTCGCTTTGCAGCAGTTTCGAAGTCCATCCGGAAGACAAAGGCGAGAACGGCAAGAGCCTCGGATACCTCCTACGCGCCGGAGACTTTGAGTTCGTCAACCTGGGCGATCTCTCTTGGAACTACCAGTATCAGTTGGCTTGCCCGACGAACCTGCTGGGCAAGGTCGACCTGTTTCAAGCGACGCACCACGGGGTCCGCGACGACGTTCTGCCCCAACAGATGTGGGCCATGGAACCCGCCGTCACGGTGATGAACAACGGGCCGACGAAGGGCGCCGGGAAAGTCGCGGTGGAGACGGTACTGGCCTCGCCTCGGCTGGAGGATTTCTGGCAGTTGCATCGCGCCGTGAACAACGCGGACGAGCTGCAGGCGGACCGGCGCCTGATCGCGAACTTGGGCGAGACCGAGGGGTGCGACGGGCATTGGATCCGCGCCCGCCTGAACGGCGACGGAACCTACACCCTGCTCAATTCCCGCAACGGCTTTACCAAGACCTACCGAGTCCGTTGAGCCGGCGATCGCGGAAGCTAGCGCGGCCCTGACGGCAGATGCTCCGTCAAAAACCGCGTCAGCAGGGAAAACAGGTGCAGCGACGTACCTTCCCCTTCGCGAATCGCATGCGTCCGGTTGGGGTAGGCCATCATCGTGAACGGCTTGTCGTGTCGGATCAGCTCGTTCATGAGCATCTCCGTCGTCTGGTAATGGCAGTTGTCGTCGCCGGTGCCGTGGACGACGAGCAGATCGCCTTCAAGCTGGTGCGCAAAGTTGATCGGAGAGCCCTCTAGGAACCCTTCGACGTTGTCTGAAGGGAGGTCCATATAGCGCTCTTGGTAGATCGTGTCGTAGTAGCGCTGGTTGGGCACCGGCGCGACGCTCATGCCGACGTGGTACAGATCCGGGTGCTTGAACATCGCGTGCAGCGTCGAAGATCCGCCTCCGCTCCAGCCCCACACGCCGACGCGCTCGGCATCCAGATACGACCGATCCGTCAGCAGCTTCTTCAGAGCGGCCGCCTGATCCGCCGGACCGATCGTACCGATCTTGCGATGCGCCGCCTTACGAAACGCGCGCCCGCGCGGCGCCGCCGTCCCGCGGTTGTCGATACTCACGACGACGTAGCCCTGCTGCGCCAGCATCCGGTGCCAAAGCCCGCGCGAACCCCAGTTATCGGAGACCGTCTGCCCGGCCGGCTCGCCGTAGACGTAGACCACCACCGGGTACTTCTTTGAGCGATCGAGTTCGGGCGGATGCAGCGCGTAGGCGTCGAGCCGAGCGCCGTCTTCGAGCTCGATCTGGAAGAACTCGGTCGTCGTGGCATCGAGCGCCTCGTAGGCCTCGCGCAGCTCCTCGTTCTCTTCGAGCATGCGGACTCTCTTGTGGTCCGGCAGCGAGACCAAGTCGACGACCGGCGGACGATCCGCCTGCGCGTAGGTATGGATCGCGAACCGTCCGTCCGCGCTCAAGCGGTAGGCGTGCCACCCGGACTGGTCTTTCGGCGTCACGCGCTCCAGCTTCGATCCGTCCAGCCGAGCGCGGTAGAGATAGCGCCGCACCGCGTCTCCCGGTGAGGCGATGAAGTACGCCCAGCCCCTTTCGCTCGCTTCGTCGGCGTGCAGCAACTGGATCACGTCGAACTCGCCCGGCGTGACCAGCAGCGGCTTGTCGTTGTCGCCCTCGCGCGAAGCCGTATAGAGTTGCCGCCAGCCTCCTCGGTCGCTCTGCCAAGTGAAGCGCCGGTCGTCGTCGAGCCACAGTACGGGATCCTCGACGTCGACCCAAGCGTCGTCCGTCTCCGTCAGAATCGTGCGCACCTCGCCCGTATCGGCGTCCGCGAGCAGTACGCGGTTCTCGTTCTGTCGCCGGTTGAGCAACTGCAGCATCAGCTCGTCCGAGTTCCGCGCCCACTCCATCCGAGCGATGTACTGGTTGCGCGGATCGCCCTCCACCTTCGTCCACGTGGTCTCGCCCGAGTTGAGCGACAGCACGCCGACGCGCGCCGAAGAGTTCATCTCGCCGACCTTGGGGTAGGGAATCCACTGCACCTTGGGGTAGAGCGAGTCGGTGTTGTTAACGAGCGGAATCCGACCGACGCCTTCCGTATCGAGCTGCCAGTAAGCGATCGATTTTCCGTCGGGACTCCAGCGCCAGCCGTCGCGCAGCCCAAGCTCTTCCTCATAGACCCAGTCGAACGTGCCGTTGATCTCGGTGGACGTCCGTTTATGCGTCAGGCGCCGGACCTTCTTCCCGGCGACGTCTTCCACGTAGAGATCGCCTTCGCGCACGTAGGCGACTTGTCGCGAATCGGGGGACAGCTTGGCGAACATCAGCGTCGCTTCGGCCGCGTCTCCGCCCAGCTTGCGAAGCTGGCGCGCCGAGCGATCGAGCAGCCAATAATCGCCGCGCGTCTTCTGCCGCCAGACGCGTTTGGAGTTGGTGTAGATCAGCGCCAGCGACAGATCGTCCGAGAATGCGTACCCGTCGACCGGCAAGGGCGCCGAAGCGTTCGCCGGGGTCAGCTCGTCTTCAGAGACCAACGTCTCGGCGACTCCTGTGGCTGCGTCCACGCGCACGATGGCGCCCTCCTCGACGCGGGTGTAAGCGGGCGCCTCCGGCAGCCACTGCGCGGCGTACGACTTCGCCGAAAAATCCTTCGAGTCGTAGATCCGTTCAAGCGTCAGGCGGGAGCGGTCGACCTCCGCCTCCGCGTGGGCCGGCGCGATCACGATGCAGCCGAGAAGCAGGGCGACGAGCAAGCGCATGACGCCATGGTAGCCCGCGTTTGCCGTTGTACCCGAGCTTCCGCTAGCATTCCAACGCCATGAAGATCACTCGGATCGAACTGCGCGGCCTGCGCGAGCCGGGCGGACGAGAGTACGTCGTCCTCCGCGCCGTGACCGACGGCGGCCTGACCGGCTGGGGCGAGGCCCCCGCCCGTCCCGACGCCGCATCCGCCCTAGCGCCGCTCAAGAAGGACCTGGCGTCGCTCGTCGGGATGAATCCCGCCCGCGCCGTCCGTGTCGACGAAGAGCTCCGTCGCGCCGGCGCCTCGCCCGCGGCACGTGCCGCCGCCAACCTCGCCGTGCTCGACCTCTACGCCCAGTCCGCCAAAGCGCCGCTCTACGAACTGCTCGGCGGCACGACCCGTCACAAAGTCCGCGCGACGGCCGTTCTTGCAACCGGCTCGAAAGACGAAGTCCTGGCAGCCCAGGCCGCCGGGTACCGCGCCTTCTCCATCCCGCTCCAGGTCCCCGGCGGCCCGCTCCAAGTCCCCGGCGATAGGGAGCGTGGCCGCCGATTCTTCACCGACGTGCGCGACCGCATGGACGCTCTCCGCTCGGCCGCCGGAGACGGCGCCGACTTCATCCTCGACTGCGCCGGGCTCACCTCCCCCGGCGAAGCGCTCTCGATTGCCGTCCGCATGGAAGACTTCCATCTGCTCTGGCTCGACGAGCCTGTGGGCGATCTCAGCGTCGACGCCCGAGCCTCCGTCTCGCGCGGCTCGGTCACGCCCGTCGGATACGGTCGCGACGTCGCCGACAACGCCCGCTTCCAAGACTTGTTGACCGCCGACGCCGTCGACGTCCTCCGCCCCGACCTGGCGCTCAACGGCGTCACCGCCGTGCGCAAGGCCGCGGCGATCGCCGAGACCTACTACGTCGCCGTCGCCCCCTACCACCGCGGCGGCCCTATCGGAACCGCCGCCGGCATCCACGCCGCCGCGTCCCTGCCCAACTCATTCGCGCAAGAGGCGCCGTTCTCGATCGACGACGCCGACCGCAAAGCCCGAACGCGCCTCGCCGGCGGTTGGGAGGAGCGCCCTGAAGACGGATTCTTCGCCCTGCCGGAAGCGCCGGGATTGGGGATTCGGATCGACGAAGGCGCCTTGGACGCCATGACCGTCGCTCGCTAGGAGGAAGACCAGATGAACCGCCGACAGATGATCCTCAGCTCGTTGATGGGCGCCGCCGCGACTCCCGCTTTCGCCGCCTCTTCCGCCGTACCGCCTCTGCCGTCGTCGCCGCGCTTGAAGGTCACCAACGTGAAGACCTTCGGCGTCACCAGCGACGCCATCCCGTCAGACCGCCCGCACATCTTCGTCAAGTTGGAGACCGACGCCGGCGTCGTCGGCTGGGGCGAAGCGACGCTCGAAGGCAAGGGCGCATCGGCCATGCAAGCCGTCCACGACCTCAGCTACGCGGTCGTCGGCGAGGACCCGATGCAGGTCGAGCATCACTGGCAGTCGATGTACATCCACGCCTTCTACCGCTCCGGCCCGGTGCTCGCCTCGGCGATCTCCGGCATCGACCAAGCGCTCTGGGATATCCGCGGAAAGGTTTTGGGCAAGCCCGTCTACGAACTGCTCGGCGGGCCGCTCGACGATCGCGGCGTGCGCGGCTACTACCATCTACGCCCGGTGCTTCCGCGCGACGCGCCCTACCGCGAGCAGTTGGCCGCCATCCGCGCCGAGGCCGAGAAGTACGGCGTCACCGCCTTCAAGACCGGCATCCCCGGCTACTACGAATGGATCGATCGCCGCGATCGCATCACCGAAGCGATCGATCGTCTGCGCATCCTGCGTGAGGTGATGGGCGAGGACATCGACATCGGCGTCGACTTCCACGCCAAGACCTCGCCGACCGTCGCCGTGCAGATCTGCAAAGAGGTCGAGGACCTGAACTTGATGTTCGTCGAGGAGCCTTGCCCGCCTGAAAACGTCAAGGCGATGAAGCGCATCTCCGACCGCACCAGCGTCCCCATCGCCACCGGCGAACGGCTGATCACCCACTACGGCTGCCGCGAGGTGATTGAGCAGAAGGTCGTCGACATCCTGCAGGTCGACGTGAACCACGTCGGCGGCATCAGCGCGCTGTGGAAGACGGCTGCCGCGGCCGAAGCCTCGGGCGTCCTGATGGCGCCGCACGCCTGCGAAGGCCCGGTCGGCGCGGTCGCCTCGACGCACTGCGACGCCGCCATGCCCAACTTCCTCGTGCAGGAGATCTGCAGCGGCGTCGTCCCCGATGCCAAGGATCGCCTGTGGGAGGAACTGCTCGGCTACCCGGCCATGCGCATGGTCGGCGGCTACTATCCGCTCCCGGACAAGCCGGGCCTCGGCATCGAAGTCAGTGAGGAAGCGCTCGCCCGCTATCCCTTCCAGGGGACGAAACCGTTCCTGTCGCTGCCGCTGCACGAGGACGGCTCGATCGCGGCGCCGTAGCCGCTGATCTCGGAAGCAAAGGCCCGCTGCCCAGCGCCCGCTCATTGGCCCGGATTGCGACTCTCGCTCTTGCTCCAAGCGTGCGTCAACTCCGCCCCAAACAGCAGCACCATCGACACAAAGTACACCCACACCATGATCAGCGCGAGGGCGCCCGCGGCACCGTATCTCTCGCCCACGTCCGAACTCCCCAGATACAAGCCGATCAACACGTTCCCCGCCGTAAACAGCAACGCCGTCACGAAGGCTCCCGGCGTCGCATCGCGCCAGCTCACCGCCGCGTCCGGCATCCACTTGAACATCGCGGCGAACAAGAACGTCGTGACCGCCAGGCCGACGACCCAGTTGCCCGCCAACACCACCGGCTCGAACCACTCGCCGACGAAGGCCCCGGCCGCGTCGCCCACCGCCGTCGTCGCCGCCGTGAGTGCGAGCGATAGAACGAGCAAGACGGAGAGCCCCAGAATCACCAAGAACGATAGGACTCGTCTCCACAAGAAGACTTTCCAAGCCGAGGCCTCCGTCTGGACGTTCCAAGCCCGGTTGATCGCGGTCTGGACCTGCACGAAAACGCCCGTCGCCGCGAACAGCAACGCCAAACCAGCCAGCACGGCCGCTAACCCCGAGCCCGATTCGCGATCGCTGACTGAGTGCAGCATCGTGTAGACCTGCGCCGCCGCTCCCGGTCCGATCGAGTCTCGGATCCCCGCCAATACCGCCGTCTCCGCCGAGCGCTCGCCCGTGATGTACCCGGCCGTGGCGATCAACGCATAGAGCAACGGCGGCAGCGAGAAGACCGCGTAGTACGAGATCGCCGCCGCGAGCATCGGGCACTCGTCGGCGAAGAAGTCGACCGCGGCTTGCCGGAGCGCCCGGAGCATGCTCGGACCTTACGCCAGCCGTTCCGCCAAGCGCTCCGCCGTGCGCCAGGAAAGCGCGATGTTCGTCAGCGTCGGATTCTTCTCCGGGTAGGCCGGGAAGACCGATGCGTCGGCCACGTAGAGGTTCGCGTGGTCGTGGCAGCGGCCTTCCGTATCGACGACGGAGGCGCGCGGGTCGGTCCCCATGCGCGTCGTCCCGACCCAGTGGTTCAGGTCGATCACCAGATCATCCACGGTCGCTTCCCCGGGCGTCGAGATCACCTTGCCGCCCCCGGCGCGAATGATCTCCTCGCACTTGCCGACCATGTCGCGGGCCATGTTGACGTCCGAATCTTCATAGTGCAGATGGACGCGCGGCAGCGGCAGGCCATAGGCGTCGGTGCGATTCGGGTCGAGGTCGACGAATTTCTTGGCCGAGATCAACGTCGTCCCCTGCATGTTCATCCCGGCGTGGCCGTGATTCCACTCGCGCAGGTTTTTCTTGAGGCTCGCGCCGTAGCCGGGTACGTCTTTGACGACCATGCGGTGCGACGTATACCCGGCCCCGCACTGCACCTGATAGGTGCCTTCGAAATTCGGATTCGGCTCGTCCCAGTAGAGCCCGGTCAGCAGCGAGTGATAGTAGTTGATGCCGTCGTCGTTGGTCACGTCGCGGTCGAGCGCCTGCTCGAAGAATCCGCGCACGGTCACGCCAAAATGGCTGGTCAGATTGCGCCCGACCTGTCCGCTTCCGTTCCCGACGCCTGAGATCAACATCAGCCGCGCCGTCTCGACCGCGCTGCACGAAAGCACCACCGCCTTGGCGTCGATCCGGCCGCCGCCGCCGGACGGCGTTTGATACTCGACCCCGGTCACCTCGCCGCCCTCGGGGGACGTGTAGACGCGCGTCGCCATCGACTCGGTGAAGATCGTCAGATTGCCCGTCTCTTCGGCCAGCGGAATCGGCGTGTTCGCCGACGTGTACTTCGCCTCGACGGCGCACCCGGAACAGTGCCCACAGTAGTGGCAAGGTTGGCGACGCTTCCAAGCTTCATGGTTCCAGCTGGGGCTGTCGGGCTTGTCGGTGATCATCGCCTTGCGCTGCTCGACGAAGTGCATGTTCGCCCCTTGCTCGCGCAGTTTGTTGACCCCGTTGCGCAGTTGCTCCTCGGCGCAACGCATCGGCACGGAGTTGAGGAACTCGCCGTCGGGCATGTTCCACAAGTTGTCTTTGTTCCCGAAGACGCCCATCATCCGCTCGGCGCGCGAATAGTACGGCGCGACTTCGTCGTAGCTCAGCGGCCACTGCTTGAAGTCTTTCGGCCCGAAGCGCAACGTGTGTCCGGCCCAGCAGATCGAGCGTCCGCCCAACACGCGGATCTGCCCGTGCCCGGGCCGATCGCCCACCGGAGTGAAGTGCCCTTTCAAGCTGAAGTCGCGCCAGAAGTTCGGCGCTTTGCGGTCGTCAAACTCGTACGGCCAGCGGTGCGGCATGTAGTCGCGCCCGGCGACCAGTCGAGGCCCGGCTTCCACGAGCGCGACTTTCAACCCAGCCTTGGCGAGCGCGTAAGTAGCGATTCCGCCGCCGGGACCGCTGCCCACCACGATGACGTCGAATTTGGGGTTCGGCATGAGCGCCCGTCATACTAGCAGCCTTCTGCGGCGCCCGAGGCGCCTGACGGATACCGCCCTCACAATGCGATAAAATGAGGCGCGGTTTCGACTGTCGCCCGGCTTCGCTAGTCCGCATACTCTTTCGTTCGGATCGATTCTAGTGTCGGTGACTCATGGAAAAACGACGGTTCGTCGCCATCGCAGCTGGTGCGACCCTTCTTCTGCTGGCTGTCTTACCTGAGCTCCTTCAATGGGGGGAGCCCGGATTCGGTCCGTTACAGATTCTCTTTGTTCTGCTCGGCGGAGCGGCGGTTTTCATCGGCGCCAAGTCCGACCAGGGAACCCTGGATATCGCCCAGAGTTTCGCCCAGCGCTGGCTCGCTCGGGCCCCGGCGCTCGCGATCGTCCTGGTTGTCATCCTGACCATCGCCCACTTCCCGAACGAGGTCGGCGAACTTCAGGACGCCGCGGTCGTGGACGAGGGGGAGGCTTTCTACGAGGACGCCTATACGCCTCCCGATCCCGAAGTCGGGGAGGGGGAATCCGACGACGGCGAAGACTACGTCGAGACCGCGCGCGAAGCGGCCGAACATAAGGGCGTTGGCGAAGACGTCGCCGCCTTCGTCGAGACCTACCGCCTCAAAGGAAGCCGTGTCCTAGAGGTCGGCGCCGGCAGCGGAACCTTGCAGGACTTAGTCGACGACTACGTCGGACTTGATATCGCCGCAAGCGCCGCCCGCTTTTTTCACAAGCCCTTCGTTCAAGGATCGGCGACGAATATGCCCTTCGAGGACGATTCCTTCGACGCGACCTGGAGCGTCTGGGTCTTGGAACACGTTCCCAATCCCGAGTTGGCGCTGGTCGAGATGCGGCGCGTCGTCCGCGACGGAGGACTCATCTACCTCCGGCCGGCCTGGAGCTGCGAGCCCTGGCGCACGGAAGGCTACGACATTCGACCGTACTCGGACTTCGGGCTCCGCGGCAAACTAATCAAGGCGAGCATTCCGCTGCGCTCACACCCGATATTCAGGTACCTCTACGAGATTCCTATTCGGATGCTGAGGACGGCGACGTCTAAGGTCAGCAGCAGTCCCACTCGCTTGCGCTACCGTGCGATCGACGCGAATTTCGATCACTACTGGGGAGCGGACAGCGACGCCGTCAACAACATCGACGCCTATGAAGCGCGTCTTTGGTTCGAGAGCCGGGGCGACGAGTGCGTCAACTGCGGCTCGGCTCTCTCCGAACTCCGTTCGCCGACCACGACCCTGATCGTTCGTGTGCGTAAGTCGGACGGCCAAGACTGACCGCGAAACGGGACGACGAATCTACGGCTTGGACAACTGCAGCACGTCCGGCCACAGTTCCCAGTCGCCGACGATCGAGCACCCCGAGCAGTTCACCTGGTAGCCCGGGTGAATCTCCTCAAGCGCCGCCACGACTTTGTATGGGTTGTCGTCTTCCTCTTCCGTGGCGATGATCAGCTTCGGCTCGTCTTTGGCCAGCGTCGCCTGGGCGCCTTCGAGCGCTCGCGTCACCGCTCCCTTGATGTCCATCTTGATCAAGTCGACGCGCTCCAGCCCGAGTTCTTCGACGAGCAAGTCGATCGGCACCAGCGGCAGCGTCTTGGTCGCCTCGACGTTCTCTGAATGCGAGACGAAGCTGTCGGCGGCCGAGTTTTCGGGATCTTCAAACAGCGGCAGTTCCGACACCTCGTGCCAGATGCCTTTGGGGTAGACGATCACCCGGCCGTCGGCGATCTCCTCGGCCAAGTTTCTGCGCAGGCACTCCAGGTTGACCGGCGCCGGCTCGATCGCCACCACCAACTCCGCGCCGCGATCCAGCGCCTCGCGGACCCAGATGCCGATGTGCGCGCCGCCGTCCAACACCACATAGCCGGGTTGGACCGTGCGCTCCCCGTCGCCGTACTGATTCACCGCCTGCTGGGCCAGCAAGACCGGCAGCGAACTCTCGCTGCCCGCTGGAATCCACCAGCGGCCCTCGGGCGTCTCCCACAACTCGTATCCCTCGGGATCATCCTCCACCTTCCGCGATTGGCCGCGGATGCTCTCGATCTCCTGGTTGAGCCGGATACGCAGGTCGCCGCCCTTCCAGACGTCTTCTAGCGGGCACATCGACTCGCGCCCCGCCAGAGCCAGCGCGGCCGGGATCGACTGCGGGTAGAGCCACAGCATCAGGCCCATCACCACGACGAAGATTTCGAGCGCGATAAAGCCCTTGATCAGCAGCGTCGCGATTTGCCTAGAAGCGCTGGGGGGAGCCATAACCTAGAGGCTATCGGAGCGGCCTCGCCCGACGGCATGGGGAGGAAGCCCCAGCCGCGCCTAGGGTTTTGGCCTATACCGGGTCGGCCGGGAGGCGGAGGCTGGTTTCGCCTGGTCTTCGATACATTGAAGAGGTGACCGCCCCGACCGTCTACGAACAGATGCTCTCCGACGTCGGCGAGGCTTTCGAGCCGCCGACATCTCCCACGCCGCGGCACTCCGGCGCCGTCGTCCTCTGGCGCCGCGACGCCGAGGGGGAGTTGGAGGTCTACTGGGTCCGCCGCTCGCCCGTGCTCCGCTTTATGGGCGGATGGCACGCCTTCCCCGGAGGAGGCCTCTCGCGCATCGACGCCGAAACGCCCGTCAGCGGCCTGCCCTCGGGCGGCGACGCTCCCTTCGATTCGGCGCAGGTGCCTGGGGCCGATGAGGAGCTGCCTGCGACGATCACGGACGGCCTGGCCGTGTGCACCTTGCGCGAGCTCTTTGAAGAGACCGGCATCCTGCTCGGCCAAGGCGATCCCGCTCCCGACGCCGTACAGAAAGCCCGGCGCGAGTTGCTCGATCAGAAGAAGCCCTTCGCCCAAATTTTGACCGAGCTGGGCGTCCGGCTTGACGCCTCTCGCCTGACCTACGCGGGACGGTGGGTCACGCCGCCGTTCTCGACGATCCGCTTCGACGCGCGGTTCTTCCTGTTGGAGTGGCCCCAGGCGAACCCGCTCCAACCCAGCATCATTCCCGGCGAACTCGACCACGGCGAATGGATCCGCCCCGGCGAAGCGATCCAGCAGTGGCGCCGCGGAGACGCGCTCATTGCTCAGCCGATTCTGCACACCCTCCGCGTACTCTTGCGCGAAGGCCCCGAAGGCGGCCTGGAGAGTTTGCGCCCCGGCCCCAAAGGGCCGTCGCCCTACCGCATCGAGTTTCGACGCACCATCAGCGCCGTCCCGCTGCGCACGAATACACTTCCGCCGGCGACGCACACAAACGCATTCATGGTCGGTTTCCGCGAGATGATTTTGATCGATCCGGCCTCGGGCGACCGCGACCAGATCGAGCGGCTGAAGCAGTCGGTCGAATCCTCGGGCGAGCGGGAAGGCGGGTTCGTCAAAGCGATCTGGCTGACCCATCACCACGGCGACCACGTGGGCGGCGTCGAAGCGATGCGCCGCCTGCTGGGCGTACCGGTCTGCGCGCATGCGCACACGGCGGAACGCTTGGCCGAACGCGGCATCGAAGTCGATCAGCCGCTCGTCGACGGCCAGACGATCGTGCTGGCCGGGGATCCGCCGGTCACGTTGCGCGTCGTCCATACGCCGGGGCACGCGCGCGGGCACTTGAGCTTCTACGAGGAAGGGACTGAGTCATTGATCGCCGGCGACATGCTGGCCGGGCACTCGACGATCATCATCGATCCGCCCGAGGGCGACATGGACGCCTACCTGGCGTCGCTCTCGAAGCTGATCGCGTTGCAGCCGAAGGTGGCGCTGCCGTCGCACGGCTCGATGATCGCCAACGCCGTCGAACGGCTCCAGGGCCTCTATAACCACCGCCTCCGCCGCGAGCAGCAGATCCTCGAAGCCTGGAAACAGGGGCTGCGCGATCCGTTGGAGATCCTGCCGACGATCTACCTCGACATCCAAGCCCACGAGTACCCGCTCGCCGAGCGCCAGATCACGGCGCACATTGAGCGCCTCAAAAAACTCGGCATGATCTAGCGTCGCCGCCGCCTGCCGACGCAACGGCCTTGAAACTCTCCGACTTCCATTTCGACCTGCCCGAGTCGAGCATCGCGCAGCATCCGCTTGAAGACCGCGCCGCCTCTCGCCTGCTCGTGCTCGACCGCAAGAAGGGAACTTGGCGGGACCGCGTCTTCCGCGACCTGCCCGAGTACCTTGGACCCGGCGACTGCCTCGTCGTCAACGACAGCCGCGTCCTGCCTGCCCGCTTGATCGGCCGACGACCGCCGGGAGGAGGCGCGGCCGAGGCGTTGCTGCTGAAACCGCTCGGCGAACTGCGTTGGGAAGCGCTGGGCCGTCCGGCCAAGAAGCTCAAAGTCGGCGCTCGGATCGAGTTCGGCGAAGGGCTGGCCGCCGCCGTCGTCTCTGAAGGCGAGCGCGGCGTGCGAACGCTCCAGTTCGATCCTATCGACGACTTTTTTGCGCGCGTCGAACAGGTAGGGCACGTGCCGCTGCCGCCTTATATTCGGCATGAAGATTCGGCCGAAGACCGCGAGCGCTACCAGACTGTCTACGCCAAGACGCCCGGTTCCGCCGCCGCGCCGACGGCCGGCCTGCACTTTACGCCCGAGGTTCTGGAGGCGATCGACCGGACCGGCGCCGACCGCGCCCAGATCACTCTGCACGTCGGCCTAGGCACGTTTCAACCGGTGCAGACGGAGGACGTCGAAGAGCATGCGATGCATTCGGAGGTCTTCGAGATTTCTGCCGAGGCGGCCGAGAAGATCAACCGCGCTCGCCGCGTCGTCGCCGTCGGGACGACCTCGACGCGCACTCTCGAACACGGCGCTCGTCAAGGGGACGGCGTCGTGCACGCGGGTTCCGGCGAGACGGATATCTTTCTGCGCCCCGGCTCCGAGTTCCGGCGCGTTGACGCGCTGATTACGAACTTTCACTTGCCGGAGTCGACGCTGATCATGCTGGTGGCCGCTTTCGCCGGACGCGAGCTGACGCTCGACGCCTACCGGCACGCTGTTCGCGAAGGCTACCGCTTCTATTCGTACGGCGACGCGATGCTTATCCTCTGAGCGCTTCTAGCTCGGCCGTTAGCCGCGTTGCGTCGCGGTTGGAGGGCGTCGCGACGAAGATCGTATCGTCTCCGGCGATGGTGCCGACGATCCGCTCGAGGCCCGAGCGGTCGAGCGCCAGCGCCAGAGGTCCCGCGGCTCCCGCCGTCGTCCGCAACACGACCAAACTCCCCGCCGCCGCAATCGAGACCGCAAAGTCGCGCAAAGCCCGCGGCAACTGATCCTCTTGGGGCGAGGCGGCGACGGCTGATTCGCGGTAGCCGTCCGGGGCTTTGACGACGCCGAGTTCGCGGAGGTCGCGCGAGAGCGTCACCTGACTCGCCTCGACGCCGCGCTCGGCCAACTCCGCCGCCAACTCTTCCTGCGTCCGCACGGCTTGCCCGCGCAACACCTCCAACAACAAAGCCTGACGCGCCCTCTTGGTCATCGGTGTCTCGTTCCTTGGTCTTTGTGGCCCGGTCCGGCCCGGACCTTCGAGCACAGCTCGAAGGCGGCACGGCTTAGCCGTGCGCTACGCGGTCGAGTTACCGCGGAGGATTGCTAGTCGGGCGCGTGCCGCTTCCACCGCTTCCGCTACTCGCTCCGGCGCTGTTCCGCCGGGAGGCGTGTGGTTGGAGAGTGCGCGTCGGGCGCTCAATAGATCGGCGGCTTCGGCGGTGAATTCGGGTGCGATCTCTTGGAGTTCGGCGAGCGTCCAGTCGGCGGGCTTTTTGCCGCGCTTTGCGCTTTCGAGCACCAGCCCGCCGACTACCTGATGCGCCCGATGGAACGGCACTCCGCTGCGCGCCAAGAACTCCGCCAACGCCGTCGCCGAGGTCCACGAATCGTCGGCCGCTTGCTCGGTCGCCGCCGGCTTCAGCGTCGCCGTATCGATCGTCAACGCCAACACGTCCAGCACGCCGTTGATCGTATCCGCCGCATCGAACACCGGCGGCTTGTCCTCCTGCATGTCGCGGTTGTACGCCAACGGCAGGCCTTTGACGATCACCATCAGCGCGTTCAGCGATCCGACCACGCGCCCCGTCTTGCCGCGCACAAGCTCGAGCGAATCCGGGTTCCGCTTCTGCGGCATCAGACTCGATCCCGTCGTGACTTCATCCCCGAGCTCGAGATAGCCGAACTCTTCGCTCGAATACAGGATGAAGTCCTCGGCGATCCGGCTCACGTGCAACGCCGCCGTCGACGCCGCATAGAGAAAGTCGAGCGCGAAGTCGCGGTCCGCCGTCACGTCCAACGAGTTCGCCGATATCTTCGCGAACCCGAGATCGGCCGCCATCGCCTCCCGGTCAAAAGGAAACCCCGACCCGGCCAGCGCGCCCGAACCCAACGGCAGCACGTCCGCGCGCCGGTAGGCGTCTTCGAAACGTTCCCAGTCGCGCGCGAACATCTCAAAATAGGCGAGACAGTAGTGCGGCCAAAGCACGCCTTGCGCCCGACGCAGGTGCGTATAGCCCGGCAGCAAGGCCTCCGGCGCGCGCAGCCCGCATTCGAGCAGCGACTCCATCACGTTCGCCAGCCGCGCCTGCACCGCGCGAATCTCCTTCTTGATCCACAGCCGAAAATCGGTCGAGACCTGCTCGTTGCGGCTGCGTCCGGTATGGATCTTGCCCGCCACGTCGCCCGCCTCTTCTTCGAGCTTGCGGATGACGAACGTGTGGACGTCCTCGTCGTCCGCGCCTGCGAAGTAGGCCGGATCGGCGCCCTTCTCAAGCATCCGGTCGAACGCCGAGTGGATCGACGCGCGCTCCTCGGCCGAAAGCACGCCCACGCGCTCAAGCGCCGACCCGAACGCCCGCGACCCGACCACGTCGGCCTCAAACAGCCGCTGATCAAAACTCAGCGACTCGGAAAACTGCTCGAACAGCTCGGCCGGTCCCGACTCGAACCGCCCGCCCCAAAGCTTCACTTGTCCCCCTTTAGGGCCGCGTCGCCCGACTTCCGCGCCGCCGCCGCCACTCGAATCGGAAGTCCGGTCAGGTTGATGAATCCGGCCGCGTCGGTCTGGTCGTAGTCCTCGCCCATCGTGAAGCTCGCGATCGCCTCCGAGTAGAGCGAGTACGGCGACTTCCGGCTCAACACGTCGATGTGCCCCTTCCACAGCCGCAGTTTGATCTCGCCCGTCACCGTTTCCTGCGTCTTCGAGACGAAGGCGTCCAGCGCCTCCCGCAGCGGCGTAAACCACTTGCCGTCGTAGACCAGCTCGGCATAGTCAAGCGCCAGTTTTTGCTTGTAGTGCATCGTCGCGCGGTCGAGGCAGAGCGACTCCAGCTCGCGATGCGCGAACAGCAGGATCGTGCCGCCGGGCGTCTCATAGCAGCCGCGGGATTTCATTCCCACAAAGCGGTTCTCGACCAAGTCGATCCGCCCGACGCCGTGCGCGCCGCCGACTTCGTTGAGCCGCTGGACGATTGTCGCCGCGCTCAACCGCTCCCCGTCGATCGCGACCGGCGTCCCCGCTTCAAAATCGATCGTCAGCTCAACGCCTTCGTCGGGCGCGTCTTCCGGGTGCACCGACATCGTCCACACGCCCTTGGTCGGGGCGTTGGCCGGGTCTTCGAGCTCGGCGCCTTCATGCGAGATGTGCCAAAGGTTCGCGTCGCGGCTATAGATCTTCTCCTTCGTCTGCGCGATCGGCACGTCGTGCGCCTCGGCGTAGGCGATCGCGTCCTCGCGCGAGACGATCTTCCAAGCCGGCTCGCGCCACGGCGCAATCACCGGCAGATGCGGCGCCAGTGCCTTGTAGGTCAGCTCAAAGCGAACCTGATCGTTGCCCTTGCCGGTCGCGCCGTGCGAGAGCGCGTCGCAGCCGGTCTCGAGCGCGACCTCCACTTGCTTCTTCGCCAGGATCGGCCGCGCGATCGAGGTCCCGAGCAAGTACTTGTGCTCGTACACCGCGCCCGAGCGCAGCATCGGCCAAACGTAGTCGCTCACGAACTCTTCGCGCAGGTCGGCCACGTAGCACTCCGAGGCGCCGGACGCTTTGGCCTTCTCAATCAGCCCGTCCAGCTCCACGTCGCCTTGCCCCACGTCGCCGCACACGCCGACGACTTCCACGCCGGGGTACTGCTCCTTGAGCCACGGAATGATGATCGAGGTATCGAGACCGCCCGAGTAGGCGAGTGCGATTTTCTTAGGCGTCATTTCGTTGGGATCCTTTCTTTAGCGGCTCAGCAGCATCAGCAGCAGCGCCTTCTGCGCGTGCAGCCGGTTCTCGGCCTGATCAAAGACCGCCGATTGTTTGGACTCCATCACCGAGTCCGAGACCTCTTCGCCGCGCAACGCGGGAAGGCAATGCATAAAAATCGCATCCGGCCGCGCGAGGCCCATCATGCGATCGTTGACCTGAAAGTCGGCGAAGGCGATCCGGCGCTCCTGCGTCTCGCGCTCCCAACCCATGGACGTCCACACGTCGGTGTAGATCGCCGCAGCGCCGTCAACCGCTTCGTCGACGGCGTCTGTCAGCTCCACCGTCGCGCCGTTCGCCGCGGCCAACTCGCGCGCCTGCGCGACCAACGGCGGAGGCGGCTGATACCGTTTCGGGCTGGCGACGACGACGTTCACCCCGAGCAGCGCCCCGGTCAACATCAGCGATACGGCGACGTTGTTCCCGTCGCCCACGTAGACGACGCGCAGGCCTTCGATCGAGTCGAACTTTTCCGTCAGCGTCAGGTAGTCCGCCATCGCCTGGCACGGGTGATACTCGCCGCTCAAAGCATTGACCAGCGGGACCGACGACCACTGGGCCAGCAGGTCGAGCGTCTCTTGCGAGAACGTCCGCGCGATCACCACGTCGAACCAGCGATCGAGGTTGCGCGCCATATCCCGAGCCGGCTCGCGCTCGCCGATCCGGTCGCCCTTGTGATCTTGAAAGACCGCGTCGCCGCCGAGCTGCTTCATCGCCAACTCGAAGGTCACGCGCGTGCGCAGCGACGGCTTCTCAAACAGCATCGCCCCGTACTGCCCGGCCAGCGCGTCGCTATAGCGCTCCGGACGGGCCTTTACGTCGACAGCCAGCGTCAACAGCGCCCGCAGCTCGTCCGTCGTCAGATCCGTGTCGCGCAGCAGGTGCTTCGTCGCAACGGAGGGGATGGGGAGAGCTTTTTGCGCTAGAGCCATGACGAGTCAAGTGAAACTTTATTCACTCAAATGAATATTAACACAGTCGCACGTGGGCCGCACGAATCTTGTGGCGCGGGCTTCAGCCCGCAGCGGGACTTCAGTCCCGCCCCAGCGCGATTTGCGAAGCGACAGCCCGACACTCTTCCGGACAGCGGACAGCGGACGCCGACTAGCTCCCCAACCGCTCCGCTGCCTCCGCCCAGCGCGCCCCGTCCGTCTTGGGATGGAACCGCTTCAACTCGAACGACCGGCGGATGACCTCGCGGAGTTCGCTGACTCCGCGGATGCGCCCCATGCCCATCGCTTGGATCAGCACGTTCCCCGCGGCCGTCGCCTCGACCGGCCCGGCGACGACCTCCACCTGGCAGGCGTCCGCCGCAAACTGCGACAGCAGATCGTTCCGCGACCCGCCGCCGACGATATGCAAAGTCTTGGCCCGGCGTCCGGTCACCGCGGCCAAATCGTCCAAAGCGCGCCGATAGCGCAGCGCCAGGCTCTCGAAGATCATGCGCGCGAACTGGCCCGCCGAATCGGGTTCCGGCTCGCGATGACCGCGGCACCAAGCCTGGAGTCGGCTCGGCATATCGTCGGGAGCTTCAAAGTCGGGATCGTCGACGTCGATCAGCGAGCGGAAAGAGTCGGCTGAGTGTGCGGCATGGATGATCTCGTCGTAGGACGGCGCGCTCCCCGACAGCGCCCAATGGCGGCGGCACTCTTCGAGCAGCCACATGCCGGGGATGTTGGTCAGCAGGCGCGTCGTTCCGGCGGCCCCGGCCTCGTTGGTGAAGTTGCGTTCCAGCGCCGCGTCGGTGACGTAAGGCGTCTGCGTCTCGGCCCCGAGCAGCGACCATGTCCCCGAACTCAAGTACGCCCAGTCCTCGCCTTCGGCAGGAACTGCCGCCACCGCCGAAGCCGTATCGTGTCCGCCCGGCGCGACGACCTGCATCGGCCCCAGTCCAGTCTCTTGCAGGACGGACGGCCTCAGCGCGCCGATCTTGGTCCCCGGATCGACCAGCCCGCCGAGGATCGACGCCGGCAGCCCGAGCGCGTCCAGCAGTTCGGACGCCCAGGTCTTCTTGCGCGGATCGTAAAACTGCGTCGTCGACGCGTCCGTCAACTCGCAGACCTGAACCCCGGTCAGCCAGTAGTGGAACAGGTCGGGCATCATCAGCAGCCGCTCCGCTTGGGCCAGCGCCGGCGAATCCTTCATCGAGAACAACTGGTAGAGCGTGTTGATCTCCATGAACTGGATGCCGGTGTGCTCGAAGATCTTGCGCTTGGGAACGACGTCGAAGGCTCGCGCCATCGCACCCGCCTTGTGCCCGTCACGGTAGTGATACGGGTTGCCGATCAGTGCGCCGGTCCGGTCCAGCAGGGCGTAGTCGACGCCCCAAGTATCGACGCCCACCGAGACCGGCCGGCGTTCGGCGGCGCGGTGCATGCCGCGCTTGATCTCTTCGAACAAGTGCAGCGCGTCCCAGTGCAGCGAGTCGAGGATGCGGACTCCGGGGTTTTGAAACCGATGGATCTCCTCCAGTTCGAGGCGAGAGCCGTCGAATGACCCGGCCATGACGCGTCCGCTGCCGGCGCCGAGGTCCGCGGCGAGATAGGTTTCGTGCGAAGTCACCGGCTGATTGTCGCGGAGCCGGGCGCCCGGCGGCAAGAGCGCAGCCTACGGGGCCCCGGGCGAAATACAATGGACGCTTGGCCCTCTCGCTCCAAAACATCCGCGCCGAACTGGCCGACGTTTCGATCCAAGCCGACTTTGCGGTCCCTGACGGCGTCGTGCTCGGCCTGACGGGCATCCACGGCGGGGAACTGCAACTGCTGGCGGACGTCGTCTCCGGCGGGGCGCCGCTCGCGTCCGGCTCGATCGAACGCGACGCGGTCTTTGCCGCGCAAGGGAGTTTCCGTTCGGCGGAACCGGCCGTCATCGAGTTCTGGGTGGAGTCCGCGTTCGACAGCCCGGCGCAGACGTTGCTGATCGGACCTTCGCTGGCGCTCACCGACCCGCTCTTTCAGGCCTGGGCGGCTCGCCGGATGGAGGAGCGGCGCCGGGCCGGAACGATCGTGCTGGTCGTCTCGCGTGACCTCGACTACTTGGCGCGGGTCGCCGACGAGGTTGTCGTCTTGGACGAGGGCGCCGTCGTCTTGCGCGGCGACCCGGTTGAAACCCTGGCCGCCTATCGTGATCGGCTGGCCCAAGAGATGCGCGGCGCCGCCGAGCCGCAAGAGGGCGGCGTCTCGGTCAGTCACGGCGACCGTCGGGCGGTTCTGGTCGATCTCGATTGGGTCGGAGCCGACGGCGTCTCCTCGGCGACCGTGCGCTCGGGCGAAGCCGTCACCGCCTGCTTGCGCGTTCGCTTCGACCAAGACGTAGCCGACCCGGTGTTCGGAATCCTGATTCGCAACCGCGTCGGCGTCGCCGTCTACGGCACCAACACGGAACTGGAAGGGATCTCCTTCGGCCCCTGCCGTGCCGGTGAAGAGTTCGACGCGACCTTCTCGTTCGACTGCGACCTGTGCCCCGGCGAATACACTCTGACGGCGGCCTCGCACGACCGCGACGGCACGGCGCACGACTGGGCGGAAGAAGCGCTGCTGTTCACCGTCGCCGACGCGCGCTACACCGCGGGGGTCGCCAACCTCCGCGCCGACGTACAGGTCGAAAAGGTCGACTAGGCTAGTTGGTCTTTTTGAGCGACGCCAGCATCGCGTTGAACTTCGCCTCGGCCTCGGCGGTCGTCTTCGCCGACGCCGTCAGCTTGAAGAAGACCGGCGCGTCGGCCCCTTGCGCGATCGCCGCCAGCATCCGGTAGCCAGGCCGCTCCTGCGCTTTCGGCGCCATCGGGAACGGCTTGAACAGGTAGGTTCCGGTCAGGTCGATGACGGTCACCTCGATCCCGTTGATCGTCTTGTCCTCGCGCTTGACGAGAGAGTCGGCCGGGCCGCCGTTCGGCGCCCGGAACTGGCGGATCCAACGCTTGACGTTCATCTCGACGCTGCCGCCTTGGCCGGGGCCGAAGTAGTAGACCGCCAGCTCGCCCGGCTGCGCGCCGTCTGCCGCCGGGACGACGTAGTTGGCCGCGCGCATCGGCCGCGCTTGGCTCTCCCAACCCGCCGGCGAGGACCACTCCAGACCCCCCGCCGTGTCGGCTGAAAGAACCCCGGCCGAGAACGTAAGGGCTATGAGACAGACAGTGGAAGACCTTAAAAGTTTTGGAACCATCGTACGTACCTCGCCAAACTCCAGTTTAGAAAAGACTCGGGTCTTCTCCCAGGCGCCCGAAATCGAGGGTGCGTGATAGCGTTGTCTTGGATCGACAACTCGCATGGAATCTTCGATTTACGCAGGGCTGCAATGGCTGCTGTCCTCGCCGATTCAAGACGCCTCTGGCGGCGTCGGACTGGACTACCGCGCGCCCGAGCACGAGCGCGGCGCCGTCACCACCGAGGCGACCGCCTGGTACATCCAGGGCCTCTTGATGCTCGAAAAGCCGGACGAGCAACACATTGAACGCGCGGCCCGGGCCGGTCGCTTTCTCATGGAGACGGCGTTTGATCTATCCAACGATCTGTTCCTGACCCGGCCGGCGTTGGAGACGGATCGAAAGCCGACGCTCGCCGAGTTCGATTCCTGTGCGGCCGCCATTCGCGCTCTGTTGGCTCTCTACAGCGTGACGCGCGACTTCGCCTACCTGGAGTGCGCGGACCGCTGCGCGCGGTCGATCTTGGTGCGCCTGCCCCGCGTCGACGGATCGTTCTTTCCGCGCTTCGATGCGGCGCTCTCGGCGCCCTACTACGAGATCGAGCCCGGCGTTGAGCAGTTGAAGATCGCGGCGGCGTTTCACGAGCTGAGCGAGCACGGCTCGGATCGTCAGTTCGCTGACGTGGCCGGCGCTCTCGCCCAGTGGGCCGTGCGGAACCAAGCCATGACGCTCGGCCTCACCGACGATCCGATGGACGAACAGCGGCGCTACGCGCTGTTCCTCGAAGGGCTCTTGCCCTTCGCCTGCGCCGACTTTGCGCTCGGGCAAGCTTTGCAGTCCGGGCTCGTCCAGTTGGAATCGGCGTTCGACGAGACGCCCGAAGGCTCCCGCTCGCCCGCCGTACTCGCGCGCCTGCTGCGCCTCCGGCTGTACGTCGACCGCCTAGGCATCGCCGAACTCGATCGCACTCGCGCCGGCCAGGAGGCCTCCGCGCTGGCCGAGGCCCAGGTGCTCTCCGCCGACCCATACATTCACGGCGCATTCGGACTCTTGCCGTCCGACGAGGTGGACGCGGTCGTCGACCCAGAGACCGCCGTCGTTTCGATTCAGGCTCTGGCCATGTGGCAGCAGTCCGAGCGCGGCGGCTTCATGGGAAGCTGGCGCGAGCTGATCTAGCGTCGGCCGTCAGCGTTGCATGCGGGAAGTAGACCCGCAGAATCTCTGCTGCCGACTTTCCCCTCTCGCCTAGCGCTTTCGCGCCCCGCTGGCAGAGCCCGGTCTGGTGGCCTTCCGCCTTTGCCGAGTCTTCTTGGCAGACCGGGCAGCGCACCGATCGGTAGCGAGAGTCGGCGGCATACAAACCGTCGCGCGTGCGGCCGCCGCACTGCCGTGAGTAGAGCGCCTCGATCACTTTCCCGTCCGCCTGAAGCACCACGTCTTCCGTCCGGTCGACGGCGTCCCAAGCCGGGTGGTCCGCAGGCGGGCGATCGGCGACCCACTGGCAATGCGTCGTATCGCAGACGCGCGCATGCGGGTGACGGCGTCCGGCGGCATGGAGATAGGAGCGCGCCGCGATCACCTGCGCCTCCAGAGCCGCCTGCGACGCGCGGTTCATCTCCGCCGCCGCAACCCGAGCCAGATACTCGCGCTCAAACATCGACACGGTGACCGCGAGCCGGTCACCGACCGTCGTGACGCGGACGGCGCCTTGGTAGCGGCGCTCGAAACGTCCGGGGACTTCGACCACGAACTCGCCGCGATACTCGAACGGCGGCGCGCCGACGTCGATGCGAACCGGCGCGCTCCCGGCCGGATGCACGACGACGGTCCGAGGCTTGAACAGCCCCAGTACGTCCACCTCGACGTCGGCCTCGACGTGGGCGGCAAAAGCCGTCGAAGCCAGGAGCGCGAGGACGAGCCGACGCATCATTGCAACTGGTACGCGGCCATCTCCGTCTGGTTGCGCACGAGCAAGATTCCGTCGGCGATCGCGGGCACGTTCCACGTCTTGCCTTCGAGCGCTTGGAAGCGCGCGAGCTCTTGGTGCGAGTCGGGCGTCGCTTTGACGAGCACGACTTCGCCGGTCTCGGTCAGCACGATCAGGTGTCCCTGCGCCAGCAAGAGTTGCCCGAAGCCGTAGCGTCCGCCCTTCCAGTTGCGGTCGCCCGTCATCGGATCGACGGAGGCCAAGATTGACCCGTCGAAGCCGTAGACCTGGCCCTCATGGAGCACCGAGCTTTGGAACTTGTTCTTGAGCGTGTTCTTCTTCCAGACCTGGCGCGCGGAGAAGTCGTCGCCGTCGCGCTGGATCTGAAGCAGCGCCGCGCCGACGCCGTACTCGGTCGAGATGAGCAGACGGTCGTCGTCGATACGGATCGGTTGCGCGGAGTTGATGTCGTAGGAGGTGGGCCAGGGGTGGGCCCAGAGCAGACGGCCGTCTTGGGGAGCGAGGCCGAGGGCGCGCTTGCCGCTGAAGACGACGATCTGGCGCTCACCCGCCAACGTCTCGATCTGGGCGGAGGCGTACCCGGCCTTGTCGCTTTCCGATTGCCACACCACCGAGCCGTCGACCGCGTCGTAGGCGACCACGGATTTCCCGCCGCCTCCGCCGGGCAGAACGATCACTGTGCCGTCCACGACGAGCGGCGCGCCGCTCATGCCCCAAGTGATGTTCGAGGCCCCGGCGTCTTCGAGGATGTTCGTGCGCCAGTGCATCTCTCCCGTGCGGGCGTAGAGCGCGCGGAGTTCGCCGGCGGCCCCGAGAGCGTAGAGTTTGCCGTCGGACCAGGTGGGCGTGGCGCGCGGGCCGTCGCCGCCCATGGTTTCTTGGAAGAACGCGTCCCAACCGTGCTCCCAGACCTGGCGGCCGGTCTTCAAGTCGTACGCCGCGACGACCTCTTGGGCGCGACGCTGTTCGATGGTGAAGACGAGCCCCTGGGCGACGACCATCGATGCGTAGCCGCCGCCGACTTTGGTGCGCCAGAGTTCTTGGAGGCCGTCCGCGGGCCAGTCGGTGCGGATCGGCGTCTGTGAGTAGACGCCGCTGCGTTGGGCGTCTCCGCGGAACTCGGGCCAAGGGGCGTGGAACTGCTTCGGCCGGGCTTCGGCTGTTTCGGTCGGTTCGGCGGACGGCGTCGCGGCGGCGGTTTCCTCGGCGTTGTCTGGTTCCGGCTCTGGCTCCGGGGCGGGCTCGGGCGCCGCAACCGGCGGCTGCTCGCGTCGTTCGGCTTCTAGCGCCTCGATGTGCGCGTCGGGGTCGTGGAAGCTGAACATCGGCGTCATGCCGGTGCCCGCCATCTCGACTTTGAGTCCGAAGAACGTTGTAGCGACCCAAAATCCGGCCGCGAGCAGCACCACCGCCAGGACCACCAACTTGAGCAGACCGAAGATCCAACGCATAGCGTCATTGTGGACCATGCCCGGGCTGTGCGGGCGAGTTGAGAGGTTTGTGTCTTGGCGTACGCTTAGCGTCGAATCTCGTTTTCGTACGCGCGCCAGTGCCGGCTGCGTTCCAGGGCTTCGAGGGCCTTGTCGCGCCAGGCCGGCTCGTCTTCGTAGACCTCAAACAAGTACTCGGCGGCGGCCTCGAGTTTCGATCCGCCGAGGCCGCTCAGAACGGCTTCGCGGACGTCGCGATCCATGCGCCCTTCGAAGACGCGGCGGGCCGCTTCGAGCGCTTGCGGGATGGGCGCCTCGGCGAGCGCGGCGGCGGCTTCGACGCGCGCGTCCGGATCGTCTTCCTGATCGATGAATTTCGCGATGAAAGGGACGGCGTCGGCTTGGGCGAGTTCCAGCAGACCGAAGAAGCACTGGCCCAGGACCTCCGGCTCGCGGTCGCCGGTCGAGGCCTTCAAGCGTAGGAGCGGGACCCCGGCGCCGGCGCCCGTGCGACCGACGGCGGCGGCGGCGTCGGCCCGCACGGCCGCGACTCGATCGGTGAGCCGGTCGGCCAAGCGCGTCAGCAGCTCGACGTCGTCGATCGAGCACTCAAGCAGCGCCGAGATGCAGGCCGAACGCAGCGGTCCGGCTGCGTCGTCTTGTTCGCCGGGCGGCGGAACCCAGGCGCCGAGCTGCTCGCATTCCAGACCGCGCAGGTACGGCTCGGGGTCGCGGTGGCCGAGCTCCTTCAGCGCGCGCACAAGGGCGATCTTGGCCCAGCATTGCGGGTCGCCTTTCGCGCCGCCGGAGAGGAAGCGGTCGTAGGCGGCGCGCAGTTCGGGCAGCAGTTCGTCCATCGCCAGATCGCTCGCGACTCTGGCCGCTTTGGCGGCTAGGTAGTTGTTGCGCTGCTTAAGGACCTTCTTGAGTTCCGCGACGACGGCCTCGCGGTCGGGCGATTGGCGCAGTTCGTCGATCGCGCGCGCCTTGCCTTCGATGTCGACTTTGGGCATGCGTGGGTTCCGGCTTCCCAGGATAATGGTTGGCTCATGAGCGGAAAACTGGTGCTTGCCTCCGCATCGCCTCGGCGTCGCGAGCTGCTGACGACGGCGGGAATCGCGCACGAGGTGCGCCCTGCGGATATTGACGAGTCGTTGCACGCCGGAGAGACGCCGGAAGCCTACGTGGCGCGTCTGGCGGCCGAGAAGGCGCGCGCGGTTCATCGGCCGGGCGAGGCTACGTTGGGCGCCGATACGACGGTGGTGATCGACGGGGAATCGATCGGCAAACCGGGCGATGCGGCCGAAGCCAAGGAGATGCTCAAGCGCCTGGAGGGACGCGCGCACGAGGTGCTGACGGGCTGGAGCTTGTTTGACGGGACGCGGGCGCGCGGGGGCGTCGAACGGACGCGGGTCTTCTTTCGCGCGATGACGGGGGCGGAGATCGCCGACTACGTCGCGTCCGGCGAACCGTTCGACAAGGCCGGGGGTTACGGCATCCAAGGCTTGGCGTCGAAGTACGTGGAGCGCATCGAGGGCTGCTACTTCAACGTCGTCGGGTTGCCGGTGGCGCGCGTGGCCGAGGCTCTGGCGACGGTCGGCGATGACTAGACTGATAGCCATGCGGCGCGTTGTTCCCCTCTTGCTTGCGTTGCTCGGCTGCGGCGCCGACGAGGGGCCGCCGTTCTCCCCGGAAGAGGCGGCGGAGACGTTCGAGATTCATTCGGATTTCAGGATCGAGTTAGTTGCTTCCGAGCCCGACGTCGCCGACCCGGTCGCGATCGATTTCGACGCGCGGGGACGGATGTACGTCGCCGAGAATTCCGGCTACCCGCTCGACGTGGACGGCGCTCGCGGGCGCATCAAGCTGATCGACGGCGACCGGACGACCACCTTCGCCGACGGCCTGCGCATGCCGACCGGCGTCATGGCCTGGAAGGAGGGTGTGATCGTCACCGACGCGCCGGACGTGCTGTACCTTGCCGATGCGGACGGCGACGGCGTCTCGGACATCCGCGACGTGCTGCTGACGGGCTTTGCGTTTACCAATCCGCAGCACACGGTCTCAAGCCCGGTCTACGGGCTCGACAACTGGATCTATCTGTCGCATGAAGGCTACACGCGCGCGGCCGTCTTCAGCGACGAATTCGGAGATACAGGTACGAATATCCGATTTCCCAAAAATCCCGACGGGCCGAGCGTGCCGGTCGATCGGCGCAGCGTGCGTTTCCGGCCGGATACGGGCGAGCTGGAGTTGACGGCGGCGCCTTCGCAGTTCGGGCAGACGTTTAGCGAGTGGGGCGACCTGTTCGTTCACAACAACTCTTATCACGCGCGGCACGAGGTGATTGCGGCCAGGTATTTGGAGCGGAATCGCGCCTTGCAGGTCGATCGGTTGAGCGAAGACGTCTACGACGAGCCGATGCCGGCGGCGGTCTATCCGATCACGAAGAATCCGCGGTTTGAGATTCTTTCCGGGGCCGGGCAGATGACGTCCGCATGCGGGCTGACGCGCTACCTGGGCGGCGCGTTCCCCGGGTACGAAGACTTGGCGTTCGTGGCGGAGCCGGTCCACAACGTGGTGCATGCGGACCGTTGGCGTCCGGCGGGTTCGACGTTTACGGGCGCGCCTCTCGAACGCGGGAAGGAGTTTTTGGCTTCGACGGACGCTTGGTTTCGGCCGGTGAACTTTGCGCACGGTCCGGACGGGGCGCTTTACGTCGTCGACTACTACCGTGACGTGATCGAGCATCCGGAGTGGACGTCGGCCGAGACGTATGAGTCCGAGACGCTGTATGACGGCGCGGACCGCGGGCGGATCTGGCGAATCGTTCCCGCCGACGGGCTCGCGCCCGCGGGGCGGATGCCGGCCGAGATGACCGACGAAGAGTTGGTCGCGGAGTTAGCCTCGGCGAACCTGTGGCGGCGGCGCACGGCGCAGCGCTTGTTAGTCGAGAGACAGGCTGGGGGCGCGGCGGAAGCCCTGGAGCGATTGGCGCAAGACGACTCGCGACCGTTGGGACGGCTGCATGCGCTGTGGACGCTGGAAGGGCTAGGGCAGTTGAGCGACGAGCTGATTCTCGCGGCGCTCGCATCCGAGACGCCCGGCCTGCGCCGAAACGCCTTGCTGCTGGTGGAGCCGCGTCTGCGGGAATCGCCGAGCGCCTGGGAGCGACGGTTGCTGCCGCTCGCGGAAGATTCAGACCCGCAGGTCCGATTTCAATGGATGCTGACGGCCGGATACTCGCCTTCGTCGCGGAGTCTGGCGGCGCGGGAGCGGTTGCTGTTCGCGTCGTTGGACGACGAGTGGATGCAGACGGCGGCTCTGACTTGGCCGAAAGCGGATGCGTTCGGGTTGCTGACGCGCAGCACGCCGCGGCTTGGAGAGGGGGATGCGTCGAGGCACTTCATCGCCAAATTGGCGGCGTCGGCGCCGGCTTCGGACGTGCTGCGCTGGGCGCGCTCGGAAGATGCGGCTTGGAAGCGAGCGGCGGCCGTCGGCGGGGTTCGCGGCGCGACGGAAGCGGATCGTACGGCGCTGTTCGCTCTAGCCGGCGACGAAGACGCGGCCGTGCGTCGGGCGGCTCTCAAGAATCTGGAGGCGCTCGGTTGGGGGCCCGGCGGAGACGCGTTGCGGGCCGAATCGGAGCGCTTGCTCGACGACGCCGAGGCCGATCCGCAGCGCCGCGCGGATGCCGTGCGGACGTTGGCCTTGGCGGACGCCGCCCGGTACGAGCAGGCGTTCCAGCGGCTGATCGCGATCGATCAGCCGGAGGCGGTTCAGGGCGCCGCGGTGGCGGCCTACGTGCGATCGGAGAGCGCGTCGGAGAGCACGGAGGAGAGTACGGAGGTCGGCGAGTTTCTGCTGGAGCGGTGGGCGCAGTTGCCGTCACGGGCGCGCGCGGAAGCGGCGGCGGCGATGGTGCGCGGCCGGGCGCGCGCGGAGCTTCTGGTCGAGGCGTTGGAAGAAGGGCGGGTGCAGCCGTGGATGCTGGCGTTCGCGCAACGGCGGAAGCTGATCATGGACTCCGACCCCGAGTTGCGTGAGCGCGCGCGGAAGGCGCTGACGGCCGAAGACCGCGACCGTAAACGCGTGCTCGCTGAGTACGAGGCCGAACTGGCTGCGGCGCCGGGCGAGGCGTCCAAAGGGAAGGTCGTCTTCCAGCGGGTTTGCGCCGAGTGCCATGCGCTCAACGGGCGCGGGCAAGACGTGGGGCCGGACCTAGCGACGGTGCGGACGCGGCCGGCGCGCAACATCCTCTACGACGTGCTCGTGCCCAACGCGTCGATCGCGCAGACGTACGAGTCGTACGTGGTGGAGACGGAGGACGGGCGGATTCTGGACGGCGTGATCGGGCCGCAGGGGCCGGGGTTTGTGACGCTGCGGCGCGAGGGCGGGGAAGAGATTCGGATCGATCGGTCTGAAATTCGATCGATGCGCGCGTCGTCGCTTTCCGGGATGCCGGGCGATCTTGAGAATCTCGTGAAGCCGCGTGAGATGGCGGACTTGATTCGGTATATTCAGGCGGGCGGATAAGGAGGATCGAACGATGGGCGGAATCATCATCCCGAGCTTGCGCTACAAGAACGCGCCGGCGGCGATCGATTGGTTGGAGAAAGCGTTCGGCTTCGAGCGGCATCTGGTCGTGCCGGGGCCGGACGACACGATCGTCCATGCGCAATTGAAGCTCGGCACGGGCATGATCATGATGGGCTCGGAGAAGAAGGACGAGTTCGGCAAGCTGGTCGCGGCGCCGGACGGCGACAAGCCGACTCCGCAGGCGCTGTACGTCGTGGTGGAAGACGCCGACGCGGTCCATGATCGAGCGAAGGCGGCCGGAGCGGAGATCCTGATGCCGCTGACGGACCAGGACTACGGCGGGCGCGACTTCACCTGCCGCGATTTGGAAGGGCATGTGTGGAGTTTTGGGACTTATGATCCCTGGGCGCAGCCGGCGGGTTAGTCCGGCGGCTCTTCCCGACAGTGCTCCAGGTCGAAACGGACGGCGACTAAGGCGGTGTCTCCATCGACGGTCGACCAATCGATCTGCCAGGAGCGAGCGGCTTCGACCAACGCGGGGAGAAGTAAGGGATGACCGCTGGTTTCGGCTTCGTCGACGCTGTGATCGCGGTGAATCTGGATCTTTGTCGGCCCCCCAATACGCGCTTGGATCGCAAGGTTGGGGAATGTTGGACTTGTGAAGCTCTTGAACCGAAGACCCGGCGTGGACGCGGATGGATTCCAGTAAGGGATCGGTTTGTATCCACCGCGTTTCGGTCCGCGGTAACCGTCGATCGTTCTTTGCCAGCTCCAGCTCGCCCCTGGGGGGATGAACTCTCCGCCGCGCAACTCTTCCACGAGCGGGACTGCGGCTACTTGAAGCGCGTAGTCCTCGTCCTCAGACAAGACTCGCGACCGATTGCTTCCGAAGGCTCGTGCCGATACCTCCCAGAACAGATCCCGCAGCCCCGCGACACGGGGAGATCGTAGTTTGAGCTTCTTCTGCTGTTGCCAACTTTGCTCGGGGTGCTCGAAGACGCGCACGCCTCCGTCTCCGCAGTCCGCGACGATCGTGGAGGAACTTGGGTGTTCTAGGAGGTCTACAGGTTTGGACTTCCGATACGCTCGACGGAGTTCTCTGTTGCGAACTCCGCAGATTTGCGTCCTGCCAATCAAATCGCGCATCGTGCGCAGAGCCGACCGCGATTCGATGACTTTCACCGTGATGCCGTGGCAATGGTTTCCCGAAGGCGAGATATGAGCCCGGCGAACAAGGGTATCGGGTCCTTCAGTGCGGACATCCAGAACTCCTACAGCCCAATGAGGAGGGCCGTCGTAGGAGAAATTTTGGATGATGTAGAAGTTGGTGGGCGACGCGGCTGCCGACGCGGATGCAAGGGAGAAGGTGATCAATAACAAGGTCCGCACGTGGTTGAGGTTAGCAGCAGTGACTCTCTGGTAAGCTCCGGGCACTCGGATGACTACCACTCGGCGACACTTTCTGTTCTCTTCGGCGGCGTTGGCTGCACGGCCGCTACAGGCGCAGCGGCGGTCGCGGCCGAACATTCTTTTCTTGATGGATGACCAGCACCGGGCCGACTGTCTCGGCGCCGAAGGCAATCCGGCCGCCCATACGCCGGTGCTCGATCAACTGGCTTCCGAGGGCGCGCGGTTCACCAACGCCTACTCATCGACTCCGAGTTGCACGCCTGCCCGTGCGGCGCTGCTGACCGGAATGTCGCCGTGGAATCACGGCATGCTCGGCTACCATCGCGTCGCGCCCGCTTATCCCTATGAGAAACCGCAGGCGTTGCGCGACAGCGGGTATCAGACGTTGGGCGTCGGCAAGATGCACTTCCACCATCAGCGAGAGTTGCACGGCTATCACAAGACGATCGTCGACGAGTCGGGGCGCGTGCAGTCGCCCGACTTTCGCAGCGACTATCGCGGATGGTTCCATTCAGTCGCGCCTGGGCTCGACCCTGACGCGACCGGCATCGGCTGGAACGACTATCCCGCGGCCGAGTACGTGCTGCCCGAAGAGTTGCATCCGACGGCTTGGACGGCCGACGTTGCGGTGCGCTTCCTCGAGTCGTACGAGCAGCCCGATCCCTTCTTCCTCAAGGTTTCGTTCGCGCGACCGCATTCGCCTTACGATCCGCCCGCGCGATTCATGCGCCAGTACGACGACGCGCCGATTCCAGACCGCTTTGTCGGAAATTGGACCGAGCGCAACGTTCCGCGATCGAGCGATCGCGACGATCTGTGGCACGGCGACTTAGGGGCGGAGCAGGCGCGTCGGTCGCGGCAGGGCTACTACGCGAACGTGCAGTTTATCGACGAGCAGATTGGGCGGATCTTGGAGACGCTGCGTCGGCGCGGCTTCTACGAGGATACGCTGATCATCTTCTTCTCCGACCACGGCGACATGCTCGGCGACCACCACATGTGGCGCAAGTGTTTCGCCTACGAGTCGTCGGCGCGCGTGCCGATGATCGTGCGTTGGCCCGACGGCTTGGGCGCGGGCGAGCGCGGGCAGGTGCTGTCGCAGCCGGTCGAGTTGCGCGACGTGTTCCCGACGTTCTTGGACGCGGCCGGCGTGACCCCGCCGATCGAACTCGACGGGCGCAGCCTGCTCGACCTGACGCGCGGCAAGACGGAGGATTGGCGGCCGTGGATCGACCTCGAACACTCGACTTGCTACAGCCCGCGCAACCACTGGAACGCGTTTTCGGACGGCACGTGGAAGTACATCTTCCATGCGACGGACGGCGAGGAGCAGCTCTTCCATTTGGCCGAGGACCCGGGTGAGGAAACGGACATCGCGGGGGACCCGGCCCATACGGCGACTCTGCAACAATGGCGGAGTCGCCTCGTCAGCCACTTCGAGGAGCGCGGCGAGCCGTTCTTGAAGGGCGGGAAGTTGGTTCCTCGTCCTGAGCGGATCTTGCTCTCGCCGCACTATCCCGACGCTTCCTCTGAATGATCCGATCCCTACTCGCTCTCTTTTTGGCCGTTCCATTCCTCACGGCTTCGTTGACCGCGGCGCCAAGGCTCGATTTCTCGACCTTCTTCGGCGGCGAGTTGGGCGAGCAGGCAAACGACGTCGCTCTTGATGCGGGCGGAAACGTCTACGTGGTGGGGCAGACGCGCGACGTACCGGCTTCGCCCGGGGCGCTGTCGCAGGTGACGGGATCGTCGTTCGACGTCTTCGTACTGAAGCTCAATCCTACGGGTACCGAGATCGTCTACCTGGCGCTGTTCGGCGGATCGGCGCGTGAGCTGGGCACGGGGATCGTCGTCGACGCCGAAGGCGCCGCCTATGTGACGGGCTGGACGTTCTCCGAGGACTTTCCCGTGACGAACGGCGCCGCGCAAGGGACGTTCGGCGGCGGTACGCGCGACGCCTTCATCGCCAAGATCGCACCCGACGGAGCGGCTTTCGAGTACGCGAGCTATTTGGGCGGGACCAGCTTCGAGGAGTCCGCCGCGCTGACCGTCGACGAGGCGGGGCGCGCTTGGATGGTCGGCGCAACGGGGTCGGAAGATTTCCCGACGACGGCCGATGCGTTGCGGCAGGCGGACGCGACGGTTTCGCGGTCGGCTTTCGTGGCGGGGCTCGCGGCGGACGGTTCTCGGTTCCAGTACGTCAGCTTGCTAGGCGGCACAGGCCGCAGCGATACGTCGGCCGTCGCCCTGGACGCGGGGCCGAGCCTGTGGATCGCGGGCAACACGGCGTCAGCCGACTTCCCGGCCACCGACGCGGCTTTCCAAACCGAATTGGCCGGGGTCGACGACGCCTTCTTGATTCACCTAGACGTCAGCGCGACGCCTTCCGTCGCCGCCGCCACTCTCTACGGCGGCGCCGACTGCCGCAACCCGTTCGCGGGCGCGCAGTGCGACGCGGCACGCGCAGTGCTGGTCGACGGCGGCAGCGTGTTTCTCGCCGGGAACACGCTTTCGCGCGATACGCCGCTCGCCGGCGACCCGTTGCAGGAGGAGTGGGTCAACGGGGTCGCGTTCGGCGAAGGGTACGTGGCGCGCTTCAGCCGCGACTTGACGGAGCTGGAGGCCGCGACTTATCTCGGCGGCTCTTCCGAGGATCGCGTCAACGGGCTGGTCGCCGACCGCGCCGGGACGCTCTACCTGATTGGCGTCACCGGCTCGCCCGATTTTCCCGCGACCGCCGACGGCTTACAGCCGACCTTCAACGACATCGACGAGGCGTTCTTCGCCCAGCTCGACCCGGACCTTTCGAGCATCGACTACGCGACCTTTCTCGGAGGCTCGGGCGGCGACCGCGGCTATGCCATTGCGATCGACCGCGCGCGCAACATCGTCGCGCTGTCGGGCGAGACGGCTTCGCCCGAATTCCCGTCGACCCCGGGAGTCATCCAGCCCGAGCCGGTGCTGCTTCGAGCCGAAGGAGGCGACGCGTTTATCACGCAGTTTGAAGTCGAGCTCGTACCGCGGCTCTCGACGGCGGGCATCGTCAACGCAGCCGATTTCTCGGCCGGGCCGATCAGTCCCGGCGAGATCATCAGCGTCTTCGGCCGCGGCGTGGTCGAAGACGAGGCGGCTTCGCTGACCCTGGGAGACGACGGCCGCGTAACGAGCGAGCTTTCAGGCGTCCGCCTGCTGATCAACGGCACGTCCGCGCCGCTGACGTTCGTGGGGTTTGATCAGGTCAACGCGGTGGTCCCGTTCGGCGCCGAATTCCTGCCGGTGGCGACGTTCGTCGCCGAGCGCGACGGCGTACGCTCCCAGCCGGTCACCCAGTTGGTCGCGCCGACTACGCCCGCGCTGTTCACCCTGGACGGCTCCGGCGCAGGCCAGGCCGCCGCGCTCAACCAGGATTCAGCGATCAACGGCCTACAGGGCGCGGCCAAGCGAGGCGACGTCGTCATCCTGTTCGGCACGGGCGTCGGGCAGACCGATCCGCCCGGCCAAGACGGTCGCGTCGCGGGCGCGCCGTTGCCTCGTCCGCTGGCGCCGGTGACCGTCCGCATCGGCAACGTCGAGGCGCAGGTGCTCTACGCCGGTGCGGCGCCCGGTCTGGTAGAGGGCGTCGTCCAAATCAACGCTCTGATCCCCGCCACGGTGATACCCGGACCCGGGACGCCGGTGTCGTTCACCGCCGGGGCCAGACGCAGCCAGGCGGACGTCACGATTGCGATCGAGTAGGCGCGGTCGATCTCGTCAACTCGCCAAGCGACGGTCCTTGTCGCGCAGGCGCACAGCAGCGGCGCGTAGCTCGGGCCAGGCCTGGATCAGACGGCCGGTCTTCGCGACGAGTTCGCGAGCCAGTCCGCGCGGATCATCGCCCCCCAAATCGCGAGGCGTGAGGTACTCGGGGCTCGTGATCGCCTCCCGCAGCGTCTCGACGTGGCGCAGCCGCAGCTCTGCGTAGTAGCCCGGCATCTCGCGTACCTCCTTCGAGCGGTCCCGCTGCAACCGGGGCCCTTCCGCGTCGAGCACCCGGCTCAGAATCACCCCGTCCAACTCCTCGCCCGGACCTCTCCCGCAGTCGACCAGGTACGAACCCAGCGACCACAGCGATTCCTCCCTCTGCTCTTCCGTCGAGCGCTCGTTCCAACGCTCGAACAGTCGCGCCAGATACTCGGGGAAGCGGATGCGCGTCAGCGATTCAAAGTAGTCCTCGATCGACTGCGTTCGCGTCTCCACCGGATCATGCAGAGCCGCTTCCGGCAGATAGCCCATCGCCGAACGCGGAAAGCAATACTTCAGCAACCGACCGAACAGTCCGTCCGAGTTGCGTTGCACCGGCGAGAACGGCGGCAGCAGGTCCGTATGGTCGATGCCGAGATTTCCCGCCATGCACAGCGTGCTGTCGGTCGCGGTGAGCCGCTTCGTCGATCGCAGCACCTGGCGCGATTCGACGACGGCTCGATAAAACTCTTCGTTGACCGTCATCCGCTTCTGCGATTGCTTGTCGGCGAAGAGGTAGGCGGAGCCGCCCAGCCCGGAGTCCCCGACCGTGCCGGCCATGGACGCCCGCACGCGGACGGCACGCCGACGCAGCCGATGGTCGAATGCCGCGGTGACGAAGTGCATCTCCGGTTCCGGATCGGCGGCGAACATCGTCCCCAGGTCGCGGCCCAGCAGGCGCTCGTGCAACCCCAATAGGTCCGCCTCTTGGAATTCAACGCGCTCCTGGAGCTTATCGCGGCTCTCATAGAACCAGAACTGGGTCGGGTCGCCGAGCGACGACAGAGCCCAGCCTTCTTCGGCTTCCGGACAGCGAGCGGAACGGCACAGGCCGTCGTCGTCGGCCAGCAGGTAGGCTTCGCCCACCGAGTCGAGCAGCAGCGAGTTGCGCGCCGATCCGGTGGTCAGCGAGCAGCGTTCGTCCCCCAGCAGCGCGAAGTGCGCCACTTCGGGATCGACGCCCGATTCCTTGGCCAGCTCCTGCGCCCACATCGCGCGGTCGCGGCGGCCAGCGGTCCGAATCGGGATCTTCAGCTCGGTCGAGAGCTTGGCCGCCAACTCGCGGGTGGGTCCGTCGGTTTCGGCGTCGTCGATCAGCGTGACGCCGGCCTCGCGGTCGAAGGCGCGAAAGTTCTCGGCGTAGCTGCGGATCGCTCGCTCCAACTCCTTCGGCCGATTCCGCGTCGTGAAGCCGACGGTCGTCATCGGCGCCGGTTCGGCGTCGGTGCGTGCGTCGGCGCACTGGCGAGCCAGTTCCGAGGATGAGATCAGCCATCCGTCTTCGGCGAACCGGCCTAGACGTTCCAGCGCGCTCTGCTGTTTGCGCGGGTCGGCCGGGGTGACCTCTTCCGCCTTGCGGATCAGGGTCGTGAACCAACGCGGCGTCTTGGCCGACAGTTGCTCCACGGCCAGCTTCTCGGCGCGGCGACTCCACAGCTCCGCGTGTTCCTCAAGCGGCCGGTAGAAGTCGCAGCTCATCAACAACTGAGCGTCTTCCGTCGCAAAGAGCGCGGCGGTTCCAGAGGCCCGATCGAGCACGTGGATTCGCCCGTCTCCCGCCGGTTGCGCCTCCAGCAGTCCCGTCCGAAATCTTTCCGCCATCGCGCCAACAGGATCGCATAGCGGGCCTAACCCGTCGCACTCAGTCCGACGCGTATAATGGCGGGGCTTATGGGGTTTGCTCTTCACCCGCTCGACTGGGTGGTCATCGGCGTCTACTTCGCCCTCATCGTCGCGATCGGCCTTTGGGCCGGGCGCAAGGTCAAGAAGACCGACGACTACTTTCTGGGCGATCGAGCCTTCTCCGTGTGGTTGGTCATCGGGCAAGCCTTCGGCGTGGGCACCCATGCCGAGATGCCGGTTTCACTGGCCGGGAAGGTCTATCAGTCGGGTTACGCGGGCATCTGGTACCAGTGGAAGAACCTCTTCATCACGCCGTTCTACTGGCTGCTCGCGCCGATGTTCCGGCGCTTCAAGCGGACGACGACCGGCGAGGTCTATGAGGACCGCTACGGCTCGTGGATGGGGCTGGTCTACACGATCTTCGCCCTGTCGTACTTCATCTTCAACATGGGCGCGATGTTGAAGGGCGCGGGCAAGTTGGTGGCGGCGGCCTCGGGCGGCGCGGTCACGCCCAACACCGTCGTGCTGGTGATGACGGGCACGTTCCTGATCTACTCCTTCGTCGGCGGACTCGTATCGGCTGCCTATACGGACTTCGTCCAGAGCTTCTTCATCATCGCGCTGTCGTTCCTGTTGATCCCGCTAGGCCTAGCCCGCATCGGCGGCTTTACCGGCGTGCGTGAGACGCTCCCGGCGAACATGCTCTCGATGGTGACCCCAGGCGACGTCGGCGTCTTTACGATCTTCATGCTGACGATCAACGGACTGATCGGCATCGTCGCGCAGCCGCACATCTTGGCCTCGGTCGGCACCGGGCAGAACGAGTACTCGTGCCGGATGGGCATGGCGGCCGGTAACTTCGTCAAGCGCTTCTGCACGATCGGCTGGGCGCTGGCGGGAATCATCGTCGCCGTGATGCTGGCCCAGAGCGGCGCCCCGGCGCTCGAAGATCCCGAAGACGCCTTCGGCTATGCGACGCGCGAGCTGCTGTTCCCGGGGGCGGTCGGGCTGATGATCGCCTCGGTGCTGGCGGCCAACATGTCGACCGGTTCGGCGTTCACGGTCGACGGCGGCGCGCTGTTCACGCAGAACCTCTACCGGCGCTACATCAAGCGCGAAGGGACGGACAAGCATTACCTGTGGGCGGGCCGCATCGCGGGCGTAACGATGACTACGCTCGGCGTACTGTTCGGGTTGTTCGTCGGCAGCGTGTTGCAGGCGTTCCTGTTTACCGAGACGATCGCCGCCTTCATGGGGATCTCGATGTTCGCCGCGGTCTCATGGAAGCGCGCGACGCGTTGGGGGGCGCTGGCGAGTCTGTTGACGTCGAGCGCGGTCTTTTTCTGGCTGACCTACGACCAGTACGGCGAACTGCTCAACTGGCAGGCGGGCAACTTCGGCATCGCGATGGTCGTCGGGTTCCTGACGGTCTGGATCGTGAGTTTGATGACGCCCCCGGAATCGAGCGAGCGGTTGGATCCCTTCTACGACCGCCTCAACCGAGCCACCTACACCGACCCGAAGACCGGCGACGAGCACGAGGTGACCGAGCAGGGGCACGACCTGCTGATCGTGCACTTGTTCGACATGGGCTGGTCGAAAGGGATCGGCCACGTTTGGAACCGCTTCAAGGTCGATATCCGCGGCCTGGTCTTAAGCTTCGGAGTGGTGGCGGCGCTGATCGCGCTGGCGAAAGCGATTTTGTATCTTCCCTAACATCGTTCGCAGCTCTTTTCCCCAGCGTTCACTAGACTCAAAGGACGGACCCGTCTGCAGTTATTCCCGGTCGGAGTTATTGAGCTGACCCGAGTCGCACCCCCAGCACCCCTCCCGCATCCGGCGTCTGAGCGCCTGGCGGAGGAGGTCAACGCGTCGTACCGCCAGAGCGGCAAGCTGCCGGTCCTCATCGCCGGAAGCGCCGTTACTGGTCTCGCTTTCATCCGCAGCTTAGGCGGGCGAGGGATACCGGTCTTCGCCCTGGACCACCGGCCTTGGGAGGTCGGCATGCACTCGCGATTCGCGCATCCGGCGGTGCTGCCTGACCCTGCCGAGGCGCCCGCGGCTTGGGTTGGTTTTCTGGAGGCCGTCGGGCGGCGCCTCGATTGCCGACCGGTGCTGATTCCGACGGGCGATCCGCACCTACGCGCGCTCGTTCCGCGAGCGCCGGAGCTGGAGCGCCTCTTTGCCGCGCCTTTCCCGCCGGGCGAGCTCTACCACGCGCTGTCGGAAAAGAATCGGCAGTACGCGCTGCTGCGAGACGAGCAGGCGTTGTTGCCGCTGTTCCGCGAGGTCGGCGACGAGGCCGAGTTGGACGATGCGCTTGCCGCCGCCGGTTTTCCCTGTTTGCTCAAGCCGGGCTTGGGCGACCTGTGGGTCGGGCGATCGAACTCGAAGCTGGAGTTCGTCGATTCGCGCGAGGCGGCGCTCTCGGCGTTCCGGCGCATGCAGGAGGCGGGCGTCGGCGTGATCGTACAGGAACTCGTTCCCGGCGGCGACGATGCCTTCCACGGCTGCTTCTGCTACCTGGGGCAAGACGGCGAGGTGCGCGGCGCGTTCACCAAGCGGAAAGTGCGCCAGTATCCGCCGCGGTTTGGGAACGGCAGTTACCAGGTCTCCGTCGATTCGCCCGAGACCGCCCAACTGACGCTCGACCTGCTGAAGCGGATCGGCTACCGCGGCGTCGCTTCCGTCGAATGGAAACGCGACCCGCGAGACGGCCGCTTGAAGCTGATTGAGATCAACTGCCGGGCGGCTTCCGGTACGCAATTGGCGATCGACAGCGGGGTCGATCTGCCGTGGCTGGTCTATCGTGACCTGATCGGAGACCCGCTGCCTCCGGCGACGGAGTTTCAGATCGGCAGGAAGTTCGTCAACCTCTCTTGGGACGCACGCGCCTACGCCGCGCGCCCGGATCGTTCGATCGGGGCGTTTGCCGGGTGGATGCGCTCGGTGCTCCAAGCGCGCTCGCACGCGGTGGTGAGCGTGCGCGATCCGGGGCCCATGTGGTCGATGCTGCGGCGCGCCTTCTAGCTAGACCCGCTAGGCGGTGAGTTCGAGCACGAGCCGCTCCATGATCAGGCGGTCTTCGGGCCGCTCGCGGCGCAGGTCCCGGTCGGCTTCAAACAGGGCTTCGAGCGCGCGCTCCAGCTCCTTGCGTGAAAAAGTACGAGCGACCTCGATCAGCTCGCGCGCCCGGCCCGGCCAGACGCGGATTCCATGGCGGCCAAGCTCCGCCGACACCGACTGCGCGTTGCCGCCGCCGATCTCCTTCACCGCCAAGGCCTGACGGAAAAGGCTCGCCAAGAAAGTGATCTGCATCGGCCAGTACGTGCCGGATTTGGCCAACGTGTCGAGGATCGCCAGCGAGCGGGCCTGATCGCGTCGGGAGAGCGCCGTCGTCAGCTCAAAGACGCCCCGCTGCCGCGCCTCCGGCGTCAGCAACTCCATGTCGTCGCGCGTGATGGGTTTACCCTCGGTCGCGTAGACGGCGTACTTGCCGAGTTCGCTCTCGATGCGAGCCATGTCGGCGGCCAGCATCTCGACCAGCTCCGACAACGCGTCGCGGTCGATATCCAGGCCGAGTTTTCCGGCCAGGTGTTCCGCGCCGCGGAGAGCTTCGCCGGGACTGAGCCGGTCGAGTTCGACCGTCTCCGACACGCTCGAATAAAACTTCTTCAAGCGCTCGATCTTGGACTTGTCGTCCCGTTCATTGGGGTCGAAGCGCGTGGATTCAATCAACACGACGACGCCCGGCGTGGGGTCCTTGAAGTAGGCCGCCAACTGAGCCGCCGCTTCCTCTCCCGCTTTCGAGCGTCCCTTGGGCAGCGCCGCTTCGGCGTTTGAGCCGATCAACAGGCGGCTGGTCGCGAACAGGCTGAGACTGCGGGTCTCGTCGAGCAGGCGCGTGATCGATTCGCTCTTCAGGTCGATCTCGACCAGGCCTTCCTCGGCCGCTTGCGCGTCGTCCCCGAAGACCGCCTTCTTCAACGCCCGACGGCAACGGTCGCGAAAGAAAAGCTCGTTGCCGATGAAGAGATAACCCGGCTTCGGCTTGCCCGATTTCAGGCTCTGCTGGAACGCCTTCGGCTTCACGCTAAAAACCCTCCAAGACGGCCGAGACCAGACGGCGCGCCATCGACTCCGTGGCGCGCGCCACCGCGGCCTCGCGTTCTTCAAAGTACGCTCCCGCGTCGGCCGAGACCTGATACTGCTCGCGGTGCGTGAGGTTGGGGTTCTGGTAGAGCACCTCGCCGGTCTGTCGATCAACGAGCGTCACCTGGACCCGCGTAATCGTGGTGACGGTCGTGGCGCGGCCGGAGACGGGGTCGAGGTTCTGCGGGAAGGCGAAGAACTGGACGACGGCCCCGGTGAGCTTAGCGTCGGCCTGGGCCGGATCGTTGATCACCTGGTAGCGCGTGCGAGAGATGAACTCGCGCGTTACGGCCGAGGCCATGTACTGCTCGATCTTGTATTCGGTCGTGACGTTCTCGAACGGCGACACCGCGACGGTGCGGATGCGCGTCGGGATCGTGTCCGCCTGACCGGCGACTCGGTAGCCGCAGCCCGGGATCACGAGCAGAGCGAGGAGAGCGAGAGCGATGGAGTGGGCTTGGGCTGGACCGATGGCGTTGCGGGCGGCGGGAATCACGTGGGCTGCTCCGTCGGTTCTTCGGACGGCTCTTCCGACGGCCCGTCGGGAGCCTGGGGCTTGTCCTTCTTCCAGAGCCACGTCAGGCGCGTCACGATGCCGCTGCCCACGAACGTCGTCGCCATCAACAGCAACACCGGTTCGGAAAAATTCCAAATCAAGTAGACGATCGAAGCCAGGAAGATCACGCCGACCGAAGGACGACGCATCAAGTTCATCCCCTTGAAGCTCGAATACCGCCAGGTACAGACCATCAGGAACGCCAACAGTCCGATCAGCGCCGTCCACAGCACGCCTCCCGGCCACCAACTCGAAATCGGATCGCCTTGTCTGAAATGGATCACCGCCGCCAACATTCCCGCCGCCGCCGGGATCGGCAGGCCGACGAAGTAGCCGCGGCCTGGGCGTCCCGGATTTTTCGGGCGCGGGTTCTTCTGGACGTTGAAGCGAGCCAAGCGCGCCGCGCCGCACGTGAGATAGAGGAACGCGATGAAGTAGCCCAGCGAAGGCAGGTATTGGGCCAGCCAAAGCCCTTCCATCATCTCGGGCGTCCGGATTCCCCAGGCGAAGGCGAGAGTCGCAGGCGCGACCCCGAAAGTGATGCAGTCGGCGAGCGAATCGATCTCCTTGCCGAACTCGCTCGTCGCGCCGGTCGCGCGCGCAATGCGCCCGTCCACGCCGTCGGTGAAAACGGCGATGCCGATCGCTTTAGCGGCGGCGTCAAAGAATTGCGCCGCTTGCCCGGCCGCTTCCGGCGGAAGCGACATCGCTTGCACCGTCTTCATAAGGCAGTAGTAGCCGCAAAAAAGCGTACCGACGGTGAACAGCGTCGGCAGCGCGTAGGGCGGCCGCTCGCGTTCCAGGAGGCGTTGGCGAACTCTCTTCATGCCGTATCCCGCAGTCGTGCGATGACCGAACTTCCTGCCGCTACCTTATCGCCTCGCCCAACAGTCAGCTCCCATTCCGGGCCAAAGCGGACGTCGGTGCGTGACCCGAACTGGATGTGCCCAAATCGTTCGCCGCGCTGGACTACGTCGCCGACGCCTTTGTAGCAGACAATCCGGCGAGCGACGAGGCCCGCGATCTGCTTGAACTCGATGGGCCCGGACTCGAACTCGCTCGGCTCGACGACCAGCGTGTTCTGCTCGTTGAGGTCGGACGCCTCTTCCAAATGAGCCATCTTGAAGCGGCCCGCACGGTACTGGACGGACGTAATGCGACCGGCCGCGGGGGCGCGATTGACGTGGACGTTGAAGATGTTCAGAAAGACGCTGACCCGCACGCCCCCGTCTTCCATCGGCGTCACATGAGTGATTTTGCCGTCGGCCGGCGACACCGCCACCGGACCTTCCGGGATGCTGCGCTCGGGGTCGCGGAAGAACCACAGGCAAAAGGCCGCGAGCACGACGAAAGGCGCGGCCCAGCCGGGATGAAAAACGACGCCGACGAAAATCGCCGCGAGCAGCATGCCGCCGCCGTAGTAAAGGCCGTCTCGGACCATCAGTCGAACCGCCAGTATATCGAAGCCGGCGGCGGCGACCGGCGGGTTAGGCGAGGACGTCGATGGTTTTCTTTGCGATTTCGTCGACGGTCTTGGTGACTTCGACGGCGGCCTCGAAGGCCGTGCGCGCCTGCAACAGCTCGACCGCGGCGCTGCTCAGCGAGACCGAATCCGTGGTGACGGCGGCGGCTTTCGAGAGCCGCTGAGAAGCCTGCGAGACGCTCGCTTCAGCTTGCGAAAGGGCGGCCAGGGCGACGGACTGGATCTGCACGCAGATCTTATCGGCCGCCGCGGGGGAAGTCTAAGCGTTTTCCGGAAAGCTCGCGAATCTAGCCGGCCTTGTCGAGCAGAGCCATGCGCAGATCGCGTTCCTCGACCATGCTGCGCGTGACGACGAACTCCTTGACCTTCTTGTAGGAAGGCAAGTAGTACATCAGGTCGAGCATCAGCTCTTCCATGATCATGCGCAACCCGCGAGCGCCGACCTTGCGCTCGAGCGCCCGTTGAGCGATCGCCTCCAGCGCGCCCGGCTCGATCGTGAGCTGGATGTTCTCGTACTCGAAGAGCTTCTGATACTGCTTCAGCAGGCAGTTGCGCGGCTTGGTCAGGATCTCGACCAACGCTTTCTCGTCCAGGTCGCCGAGGATCGCGGCCACAGGCAGACGGCCGACGAATTCGGGAATAAAGCCGTGACGGATCAGATCCTGCGGTTGCGCTTGGCCGAGCAAGCCGAGGTCGGCGTCGTTCTCGGCCCGGATCGGCTCCATCGTTGTCTTGGTTTCGTCCTTCTCTTCGGACTTGCGGAAGCCGACCACGCGGCGGTCCACCCGCTGCGCAACAATCTTGTCGAGCCCGACAAAAGCGCCGCCGCAGATGAACAAGATGTTGGCCGTATCGACCGGCGTGAACTCCTGGTGCGGATGCTTACGTCCGCCCTGCGGCGGAACGTTGGCGACCGTGCCCTCGAGGATCTTCAACAGCGCCTGTTGCACGCCTTCGCCCGAGACGTCGCGGGTGATCGACGGATTCTCGTCCTTCCGCGAAAGCTTGTCGATCTCGTCGATGTAGATGATGCCCTGTTGCGCGCGCTGCACGTCGCCGTCGGCGGCCTGCAACAGCTTGAGGATGATGTTCTCGACGTCTTCCCCGACGTAACCGGCTTCGGTCAGCGTCGTCGCGTCGGCGATGGCGAAAGGGACGTCGAGGATGCGCGCCAGCGTTTGCGCGAGCAGCGTCTTGCCGGTGCCGGTCGGACCGACGAGCAAGATGTTCGACTTTTGCAGCTCGACGTCGTTGTTCTTCGAACCCGGCGCGCGGCGCTTCTCAATCAGCACGCGCTTGTAATGGTTGTAGACGGCGACGGCGAGTTTCTTCTTCGCCGCGTGCTGACCGATCACGTACTGGTCGAGCTTCTCTTTGAGCTCCTGCGGCTTCGGCAGATTGTAGAGCGACGGGCCGGTCGATTCCGGGCGATCGTCTTCCAAGATCGAGTTGCACACCGCGACGCACTCGTCGCAGATGTAACTCTTGGGATAGTCGCCTGGAGTGGAAATCAGTTTGCCGACGACCTCCTGACTCTTATGGCAGAAGGAACACCGAAGGGTCTCGTCTGAAGCGCCGTTTCTCTTCACCAAATGCTCCTGTCGATCCCGTTTCCGTCTTGACTGAACCGTTTTGATCGTCCGCCGTGGAAAGGCGAAATCGATATCCGACTTTAAGGGTAGCTTAACCGTATGCCCGTCGGAAGGGGTTTCGCGGAAGTCATACGCCTTTCGGCTGATTTGTTTTCAAAACGGGACGTTCATAATGAGCGGCATGAACCGACGGACTCTCCTCCAGGCGCTCTGTACAGGCGCCGTCTCCTCGACCATCGCGCTCGCCGAACCCGCGTCGGACGACGAGGCGCGGGGGCGTGAGTTGCTCCAAGCGGCGCGGGATGCGGCGACCGGCGGCCAAGAACTGCTCGACTACGCCTTTGACCTCGACACGATCATCCAGTTGGATGACGGCAGGCGCGTCAAGTTCACGTCGTCGGTCCAGGTGATTCCGCCGTCGACGTTCCGCCAGCACATCGTCTCGGCCGCCGGCAGTCAGACCATGTTCTTCGCGGGCGACTCGGCCTGGCAGCAGACGATCGAGGGGCGCCGCGATCTGCCCGATTCGGTCGTGCGCAGCCAGGCCGCCGATCTCGAACGCGGGCACGTGCTCTACCGCTCGACCGAAGAGACGGCCCTCTACCGCGGTACGGAAGAGGTCGAGGGGCGTCCGGCGGAGGTGATTCAGGTCGCCGACGTCGCCGGCGCGCCGTTGCGACTGTTCCTCGACAAGCGCAACTTCGATCTGTTGAAGCGGGTCTACGTCGGCGACGCGCCGGGCGGCGGGATGGCGCAGGTCGAGGAATACCTCTCCGACTACCGAGAGGCGGGGGGCTTCCGTTGGCCGGCCCGCAAGAGAGTCGTACGCAACGGGCAAGAGGCGCTCAACTCGACCGCGACGAATTTCGCGGTGAACCAAGGATTGGAGCGGGAAACGCTGTTGCGCTGACGGCGAATTCAACGGTTCATCAGAACCTCCGAAGCCGGGTCGATAAGAGGACTCGGGCTTACGGAGATGAAGATCGATTTCGCGACTCTGTTGGGAATCGTGGCCGCCGTGGTCGGCATCGGCTACGGCCTGGCTCTCGAAGGCGGATCGCTGACGGAGATCCTACAGCCCACGGCGGCGCTGATCGTCTTCGGCGGCACCGCTGGGGCGACGTTGGTCGCGCAGCCGATGGGCGCGGTCTGGGACGCGACGTTGCGCCTAGTGATGTTGTGGCGCACCAGCACGCCTCCCGCCGCCGAACACATCCACGCCATCGTGCAGATGGCGCTCAAAGCCCGGCAACACGGAATCCTCTCCGTAGAGAATGCGGTCGACCAGTTGGACGATCGATTCCTGCAACGTATCTTGCGCATGGGCGTCGACGGAATCGAGCCGGGAGAGATCGAGTCGGTCGCGACGCTCGACCTCGAACGGGAAGCGGACGAGGCCGACCGAGCGGCGGCCGTGCTCGACAGCGCCGGCGGATTCGCGCCGACCATCGGCATCCTCGGCGCCGTACTCGGCCTCATCCAAGTGATGAAGCACCTCGAAGACATCGAGGAAGTCGGCGCCGGCATCGCCGTCGCGTTCGTCGCGACCATCTACGGCGTGGCCGCGGCCAACCTGATCTTGTTGCCGGCGGCGAAGAAGATTCGCGTGCAGGCCGAGCAGTTGGAGTCGATCCGGCGCATGCAGTTGGACGGCGCGCTGATGCTGATTCGCGGGCGCAATCCGCGGCTCATTCGCGACCGGCTGCAAGCCTACATCGGGCCGCCCTCCAATCAGCCCCTGCCCGTGCCTGAGGCGCCGCCCAAGGCGGAGGCGGCGTGAGCCGCGCGCGGAGACGAGGCGGCGGCCACGACGACGGAGCCGAGCGCTGGTTGGTCTCCTATGCGGATTTCATCACGCTGCTGTTCGCCTTCTTCGTGGTCTTGTTCGCGTCCTCCAACGTGGACAAAGCCAAGGTGGAAGAGTTTACCGAGGCGTACGAGCTTTACCTGGCGGACGGGCCGCGCAAGCTGTTCGCCTTGGGCCCGCACGCCGCGGGAGATCGGATGGTCGAGGCCGAGTCGCACGCCGGCGATACGGAACTCGTCGACCCGGAGCAAGAACGACTCAAGCTGACCGAAGCGGAGATGGCCCCGGTCGAAGACAAGCTGCGCCGAATCTTGGACGAGCTTCTGCTTGACGAAACAGTGCGCATGAAGATCGAAGCGCGCGGGCTGGTGATCTCGCTCCAGGAAGCGGCTCTGTTTCCGGCGGGCGGGGCGGCCTTCCGGCCGGGTTCGGAAGCCTTGCTCGACACGGTAGCGAAGGCCGTCACCGTGACGCGCGATCGGCAGGTCCGTCTGGAGGGCCACACCGACAACCGTCCGATCCAAACCAAGCAGTTCCCATCCAACTGGGAACTCTCAAGCGCCCGCGCGACCGAGGTGATGCGCGCATTGCAGCAGGCCGACAGCTTCGATCCGAGCAATGTCTCGATCGCCGGCTACGGCGAGCATCGGCCGATCGCACCAAACGATACGCCCGAAGGCCGGGCGCAGAATCGGCGCGTCGACATCGTCATTCTGGCCGAGGGCGCGGCGCTGCAGGAACCGGTGACCGTCAGCCCTGAGCCCTAAGCCGCCGCTCGCCCGACGCTAGTCGCCCGCGGGTTGCGGTCCAAGCGCTTCGCGGGCGGCCCGAAGCTCGGGCTTCGGCTCGGCTTCGAGCTTCGTCCGGTCGGCTTCCATCACCTGGATCGGCTTGCCGAACAGCCAACGGAAGAAGTTCCGGATGTCTTCGAGGATCATGTAGATCGCCGGGACGAGGCCGAGCGTGATCAGCGTCGCAAAGAGGACGCCGAAGGCCAACGACACCGCCATCGGAATCAGGAACTGCGCCTGCACGCTGCGCTCCAGCATCAGCGGCGTAATGCCGGCCGCCGTGGTCAGCGAGGTCAGCAGGATCGGGCGGAAGCGTACGATGCCCGCGTCGAGTACGGCTTGCTTCAGGCCGCGCGTCTCCTTGCGGTGCTCGTTGATAAAGCTGACCAGCACCAGCGAGTCGTTGACGACGACGCCCGTCAGCGCAACGACGCCGCACATCGACAGGATGCTCATCCCCAGGCCCATGAACACGTGGCCCCAGATCGCGCCGACGATGCCGAACGGGACCGCCGACATGACGATCAGCGGTTGCACGTACGACTTGAACGGAATCGCCATCAGCACGTAGATGACGAACAGGGCGACGAGCATGCCGCTGCCCAGCGCCTCCATCGATTCGGCTTGGTTCTTCTGCTCGCCTTCGAGCGAGTAGCCGACGTTGCGATAGTCGGCGAGCAGGGCGGGGAGGATGTTGGCCTGCAGGTCGGCGATCACCTCGTTGGCCGTAGTGACGGTCTCGTCGACCTCGGCGGTGAGGTTGATGGTGCGACGACGGTCGACGCGCTTGATCGTGGCGAAGCCGCGGCCGAGCGAGGCGTCGGCGACGGTCGAGAAAGGAACCTCTCCGCCGTCGGGCGTGCGCACGCGCATGGTCTCGAGGTCGCCAATCGAGCGACGCTCGTCTTCGGGGTAGCGGACCATCACGCGCACGTCGTCGCGGCCGCGCTGGATGCGCTGCGCCTCTTCGCCGAAGAAGCCTTGGCGCACTTGGCGGCCGAGGTCTTGGAGAGTGAGGCCGAGCGACTCGGCGCGCGACGTGATGTCGAGCTTGATCTCCGGCTTCCCGCCGCGGAACGAGTCCGAGATGTCGATCACGCCGGGGTACTCGGCGAGACGCTCTTTGACGACGGCGACGACTTCCTGGAGTTCCTCCATGTCGCGGCCGGAGAACTGGACGTCGATCGCCTTGCCGCCGCCGAGCAGGTCGGAGGAGAAGGTCAGCTCGACCACGTCAGGGATGGCGGGCGTGCGTTCGCGCCAACGACGCACGATTTCGCTGGCGGTCAGCGTACGCTCTTCCGACGGCAGTAACTCGACGTTGACCTCGCCCTGGTTGGCGCGAGCGAAACCGGAAGACGTGCCGCCGGCGTTGCGCGCGGCTTGCACGGCGAACGGCTGCTCGCCGACCGAGGTCAGCAGGTGCGTATAGATCCGTTTGCCTTCTTCGTCCGAGGCCTCGTTGAGGACTTCGAGCGCGGTCGCTTCCAGCAGCTTGACGACCTCGTTGGTGATCTCGGCTGGCGTCTCTTGCGGCAGCGTGACGTCGGCGACCACGTTGTCCGATTCCACCTCGGGGAAGTAGACGAACTTGACGATGCCGCCCTGGACCATGCCGATCGTCAGCAGCAACGTGGCGAGTGCGCTGGCGACGGTGACGTAGCGCCACTCGACGGCGAGCTTGAGGATCGGCCGGTAGATGTTGAGGATGAACCACTCCAGGCCGTCGGAGAAGAACGAGAAAAACCCGTTCCAGGCACGCACGATCAGCCACGGCCGCGCCTTCTTCTTCTCCGCCTTGTAGTGCGAGAGGTGGTAGGGCAGAATCAGCTTCGACTCGATCAGCGAGAACAGCAGGGTCGGGATGATGACCCAGGGAATGACCCGCCAGATGCGTCCCATGTAGCCCGGGATAAACAGCATCGGCGCGAACGCGACCATCGTCGTCAGCACGCCGAAGATGACCGGAACCGCGACCTTCTCCGAGCCCTCGATCGCCGCCGCCAGACCGCCCTTCCCGCGACGCTGCTCGGCGAAGATCGATTCGCCGACGACGATCGCGTCATCGACGACGATGCCGAGCACGAGGATGAACGAGAACAGCGAGATCATGTTGATCGACACGTCGACCTGCGGCAGGGTCATCAACGCGCCGAGGAACGAGATCGGGATGCCGAGCGTGACCCAGAAGGCAAGCTTCAAGCGCAGAAACAGCGTCAGCACGATGAAGACCAGCAACAGACCGGTGAGCGCGTTGTTGATCAGCAGGTCCATGCGGCCCTTGAGGATGCGCGCGGCGTCGGCCCAGGGCGTCAGCTTCACGCCTTCGGGCATGGTGGGTTGGACTTCGGCGATGTAGTCGTAGACCGTGTCGGCGATCTCAATGGCGCTCTGGTCGCCCACGCGATAGATCTGGACGAGCACGGCGGGCTTGCCGTCGAGGTAGGACCACGTGTCGGAGTCCTCAAAGCCGTCGACGACGGTCGCTACGTCGGCCAGCGCGAGCTTGGTCCCGTCGGGACGCGTCAGCAGCGTGAGCGCTTCGAACTCGCGTCCGGTATAGGCTTGGCCCTTGGTGCGCAGCAGAATCTCGCCGCGTTGCGTCTTGAGAGAACCGCCCGGCAGATCGACCGAGGCGCGCCGCACGGCGTTCGCAACAAAGTCAAAAGTCAGATTGTGCCGACGGAGGTCCTCTTCCGAGACCTCGATCGAAATCTCATACGGCCGTGCGCTGCGCAACTCGGCCTGCGTGATGTTGGGGAGCAGCAGGAGGTCGTCGCGGACTCGCTCGCCCAGCTTCTTCAGCGTCAGTTCGTCCGTGTCGCCCGAAATCGAGAGGTTGATGACCTGCGTGCGGTTGGTGACCTCCTGGATGACCGGTTTTTCGGCCTCCTCGGGGAACGTGTCGATGGCGTCGACGCGCGTCTTGATGTCGTCGAGCAGGTTGCGGGTCGAGTAACCGGTCTCGATCTCGATCGTGACCGAGCCTGAGCCCTCGTTGGCGTTCGAGATGATCCGCTCGACGCCCGCGAGGTCTTGCACGGCCTCTTCGATGCGGATGCAGACGCCTTCCTCGACTTCCTCGGGCGCCGCGCCGCGATAGTCGACCGAGACCGTGACCATGTCGACCGAGATCTCCGGAAAGACCTCCTTCTTGATGCCCGGCACGGCCATCAGCCCGCCGATGATGATGGAGAACATCAACAGGTTGGCGACGACGCCGTTGCGAGCGAACCAATTGATCAGCGAGTGCATGTAGGCTCCGAATCTCTTGCTTGCGGCGGGCTAGTCGGCGGCGGAGGCGACTTCAGTCTTCTTGTCGGCGGTCTCGGCGTCAGGGGCGGACTCCAGGATGCGAACTTCCATCCCGTTGACGGCGGCTTCGAGGATCGACGTGCAGACGCGCTCGCCTTCTTCGAGCCCGGCGGTGACGAGCACCCGGTCACGCTCCTGGCGGTAGACCTCGAGGTCGCGGAACTCGATGCGGTTGTCCTTGCCGACGACCATCACCGTGTCCTCGTCGCGCATCGCGGTGCGCGGAAGCTCGACTGCGTTGACGGAGTGTCCGTAGATCTCGGCTTCGACGAACATCCCGACGGCCAGCGGCGGGCGGTTCGAGCGTCCGGCGCGGGCGTAAGGATCTTGCACCTGGGCGACGGCGTTGATCATGCGCGTACGCGGATCGACCTCGCCTTCCGTGCGAACGATGCGGCCTTGCCACTGGTAGTTCTTTCCGGCGAAGTCGGTCTTCAGCACGACGTAGGGACCCTTGCGCGCCTTCGACTGGTCGACGTTGCGGTAGGCCATCGGCAGGGTGACGAAGGCGAGCTGGTCGTCGGGAATCGGCAAGCGGACCTCGGCGACGTCGACCGAATAGATACGCGCGACCGACTGCCCGCGCTGGACATACTGGCCGACGTCGACGCTCTTCTCGCGGACGCGCCCGGCGTAAGGGGCGACCACGCGGGTGCGTTCCAGATCAAACTCAGCTTGCTCAAGAGCGGCCTGCGCCGAGGCCAGTCCGGCGGCGGCTTCCGCCAGTTGCGGCTTGCGCAGGACGAGGTCGGTCGGCTCGCCTTCGCCCAGCGACTCCCATTCTTTCAGCGCGACCTCGGCCTCTTGGCGCTCGGTAGCCACGCGGAGCTCCGACTGCGCGACGGCGGCGCGGGCGCGCACCACGGCGAGCTCATACTCGCGAGCGTCGATTTCGAGCAACGTCTCGCCTTCCTCAAAGAAACCGCCCGAGACCAGCGACTCGCTGACCCGGATCACGCGGCCCGAAACTTCCGGGACGACTTGCGACTCAGTGCGCGGCGTGACGACGCCTTCCGCGCGGACCTTGAGCTGGACCGAGGCGGGTTTGGCCTCGACGACCTGGACGAGCGGCCGCTCGACGACGGGCGGCTTCTTCTCCGGCTCCTGGCGCATGGCGATGAGCTTTTCAGCGGCCCAGTAGCCCGCGCCCAGGATGGCGGCGACAAGAACAATGCTGACGATAATGCGAGCGCGACTCATAAGGCGTCTCCGGAGGAATCGGACTTGACGGCGTCGGCCTTAGCGGAGCGCTTGGGGCCTGTGGATCTCGGCAGCGCCGACGGCGACGTCGAGGTCATCGAAAACCCACCGCCGAGCGCAAGGTGCAGGTCGACGCGATTGTCGAGACGCGCCCGTCGAATGGTGAGCAGCGCGCTCTCGGAATCGATCGCCGTCCGTTGGGACTGCAACACGGTGATGATGTCGGAGAGGCCCGAGCGGTAGCGGTCTTCAGCGAGGCGCTGCGCGGCGACCGCTTGTTGCGTCGCCTCTTCAAGCGCCTTCTGCTGCTCGGCGAGGAAGCGATCGGCGGCCAGCGCGGTTTCGACTTCGCCGTAGGAGCGCAGCAGCGCGTTCTCGAAGCTCGCCGCGGCTTCATAAGCGCGGGCTTCGTTCGTGCGGACTTGGGCCTTCAGGCGGCCGTTGTTGAAGATCGGCGCCGTGACGCCGCTCAGCAAGCTCCACACCAGCACGTCGCCGTTGAGCACGTCTTGGAGCTGATTCGTGGCCGTCCCGGTCGAGGCGGTGAGGTTGAAGCGCGGTTTCAGATCGGCTCGCGACTGCGCGATCTGCGCGTCGGCGGCCAGCAGCTGTCGCTCGGCGGCGACCAGATCCGGCCGACGATGCAGCAGCTCGGCGGGCAGCCCCGCGGGAACGCTCTCGGGAACCTCGGGCAGATCTTCGGCCAGCGCGTAGGCGGCTTTGGGGTAGTCGCCCATGAGGATCTCAAGTTGGCGAACGGCGGCGTCCATCTGCTGACGACGCTGCTCTAGTTGCGACTCGGCGCGGCTGACTTCCGTCAGCGCCAAACGCAAGTCGAGCGAGGAGCGGATGCCCGAGGCGAAGCGAGCGCGGACGCGCTCGGCGGAGGTGCGGTAGCTCTCAAGCGCGGCCTTGGCGAGACCGACTTGGCGTTTAGCTTCGAGCGCGGAGAACCAGACCTTAGCGGCCTGACCGGTCAGCGAGAGGCGCGCGCCGGCGAGATCCGCTTCGGCTGCTTGCACTTCGGCCAGCGCGGCCAGACGGCCGTTGCGCACCTTGCCCCACACGTCGGCTTCCCAACTGAGGTTGAGCGACAGGCCGAGGTTGGTGTTGATGGTGGTCAGGACGTCGTCTTCGCCGCCGGGGATCGGCAGCCCGATAAAGTTGTTGCGCTGACGGGTACGGTTGAACCCGGCGTCGAGCGAGGGCAGGGAAGCCGAGTCCGCGATGCGCGCCTGCTGTCGGGCGGCGTCGATCCGCGCCGAAGCCGCGCGTAGGTCGTGGTTGCGTTCGAGCGAGCGCTCGATCGCCTCGCTCAGCATCGAGTCGCCGAAGTAGGTCCACCACTCGGCGCCCGGCGGGGCGTCGGGAAGCTCGGCGGCCGTCCAGTCAGGCGGCGTCTGGACCGTGAAGGCGTGGTCGGGTCGCTTGAGAGACTGCGCGCAACCGCTCAGGACCAACGCGACGGCTAACGTGACTGCGAGAGGTCGATTCATGAAACCGTCTCCAAGTGAGGGGATACGCGCGCGGACGCGTCCGAGTTCTCGGTCTGCGCGTTCTCGGCGTCCGCGGCCAAAGCGCGCAGACCGGCGGCCGAGAAGCGCACCATCCGGTCGATCACTTCGTCGGTGTTGGCCGGGTCGCACATCCCTCCCGAGAAGCGTTTGAGTTTGTCGGACTCCATCATCGTGTGGACCATCGCGCCGACCGCGAAGTGCGTGCCCCACGTCCGCGAGGCCGGGTCGCCCTCCGGCAGCGCCTTCTGCATCCCGGCGCGAATGCGCTCGACGAGTTCCTGAAACTGCTCCTCGAAGAACTTGTGCAGATACTCGGCCTGTTCGGCGTAGATGCGGCCGCAGACGCGCATGAAGAGCTGCCCGCGCTCGTGCTCCGCCATCACGCGGATGGCCGGCGCAAACAGCGCGTAGAGGATCTCCTCCACAGGCAGCGGTCCGTCGCCGGCCCGCTCCAACGCCTCGTCGATCAGGCGCACGCGCTCGGCGTTGATCGGCTCGATCCGACGCGCAAACACGCGGCCCACCAACGCCTCCTTCGAGCCAAAGTGGTAGTGCACGGCCGCCAAGTTGACGTCGGCCGCCGCCGTGATCGCGCGCAACGAGACGGCGTCGATGCCTTTCTCGGCGATCAACTGCTCGGCGGCGTCGAGGATCTGTTCTTTGGTGTCGGCCGGCATGGGAACGAAAAGTCAGACGTTCGTTTAATTCAAACGACTGTTTGAATTGTGACGCCACGTCTAGCTTTCGGTCAAGTTTTTTCTTCCCCAAATCCTGATTGCGCCGTTCGAGTCAGGCTGCCGACACGGAATCTGGGCCAAATCGACCGGATTCGTCGACCAGGCGCTACGGTGCGGCCGGTCCCAGAAAGAACTCGACCGGCCACAGCGTTAGCGCGGGGATGTAGGTGATCGCCAGCACCGCCAGCAGCAGGATCAGCGCGTAGGGCAACGTCGAGCGGTAGACCTCGAGCAACGGCTTGTCGAAGCGATAGGCGGAGAGAAACAGGTTCTCGCCCATCGGCGGCATCAGGTAGCCGAGCTCCATGTTGGCCAAAAAAACGATGCCCAGGTGCACCGGGTCGATGCCGTACGAGGCGGCGATCGGCGTGATCAGCGGGACGACGACGATGATCGCCGAGTAGATGTCCATCAGCGCACCGCAGGCGATCAGGAACAGATTGAGCGCCAGCAGAAACGCCCAAGGCGAACTGATGTGGCTCTCGACCCACCCGAGCGCCTGCGTCGGCACGTCTTCGAAGATCAGATAGCTCGTGAAACCGAGCGCGACGCTCAGGATGATCATGAAGCCGCCGACCAGCGTGGTGCATTCGGCCAGGATGCGCGCGAAGTCTTTTCGGATATTCAGATCTTGAAATATGAAAAACTCGACGACGAAGGCGTAGAGCACGGTGATCGCGGCGGCCTCGACCAATGTCGTCCAACCCAGGAAGATGCCGCCCAGGACGACGAACGGCAGCGCGAGTTCCCACTTGGCGTCCCACAGCGCGGCGCGCGCCTCGGCGAGATCGAAAGCGCGGGTGCGGGCGCCGTTCGTCCAACCGCGACGAGCCGCCCAGGCCGCGGCGACCGCCACCAGCACGATCCCAGGCAGCAAGCCGCCGACGAAGAGGCGCTCGATCTCCTGGTTGGCGTAGAAGGCGTAAAGGATCACCGGCAAACTGGGCGGAAACAGCAGCCCGATCGAGCCCGAGACGGTGACGAGCCCGAGCGACGTCGGCTCCGGGTATTTTGCGCGAACCATGACCGGCAACAGCAGGCCGCCGATCGAGAGAATCGTGACGCCCGAGGCGCCGGTGAGCGGCGTAAAGAAGGCGAGCGTCAGCGCGGTCACCAGCGCAAGACCGCCGGGCATCCAGCCGACCCACGCTTCAAACAGACGCAACAGCCGCTTGCTGGCGCCCCCTTCGGCGAGGAAATACCCGCCCACGGTGAACAGCGGGATCGCGGGCAGCATCGCCGACGCCGCCAGTCGATAAGCCTCGGTGGGAACGGAGGCGAGCGGCGCCATGTCGTACCAAAGCAGCAGCAGCGTGGCGCCGCCGATCGCTGCGAAAATCGGCATGCCGAGAGCCCCCGCGATCAAGATCAGCGCGATCCCGGGAGTGACCACGTCGAACGTCCCCAGCCATTCCCACCAGCCAAAGGCGAGCGGGACGCCGAGGCCTGCCAGCGCGAGCAGGCGGCCTAGCCATGAGCCCGAGGCCTTCCACACCAGCCGCGCGGCGATGACGGCGAACCCGATCGGCATCACCAACAGAAAGACCCAGACCGGCAAGCCGCCGGCGAGCAGATCACCGGCTTCGCGCTCGACCTGGACGAGGTCCCAACTGGCATACGCGAGCGCAACGGTGATGCCGGCCGCGAGCGCCGAGGTGAAAATCTTCGCGGCGGCGGCCGGGCGATCCGGCAGGAAACGGGTAGTCGCCATCGCCAGCAACCGCTCCGACGAAGCCGCCAACGCGGCCCCGAGAAAAGTGACGAACAACGTCAGGTGCTGGACGAGGGGAATCGACCCGGGAATGCCGCCCCCAAAGCGACGGGCGACGATCTCGACCAAGGGCAGAATCGCCATCGCCGAAAGGGCGACGACGGCGAGGGCGGTCTCGACTCGGCTAGGCGCCGGTTGCGACGAGGCGTCGGCCATGGGGTCCTTTCGAGGGTAGCGGTTTGGCGTCTGGGGCGGGACGGATGTCGGACTTTGGGCCCGTGCGTCGCATGGAGGTTCAAGGAGTACCGATCATGACCACTCGATCTGTTATTGCTGCTTTTCCGCTCGCGGCCGCCCTGGCCTGGGGAACCGCTGCCTGGGGGACCGCTGCCTGGGCGGGCCCCCCTAGCGACGACGCCGCGCGTGAGGCGTTTCTGTTGCACGCGAAGACGGTCGAGCGGAGCCGCATCGAGACGGGCGTGACGGGTTCGATCCGCGCGCTGATGACCGACGGAGTGACGACCCACGCCGCGCACGTGCAGCGAGTGGACCGCGTGGTCTCGGCGAAGGCGGCGCCGGACCAAGACGGAGAGCTGGCGGACTGCTTCCGTCACAACGTCGCCGCCTACCGGGTGGATCGGATGATCGGACTGAACGCGGCGCCGGTCTCGGTCTTGCGGCCCACGCTCGGGACGCGGGCCGCGGTGACCTGGTGGGTCGACGACGTGGCGATGACGACGGCGGAGTTCCACAAGCGAGGCGTGACGGCGCCCGACGCCTACGACTGGAATCATCAGTATCAAGCGATTCGGGTGTTGCAGGAGCTGATCTACAACCGCGACGCGAACCGCGGAAACATGCTCATAACGAGCGACTGGCGGTTGATGCCGGTGGACTTCACCCGCGCGTTCAGCCCGAACCCGCGGCTGCTTGAACCGGAGCAGATAACACACGTCTGTCCCCACTTGCGCGAAGGACTGGAATCGCTCACCGAGGAGCGGTTGGAAGAGCGATTGAAGGGCGTCTTGAAGCGCAAGCAGATCCGTGCGCTGATGGTCAGGCGGGATCTCTTACTGGATCGGATCGCGAAACTCGAAGAGGAAACGGACGGCTGGGCTCTGGTCTGCGCGCAGCCGGACGCCGGGCAGGGCGACTGACGGGTAGCCCCGGCGTAGGTGGTAGTCGATACCGCGGCTTTCCTACTGGAGTTTGTCGAACTTAGCCAGATATTGCCGCGCACGATCCGACTCGGCCAAATGAGGGTTCAGCCGAATCACCGTCTCAAAGTGTTTTCGAGCTTCGGTCAAATGCGCCAGGTCGCCGGTGACTTCAGTCCTACGCGTCCAGGCTAGAGCGATGCCGTAATGCAGCACCGGATCCTTCTCATCTAACTCCAAGGCCGTTTGGAAATGCGCAATCGCCGGCTCCGGGTTCAATAAGATCCTTTCGCAATCGCCCATGCCGGAGTAAGTACGGACGCGAAGCATCTTCCAGATATCTTTCTGCGAGGAACGGCGCTTCTTGCCGCCGCCGATCACGAAGCCTCGTACGCCCCAATTGAAAAACTTCTCCGCCGAAGAGCTTTGGAAGTCGCTCAGCTCCAGATACCGCTTGTAGGACGGCAGCGCCGCTTCGCAAGCGTCAGTCATCCGGCGGTTATCCGCCAAGACCAGATGAGGTTCCGCGGCGTTCGGTTCCAACTCGATCGCACGAAAAGCCGCACGGGCCGAGTCGTCAAACAGTTCCTTTTGGTGGTAGGCGTGAGCAAGCGTCAGGTGCGCCAAGAAGTGATCCCTGTCACGTTGGGTGACGAAGGTCAGTTGGCGGATGGCTTCGTCGGCGTCTCCTACGTCCAACAAGGCCCCGCCGAAGGACGCGCGCGCTTCCAAGTAATCCGGGTCGATCTTGACGGCGCGTTCATAGGCTTCCCGCGCCGATTCATATTCAAAGGCGGCCGAGCGCGCACGGCCCAGATACATCGCCGCTTGGCTGTAATCCGGGTCAAGCCGGAGCGCCTCTTGGAAATGCTCAGCGGCCTTAATGTAATTCTTCTCAAAGCCGCGCTCGTAAGCCTCTAGGCCTTTGTCGAACTCTTTGACCGCAGCCTTGTTCTGACGGCGCGGGTAAAGAATCTTGATCGAGACCGTCTTCTCGCTGCCCGGATAGACCGTCTCTTCCCGTGGCCCGTCCGGCTCGTAGCCCATCTTGACGCCGCGAATCGTGTGAACGCCGGGACGCAGGCCAGGCAAGCGCAGCGGACGATCCTTGTCCACTTGGCCTTGCGGTTCCCCGTCGAGAAAGACTTCGACGCCGTCCATGTTCGACTCGACAACGAGCGAGCCGTAGCGCTCTTCGGTCGCCTGCGTCGGCATACCGCCGGTTTTGGGCAGGTAGGCGAGCAGCATGTCCGGGTTGAAGCTGCCGCGGTCGGACGTCGGCGTCTGTTTGGCCTTGGTGGCGCGGCGGACGTTGTAGCGAACGTACTCGGCGAGCTCGTCGGCGGTTACGATGCCGTCGCCGGTATCGTCGGCCTCGCCTTCCAGGCCTTTGACGACGTAGTAGGTAAACACGCCGTGGCCGCCGCCCCAGTCCGGGCCTTCATACGAAGACTCGCGATCGCGCGAGGCGGTCAGCGAGAACATCGACGAAGACAGATCCATCAACGATCGATTGATCGCTTCATTCGATTGGTCGGCGGCGCCTGGCGTAATCGCACCCGAGTGGCACGAGTCGGTCAACAGAATCTTGTCGGTCGCTCGGATCTTCGCCCCGGCGACTTCGCCCAGTCGCGACATGGGATAACCCGTGGCTGCGATGTCGTCGAGCTTCACGTCGTAAGGCGCCAGATACGCTTGACCTCCGTACACGAAACCGTGCCCGGCAAAGTAGATCAGCACGCGGTCGCCTTCCTTGGCGACGGAAGGCAGCCACTCTTCCAATTCGCGTCGTAGGTTCGCGAGCGTTGCGTCCTTACCGGTCAAACGGTGGACGTTCTCGGCGCGGAAGTTGCCGCCTTCCGGGCTGATCAAAATGCGATAGATCGCGTCCGCGTCGCGCTCGGCGTACTGCAGCCAAGCCTTCTCATCCAGGCTGCCGTACTTCCCGATGCCGACCACCAACGCGTAACTACGCGGGATGGTGATCGTCTTCGAGACGACTTCGCCCGCTTCATTGACCGTGACCAAGTCGCGCTTCTGCTGCGCCGCGACCACGAGCGCGACGAGCGAGAGGAGGACCGTGAGGCGGGTGAGCATGGCGATTACCGGTGAGCTAAGCGGAACTCAAAAGTGACCGGGCCTTCCAGCTGCGGCGAAGCGGCGACCACGGCCGCGTCGTCTTTCTTGAGAAAGACCAAACCTCGTCCGCGCAGCTCGGCGTTGGGATCTTTCAGCCCGGCCGTGTGGTCGATGCAGTCCCCGCGAGCGCGTAGGATCGTCTCGTCGCAGCGCGGCGTCAGTCGAGCCGGCGGCTGAGCCGGGGGCGGTGGAGCGGCCGAGTTGTCGGCAGAGGACTCGGCCGGGTTCGGCGTAGCCGTCCAGTAGACGATCTCGTGCCCGGCCGGACCGGTGATCCGGAACGCGCCCTCGGTCTCGGGGATGACGTATTCCCGGTCGGCGAGGATGCGGTTGTTTGTACCCGCGTCCTCGGTGGGAAACAGCGAGGCGTAGTCGCCCGAGGTGCCTTGGTTCGCGACGTAGAGGTAGCCGTCGAAGTTCGATTGGACGCGGAAGCGGACGCGGTCGCCTGACTCGAAGACTTGGCCGGGCTCGACCTGACGCCACTGGCCTTCCACGTGGCGCTCAAGCTTCACGTTCAGCCGGTAGGGGCCCTTCTCCAGCTTGTCCGGCTGCGCGATCAGCGGAGTCGCAAGCAGCAGCAGACCGGTGAGGAATCGTCGGGGATTCATAGCCGCCTCCTCTACTGATGGACCAGCTTCAGATCGGCGACGACGCGGGCGTCGCGACCGCCGGATTTGGTGACGACGTAGACCGCTTTCTCCGGCTTCGCATCGCCTTGGAGGACGGCTTGAGAGGCGACGGCTTCGTCGTCGACTTTCTCAAAGACCAGGTCGCGGCTGTAGACCTTGCGGTAGCCGTCGATCGTCGAATCGGCGACCGGGCTGGCCGAGGCCATCATCACCTTGGGCTTGTCGGCGGGCGCAGCCGCGGGGCCGTCGTCGCCGCTCAGCTCGTAGATCTCCTTTTCGAGATCGTCGACCGGCGTCCGCGACAGCAGGATGAAGAGGTCCTCTTCGCCGACCTGCTCGTCGAAGGTGAACCAGCCGCCCGGAGGGATCACGTAGCGGTAGTCCGGCTCCACGCGGTTGGCGCCGCCGGCGATCCCCTTCGACGGGAACAGCACGTTCCAACGGCCGCTCGAACCCTTGTTGACGATGTATAGATAGGCGATATCGCTCGACTCGACGGTGATCCGGATCGAATCGCCCGAGTGGAAGACCGATTCCGAGTCGATCTCGACCACGTCGCCCGCGGCGCTCTTCTTGAGGATCGAGTAGCGCAGCCCGAGCGGCTGATCGACAAGCGCGGCGTTCAAGACCTGGGGCTCGTTGGACGACGTGATCGGCGGATCGGCGGGCCGCGAGGGCGGCGGGTCATTCTTGACGACTTCCGTGGGCGGCGTCGGCGGCTTCGGAGGCGTCACGGGCTTCCGAGCCGGCTTCCGCGCCGGTCTCTTCGCCGGGGCCGACTTCTGCTGGAAGTCGAACATGTCTTTGGCCTCGCGGAAGACGTCGCGGGCGCTCATTTCTCGCTCTTGAGCGCTTGCGGCCAGCGCGACGACGAGGCTTGCAGCGAGGACGGGGATGAGTTTTTTAGTCGGCATCTTTCACGCACCTAAATCCGATGGAGGGGTTCTTGCCGTTCGACGGAAAGCCTCTGCGTTGGTACAAGTGCAGGAACTGGCTTTCCGATTGAATCGTATAGCTCCCTCCCTTGAGTACGCGCCAATCGTCGTTGGATTCCTTCATCGCCTCGCGCATATCGGCTAACTCTTCGGGCGTAACCGGGTATTTCGCGACGGTCCACTCCCACACGTTGCCCGACTGTTGCACCGTCCCGTAGGGACCTTCGGCGTCGCCGTACGTGTCGACCGGGGCCGTGGTCTCGAAGCCGTCGGCGCGTCCTTGGGAGTTGGCTTGCTCGTTCGTGGGCGGCGTCATGCCCCACGGGTACAGGCGGCCGTCCTCTCCGCGGGCGGCCTTCTCCCACTCCTCTTCGCTCGGCAGCCGCTTGCCCGCCCATTCGGCGTACGCCTGGGCGTCTTCAAAGCTGACGTTGACCACCGGATGATCGGGCCGCGTCGAGATGTACGCCGATTGCCAATACGGATCTTCCGGCAGCGCGCGGCCGGTGGCGTCGCAAAACTCCTGGTACTGGCGGTTCGAGACCTCCGTGCGGTCGATGAAGAAGTCAGGCAGATAAACGCTGTGCAGCGGCCGCGGCGAGATCGGATCCGGGTCGCCCGAGCGAAAATTCCCGGCGGGAACGAGCACCATGCCGTCCGGCGGCGTCAGGTCGACCGCCCCGCCGCCGGTTCCCGTTCCGTTCTCGGCGATCCCGGGATCGTCGACCGTATCGTCGCCGTTTGGGATGATCACGATCGCCAACCCGATCAGCGCGACGGCCGCCAGCGCGATGCCGAGCAGCATCCATGTCCGCCCGCTGATCCCCGGATTCGGCGGCGAAGGCGCGACGACCGGTCGCGCGCCGGACGGCTGCCGCTGCGACGGAGGCGGCGGCGTTTGGAACTCGTCGAGCGCCGCACGGACCGGCTGCGTGCGCCAGCGCTCAAGCGTGTCGTCGCTGCGCGCGTCGAGCGTCTCCGGCCGCGACGGCGCAAACTCGGCCAGCACGTCGACGATCGCGTCGGCCGACTGGTAGCGGTCGTCGGGATTCTTCTCCATCAAGTAGGCGACGATGTCGCACAACTCGCCCGGCAACGACGGATCGAGCGCCGCGGGGTCCGGCGCGGGCGTGTTGACGTGCTGCATCTCGATCGCGTGATGCGTCTCGCCTTGGAAGGGCCGCTGCCCGGTCAGCAGTTCGTAGAAAAGGACGCCGAGCGAGTAGAGATCCGAGCGCGCGTCGATCGCCTCGCCGCGAATCTGTTCGGGCGACATGTAATAGGAGGTGCCCAGCCGGTCCCCGGCCTGGGTGAGCGCCGTCACGCCGCCGGCCTTGGCGATGCCGAAGTCGAGCACCGTCACGCCGCCTTGCGGATCGAGCCGCACGTTGGCCGGCTTCAAGTCGCGGTGGACGACGCCGTGCGCGTGGGCGGCCGAGAGTCCGCGCGCGATCTCGCGTACCACGTAGGCCGCCGCCGCCGGGTCCATGCGGCCTTCGCGCTCGAGGTAGGACTCGACGTCCTCGCCCTCGACGTACGGCATGATCAAGTAATAAAGTCCGCCGTCGCGGCCCACATCAATGATGCGGACGATGTTCGGTCGGCCTTCGAGCCCGGCCGCCGTCTGCGCCTCTTGCAGGAAGCGCGCCACCACGTCTTCTTCGCGAGAGAGGTGATCGGCGAGGATCTTGACGGCGCAGAAACCGCCGTGCAATCGATGGCGAGCCAGGTAGACCTCGGCCATGCCGCCTCCGCCGATACGTTCAAGCGGTTCATAGCGGTCGCCGATCGCCTGTTGGAGGCGGTCGAGCGTCGGATCGGCTTGTCCTGCTCCGGCTGCCATTCGGGAGTCGTAAGTATTGTAACCGCAGGGTTGTTCGCGTATTCTGGAGGCTCTTCAGCCTGCATTTCTCACCAGGCGAGGAGCGGAGCCCCTCATGAATACCCCAACCCGCGCCTTGGCGGCGCTTCTCTCTCTGGTTTTGGCGATCGGGTTGAGCCCGCGTCTGACCGCCGCCCCGCAGGACAATCCAGGCGGCTTGAAGATCAACATCCTGGAGGGTGAGGGCGCCGTCAACAACGCCAAGCAGCGCACCGCGCGGGAAGTACTCGTCGAGGTGCAAGACGAGAACGATCGGCCCGTCGCCGGAGCGGTGGTGATGTTCACCCTGCCTGATCGCGGCCCCAGCGGATCGTTCGCCACCGGCGGCAAGAGCATGACAGTGACGACCGGACCGGACGGCCAAGCCAGAGCGCTCGTCCAAGAGATCAACAAGGCCAAAGGACAGATGCGAATCCGCGTGGACGCCTCCCATGAGGGCGCCCGCGCCTCGACCTACGTCACCCAGAGCACCGTGGCCGCGGCCGCGGGCGGCGCAGGCAAGACGGCGCTGATCCTGCTGCTGGTGGCCGGCGCCGCGGGCGGCGCCGTAGCCGCGACGCAAGGCGGCGGCAGCAGCGGAGGCGGCGGCGGTCCGGCGCCGAGCCCCTCGCCCACCGCCACGCTGAACCCCGGAACTCCGACCGTGAGCGGTCCCTAAGGGCCCGCGGAAGTCGACATCGCTGCCGGAGTTTGATGACATGAATCCCATTCGCATCGCAACGTTCGCCCTCGCAGTCGCCTCTTTGGGCGGCGCGCTGCACGCTCAAACCGTCGCCTTCGTGGATCCGCCGCGTTTCGATTTCGGCGAAGTCCAGGTGCTGAGTTCGGGCCGCGTGGACGTGGTGACCGTCTTGGACGCTGATGCGATGGGCGACCAGAACGTCCGTTTCGTCTCCAACAATCCCGCCTTCCGCGTGGAACCTGCCGGCGCACTGCTGCTCGTTCCGGGCCAAGGAGCGGACATCGAAGTCGTCTTCACGCCGCCCAATCCGGGCGAGTACACCGGCGCGATCGTCGCCGAGCGCGTCGGCGACGGAATGGTGCTCGGGACCATGCCGGTCGAAGGTACCGGGGTCGGACCGATCACCGTCGATCCGACGTCGCTACTGTTCGAGCCGCAGTTGATCGGCACGACCAGCGCGCCGCAATCCATCCGCGTGACCGCCGACTCGATGCGGACCGCTCCGCTCGAGGTGAACATCATCACCTCCCGGGACGAGTTCCAGCCCGCGGTCGAGTTTCTCTTGCTCCAGCCCGGCGCCTCGGCGACCGTGCCGGTGACGTTTACGCCGACCCAGGCCGCGCCGGTCCGCGGCGTGATCGGATTCGAGGTAGGAATCCTAGGCGGCGTCACCACCGGGGCCTTCGTCGAAGTGGAAGGCTCAGGCCTGGCGATCACCGCCGCGCCCAATCCACTGCTCATGCCTGATACGTTGATCGGCTGCGACTCGACGGCGACGCTCTTGGTGACCCCGGCGGGCATCGCCGACGTGTTGGCCGGCTCGACGAATCAAGGCGTCTTCACCGTGACGCCGCGGACGTTCATCGCACGGACGCCGACGGAGCTGACCGTGCGCGCGAACGGCATCCCCGGCGAGGGGCGCAGGGCTGAGATCGTACTCACCGCCAGGGAAGACGGTCTGCCCGTGCAGCAGGAACGCATCCCGGTGTCGGTCAATGCGCTCGCGCTCGCGGCGACCCCGACCCTACTGGACTTCGGTACCGTCCCCGTCGGCGCCGACCCCGCCGTGCGGTCCATCATGGTCTCGACCGACCCCATGGGCATGGTCGAGTTCGAGGTCTCCGCGCTGTCTGACAGCGTCGACTTCATCGTCGATTCCATCGAGGGCAACCAGGTCAACATCCGATTCGGACCGCAAGCGGCCGGACAGTTCTCCGGCGTCATCTCGATCACCGCCGCTCCAGCTCAGGACCCCATGTGCGTACGCGAGGTTCGCATCCCGGTCAGCGGCCAAGCCGGCGCCGACCAGATCACCCTGGACCCGCCGGTGCTCGCCTTCGGCCCGGTCGGAATCGGCGGGGAAGCGACTCGTTCGGTCACCTTGGCCAACGCGTCGCGCAACGTCTTCACCGGCACGGTGGATATCGACTCGGACGTCTTCTCAATCGGTCCGGGCGTAGGCCAGACGGCGTTCAATCTACCCGCCGGCGGATCGACGACGTTTGACGTGACGTTCCGTCCGCGGACCCTGGCAGCGGTTTCCGCCGAGGCGCAGTTCCTTCTGACCTCCGGCAACGGCTCGCTGAACCTGACCCGCACCCTGCCGATCACCGGGCAAGGCTCGGACGTCGAGTTGCGCTATGAAGTCATCACCCAGGACCAGACGACGCCTCTTCTGCCGGGCGGAACCTTCGCCGCGCCGCGCACTCCGGTCGGCGCCGCTTCGGTCTTCGATATCCGCGTCGTCAACGACGGCGGCGCGCCGGTCTTGATCAACAACGCCACCTTGAGCGGCATGGGCTTCACCATCTTGGAATCGCCCGGCTTCCCGACCACGTTGGCGGCCGGCGGGACCTTGCCGATCGTCTACGAGTTCCGGCCTTCGGGCATCGGAACCACGACGGCGACCATCGGCATCGACGACGCGATCTTCAACCTCTCCGGAATCGGAACCTCCGCCGGCGGACAGATCACGGGCGTCGTCCCGGCGCTCGGTCCGGCTTCGCAACTCGACGTCGGCATTCGGCTCGACCAGTTCGTCGACCGCGACGTGACGGGCGTGCTGGAGCTCGACTATCAGCCGCGCGGCGGCTTGCCGCCGGACCCGGCGGTGCAGTTCGCCACCGGCTCGACGGCGCCGTTTACCATCGCCGCCGGTTCGACCACGGCGGATTTCGGCGGCGCCGAGACGGTCGGACTCCAGACCGGCACCGTGGCGGCCGACCTCAACCTGACGGCGACGCTCGATGCGAACGGCGCCGACGTCACGCCGGTGACCGGACTCCTGACCAGCGGCGCGATCGAAGAGGCGGCGCCGACCATCGTCTCCGTGGCCTTCGACGCCGTCTCGCCGACCGGATTCACCATCGTCGTGACCGGCTACTCGCCGACCCGGCAAGTCAACTCCGCCACGTTCAACTTCCGCGCGCGTAGCGGCGTCCAACTCACCAATCCGTCCGTCTCGCCGACGACCATCGGCGGCGAGTTCGCAACCTGGTTCGGCGGATCGACCGAGTTCGGCGGCCTGTTCACCCTGCGGATGCCGTTCACCATCTCCGGCGAGCAAAACGCGATCGACGGCGTAACGGTGACGTTGCAGAACGACGCGGGCACGTCCGCCGGCGTCACCGCAAGCCGCTAACAGGCCAGCCCCAAAGAGCCCCAACCGACCGCAGTCAGATCCAGCAGAGCCGCGACAGTAATGGAGCGGGCATAGGGCGATTTGCGAAGCAAGAGCCCGTCGCTCAGCGTGTAGGGACTCGGCATACGAGTCCACCCGGGGCGCAAGCCCCGGAAAGTCTTGCCGGGAAGATAGAGACCCCGCTTCCGAAACCTAGACTTCGCCTCCAAGCACGGGCGCCGCGTCGCTAGAGGCGGCGGAGGTGGAAGCCGCCGTCGACGTCTAGCACCTGGCCGGTCGAGTAGTCGAGCAGGCCGTCGGCGACGGCGCGCACGGCCTTGGCGATGTCTTCAGGGAGTCCGAGCCGACCTTGCGGCAGCAGGCCTTCCTCGGCCAGCTTTTCGTACTTGCCTTTGACGGCGGCGATCATGTCGGTCTGGATGATGCCGGGGCGGATCTCAAAGACGCCGACGCCGTGCTCGGCCAGCCGATCGGCGAAGAGTTGCACGGCCATCGAGAGCCCGGCCTTCGAGACGCAGTACTCGCCGCGATTGGTCGAAGAGGCGTAGGACGAGATCGAGGTGACGAAGACGACTCGCCCGGAGCCCTGCTTGGCCATCAGCCGCGCGGTCGCCTGAGTCAAGAAGTACGGGCCCTTGAGGTTGGTTCCGACCACTTCGTCGAAGCTGGCCTCGGTCGCCTCCAGGAGGTCGAGCCGTTCGCGCGGGGCGATGCCGGCGTTGTTGACGAGCAGGTCGATGCGTCCGAACTTCTCTTCGCAAAAGGCGACGAGCGAGGCGCGGTCTTCGGCGGAACCGATGTCGACTTTGAGAATCTCGGCGCCGGTTTCGGCGGCCATCTCGCGCGCGGCGGCTTCGTTGCCGCGATAGGTTGCGACGACTTGGTGGTCGCGCGCGAGTTCGGCGGCGATGCCGCGACCGATGCCTCGGCTGCCTCCGGTTACGACTGCGATCGGTTTGGCGCTCATCCCTTGTTCAACTCCTCTTCCAGGGCGGCGATGACGGCCGCCGTCTCAAACTTTTCGATGAAGACGCGCTCGCCGATGAAGACGGTCGGGGTCTTGGCGACGCCGCGGGCGCGGCCTTGTTCGGCGTCGGCGCGTACGGCTGCGCGCAGGTCCTCGTCGTGCAGACTGAGGACGGCGGCCTCGGCGTCGAGATTGTGCTTCTCAGCAAATTCGGCGAGGCGATCGGCGAAGTTTTCGACGGTGACGTCAGCGCGAAACTCCAAGCAGTAACGCCGGAAGTCGAGACCGGCCTCGGCGTCAAACGAAGCGAGACGGCGCGAGCCCATGGCCGCGCGTTCGGCCCACGGGTGCTTCTCTAGCGGGAAATCGTGATCGACGAAGGTGACCCGATCGCCGAAGCGGGGCAGTAGAATCTCGTCGACGGTTTGTCGCCAGTTCCAGCAATCGACGCAGGCCAGGTCCTCCCAGGTATCGACGCGGACGGACGACGAAGCCGATCCTTCGACGGGCAAGGCGGGGTAGTGGGAGTGCGTCGGGGCCACGAGAAGTCTAGGATAACGTTGAGGCGCATGCAGTCCAAGAAGGTAGAGATCGTCGGCGTGGCGGGCGGTTCGGGATCGGGAAAGTCGACGCTGGCGCGGGCGGTTGCGCGGCAGGAGCCGGACGCGGGCGTGTTGGAGATCGACGCGTACTATCGCGATCTGTCGCACCTCTCGTTGGAAGAGCGTCATGCGGTCAACTTCGACCATCCGGACGCGATCGACTGGGAGTTGCTGACGACGCATCTGGACCAGTTGCGGGCCGGGGCGCGGATCGCTCGGCCGAGCTACGACTTCGCCACGCACACGCGTCGGAGCGAGGCGGAACCGTTCGGCGGAGTGCGGTTGGTGGTGCTGGAAGGCATCTTGGCGCTCTATCCGGAGTCGTTGCGGCGGCTGTATGATCTGGCGGTCTTTGTGGATGCGCCTAGCGGGCTGCGGACGGAGCGGCGAGTACAGCGGGACGTGCGCGAGCGGGGACGGACGGAAGAGTCGGTGCGACGGCAGATGGCCGCTACGGTCGAGCCGATGTACCAGCGGTTCGTCGAGCCGTCGCGACGGTATGCGGACTTCGTGGCCGACGGCACGGGTGATCTTGATGCCGCGGTGGCGGGGCTGTTCGGTTCGTTGGCGGCGGCCTGACGACTCGCGGCCGCCCGCGCTATCGTATCCAGGATGCGTAGCGCTCTCTTACTTTTGCTTGCGACGGTTGGTCTGGCGGCGGCGGATCGTCCCAACGTCCTTTGGATTACCGCTGAGGACCACGGTCCGCACCTCGGCGCTTACGGCGACGACTATGCGACGACTCCCGTGCTCGATGCGCTCGCCGCCAAGGGCATGCTCTATCGCTATGCCTGGTCGACGGCGCCGGTTTGCGCTCCGGCTCGCACGACGTTGATCTCGGGCGTCTATCCTCCTTCGACCGGCGCGCAGCATATGCGCTCGCTGACCAAGCTGCCTGAGGGGATGAAGATGTACCCGCAGTATCTGCGGGAGGCGGGCTACTACGTCTCAAACAATTCAAAGGAAGACTACAACCTCGTCAAGCCGGGTCAGGTGTGGGACGAGTCGTCGAAGACGGCGCATTGGCGCAACCGTGCGGACAAGGACCAGCCGTTCTTCTCGATCTTCAACTTCACCGTCAGCCATGAGAGCCAGATCCGCAAGCGTCCGCACGACGCCGTCCACGATCCGGCGGGCGCCCGCGTGCCGGCCTATCACCCGGACACGCCCGAGTCGCGCCAGGACTGGGCGCAGTACGCCGACAAGATCACCGAGGTCGACACGCTCTCGGGCGAAATCCTCGATCAGCTTGAAGCCGACGGGCTGGCTGACGACACGATCGTCTTCTTCTACGCCGACCACGGCTCGGGCATGCCGCGCAGCAAGCGCTGGACGTACAACTCCGGGCTGCACGTGCCTCTGATCCTCTACATTCCGCCGAAGTGGCGTCGGCTCGCGCCGCCGGAGTATGAGGCGGGCGGGGCGAGCGATCGGTTGGTCGGATTTATCGATCTGCCGCCGACGTTGCTGAGTCTGTGCGGGATTCAACCGCCGGGACACATGCAGGGCTACGCTTTCGCGGGCGACTATACGACGGCGCCGCAGCCTTACATCTACGCCTTCCGCGGAAGGATGGACGAGCGTTACGACATGGTGCGCTCGATCCGCGACGAGCGCTACATCTATATCCGCAACTACAAACCGCACCGGATCTACGGGCAGTACATCGCGTACATGTTCCAGACGCCGACGACGGCGGTGTGGAAACAGATGTACGACCGGGGCGAATTGAATGCTGCGCAGTCGCATTTTTGGGAGACCAAGCCGGCTGAAGAGCTCTACGACCTCGAGGCCGATCCCGACGAGGTGAACAATCTCGCCGGCGATCCGGCTCACGCCGTGCGGGTCGCCGAGATGCGCGCCGCGCTCCAGGCTTGGCAGGTGAAGATCCGCGATCTGGGGTTCCTGCCCGAGGGCGAGATCCATTCGCGCGCCGACGGGCGGGCGCCGTACGAGATGGGGCACGATGACTACCGCTATCCGATGGAGCGGGTGATGCGCATGGCCGATCTCGCCTCGGGACTCGAGCCGGACGATACGAAGCGGCTGCGCCCGGGCTTCCACGATCCCGACAGCGCGGTTCGCTACTGGGCGGCCTTGGGGGCGGTGATGCGCGGCGAGTCGGCGGTCGAGCAGCTCCGTTTTGAGTTGACGGAGGCGCTCGAAGATCCGTCGCCGTTCGTACGGATCGCGGCGGCTGAAGCGCTTGGACGCTTCTCAAGCGACGCGGACGCGCGCAAGGCGCTTGAGGTGTTGTTGTCGCTCTCCTCGGCTGAGGAGCACGGGCAGTTCATCTCGATGGAGGCGCTCAACGCGGTCGACTACATGGACGAGCGCGCCGCTGCGGCCAAGGCGAAGGTCGCCGCGATGCCGCAAGCCGCGCCCGGCGTCGACGGCAAGTTCCGCGCCTACCTGCCGAATCTGATCAAGAAGATCACCGACGACCTGGAGTAATCTGATGCGCCTGCTGCCGGCCCTTTTCCTACTGACGGTTCCGATGGTTGCGCAAGAGGTGTGGACGTTCGACAATCTCGTCCGGCGGGGCGAGCACCGCATGAAGGTGCTCGGCGATCCGCAACTGATCGATACGCCGTTGGGCAAGGCGATCGAATTCGACGGAGACGGCGATGCGCTGTTCGTCGAGACGCATCCGCTGGCCGGCGCCGAGACGTTCACGTGGGAAGTGGTCTTTCGGCCCGATTCGGACGGCGCCGAGGAGCAGCGCTTTTTCCACTTGCAAGAGAGCGGTTCGCAGACGCGGCTGCTCTTTGAGACGCGCGTCCTGGCCGACGGCTGGTATCTGGACGCGTTCGCGAATTCGGGCGAGTCGAAGCCGCTGATGGTCCCGGAAAAACTCCATCCGGGCGACCGCTGGTTCCACATCGCGCAGACCTACGACGGCCGCTGGTACCGCAGCTACGTCAACGGCGAGTTGCAGACGGAAGCCGAGTTGAAGCTCAGGCCGCAGGGGGCCGGGCGCACGTCGGTCGGGGTGCGCATCAATCTGGTCGACTACTTCAAGGGCGCGATCCGCGAGGCGCGCTTTACGCGTCGGGCGTTGCCGCCGAAAAAGTTTCTCCCCATTCCCAAAAACGGGGAACAAGGGCGCTAAGCGAGCCGTATGCTTGATCCAGGGAGGGTTGTGCGTTGAAGCAGACCTACGAGGCGTTCAAGTTCTTGTTTATCGGTCCGGCGATTATCGCCATGTTGGCGGTGATCAACTGGATGACGTCGCCGGGAGAGTGGTGGGTGCAATGGCCCGCTCTCGGTATCGGCATCGCTTGGATCATCAGCCTGTTTCGCGTCGTGACGGCGGCTGTGCTGGCGGGCGGTTTGGCGGCGCTCGCGGCGTACTTTACCCAACGTAGTCGAGCCTGATTGCGAGGCCTGGACGGCCTGCGGCATCCCCTAGACTAGGGGGATCGCCATGCAGATTATCGACCGCAACCGGACGGACTTCGACGCCGTCGTCGTCGGGTCCGGCGCGACCGGGGGCTGGGTCGCCAAGCAACTGACCGAGGCCGGTTGGAAGGTCGCCGTCGTCGAGGCTGGCTCCAACGTCACCGAGGCCGATTTTTCCGAGCACGTCCAGTCCTTCCAGACCAAGTACCGCTTGGCGACCAAGGCGTTCATGCGCGATCGGCCGATCCAGCGCGACAACTACGCCTGCGAAGAGACCAACTACCAGTGGTTCGCCAACGACGTCGAGAACCCCTACACGACTCCGGAAGATAAGCCGTTCAAGTGGATTCGGCTGCGCGCCCTCGGCGGCCGCTCGCTGGCTTGGGGACGGGGCGTGTTTCGCCACTCGGATCTCGACTTCAAGGCCGCCTCGCGCGACGGGGTCGGCGTCGACTGGCCGATCTCCTACGCCGAGCTCAAGCCGCACTATGAGACGGTCGAGAGGTTCATCGGCGTCAGCGGCACGAACGAGGGCTTGCCGCAATTGCCGGACAGTCTATTCCAGCCGACGCTCGGCTTCTACTGCGCCGAGCAGCGCCTGAAAGACGCCGTGTGGAAGGAGTTCGGCCGCGTGGTCACCAACGGTCGCTCGGCCGTCCTGACCCAGCCGCTCAACGGCCGCCAAGCGTGCCACCACTGCGGTCCGTGCCATCGCGGCTGCATCACCAAGTCGTATTTTTCGAGCCCGTTCGTCACGCTGGCCGCGGCGGCCGAGACCGGCAACCTGAGCATCCTCACCGACGCGGTCGTGAGCCACGTGACGACCGATCCCCAATCCGGCAAGGCGACCGGCGTGGCTTACTTCGATCGCTTCACGCGGCAGGCTCGCGAGGTGAAGGCGAAGGTGGTCGTGCTCGGGGCTTCGACGCTTGAGTCGACGCGGATCCTGCTCAACTCGAAACCGGGCGGCCTCGCCAACGACAGCGGTACGTTGGGCCGCTACCTGATGGATCACCTGATGGGCGGCGTCCGCGCGCGCATCCCCTTGGCGCCCGACGAGCCGCGCTGGACGGGCGTCCCGCGCAGTCCGAACCACGTGCTGATCCCGCGCTTCCGCAACGTCGACCGAGTCGAGACCAACGGCTTCATTCGCGGCTATCACATCACCGGCGGCTGCCGTCCGATGTTCGACTTCGAGGCGGCGGGCTTCGGCAAGGACTTCAAGGATCGCGTACGCGACGACGCCTACTGGCGTATGGGGCTGGGGGCGTTTATCGAGATGCTGCCGAACCGTTCGAACCGCGTCGAACTCGATCCGAACGTGCGCGACGCCTGGGGCATCCCGGCGCTCAAGATCCACTGCGTGTACGGCGACAACGAGAAGACGATGTGGAAGGACGCGCAGTATCAGCTCGCCGAGATGCTTGAAGCGGCCGGCTGCAAAGACGTGGCGCACGACGGCTGGGAGCACTCGCCGCCGGGGCTGGCGATCCACGAGGTCGGCACGGCGCGCATGGGGTCGGACCCGAAATCGAGCGTGCTCGACAAGAACTGCCGCGCCTGGGAAGTTCCCAACTTGTACGTCTCCGACGGCGCCAGTTGGCCGACCGTCGCTTGCCAGAACCCGACGCTGACGATGATGGCCAACGCCGTCCGCATCAGCGAAGCGATGATCGCCGAGGCGCGCGGTTAGTCCAGGCTAGGCCAACGCCGCCTGCGCGGCTCGCTGGAGTCCTTCCAAGTCGATCGGCTTGGTCAAGTAGTCGAACACCGTGCTGAAACTGAACGCGCGTTCGCGATCGAGATCGCGCGTCGACGACGTCAGCATCGCCACCGCCGCCCTCCTCTCCGGAATCCGCCCTTCGGCCACGGACCGGGAAAGTTCTTCGAGAAACTCGAAGCCGTCCATCCGCGGCATGTTGACGTCAAGCAAGACGAGGACGCGCGAGCGGTCCAACTCGGCGGCGTCCGGCGCTTGGGAGAGCAGGTATTCGAGCGCTTCCTGCCCGCTCTCGAACTCCAAGATCCGGCGCGCCACCTGAGCGCGAGCCAGGTACCGCTTGAGGATATAGCGGTCCGTTTCTGAGTCGTCGACGATCATCGCTGCTTCTAACATGAGCCTCCTGAAACTACTGGAAGATCTACGCAAAAACTGGCGCCGCGCTCGGAGCTCTCAAACGAGATTTCGCCGCCGAGACGGTCGACGTGTTTCTTGACCAAGGCGAGTCCGAGGCCGCTGCCTTTGGCGTGGCGGCCGTGGAATCGACGGAACATTTCAAAAACTTGTCCATGGCACTCCGGGGGAATGCCGATGCCGTTGTCGGCGACGGTCAGTCGGAATCGCGCGTCGCGCAGTTCGGCGGATACCTTCACGAAGCGCCCGCTCTTCTCCGGATCGCTGTACTTCAGTCCGTTCGAGACGAGGTTCTCGAGCGTCTCGCGTAGCCGAATCTCTTGGGTGAGCAGACGCAAGCCCTCCGGGACTTCGGCGCACAACCGCACCTCGCGTTGGCGCGCCGACGGCGCCAGATCCGCGACGACCTCGCTGACAAGAGCCGATACGTCGACCTCCGCCCATGGGTGATCGTCCGAGTCGGCGTTCGTCAGCGAGAGAACGTTCTCGACCAGTTCGCCGAGCCGTTCGGCCTCGTCGCGGATGCGCGTCAGGCTTTCGCGAGCTTGCCGCGGATCGGCCGACTCCAGGTCTTCGAGCGCTACGGCGCTGAGCCCCGTGATCGACGACAGAGGCGCCTTGAGGTCGTGCGAGATGCTGAACGCAAACCGCGTCAATTGGTCGTTGAGACGTGAAAGCTGCTTGTTCTTCGCGCGGATCTGGTCTTCGACGCGCTTGCGCTCGGTGAGGTCCATGATCGTGCTGACCACAAAGCTGCCTTCGCGCGTCTCAATCGGCGTCAGGCCGATCTCGGCCGGAAACTCCTGGCCGTTCTTGCGACGGGCAAACAGATCTCGCCCCTGTCCCATCGCACGCGACTGCGGACGCTGGGCGAAGCTGCCGCGGTAGACGCGATGCTTGAGGCGCGACCGTTCCGGAATCAACATCTCGATCGAACGGCCGATCAGCTCCTCTTGCTGGTAGCCGAACAGCGATCGCGCCTGGCCGTTGGCCATCACGATCCGACCGTCCTGGTCGGTCATGAGCAGTCCGCTCGGAGCCGCTTCGGCCACCTGGCTCAGCAATTCTTCATGCCGGCGACGCTCGGTCAGGTCCAGTACGAAGGCCAGCGCCAAGGTCTCGTCATCGTGGACGTAGGTCGTCAGGCCGATCTCAAGAGGAATCCGGCGCCCGTCTTTGGAGACGCCGAACAGATCGCCCGAAGCGCCCATCTGGCGGGTCGCCGGGTATTCGAGGAACGCCTCGCGCATCTCGCGATGGCCCGACTGGGACTCCCCGGGAAGCAGAACCTCCAGCGGCTTCCCGGTCAGTTCGCCGGGCTCGTAGGCGAAGGTCTTCTCCAGACTTTGATTGGCGAGTAGGATACAGCCGTAACGATCGACCAGCAGCATGCCGGTAGGGGCTGAAAGGAAAGGCAACAACTTGTCTTGCAACGCGGCCAGGCGCTCGGGCGGATCGCCGCGCGACGGCGGTGCATTCGGTCTCCCTGTCGGCGTGCTGGGCAAACTTCGACCTGAGGGACTGTTCCCTCGCTTCTGATATCGGCGGCTGAAGAGTGACTCTTGAGCCCCCTACGCGGCATCTTTAGGGCTCGTAGGTGATCCAGATCGGGCTGGCCCAGGCCATGTTCTCGTCGTCTTGGATGACGCGGACGTAGTAGTAGTGTTCGCCCGGCGTGACTTCGCGGTCGGTGTAGGTGAAGGAGAGTTCGCGCAGGTCGGGCGTCGCAGTGTAGACGATTTCGTTGTCTTTGATGACGTCGATCTGGGCGATCTTGCTGGTGCCGATGAGCGCGATTTCGAGCCGCGGCGGCTGGTCGGTCGTAAACTCGTCACCCATCGGTCGGCCTTCGGATTGGAAGTCGACGACGATGTTGTCGGTGGCGGCGTAGGTGCGCCGGTCGTAGAGCGCTTGCCAGATGGAATCGTAGCTTCGGTCCGGCGTATAGACCGCAGCGTAGGACTGGTGCGTGGCTCGATGATCAGAGCTGGCGATGAAGCCCATCTTGTAGCCCTTGGCGAGCGCGTTCCAGACGAAGCCCTTGGGACGCATCGAACCCGAGCTGATGTAGCCGCCGACGAGCAACTCGGTCGCCACGGCGCCTTTGGGCGCGCCGAAGTATTCGTAGCTGTCGCGGTTGCCTTGGTAGATCTCGACGAGGCGTTCGACGCGCTCGTCGTTGTAGCGCCAGTCGGTTCCCATCTGGGTGGCGGTGGTGTGCGGGATGGAGAAGCCGTCCGGCTTCTGCTTGCCGGCGAGCAGCTTGGCCCAGAGGTAGAGCTGATCGTCCTCGGCGGCGTCGGCGGGGCCCGCGCCCTGCTTGATGCGGATCGGCTGATAGCCGCGCGCGTTCGAGACGATGTTTCGGTGGCCGTCGGGGTATTTGACCGTGCGCTCGTAGTTGAGCAGCGGGTAGAAGATGCCGGGCAATTTGTAGAAGTCGATCGCCTTGTCGACCTGGCGCCAGACGTAGTCGGAGAGGTCGTTCTGCGGCAGAAGGTGTTCCGACGGCCCGAGGAAATCCATCTCGGCGGCGTCGACGGCGTAGCGGTAGACGTCGTACATGGAGCCGTCGGACTGGCCGTCGAAACTGAGGTCGGTGTGGCGGTGGAGATCGCCCCAGGTCACCTTGTATTTGGCGCCGGAGACCTCCATCTCATAGGTCTTCCAGATCGGCGCGACGAGCGGAGGCTGGTCGTCGGGCACGACCTCGGGCCCTCGTCCCATTCCGACCAACGATTCCTGATCGACGCTCGATCCGGGGACGCGATGGAGTTCGACGCGCGAGGCGTGGACGTCGTATTGCGCGTAGTCGGGATGGTCGGCGGGGAGGCTCCAACCGTCGGTCTGGGAGGCGATCCACAGATCTCCCGAAGGGTGGACGGCGACGGCGGGAACTTGATTCTGGCGGCCGTCGGAGAACGGGACGGCGATGGGCGCCGACCACGCGCGTCCGTCGAACATCACAGCTTGATGCGTCCAATAGGGCAGGATCGATCGCTCCTTGCGCTCGGGCGGATTGAGCCGGCCGATGGTGCGCATACGGACGACCGCCCAGACGCGCCCGTAGCCGTCGACCCGCAGGACCGGGTTTTCTGAGAACGTTTGGTAAGAACTCGGCAGGCCGAGCGTCATGCGGCTGCCGAGCACCGGCTTGCCCGGCAGGTTCTCGTCGAGCGGCCGCGCGGGCTGCATCAAACGGCCGCGCTCGAGGATGCGGACTTCGACCTGGCGTTTGAAGTACAGGCCGCTCTCGTTGCGCAGGAAGCCTTTGATGCCGTGGTTGTCCTTGCCCCAGTCGGGGCCGGAGTTGTCGTAGGCGATCCAGAGTCGGTCGCGGCCGTCGTAGGCGAGCGAGACGTGCGCCTCGAAGTCTCCGGAATCGGTGATCCGCTCAAGCGGCCCCAGCTTGCCGCCGGTGAAGCGCCGCAGGAAGACGTCGTAGTTGCCGTGGCGATAACTGTCCCAAGCGACCGCCGCTTCGCCGCGCGAGTTGACCGCCACGGCCGGGGCCCAGTCGCTGGCCGGATGCTCGGTCACCTTGATCGGCGTCGACCAGTCGCCGTCGCGCCAGCTGCGCATGGAGACGTCGGTTTTGCCGCGGCCCGGGGACTGCCAGACGAGGAAGACCTTGCCTTCGTCGTCGGTCGCCAAGGCCGGGAAGGTGTCGGGCCCGGGCGACTGCGTCAGCCGCTCGACCGGCGCCCAGGCGCGGTTGCGGTAGAGGCGGGCGTAGAGATCGACCTGCCCGTCGACGGTGGCGGCCCAGACGGCCAGCAGGCGCCCCGGCCCCGGCGAGACCAGCGCGGGCTGGTGGACGTCGCCAGGTTCGGACAAGGCGACGGCTTCGCTCCAGGACTCGCCGTCGTCGCTCGAACGGATCTTGAGCGTCTCGCGCCCGTCGCGATGCTCGCTCCAAGCGACCCAGGTTCGTCCGTCGGGGCCGACGGCGATGGCGGGTTCGTCGTCGTTCGAATCGGCGTCGGCCATGCGAGCCGAGCCGGGAATCCGCTCGACCCGGATGCGGCCGTCGAGCAACGGATACGTCTCCAAGTAGCGGATCGTGGCCGGACGGAATTGGGCTTCGCCTTGCGCGGTTCGCAGCGTAACGACGGTTTGGTCGGAGCCTTCGACGGCGACGTGCAGGCCCTTCCAGCGCGCCGCCGAAAAGACGGCTTTCTCCTGAGGCAGCATGTTGAGGATGCCGTCCCACTGGTTGGACGCCGTCCACTGGTTCGCCGTAAACGAATCGTCCGGGCCGAAGTGGCGCATCCCGGTGATGCGCGCTTCCCCGCCATCGACGGCGAGCGAGCCTGACCAGTCCCGCACTTTGCCGTCAGCGCCGCCGAACGAGATCCGGAAATGGTGCTGGGCCTGAGCGAGCGAGCCGAACAGAAGAGCGGCTAGGAGAAGGCGAGCGAACATGCGCGTCCGATTGTAGCCGGTCGGGGCGCTGAGTCTGATTCGAACCCGTTCCTCAGTCCCCCTTCTTACTCCAGCGCCTCCACCAGCGCCAACCAATCCTGGCCCCGATCGCCCGGAGCGTTCCCCACCGACCGCACGCCCGGCCCTGAGATCGTCGGGGTCGACCCCGATTGCAACTCCCCTCCCGCCGCCGGATCAAACCAGCGCACGCGATACTCCCCCTCGGGCACTTCCAACTCGGCCGTCCCGCCCTTGGGGATGTAGACCGCATACGCTTCCAGCTTCTTCGCCAGCACGTACGCGCCGTCGGTCGGCGACAGCTCGTCCGCCGACTCCATCTCCCAATAGGGCAGATGCTCCTCGAAAAACTCGCGCGCCAACCGCGTCATCCGCCAGACGCCTTCCCGCGTCCGAAAATCTTCAAGCGTGATGTCGTCGTGCGGAAACTCGTACCCGAAGTACCACTCGATCCCCGCCGCCCCCGCCATGTAGGTCGCCCAGAGATGATCGACGCGCTCGTCCTGCCGCGAGTCGTCCATATCGTCCGGCGCCACGCCGTCACGGCCGGTCCGCTGCTCGTCGAAGCAGACGATCCACTGGTGCCCGGCCTCGCCTGAACGCCGAATCCAACTCACCAACGTCTCGTGAACAATCGGGTCGTCGCGGATCTGCATCGAGGCCCCGTCGAACCACTCATAGCCGAGCAGCGGCGCGTAGGTCTCCTCATGACGTTCCGGCACCGAGAACGTGTGCACGACAACCGGGTGATCGTAGGCGTCGATCGAGTGGATGTACTCCGAATGCGCCTTGAGTTGATCGGGCGTATTCTTCGTCTCTTCGCCAAGATTCCACTGCAACGCCCGGTGATGCGCGAATCGCGCGACCAACTCGCGATAGTAGAGCTTCCGGTTCGGGCCCAGTTCGCCGCCGTCAAGCAGCCGATCGTTCTCCGTCTCCGCCGTCAGCACGTGGAGTTGGATGCCGAGCCGATCCGCATGTTCAAAGACGATCTCCCACTGCGCCAGCTTCGAGACGTCGAAGCGCGTGAACTCGTCCGACCGGATCCAAGGCCAGACGTCGTCCCCGTCCCCGTCGACGTTCTGCGTGAGGAAGTAGATCGAGTTCACGCCCTCGGAGGCCAAGTAGTTCAGCGCGCCGATGATCCCCTTGCCCTTGCCCCCCTGCCAGCTCGGATCGCCCTCGCGCCAGTCGCCGACGTGCGGCTCATACCGATGCAGGAAGTCGGGAAACTTGCCGCCCTCAGCCGCCGTGTCGTCGAAGTCGGCGAAGGCCAAGAAATTCTCCGGGCTGTCGGCGCCCGATTTGAGGAAGCGTTCTCCTGACCCGGCAAAGACCGGGTAGCGCTCGTTCACGTCGTTCAGCATGCCGCGAGCGCGAAAGTCCGCCCCCGTCTTATCGCTCGCCTCGATCGAGACCTTCCCGGCGCCGATCGCGCCCAGGTCCGTGATCTCGGCACGATAGCTCCACTCGCCGACGGCAGTCGGCGTCCAACGCGCCCGCCACTGGTCGCCGCTCGTGGCGCCGGTCTCGGCGGCATTTCCGTCGGCGGCAAAGAACGCCGGCACGACCATCTCCACGCCGGTGGGCGAAGTGAAGGTGACGTTGAGTTCGTAGTCGGTAAACGGATTCGGGTCGCCCGTCTCCGAAGCCTCCGGTCCGTCGAAGGTCAACGTGACGGTATGCCAGAGTTTCAACTCGCCCGAGACGTCAGCCTCAGGCGTCCCACAGGCGACCAGCGAGAGCAGAGCAAATACGGCAACAGAACGCATCCGGCGATTGTACCCGCGACGAGGTTTCAGCAGCTAGGCCAACAGGTCCATTCCACCCACGACAGCCCAACCCAACCTCGCCAGCAATCCGTCAGAGCCGCATGCGTAAGCTTGCGGTCGAAGCGACCTCGGAAGCCTTCCAACGCGATTCGAGAAGCAAGAGCTCGTTGCTCGCCAGTAGAGACTCGGCAAGCGCCCCTAAGAAAACTGCTGCTTGAACCGCTCAAACTCCGCCCGCAACGAATCCAGATCCTCGCGCAACCGCTCGACCTCTTCACGCAACCCGGCTTCGCCCGGACCGGAGTCCCCCGGCACGGCCGCGACCGGCGCAGCCGCCTCCACCTCCTCCGGCTCCTCCGCCTCATCGCCCATCAGATGCATCCAGCGAGAGTCCTTCGTGCCAGGCCGCCGCGCGAGTTTCTTCACCAGCGCGCGCGGCTGCTTCTCGGTCAGTTCCTGTAGCGACTCCTCCACCTCAGCCAACCGCTCGAACGGATAGAGACGCTGCGATCGCTGCCGCAACTCGCCCACGGTCTGGCGACCGCGCAGCATCAGCACGGCCAGCAATGCCGTCTGCGGCTTATCGAGCCGCAGCGCGTCAGGCGCCACATGGCGGAAACGCGTCACGCGGCTCTCGGCGCTGCTGGAGATGCGCCGCACCAGCCCCTTCTCCTGCAAGCTCGCCAGCGCATTCTGCACCTGCGCTTCCACGTAGTCGACCACCGGATGCCGACTCGACTTCTGATTCGCCGCGGTGGTCAGCGCGTTCAGCGAAAGCGGGTACGCGTCCGGCGTCGTCGATTCCTTCTCGATCAGACACCCGAGCACGCGGATCTCCTCCGCCGTCAAGCGCACGTCTTCGGTCAGCACAGGGCTGCGATCCGATCCGTCGGAGGGAGGGGCTACGCGAAACGTCCGAAAGTCCACACTGAGATTCTACGCTCCCGGCCGGTTCAATGACGGCAGGCTAGGTCGGCCGCCCGTGCCCGTAGGCTTCCTCGCGCCAAGCAAGCAGTTGCGCGTGTTGAACGCTGTTGCGAAACAGCGGCGAACTCTTCATCCAGCGACGGACGGTACGCACGTGGACGCCCGCGAACTGCGCGGCGCCGGCCATCGTGGCGCGTCGCTTGAGAGCGGTCAGGGCTTGGCGTTGGGCTGGGCTGAGCGGTTTGGCCATCTAACGATCGGGGCTCCTTGCGCGGGGTGCGTAGAGAGGTCTTGCATGGACGAATCTACCGGGCGACTCCAAGCAAGGCCCGTAGCCGCGTCCGCCGGGGAACCGTATTTTGAAGCACTTAACGTCCGCGAACGCTTTGTGACTGCCGCCGCGCCCTCGCGTAAAATAGGATTCCTTGATGCGAGAAACTGGCGTCGCCCCCGGTCTTTCCCGCCGCTGTCGGCTCGCCACGGGGCTGTGCGTCCTCATGGCGATCTCGATCACGAGCCGAGCCTCCGAACTGGACTACAACCTTGGCCACGGATCGATCATCACGCGCCTGGACTTCTCCCCTGACGGAAAGCTGCTGGTCGCCGGCGACCAGGGCGGCGAGGTCAAGATCTGGGATGCCGGCAGCCTCCAACTCCTTCGCACGCTCGGTCCGCCTCGCGGACACATCACGTCCCTGCAATTCAGCCCGGACGGGGAGCAAGTCGCGGCGGCCACACGCAACTCCTCGTTGACGGTGTGGAAGGTTGAGACGGGACGCGAACTGAGCACGATTCGCGTCGGCGACCTAGGCGCCGTCACGCTCGCGTTCGATCCGCGCGCCCGCGGCCTGGCGACTGCGGACAATGCCGGAACGATTACGCTGCGAGATTTTCGAAGCGGCAAGGCGGTTGCGTTGCGCGGCCATGAAGCCTTCGTCAACGAACTCCGCTACAGCCCGGACGGGACGATGCTGGCGTCCGCATCCTGGGACAACGTCGCCATTCTTTGGGATTCCGATCTCAAGGGCGAGCTTTACCGGCTGACGGCTCACGACTCCTTCGTCAACAGCGTCGCCTTCGACCCGACCGGGGAGCGCATTGCCACCGGCGACGGCGCTGGACGGGTGATGGAATGGGACACGTCGAACGGCGCCCGGATCCGCGACTTTCAGGCACATCAGAACGAAATCTGGCAGTTGCGCTTCGCCCCCGACGGCGTGCTCATTTCCACGTCCATGGACGGAACAGTCGCTCTTTGGCGCGACGGCGAGCTAGTCGATAGGCGCAAGGTTCCGGGCAAAGAAGCGAGGGAAGCACAAGCATACAGCGTCGCCGTTGCGCCGGACGGCGGGTCGTTTGCCACCGCCCACGCAGACCGCCGGATTCGTCTCTGGTCGATGGAATCGACGACTCCGGTCGCTGAAACCGAGTCGGGAGAGTTGCCTCTTCGTCCCGAGGCGGCCGCCTCCTCGGCGGACGGTCGGCTTGCCGTCGAGGGACCGACAGGGGAGGTCCGAGTTTGGAATGTCTCATCGGCGCAACTGGACTACACCCTCCCGCGAAGCGTCTTTGGAAGTCTGAAGAAAAATCTCGCCGACATCGCATTCAGCCCCAATGGAAGCCTAATCGCCACCTCCGGCCAGCAAGACGATATTCGAGTCTGGGACGCGTCGTCGGGGCGGCTTCTCAAGCTCATCCGTTCCGAGCCGGTTGAAGAGAGGACCTACAGGCCGGTAACTTTGCACGGATTCTCTAGGGACGGCGAGACGCTCGTTGCCGCCCATGGAACCAAGCGCGTCACCCTTTGGAACTGGCGGTCGGCGAATCGAATCCACGGGCCCTTCGAACTTCGCACGAACACACTGGATTCCTGCGTCGTTCGGGGGATGAAGGCGGACGTATCCGCCTTGTTCTACTCCTGTGGGCGATCCCTGGGCTTGATCTCGCCGGCGGTTCAAGAGATGGTTTCCACGGCAGAGCGGGCCGCCGAGATCAAGTCGCCGATCCTAGCCGATACCGGAACTTGGGTGTTCGCGGAGACGCCGAACGCCGAAACGACGCGCATCCTCGTTTCGAAGGAGTGGGGAGCGAACCCGATCGAGTTAGCCCTGGTGGAGGGACGGCCGTCCATGGCGCTGGATATCAGCGGAAGGTGGTTGGCGACCTACTTTACGGGCGGACGTTTGACTCTTTGGGATGTAGACGAGGGCCAAGAAGTATGGACGTCGGAGACAGGCGTTCCCGTCGTGGAGAAAGTGCTGATGAACGCGGACGTGATCGCCCTTGTAGCTCCCCGAGGACGCCTACGCTTCGTAAATCGTTCTGACGGAGCGGGCGCCGGCGCTCTACAACTGCTTCCCGCGGGCGATTGGGTCCTTGAGTCCGAGATGGGAGATGTATTGTCGGCCTCCGAGCACGGACGCGAGTACGTGCGTATCCGCACGGGCGAATAGGTAGAGGATCGATGAAACCTCCCCGTACGCGCTGGCCCCCCACAACTCTCACTGGCTCAGGTCTTTTCGCACGACGCCGCCGAATGTAACGGTTCCATCCCTCTGGCCTCAAGACCACTTTCGCCTCCTGAGAACAACTGAACATGCCGAAGATTGAGAGACAGGCCGCTCGACGGATCGCCGAACGTAAAGTTGCGGAGGTGGCGACGCAGGCCGGAATTGAGTTGGCCTTGTCAGGTGCCAAGGTCATCGAATTTGATGGAGGGTGGATTTTCCCCTGGAACTCAAAGGCATACCAGCAGACTGGAGAGTTCTCAGATGCCTTGGCTGGTAATTCTCCTTTCGTCGTCTTTAAAGACGGTTCTGTTTCGCAGGCTCCGAGTTCTTGCCTGACCCCTGCCGACATCCTGGAATGGGTCCGAGCCAATACGGACACCGAGCGAAGCCGGGCAGAGGACAGCGGGTAACGGATCCGGGAAAACCGGGGGCCCTGGCGAGAGCGGCCACATAGAAGCCAGGGAGACGGATCCGATTGCGGAGGGTGCGATGACTGAGGGTGAGGCTGACGTTGACAACTTCGCCAAAGAGATCAACAAAGACAAAGGCAAGAAGATTACACGCGGAGAAGCGGAATAGTTTATTGATGAATTGTTCCAATAAGTACGTCAGTCTAGAAGGATCGCAGAATGCTTAATTTTAAATGGAGGTCATCATGGGTCATTCTCGGAGCCCTTTGCTGGCAGCTCGGCTGTTTGCGCACGGTAGAGCCCTTGGCCGCGGGAGACCCTTCGCAGGTAGGCCGCGGCGGGGAGGATTGGCTTCTAGTGCCGGACGAGTGTCCCCTCAACGTGACTCAACTTGGCGAGGGACGCACGCTCAGGATTCATAATGAGAGTGACCGCTCGGTCCTTTCCTTCTCGGTGGTTTGCTTGGAATCTGAGACGGAACCCGATGATTCGGCCGCTGAGCGTTGTGTGCGAAGCGTTGCTGGCCTAGCGAGGGAACTCGGTGTCTCTCTGCCTGAGAATCGGATCCCGTTGATTAAACCCAACGCTATAGCATTCGAGAGCAGCTATATCTATCGCGAATTCCAGGCGACACGCTGTCGTTCCGGCCACCCCCTAATGTTGGACTCGATAGTCTACCTGGACGGAACGGCGTGGACGGCGGGGATTTCCGGGACTGATGCCGAATCACGTCCACGTGATCGCCGTACCCGAGCTAGAGACCTCACTAACTCAGGGCTTTAGACGCACCCATAACGACTACGCGCGCTACCTGAACAAGCTGCGCGGCCGCTCTGGGCATCTCTGGCAGAACCGATTCTATTCGGCGCCGATGGATCGCGGACACGTACTGCGAGCGCTGCGATACGTAGACCTCAACCCGGTGCGAGCGCGCCTCGCCGAACAGCCGAGAGAGTACCGCTGGACAAGCGTCGAGGCCCATCTGAGCGGCCGCGATCCGTCCGGCCTGGTGGACGTCGAACTGTGGAAGGAAGTCGTCGGCGATCTAGACTGGGGGAGAATATCTGAACGAGTACGCGACCTCGGACAGGGACTGGGAGGAGCGATTTCGATCGGCGACGAGATCGGGGAAGCCGTTGGGAACAGAAGAGTTCGTAGCCCGACTGGTGTCCTCAGCCGGCGTGTCGCTAGAACTACGCGGCCCAGGACGCCCAAGAGCAGAAGCGCTTTCAAAGGCAGTCGGCGCGTGAGAACAACCACGATAATTGAGCCTGTCCCGGTTTCCCAAGGGCAACCGTGTGTCACCTGCGGGCAGACAGCCTCCACAATGTATGCTGATCACAAGGTACCGGTAGTAAAGGAGTACTACGAGACTGGAACGATCGACACAACCCGGATGCGGCAGGTAGATGCTGTCCAGCCTCAGTGCCTGACTTGCTCGAATCGGCAAGGGGCGGAGTTGCAGCGCTATTCGATGGAACAACGGAAGCGGCTAGAGAAGCGCAATGAACAGTGACCTATCGAACCCCCTCGAGGAGGGCCTGGAAGACCAGCAACGGATGCTCTGCGAGCAGAACGGTCTTGAGTACGTTCGGGCTGATATGAACTCGATACTTGGCTTCGCAGTCGCCACGGAGGGGAAATTGCCGATCAATGGACTGAGGCATCAACAGGAGGGTGGTACAAGTGGATGGTATGTTTGGTGCGGCGAGCATCTATCTCAGGCCCCCGATTTCTTCTCGCCAATTCATGCTCATCACTTGCTGCACCGCTGTAAGGAAGCGGTGCGATTCCTAGGTCTGCCGCCTGGCTCGAGATTTCTCACCGCCGGCGACTACGTCGATATCTGGTTCGACGAATCACTCCTGCTCACAGAAACAGAAGGGAGGAACCGGGACGGAGAAACGGAGAAACCGGGACAGAACGGAGAAACCGGGTGGCCTGCACCCTAGCCTGCACCCCATCACTGAGACAGCGAAACCAGTGACGGCGGGTGGCCGCGCAACCGCCCGCTCGCAATCCCGCCTCCGCCGATAAACGTCGATCGCGACGAAACCGGGACACGAAACCGGGACAGGCTCAATATTGACATCTTGGCACGAGGGATGGCAGTCTCTAGAGCGTGCCGCGCATCGCTCGCGTGGTTGCGACGAGTTTCGGACGAGTTTCGGGACGACGAGTTTCGGGACAGCCTCGAAGTTGGTCATCGCCCCCGATGAGTAAGACGAGTTTCGGGACAGCCTCGACGAGTTTCGGACGAGTTTCGGGACAGCCTCGAAATTGGTCATCGCCCCCGATGAGTAAGGTCGCCCGCAAGCCACTAGTGATTCTCGTGATCGAGGCGGCGGACCGAACCGACGGCACACTGCGCACCAGATGGTTGAATTGCGAGGCTGTCCCGGATCTCGCGTCCCGGATCTCGCGCTACCCGACTCAGCGAAGCAGCCTGATCCCGACGACACGTACCATCGGTAGCCACTGAACGCCGTTCGCCAGCGCTCCCTTAATGACAACTTCGAAGTTCTGATTGTCACGCCTGACTAGCTCGCACTGGACACCCACAGGTTCGTGCGCGGTCAGGGACTCTATCGCGGCGAAATCCACCGGTTCAGGGAATCTTACGTTGTTGACGGTTCGGTTGAGATTCGTTTGGATCCGCACAGACTCGACGAAAACACGAACGTCCTTGACGCGATACTCGCCTAGCTGTTGCTCCAACGCTTCAACCCTCTTTGCAAGGCCATCTAGCCGGCTAGCGGTAACGTCCACGGCCTCTTCCGCATCCCCGGTGGGCAGGTCAAGCCTCACCGCCTGTGTGGTGCCCCGAAAGGTCACTGTGACGGTGTCTGGTTTCGAGGGGTGCTTGCGAGTGAACCTTCTCGTGAGCACATCGTTAGTGTCTATCTGTCCTCCTCCCCTCAAGCTGCCTTCTCCCGCCGGTTCCGAGTAGTTGGCTGTTACGTCGCGGATTTTCAGGGGCTTGTCGCTCTTCTCGTCAGCACGGCGAGCCACGACCACGGTGAATCGATCTTGGGGGTCACCCGTGTAGTAGCCCAGTACCTCTTGCGTGCCCCTCTGGCACTCGAGCCACGCCTTCACAACGGACTCATTCACGACTTCGCGATAGAGGCTTTCCATAGCTGAGCTCTTGAAAAACCTCTCCGAGTTGTCTTCGAATGCCGACTTTAGGCTCTCGAATCGCTCTTTCTCGCTCTCGCCGCCGCCGCTCATTGTCAAGACGTTGAACAGTTCGAAGGCACCGCCGCCGCCGGACTCGGACCTCTCCTGGACGAAGCTCTCGTAGTCCAGCGAAAGAACCTTTCGTACGAACTCCTGGACCTCGGACGAGGAGCTGAAGATAGTTCGGTCTCGGATCCCCGCATCAAGTATCGCGTTGCAATCTTGTCTCATTTCTTGAAAATTCCTCCTTTCCAGCAAAAACCGACTGCATTCTCGACCGGGTAGTGTATGGAAGTTTGTGCCACTTCGGCAAGTAGGCTCCGAGGGGGGAAACCGGGGGGGGAACCGGGACAGGTTCTGACCTGCGCCCTGGCCTGCACCCCATCACTGAGACAGCGAAAACGGTGACGGCGGGTGGCCGCGGGACCGCCCGCTCGTAGTCCCGCCTCCGCCGGTAGACGTCGATCGCACCCTCCCATTCGAGGACCGTTCCAGAGACTCTGCGCAACCCTTGCGTAAAATGAGATTCCTTGATGCGACTCGGCTCGGTCTTGTTGCTCGCGGCCGCCTCCCTGGCGGCGCAAGGCGTCATGCCTTTGGCTGAGGTCCAGCCGGGCCTGCGCGGCGTCGGCAAGACGGTCTTCTCCGGCGCCCAGATCGAGGAGTTCGACGTCGAGATCCTCGGCGTGCTCCAGAACGTCGGCCCGCGCCAGTCGTTGATCCTCGGCAAGCTTTCGGGCGGTCCGCTCGAGAGCACCGGCGTCATGGCCGGGATGAGCGGGAGCCCGGTCTACATCGACGGCCGGCTGATCGGCGCCGTCGCTTTCAGTTTCCCTTTCTCGACCGAACCGCTCGCCGGCATCCGCCCCATCGAGGAGATGACCTCCGGCCAAACCGCGCCAGGGACGACAGCGCAGACGGCCCCGTCCTCGCCCCCGGCCTTCGACCGACTCCGCAGCGAAGGCGTCCAGTTGGCGGCGGCCTCCGCTCCCGCCGTAGACGGCCTACGCCCGATCGCCTCGCCCGTGAGCTTCGGCGGCTTCAGCGCGCGCACGCTCGAGGTTTTCGGCGACCAGTTGCGCTCGATCGGCCTCCGCCCGGTACAAGGCCTCGGCGGCGGCTCGGACGCATCCATGGGGCCGGTCGAACCGGGCTCGATGATCAGCGTCGGCCTGATCCGCGGCGACCTCCACGCGACGGCTTCGGGCACGGTGACGCACGTCGCCGGCGACCGCCTCTACGCCTTCGGACACGCCTTCATGCAGGGCGGCCCGGCCGAACTCCCGTTGATGAAAGCGTCAGTGCTGACGCTCGTTCCCAACGTCGAAAACTCTTTCAAACTCGCCGCGACCGGCGAACTTGCGGGCAAAGTGACGCTCGATCGCTCGGCCGGAATCGTCGGACGGTTGGGCGAGGGGCCGGAGATGGTTCCGCTGTCGATTCGAGTCGGCGGACCGAGTCCCGAGCTGTATGAGATGGAGCTGGCGCGGGACCGATTCCTGACGCCGTTCCTGCTCCAACTAGCGACGTTCTCCGCCTTGGACGTGACCGAGCGCCAACTGGGCCCCTCGGCCGTGCGCGTCTCCGGTCAGGCGCGCCTAGCCGACGGCGCGCGCATCGAACTAGGCGACGTCTACTCCGCCGTGACGGGCGCGACTTTCCAAGCCGCAGCCGGGACCGCCGCGCCCGTCGCCTTCGTACTCCAGAGCGCCTTGGGTGACGATCCGGCCGTCGAGCGTATCGACCTGGAGATCGAGCCGACCGCCGGGCTCGCCGAGACGGCCGTCATCGACGCCTGGGCCGAGCGAACGCGCGTGCGACCCGGCGAGACGGTCGAGCTGACGGTTCTACTGCGTGATTCTGACGGCGGCGAACGCACCGAGACGCATCCATTCACCGTGCCCGCCTTCCAGCCGCCGGGCGAACTGCGCGCGACGTTTTCCGATTCGCTGCGCTTGAACGTCCTCGACTTCCCGTTGTTGATGGAGGCCGGAAAACTCGCCGCCGCCGACCTGGTCGCGCTGGTCAACTCCCTGCGCCCGGCCGACGGCCTCTACCTGCGAGTCTGGTCCGCATCCCCAGCCTACCGCGCCGCCGGCGAGCGGCTAGCCTCGCCGCCCGCCTCGTTGCGCGTGTTGCTCGACGCCGGCGGCTCGGCCAAAGAGGCGACGTCGACGCTAGAGGAAGTCGTCGTCTTGCGAGCGCCCGGCGTCGTGCGCGGGCAGGCGGAAATCTCATTCACGGTCGTTCCATGAAGACACTTTTTACGGCGAGCTTGCTGCTCGGCATCTTTGCGAGCGGCGCGTCCATCCTTACCAGCAGCGCGTCCGCGGCTTCCACCCAAGTCTGGGAGATCAGCGACCGCAAGGATTTTCTCCCCGGCGAGTTCGAAGGGACCGCGCTCGACGCCGAAGGCCTCCTGCGCCCCGGGCGCCGCTTGCAATCGCTCTTCGACGCCGAAGAGGCCGCCGTCTGGACCGCCGCCGAAGCCTCCGACGGCTCCCTCTACTTCGGCTCGGGACACCAAGGCAAGCTCTACCGCATCGCCAAGCCCGGCGCCGAGGCGAAGGTCGTCTGGGACGCGCCGGAGATGGAAATCTTCGCCATCGAGCCCGCCGAGAAGCGCGACGTTTTCGTGGCGACCGCCCCCAAAGGGAAGGTCTACCGCGTGCGCCCCAACGGCAAGGCGGACGTGCTCTTTGAGCCGAACGAGGAGTACGTCTGGTCGCTCCAGCGCATCGGCAAGACGCTCTACGTCGGCACCGGATTGAACGGCAAGGTCTACCGCGTGCCGCTCGACGGCGGCGAGCCCGCCGAGCACTTCTCCTCCGGCCAGCGGCACGTCACCAGCCTGGCCGCCGACGCCGAAGGGCGGTTGCTGGTCGGTACCGATCCCAACGGAATCCTCTACCGCGTCGACCCCGACGGCACGGCCCTGGCGCTTTATGACGCCGACCTGCCCGAGATCCGCTCGGTCACCGTCGGCCCCGACGGCGCCGTCTACTTCGCCGCGATGGGCGGAGCGATCTCGCTGGTCGACCAGACTACTCAGGGCGTCACCGCCGCGTTTTCGGTGACGGCCACCGCGTCCGGCGGAACCTCAAGCGCCGGATTGACCGGGGCCGCGCCCTCGCCGCAGCCGGTCGTGCAATCCCAGCCGCAGGTCTACTCCTCGCCGATCGTCAACTACGGCGTCGAGACGGCGGCGGTCTACCGTCTCGAACCCGGACGCTCGGCCGAAAAAATCTGGACCTCGAAGGAGGAGAACGTCCTCGGCCTCGCCCGCGACCCCGGCCGACCGGACGCGCTCGCCTTCGCCGCCGATCAATCCGGCCGCATCTACAGCCTGCGCACCGACGGCGAGGCCGAACTCATCCACCAAGCCCTCGGCAAGAACCTCAGCGGACTGTGGACCGCCGGCGAGCGTCTCGTCGTGACCGCCCTACGCGGCGGACAAGCCTTCACCCTCGACTCTAAACCCGAAGGCTCGGGCGTCTATCGCACCGCGCCCCGCGACGCCGGCGGCATCGCGCAATGGGGCCGGCTCGAAGCCAAATCGGACGGCGAGGTCCGATTTCGCACCCGCAGCGGCGCCGTCGCCCGACCCGACGCCGCCTGGAGTCCCTGGGTCGAAGCGACCGACGGCCGAGCCATCGCCTCGCCCCCGTCGCGCTACCTCCAGTGGGAGGCGATCCTCGAACCCGGCGCCTCGCTCGAACGAGTCCGCGTCGCCTACCTCCCGCAAAACCGCCCGCCGCTGCTGAGCGCGGTGACCGTATCGAGCGCCGCCGCGCCGCAAGCCGCCGCGAGCTCCAACGGCGCCTCGTCCGCAAGCACCGCGGCCGCCTACAGCATCACCGTCTCGGCCTCGGCCGGCGGATCTTCCACGTCGTCCGCGACCTCGACCGACCAGCAAGCGCTCTCCGGCGCCTCGGGCGGCGCGCTGAAGATCGAGTGGATCGCGACCGACCCCGACGACGACGCCCTACGCGCCACGGTCGAGTTCCGCGGCGACGACGAGACCGAGTGGAAACGGATCGAGCGCGAAGTCGAGACCTCGCAAGTTTCGATCGACCGCGACGCGCTCGCCGACGGCCGCTACCGCTTCCGCGTCACCGTCTCCGACGGCACGGAAGAGACCGACCGCATCTCGCGCCCGGTCCTCCTCGATCGCACCCCGCCCGTCGTACGCCTGATCTCGCGCGACGCCCGCGACCAGGCGCGCTTCGAGGCCGAGGATCAAGCGTCGATGATTGCCAAAGCCGAAATGTCCGTCGACGCCGGCCCCTGGCGCCCGATCGAAAGCGACGACCGCATCCTGGACTCCAAGACCGAAGCCTTCACCGTGTCGCTCCAGGACCTCGAGCCCGGCGAACGCCTCGTAACCGTCCGCATCTACGATCACGCCGGCAACGCCGGGCTCGCCAAGGTCGTCGTGCCTTAGCCTGGCCGCTAGTGAGCAGCGCCCGAGTCCATGCCGCCGTGCATGCCGCGCTGGCCCAGGTCGTCGCCCACCGCCAACGGTTGGTCCAACCCGCCCGAAAGCAACAGCCCCTCGATCTGGACCGCCGAAGTCCACGTCGCCGCCAGCGTGCGCACGTAGTCCTCCTGCAACTGGAAGTAGTTGCGCTGCGCGATCAGCACTTGCGGATAAGCCGCCGCCATCCGGCTGTAGCTCGCCAGGTAGAGATCGTAGGCCTCCTTGGCGCGCGGCAGCATGCGCGTCTGGTATCGCCTCGCCAACGCGGCTGACGTGGCGTACTGCTGATAAGCCACCGCCAGCCGCGACCGCAGCGACAGCTCGACGCGCTCGACCTCGGCCTTCGAGTTCTCAAGCCCCGCCTTGGCCGCACGTACGGCCCCGCGGTTCCGATCGAAGATCGGCAAGTCGACGCCGACCTCAAACAGCCCCTCGCGACCCACCGGCCTCCCGTCCAACGCAAACGCCGGGTTATTGCGGAACCCGCCCCGCGCCTCAATGTCGGGAATCACTTGCGCCTTCTCGCGGTCGACCTCCGCATCGGCGCGCTGGACGGCGGCGCGAGCCAACTGCAGCTCCGGACTCTCCTCCAGCACCCGAGCGAGCGCCGCACTCTTTTCCAACTCCGGAAAGTCGTCGAGGTCGCCCTCAAGCGGCCCGCGTTCAAGCGACCGATCGCCCACCGCCGCCGCCAGTTGCGCCCACGTCCGGTCGCGCTCCATCTCCGCGCGGATCACCGCCATCTCAGACGACTGCGCTTCAATGTCCGCCGCCAGCACGTCCGGCCGATCGGCCTGCCCGACGTTGGCCAGCCGCTGGGAGATCCCTACCGCCTCGTTCGCAATACGAGCCAACTCCGTCTCGACCTCCACCAGCCGCTCGGCCGCCAGCGCCTGGTAGTACAGTGAGCGAACCGCGTTCAGCACCCGCCGCCTCTGCGCCGCCTGCGCCGCTTCAGCCTGCGAGCGCTGATGCGTAAAGACGGCCTGCGCCTTCGACAGCTTGCCGCCGGTGATGATGCGTTGTTCGAGAAACATTCCGAACTCGCCGCCGCGCGATCCGGCCGCATCGGAGAGCTCTTCCCCTTCCGCGCCGATCATCGGGTTCGGATACCGCCCGGCCTGCTTGCGCAAACCAGCGGCGATATCGACCGCGGCTTGTGATTGCCGCAGCGTCGGATTCATCCGCAGCGCCCGCGCTTCAAGGTCGGCGAGCGTCAACGGTTCTTGTGCGCCCGCGATCGCCGCGAGCAGGAACAATGACAACAGACGCATGACTAAGCCTCCTGCGCCCGCTCGCGCTGAAGTTGCGCGATCTTCTCAAACATCGGCGGCTCCAACACGCGCACCAACGTCATCATGCCCATCATCGATGCGGTCCACTCCTTGCGCAGACCGTAGTTCTCCGGCCGATCGATCAAGTGATCCATCGGCATCCACATGTCCTGCGGAAACCCGGGAACCGTCGACGCATTCGCCGCCGTCATCCCTTCCGGCATGTGACTCATCGCGTCATGCCCCATCGCCGAGTGATCCATCGCCGCATGGTCCATGCCCGCATGGTCCATGCCCGCATGCCCCATCGCCGAGTGATCCATCGCCGCATGGTCCATGCCCGCATGCCCCATCGCCGCATGATCCATCGCGGCGTGGTCCATCTGCGCATGCTCGCCGCCCGCAACGATGTTCGACGTCGGCCGATCGTGATCCGCCGCCATGCCCAGCCCGCGTCCCAGCGCCGGGCCGACGCCTTCCGCCATCGCGCCGCCTTGCTTGAGCATGCCCATGCCCTCTTCCATCCCGGCGCCGGTCGAAAGACCTTCCCCGGCATGCGTCATCCCGGTCGGCGAAACCATCGAGACCATCTGGTTCATCATGTGGTGCGGCAGGTGGCAGTGCAGCATCCAGTCGCCCACGTACTTGGCGACGAACTCCACCGTGCGTGCCTGCGCCACGCCCACCAACTCCGTGTTGCCCGGAGTCCACGCCGCCTGTGGGATGCGGCCGCCCTCCGTCCCCGTCGTTACCCACTGATGGCCGTGCATGTGGATCGGGTGATGATCCATGCCCATGTTGAAGAAGCGCAGCCGCACCCGCTCGCCCGGCATGCACAACACCGGCGTGATGTCCGGCCCCGCCTTGCCGTTCATCGTCAGCCAATTGAACTCCATCGAGAGCGTATTCGGGACGTTGTTGTTCGGCAGAATCGCCCACTCCTGCAGCACGTAGGCGTAGTCGCGGTCGACCGGCGGATCGTAATCCTGCTTAGGGTGGATGATGAACCAGCCGACCATCCCGAGCATCTCCTGCATCGGCATGTGCGAGTGGTAAAAGAAGCTGCCGTGCTGGTGCAGCGTGAACTCGTACACGAACGTCTCGCCCGGCTTCACCGGATCCATCGAGACGCCCGGCACGCCGTCCATCGCCATCGGCACCTCCAACCCGTGCCAGTGCACGGCGGAGATCTCGGGCAGCTTGTTCGTGAAGATGATGCGGACGCGATCGCCCTCGTTCACCTCGATCGTCGGCCCCGGCATCGAGCCGTTAAAGCCCCACACGTCGACCGGCCGACCCGGCATCAAGTCCTTGTGGACCGGCTCGGCGATCAGCCGAAACTCCTTCACGCCGTCGACCAGCTTGTACGGCAGCTTCGGTACGTCGGGCGTCAGCACGGGGATCGGCGCGCGTTGCGCTTTCATCGATCCGGCGCCGGCCACCAGCCCGCCCAAGGCGCCGAGTTTCTTAAAGAACTGTCTACGTTTCTGACTCACGGAATCTCCTCCGGGCGCGCGACGGCGCCTCTAACCACAGGTTCAGCGTGCGGAGAGGGCGAGACGACGGCCGGCCGCCTCGCAAGGCGGCTATAGCCGCAATACGTTCGTAGTTCGGAGAATGTCCGGCGGACGCTCAGGACGTTCCGCGGCCCACAAGGGCTCGGTCGCTCGCGGCGCTTCAAGCCGCACGGTTGCGACGGAGGCCAATTCGACGTCGAGCGCAAAAGGCGTTCCGACCGGCGAGCAATCGGCCTCGGCCGAAAGCTGCGGATCAGCGTCGTCGCCGGGGCAGCAGGCGTGCCCGGATTCCATCGTCGTCGCCAACGCCAAACAATGCGCGCCGCAGCCCAACGCCAGCACGGCGCTAAGCAACACAACAGCGATGCGCGGAGACGACATCGATACTTCACTCTAGCAGCCGCCCTCTCAGCGGACATCCACCAACCTGCCGCGCAGACCGACCGCGCTCACAAAGCCGTAGTCGAGCCCGTCCGCCATAAACCGGCCCGCCTCAGGCAGCGACACGAATCCCACATACAGCACCGCCGTTGAAGAGACGCCGCTGCCCGCGCTCACCGGCAGATTCGCCAACTCGTCCGCCGTCACCGTCAACGATCCCTGATCGGCGCGCGCATGGCACAGCAGCGTCGCCGTCACCGTGTTGCTCGGGTTGGCCGTCGACCCGGAAATCAACATCACCCGCAACGCCTGCCGCGAAGCGTCGCCCGCGGGCCAAGTGATCGTCATCCCCGCGGCGCGCTCGATCAACGTCCCCGGCCCCGACAGCGTCCAGTCCGGCGGATCAGCCAAATCGACCCGCGCTTCAAATCCGCCCACGTCGGCGCCGCCCGACGTATCGACCGTATAGCCGCCCGGGCTCAAGAAAGCGTCGTTCTGCCGCGTCGTTCCAAACAGCGCCGAATGAAATCCGTCGTCGGTCCGCGTCAAAAACCGCGACCCGCTCGGCCCGCGCACGATCAGCGATCCGCCCGCATCCAGCGGGGACAAGGGAACCAGATTCGGCGTCCCGCCAGGCGCGTTGCGTTCCGTGTAGACCGTGCAAGTCCCCTCCGGCGGCGCCGACAGCGCCGGGTTGAAAAACCACCCCCGGTTCGTCAGCGTCTGGAACGCCGCCGTGCCCGTATCGCGTGCATCGCCCGAGCCGATATCGACCAGCAGCCGCGTCAGTACCGCCGCCCCCATCCGGTCGCCCACGTCGGGGCCGAGGTAAGGATTCATCCGGTCCTCGCACGGCCCGCGCTCCGCGGCGATCGACAAAGCCGCGCTATTGCTCACATGGCCGCCCTTCGTCCTAACCCACACCGGCACGTAACAGCCGCGCGGCCCATCCGGCGGAATTTGAAACACGATCTGGTCCAGCCCGGCGAACTCCGCACTCCGCCCGGCATAGAAAATCTGCGGCGAGCGCACCCCGCCCACCCACACCTCGACCTCCGAACTCTGCTGCAAATCCACGACCCCGCCGATCGCGATCGGTTGCTCGTTATCCGCGCCCGCGATGCCGCCCAACCCCGAGCCCCACAGCGTCACGAACTGCCCCGGCGTCGCGCTCTCGAGCGTCGAGTTGAGCGGCTGATCCGCCTCCGAGTTGAAGTTGTTCGCCACCGCATGGCCGCGACCCGACGCGTTGACCGTAAAGATCCCGAAACCGGCCTCGACGATCCGAATGCGAATCGGCGGCGAGTTCGCCCGCCCGTCGGCGTCGTCAAAGTTGACCACCAACGCCGCATCGCCGATCGGCGCATCCGACGGCATGATCGCGTTCAACTGACCGTCAATCGCAAACAGCGGGATCGGAAAAACCGTTTCCGCGCCCGGTTGCGAGACTTCGAGCGTCACGCCCGACATGCTCAACGCCAACGGAAACTCAGTCGCCTGCACGCCCTCGCGCGGCCCCAACTGCGAACCGAACACCGTGAAGATCGCCCCGCGCGCAATCGCCCCGCCAGGCAACTCCGGAGGCGTAAAGCTGGCCGAATTCACGACGCTCGCTTCGGAAAAAGTCGGATGGCCCGCAACCGGTCCGACGCTCAGAGCCGTCATTAAGGCGACGCGCCCGATGGATTGGTGGAGCCTCATAGGAGTCGCGCGCCGTCGTCGGGAAGTCTTCTCATGCTAGCGGTCGACGCGCGTGTTATTCTCGGCCCAGAGTACAAAAATGCGCACTTTTGTTCTAGTCATCACACTCGCGTTTCTCTCTCTTCCCACGCTCTCCGCCCAAGGAGCGGAGGCGGGCGTCTACTTCGGCGTCTCGCAATTCGGCAACGCCGACCTCGGCGACGTCGGCTTCACCGCGCAGCCCATCACCGGCGAAAACGGCTTCAAAACCGGCGCGCGGCTCTCGCTCAACTCGCTCTTCACCGGCCACGAACTCAGCTACGGATACGAACGGCATCAACTCCAAGTAGCCGATCAGGATGAAGCGAACGCCAACGTCCAGCAGTTCTACTACAACTTCGTCGTCCACTTCACGCCCAAGCCGACGCCCATCCGGCCGTTCGTCACCGTCGGCGCCGGAGCGTCGAACTTCGCGCCCGAGAAGCGCGGCATCTTCGAGCGCGCCGGCGGCGAGACGAAGCTCGGCTTCAACTACGGCGGCGGCGTGAAGGTGAAAGTGAGCTCGCTCGTCGGCCTGCGCTTCGACGTCCGCGACCACGTCACCTCAAAACCCAATTTCCTAGACCTGCCCGACGTCACCGGCCGCCTCCACTCCATCGAATACTCAGCCGGCCTATCCCTCCTCTTCTAAACCCCGCACCCCTCCACGTGGCGCACGGCTCCAGCCGTGCCGCCTTCGAGCCGCGCTCGAAGGTCTCGCGCGACCCCGCACCGCTGCCCCGCACCCGAACGGAGCCGCGAAAGAATCAACGACCACCCAGTTCCCCACGACCGCTGGCTAACGAACAACGGTGCCGCGGGCGTGAGCCCGTGACCACTGTCGCACGTGAAGCCTCGCCCGCTGCGACATGGCCTCGCAAGTAAAATTCCTAGAGTCTGTTACTTGCATCCGTTTCCGTCATTCATCTTGGCCCCCGTCTAGCGCACGGCGCCCCTCGCCAATCCCGCAAGGGCAAGAGCTACGAAGACTTCGACGATCCATTCACGACCGCCCGGTTCGAATTTTTCACAGTCCCTGAGGGGCTGTGAAAAATGTCGGGTAGCCTTCCTTGTGGCGCGGGCTTCAGCCCCGCCCAAGGGCGATTTGCGAAGCAAGACCCCGCCGTTCCACTCGTCGGCGTTCGACCATCGTCCTACCGCTCCGAACTAGGCTCGCCCAAAACCGTCATCGAGCGGATCCGACTCAACAGATTCCCCTTCGTAGGCGAAACGCTCGCCAACTCCAACCCCGGCTCGAGCGTCGTAATCACCGCCCGACCGATCACGTTCCGGCCCGTCTGCTCGCCGTCGCCGGACTCCGTCCGAATACCCCACACCGCATGGAACGCCGCCGGCGCCCCCTCATGCATCCCGATATAGAGCATGTTGTGCCCAGGAATGTTCAACATCGTCCGGAACGGTCGCCCTTCTTCAGATATTCGGATCTTTTTCTCTTCTAAAGTCAGCCCTTCGAGGTCGATCTCCGGCGCGCTGCGCGCCTGCGCCCCCGCATTCCGCGGCAGCCCGATCCCGAACCCCATAAACAGGTCCAACTGCGCCGCCGAGCAATCCCGATAGGCCCCGACGCCGCCCCAACCGTACGGCTGCCCGAGCATCTCGTTGATGCGCGCGGCGATCAGCGTCTCCGTAAGCGGCATCGGCGCGGGCGCCGTCGCCCCGTCCGTCGCTTGATCGAACGAGCCGTCTTGGCGCGGAACCAGAACGCCCCCGTCATCGCCCTCGGCTAGTATCATGCCGACCCGACCTTCCACCACGAACGCGCCCGCCCCGTCGACCATCGCGACCTGGTCCTCGATCACCGCGCGCAGCGCACGAACCCGGTAGGCGTCGCGCGCGCCGTCGTCCAACAGCGCAACCGAATCGGCTTCCACCCAGCCGCAAGTAAACGGCGTCTCGATCCCCACAAAGCGCCCGTCGGCCGAGCGATGCGTCACATAGACCGGCGTCCCGGCCCAAGCGATCGAATTCTGGTTGTTGTCGAACGGGTAGCCCTCGCCGGCCTGCTCGAAGCTGTAGAAGATCGGGTCGCGCGTCGGAAGCGCCCGCATATCCGCGTTGCGCCACAAGATGCCGTACTCGCTCCGGCTCGGCCACTCCGCCCGCCGCGCATTCGCGACGAGGGCCTCCAACGCCTCCGTTCTCCACTCGAGCAGGTTCGGCCCAAAGACCGGCTTTGAGAGAAACGACTCCGCCCCCCAGAACATCTCCTCCGGGTTACAAACGGAAGGCTCCGTCCGATCCCAAGGCCCGAACCAGTAGGCGCGAAACTCTTCCTCACGCCGACCGGGGTCCGCGGCCGACAACGTCTCGTCCCCCCGCGTCACATACGCCGTCGCATCCTGCGGCATCCGGACAACGTCGGCGATCTCAGTCCGCTCAACCAGCGGCAGCCGCTCTTCCCGGCAACCGACCACAACGACAACCAAAGCGACGACCGCAATCCAGCGAAGCATCCTCGCATCCTGACATAGTCCGACGCCCCAAACCGTGGCGCACGGCTCCAGCCGTGCCGCCTTCGAGCCATGCTCGAAGGTCCGGGGCCGTTCAATCACCCCACGACCGAAGGCCTAGGACCAACCGCGCCGCAGCAGCCCGGCGGGCATCTCGCGAAGCAAGAACCCAGCACTCACCCTGTAGCAACTCGGCATTGCCGTGTCCGGCCCCGGACGTAGGCCGGGGCGTCTTCCGGACAGCGGAGCGACGGACAGCGGACAGCGGTCCCCGATTTGCCCCCCCAAGCTACCCTGAAAACAGAGTTGCGCCCCGACTCCGAACAAGACAAAAAAGTCCTAGAATCCAAGTCCCAGCCGAACCCCGAATTCGCATGTCAGTACCATGACATTTTTCCAGACACCCCAAGTCACTCAAAAAAAACAGCTTAAGGCCAATGAAAGCGCTCTCAGAAAATGAAATTTTCCAAAACCGAAGTACTTTTGTTGATTCCAAAGGACTTACGCCAGAAAAAATGTCAAAACCCCGTCAAAACCTGACATTTTCGTGCAAAACACTGACATCGCCGAACGAACAATCAACAACTTACAGACGAAAAATGTCAGTCCCATGACATTTCCCAAACCGGTACCATCGGCGCCGCCGCTAAACCCGCGTCCCAGTACCCCGATCACAGCGCCCGCGCTTACTGCGTCAGCGAGCCCGACCGGAAGTCCCGCACACGCTCAAAAAACCGATCCGCGGCCAACGGCTCACGGCCGCCGTCGACGCTCAGCGACTTCAGCGAGACGCCTTCCGGCAACTCCGCGCCGCGCATCAGACTGTTGTCGCTCGCCAGCCCCATCACCGGGCGACGCAGGTGATCAAGGACGAACTCTTCGCCCGTCGCCTTGTCGCGTCCGAGGTAGAACACGCCCTGCCACAGCCCGACCGTCGGCCCCATCACGCTGGCCGTCTCACGGTTGAGGAACAGCACCACTTCGTCGCCGATCTCAAACCGCGGCATGCCCTGCACGTACATGCGCTGCCCGTTCATCTCGCCGCCCACCATGCGCACCGTCATCGGACGCCCGACCAACCGTTGCGGGACCGAGCGCGTAACGCGCAGCGTGACGTTCGAGTAGAGCAGTCCGTTCTCGCCCTGCTCGGGAACGATCGAGAGGATCTCCCCGCTCACCACGTTGGCGGCGCTCTTCGAAAGCCGATCAAAGCCGACCTCCAAGACCGTCGAGGCCGAAGCCGAGGCGGAAGCCAACAGAACAAATACGGGGACGAGCGATGCGATGCGTTTCATGGCGCGAATCTCTTGGTTTGCCTATCAGTCAAAGGGGGGGCTTACTGGACGGAGATGAAGGCGAGGCTGCTGCGCACGTCGCCGATCTGAATCTGCACGGGGAGGTCGTCGCTGAAGCCCTGCGGGATGACGACGTTGGCTTGCGCCAGACCCGAGAAGCCGGGACTGAAGCCGATGAACTGCACGTCGGCGTCGACGCCCGCCACCCACACGTGGCTCTCAAGCTGAGGCACGGCCAGCGGATCCGCCGGAGCCGGCGTACCGGTCTCGACGAACGGGTGCGTCCAGCCCACGCCGGTGAAGAAGATCACCACCACTTCGCCGGGCTGCGCCTTGTTGTCGGGGCCGTTCAGCGAGCCGTCCTGATTCAGCGCGATCACGTGGTTCTCGCCCATGACGAAAACTTCCGGCGCCGCCGGCAGCACGTCGAACGGCGTTCCGCGATCCTGTCCCAGGCCGGTGCGCATGATCACGCCGCCGCGGCCAGGCAAGGTCTCGTTCGGGACGATGGCGTTGATCTGATTCGGCGAGACGAACAGCAACGGCGCCTCGCGTCCGTTGATGATCACCTCGACGTCGTCCAAGCGCCGAGGCAGCGGGAAGCCGCCGGCCTGGTTCTCATTCGAAGCCAGGTTCGCGCCGAAGAACGTGATCAACGAACCCGGAGCGAAGTTGCTGGAAGCGAGGTTCGCGCCGTTCAGGATGCCGCCCGAACTGAGCCGCGGCAACTGGTCTTCCGTCGCCGAGGCGTTGACCTCGAAGACGACGTCAAACGTCGTAACCGGTCCGGGGTGGTCCAGATCGTCGAGCGTGACGGTGGCTTGGTGAACTCCGTCGCCGAGCCCGTCGGGCCGGATGCCGACTTCCACGTACGACGACGAGTTGAGTCGGCCCGGAGAAGGCTCAAGGACCACCCAAGGCTCTGAAGCCGACGCGCTCCAGTTGCGTCCCACGCGGCCGTAGACGTTCACGTTCTGCTCGATCGGCGGCAGCCCGTCGATGCGGTTGCGGAAGCGGATCGTCCGGTCGTTGTCCGACACGCGCAGCGGCGCCGTCGAATCATCCGGGTAGAGGAAGCGCACCGCCTGCGTCTCCGAGTTCGAGAGCTCGCGCATACGCACCGCCAGGTCGACCGACGAATTCATGACCGTCTCGCCGACGCCGCAGTTGTCGTTGTGCCCGACGCCCAAGGCGTGACCAAGCTCGTGGACCATCACCGTCTCAAAGTCGATCTGGCCGGAGTTCGGCTCGACTTCATACGGGATCTCCGGGTTGAAGAAGATATCCGAGTTGAGGATGCGCCGGTCCAGTCCGCCGCTCTCGGTCACCAGCGTCACCGCCAGCGTCGTCTGCGGGAAGAAGTCGATCACGCCTCCGCCCGGTCCGCCGGGGAAGACCGGCGGCGTGCCGTCAGGGCAGGAAAAGACTCCGCCGCAGGCCGAGATCGTCACGTCGCCGTCGAAGAAGTCGGCGTCGTCGCCGCTCAGACCGCGATCGTGGAAGCGCCACGTGGAGCCGCCGATGCCGTTCCACTTCTGAATCGCCGCAAGGATCGAAGGCAGCCAAATCCGTTGCGTCGTGATGAACTCGCCTTGGAAGCGTTGATCAATATAGACGTCGAACTCGCCGTCGATCTGGGGGCCGAACTCGTCCGGGTAACCGATGACGGTAAACCCGCCTCCGGGCTTGCAGGCCTCAAGGGGGGGCTGGCCGGGGTCCTGCGCAACGGCGGGCGTTGGGAAGCCCGACCAAGCGAGAAGTGCGGCGGCCAACAGGGGGATGGCTCGAACCAGGGTGCGTCTCATAGCGATTCAGAAAGCTTCTGAGGCCGGGTCGCCGGCTTGTCCAGGGGCGCCGACGATCCTCCTCATCGCTATGAAACGACATACGACCGCACAGGCGTTCTCCGAGGAATGATCGATTCTGATGGGGATTTCGCCTTAGCGTGGGAGCCCGCACGAGCCCGGCGCCGCGCCTCGCGCACGCCTAACTCGATAAAAATCAGCGATCTGCCCGCTTGGGTTCCCGTCCGTGCCGCGTCGCGCAAAGGCGATCGACGGCCGATCTCGCTAGGCTGTAGAGGATGTCGCCGGAAGAGGTCGCTCAGATGGTCGGGGAGGTCCGCGAACGCGTGCGCGAGCGGCATAAGAAGACCGCGCCCGACATCGTCGACTTCGAATTGCCCGACCTCGCCCCGCTCGGCCAGGCGCGCGATCTAGCCGACGGCAAGACGGCCGCCATCGGGTCCGTGAATCCCCGTCCGCCGGGTCTCGTCAACAACCTGATCCAGACCGCCAAGCGGACCTTGGCTCGTTCGCTTGGCTGGTTCGTGCGCGATCAGGTCGAGTTCAACCGCGCCGCCGTCGCCTACATGGATCGCGACCACGAGGCGATGGTCGAGTACGCCCACAACCTTCGCCGGACCGCGCTTGAGTTCTCCGAATTTCGCCGCCACTCGATCGAGCAGTTCGAGGCGCAGGCGCGTCTCCAGGCTCAGTTGGAAGAGTTCGGCCAAGTTCAGCGAGATCTCCTGGCGAGCTGGGCCAAGTGGCGTCCGGCCTACGAAGAACAGGTCGAGAGGGCCGAAGTGCGCTTCCTCCACGCCGTCCGCGACCTCGAAGCCAACGCGCTCAGCCGCGAGGACTCGTTGCGCGCCGAGGCCAAGAAGATCCACGAGGACTATCAGGCCGCGCTCGAAAAATCGGCCGAAGAGGTTCACGCCCGCTTCTGGGGCGAGGTCGAAAAGCTGAAGGCGGACCAAGAGCGTCAGATCCACACCGAGCTGCGCGTCTTGCGCCGCAAGGCGGCCGCTGCGGAAGCGACGCCGGCGGCTCAGACGGCGACCCCGACGACGATTCCCGCTCCGCAAGCGCCGCCCGAGTCCGGCTTCGACTACGCCCGCTTTGAAGAGCGCTTCCGCGGCGCCGAGGAGTACGTCGCCGAGAACCAGCGCTTCTACCTGCCGCACTTCGCCGAGGCCGAGCGCGTGCTCGATCTGGGCTGCGGACGCGGCGAACTGCTCAAGCTGCTCGCCGATGAAGGCAAGACCGTCCACGGCGTCGACCTCGACCCCGAGGCGCTGGCCGCCGCCCGCGAGAAGGGCCTCGAAGTCACGCAGGGCGATCTGTTCGACTTCCTCGCCGCGCAGCCCGACGGCTCGTGGGACGGCGTCGTCTGCGCACACGTCGTCGAGCACGTTCCGCCGCTCCAGCTCGCGCGCTTCGCCGACTTGATCCACGCCAAACTCAGCCCCGGCGGCGTCTGCGCCATCGAGACTCCGAACCCGCGCTGCCTGGCGATCTTCGCCGGCGATTTCTATCTCGATCCGACCCACCAACGCCCCGTGCCTCCGGCGCTGCTCGACTTCCTGTTGCGTGAATCGGGTTTCGGACAGGTGGAGACGATCGAACGTCACCCGGCGAGCGAAGTCTTTCCCGAGATCGCCAAGATGGACGAGAACGAGGCGCTGCGCGGCTTCCGAGAACGCTTTTTCGGCGGTCTGGACTATGCGATCATCGCTCGAAAGCTCTAGATGGAATTCACCGGCGAACGACTGGTTCCAGGCAAGACGGAGCCGGAACTACTCCATGAGCACGTCGCCCGCTATCGCTTTGCGGAAGGGCTGACGGGCGGCCGTCGCGTGCTCGACGCCGGCTGCGGGACCGGCTACGGCTCGGCGCTGCTGGCCAAGGCCGCGGCCTCGGTGACCGGGCTCGACAACTCGCTTGAGGCGGTCGAGGAGGCTCGCGAAGCCGCCCCCGAGGCGCGCTTCTTCCAAGGCGATTGCGCCGCCATGGGACTGCGCGACGACTCGGTCGACGTGGTGGTCGCCTTTGAGGTGATCGAGCATCTTGAAAACTGGCAAGGGCTGCTCGACGAAGCGCGCCGGGTGCTGCGCGCCGACGGCCAGTTCATCGTCTCCACCCCCAACCGGCCCGAGTACGCAAAAACCCGCGACGAACCGAATCCGTTCCACATCCACGAGTTCGACTACGCCGAGTTTCAAGAGGCGCTCCAGGCGGTGTTTCCGCACGTCACGATCTTCCTCGAAAACCAGACGCAAGCCATCGCCTTCACCCCGCTCGAACGCAAGGGCTTGCGTACGACGCTCGAAGACGAGCAGCTCGATCCCGAGAAGGCGAGTTTCTTCCTGGCGGTCTGCTCGGCGCAACCGCTCTACGGCTCGCCCAGCTTCCTCTACCTGCCGACGGCCGGTCGTGCGCTCGGCCGCCACGAGCAGCACGTGGCCAAGCTCAGGCAAGAGCTCGCGACCAAGACTGAGTGGCTCGAAAAGGCGACCGCGGAGCTCGACGAACTCGCCAAGACCAATCGAGCCGAGCAAGACAAAGCCCAAGCCGCGATCGAGAAGCTCGAGGCCGAGATCGAAGAGAAGAACCAGTGGGCCGAGCAGGTCGACCGTGAGATGGACGAGGCCCGCGCCAACCTCGCCAAACTGGAGGCGGAGTTCGAGGAGCGTACCGCCTACGCCGCCAAGGCCGAGGCCGACCGACAGGAGACGCTCAGGAACTACCGCACGCTCGAAGAGGAATCTGAGAGCCGCTTGCAGCAGTTGAAGGACGCCATCGCGCGAATCGACGAGCTAGAGGCCCGCGTCGTCGAACGCACCGAGTGGGCGGAACGAAGTCAGGCCCAGTTGGAGCGCGTCAAGAGTTCCCGCGCCTATCGGCTGGCCAAGACGATCGGCTGGGCGCCCAAGCTGCCGTAGTGAAATCCGAGGCGATGCCGCCATCCGGAGGGCGATACACTGGAGCCCGTATGAGCGCCCTGAGCCGTATCGGCGTCGCTATTGAAGAGGATCTGCTTGAGCAGTTCGATCGACTGATCGAATCCCGCGGTTACACCAATCGCTCCGAGGCGTTCCGCGATCTGATCCGCAAGGAGCTGGTCGAGGAGCGCGCGCAGCAGCCCGACGCCGAAGTCATGGGGTCGCTGACGCTCGTCTACGACCACCACGTGCGCATGCTCTCCGATCGCCTACTGGACCTTCAGCACGAGAACCACGACGCCATCCTCTCGACGCTGCACGTCCACCTCGACCACAACAACTGTCTAGAGGTCTTGCTGATCCGCGGCGCGTCCAAGGACGTCCACGCGATCGCCGACGCGCTGATCTCGACTAAAGGCGTCAAGCACGGCCAACTGACCGTCACCGCGGCCGAGCCCGTTCCCGCGGAGCATTCGCACGCATGATCGTCGGGACGGGCGTCGACGTCGAAGAGGTGTCCCGCGTCGAAGCCTCGATTGAGCGCCACGGCGAGCGCTTCCTCAAGCGGGTCTACAGCCGGGACGAGATCGAGTACGTCGAGCAGAAGGCGAATCGCTTTGAGCGTTACGCGGCGAGGTTTGCGGCGAAAGAAGCGGCCATGAAGGCGCTCGGCACGGGCTGGGACTGCGGGGTGGCCTGGCGCGATATCGAGGTCGTCAACGAACCTTCCGGCCGTCCGACTTTGCGACTCGGCGGCGGCGCGCAGAAGCGCGCCGAAGAGCTCGGCGCCAAGAGGAGCCACGTGACGCTCTCGCATACGCGCGGACTGGTCGTCGCGCAGGTCATCCTAGAGGGGTAGGAACTCTCCTGCCTCCCGATGCCTTCCGTTTCCAGACATCCAGGGCCGACGCTTGGGGAAGTGTTGTCGGAACTCCTCCGCGACCCCGTCAACCAGCTTGTACGCCGCTGGAACTGGAAGTCCGCGGTTACGAGTTCGCTCGTCCGGGCGGCGATCTTCTTCTTCGTCAACCTCACGGCGGGAACGGACGCAGCGGTGGCGGCTTTCGTCACCGAGTTCGTGTTCCGAGCCTGCACAGCCGGTTTCTACGGTTGCCTGACGCAGCACCTGACGCGCGCCCAGCCGCATTGGCAAGGGCTGCTGGCGGCGCTGGTCTTGCTGCCGTTTTTCAATCACTCGCTTGAGTTCCTGGCGCATTGGTGGAGCGGGACGGAGAAGCTGGGCGCGAGCATCGCGGCGTCGGTAGCGTTCACCGGAATCTCGACGGCCTTCCACCTCTTTGTGATGCGCCGCGGACTCTTGGTCACGGGCGAAGGAAGCCAATCGCTGGCGCGCGACATGGCCGGGATGCCGCGGGCGGTGGCGCTGTTTGTCGCCGCGCCGTTCCTTTGGCTTTGGAGGCTTCTGCGCGGACGGCCGCGAAGTTGAGGTCGTCAGTCCGGCCGCGGTTAGAACTCGATCGGGACCGCAAAGGTCGTCTCGATGCAGTCGACCGCTAAGATCGAGCCGGGGGCCGAGTTGGGGTTCGAGCCGGCCGGCAGGTCAGCCGGAATCCGCAGAGAGATCTGGTATACCCCGACCAGGCTCGGGGCCAATCCGGCGAACAGGACCGGGATGCGCGGCCGCTCCAACTCGCCGTCCACGCGTACGGCCGTTCGACAGCCGAGCGGCTGATCGATGTGAGAGAGCGGCCCCCCGACGGGCGCCGCTCGGCCGGTGAGAACCGACGGCGTCACCGGGCCGAGTCCCGTCGCGTAGAGGTGGACGACGGCTCCCGGGCGGATAGGATGATCGGCCGTCACCAGCTCATATTGGGCGTTCGCCGCCAGGGACAGCGGAGCTCCGAACTCGCTCGGCGTCCCCAACTCAAGCGGCGCCGGGATCGGATGGGCATTTCTCTCCGCGAGCTGCCAGGGCCGCCGGCGTTCGGGTTGGAACGGCGAGTCGAGGACGCCGGAGTCCGTCTCGATCTCGACGGACAATAGGCTCAGGGGGACGCCGGGGCGCAGCTCCCAGGGAACCTGAAACACGACGTCCGAAGGGCTCACGGAGACCAACGGAACTTCGCGGCCCTCGATGAGCAAGCGAAACTCTCCAAGCGACCGGGGCAGGGGGAGCGCGTCCGCGAAGACGGTCTCCAGCACGAATCCCGCGCCTCGAATACGCTGTAGCGAACCGGCGACCAGACTCCGTGAGTCGAAAGGCAGTTCGCCGCTCAGTCGTAGGTATTCCGTCGTCAAGGTGCGAGGGATCAGCTCCGTCTCCTCGCCGGTCTCGGCGTCGAGGCGAATCAGCCTGCCTAGGCTGGTGACGGCGAAGACGACTCGTCCATCGCCTGAGAGTTCGGCCGACTGCACGCCTTCCTGGCGGAAGGTCAGTTGCCGTAGCCCTGATCCGTCGGCATCCACGACGAACGCCTGCGGGACGTCGACCCTCCGTACTCCGTCCAGCCGTGCCGTCGAAAGGAACAGCACCCGCGAGCCGTCGGTCGATAGGTCGGGCTGGAAGTATTCGCCCAGGCCCTCCGCCAAGGTGCGGCGTCTTCCGGACTCGACGTCCAGCACGCGCAGGCGCGGAAACGAAGACTCCGGCCATGACCTCCACCGCGAGACGTAGACGACAGTCTTCGCCGATCCGTCGATGACGGCTTCTTCCACGAGTTCGTGCTCGGATCGTAAGCTGATCGACTCCGATCGGCGGAGCAGGCTGATCCCGCTGTTGACGATGTGGACGACGGTTCCGTCGTTTGCGACGGCGGAGCCCGTCCGAGAAACGTTCCTGACGCCGACGTACTCCGGTTCGGCGTCCGCGTCGAGGTCGCGAAGAGTGGGGATGAAACCCGGCCACTGGCCGCCGTAGCCGAGGGCAAAGCGGCCGTTCGGGCTCAGGCTGACGCGCCCCGGCACAACTACGGTTTCGCGGCCGCCGCCTTCGATCGACGACTCTTCCCGCGTGACGCCGATGCAGCTGCGGCCAGCGCATTCCCGGCTCCCTGCGAACGCAAGGACGCTGCCGTCGTCGGACACGGCCGGCGCACTAAGTCGATAGAAGTTGCTGAGTTCCCGGATGAATAGATCGTTCGGTTCGACGTCTTCCCGCTCGCGCTCGGCGAAGAGCTCCAAGCCGCCGCCCGGTCCGACGCGATAGATCCGTCCTTGGTACGGTTCGTTGCTGCCGGCTCGGGCGTGCCGCGACGCGAAGTAGACGACTGATCCGTCGCCCGTCGTCGCCAGGTCGCTGAACTGCGCATACAGGGGAGCCGCCCAAATTGAGAGCCCTGCGAGCAGCGTGATCCGACGGCCACGCCGCGATCGGAATAACATCGAGTTCAGTCTACGGCGCCGAGTCCATTACACTAGGCGCGTCCGCGTAGGAGCCTACGATTCGAGCCATGCACCGTCGCAACTTCTTTACCCGTTCCCTCGCCGCCGCCCTCGCCCCTGCCGCGCTGGCGCCCTCGGTCGCAAGCGCCGCCGGCCCGGTGAAGCGCCTCGACGGCACGCGCATCAAGATCGGCCTCAACGCCTACTCCTTCAACAGCGAGCTGCGTTCCGGCCGCATGACGATGGACGACGTGATCGACTTTTGCGCGGAGCACGAGATCGACGGCGTCGACATGACCGGCTACTACTTTCCCGGGTATCCGAACGTGCCGAGCGACGAGGTGATCTACAACTTCAAGCGCAAGGCGTTCTTGAACGGCGTCACGATCACCGGGACCGGCGTGCGGAACGACTTTGCGTTGGTCGACCCGGTGAGTCGCGAAGGGCATATCCAACTCGTGCGCGATTGGACCGTCGTGGCGGCCAAGCTCGGCGCCGACGTGCTGCGCGTGTTTTCGGGCAAGCGCGTCTATCCCGATACGACGTTCGACGAGACGCTCGGCTGGATGGCGCCCGCCTTCCGCGACTGCGCCGACTTCGCCGGCGAGCACGGCGTCATGCTCGGCCTCCAGCATCACCACGATTTCTTGAAGACCGCCGACGAGACCATCCGGCTGGTCGAGGCGGTCGACTCGCCTTGGTTCAACGTGATTCTGGACGTCGGCAGCTTGCGCGTCAAAGACGTCTATGAGGAGATCGAGAAGCTCGTTCCCTACGCCTCCACGTGGCAGGTCAAGGAAGACGTTTGGTTCGGCGAGAAGGTCGTGCCGATCGACTTGCCGCGGTTGAAGACGGTGATCGATCGCGCTGGTTACCGCGGCTTCCTGCCGTTTGAGGCGCTGGGCAAGGATCCCGACGTCGAGACGCGCAAGAAGCGGGTGGCGGGTTTCCTCGCGCGGGTGCGGGCGGCGTTCTTCCCGAGCTGATTTTCCGGTTGGGTTGACATTCTACCCAAGCACGGCGACACTCAGGTGGAATGTCTACCCAAGGCCGGCGCGACGCCGACGACTTTCGCGACGAGATCGAGGCGCACATCCGTCTGGAGGCCGACCGGCTGATCGAGGAAGGGACGTCGGCTGAGGAGGCTCTGGCGGCCGCTCGGCGGGCCTTCGGCAATCGAACGCGGGCGCGGGAACGATTCCACGAATCGACGCGCTGGATTGGATTGGAGCGGTTCGCGCAAGACGTGCGCTATGCGTTTCGGCGGCTGGCGGCGGATCCGAGCTTTACGTTGATCGCCGTGCTGACGTTGGCGGTCGGCATTGCGGCGGCTACGGCGGTGTTCAGCGTGGTTTACGGTATCTTGCTGGCGCCGCTTCCGTATGAAGAGCCCGATCGCCTGGCCCAAGTCATGCTCGTCGGCGCTGACGACGGCGCGTGGACGGAGTACCTCACGGGGATGGACTTCATCGATCTCCAGAGCGTCGATGCGATCGAGGCGCTGGCGTGTTCGTACAACTACCGTGAGACCGGCTTCAATCTGGAGACGCCCGCGGGGACTCGTCGCGTGCGGTATCTGCAGATCAGCTCGGGGTTCTTTGACTTGTTCGGCGTGCGACCGATGCTGGGCCGCGGGTTCCGGCTGGACGAGGAGCGCGGAGAGGCCAAGAGGGTGGTGATCAGTCACGGGCTGTGGCGGAACCACTTCGGAGGCGACCCGTCGGTGTTGGGGCGCGTGCTGCGTGCTGACGGGGAAGGGTACGAGGTGATCGGCGTGATGCCGCCGGGGTTCCAGGACGCGCACAACGGCGAGGTCGATCTCTGGGTTCCGCATAACACGGCGCCGGGCGGCGAGAACCACCGAACCAACCACTACGTCACCGTCTTGGCGAGACTCGCCGACGGCGTGACCTTCGCCGAAGCGCAGCGGCGGATCAGCGCGATGCGGTCTCGCATGGCGGAGGAGGATTCGCGTCTCGCGCAGTCGCAGTTGATGATTGCGCCGCTGGCCGAGCGCGTGGCGGGAGAGGCGCCGCCGCTGCTGTGGGTGTTGACGGCGGCTTCAGGCCTGTTGCTGCTCATCGCCTGCGTGAATCTGGCCACGATGCTGATGGCGCGGGCCGGTCGGCGCGAGCGGGAACTGGCTACGCGAGCGGCGCTGGGTTCGTCTCGGCTGCGGATCGTCCGGCAACTGCTGACGGAAAACTTGGCGCTGGCGACGTTGGGCGGAATCGCCGGAATGGGACTCGGACTGCTTGCGGTAGAGGGGCTGTTGCGCATCGCGCCGGCTGCTTTGCCGCGCACGGACAACGTCGCTTTCGATTGGCCGATCTTCCTCGCCGGATGCGGCTTGACGGTGCTGACGGCGGTCTTGTTCGGGCTGATTCCGAGCTTGCGCGCAGGGCGCGTGAATCTGGAGAGCGCGCTGCGCGAATCGACTCGTGGAGGCTCCGCGGGCGCCGGACGCAACCGTCTGTTCCACTCGTTGATCGGGGCTCAGGTTGCGATGGCCATTGTGGTCCTGGTCGGCGCCGGACTATTGACTGAGAGCTTCCGCGCCCTGCTGGAGAACGACCTCGGGATCTCGCCCGAGAACGTGACCGCCTTTGAGGTCAGTCTTCCTGATGCGGCTTATCCCGAAGGGGAAGACCGCGCTCGGTTCTATCGTGAACTCCATCGGCGCGTTCGCGCTCTGCCGGGGGTGGAGGCCGTTGGATCGGTTTCATGGCTGCCGACGAGCGGCCGCTTCAACATCTGGGGCTACCTCGTCGACGGCGAAGTTTCGCGAGAGGGTTCGGACGTTCGGGTCGTACAGGGCGGTTACTTTGAAGCGATGCGGATCGCGCGCGTGGCCGGGCGGGTCTTCGATTCGCGGGACCGTTCGGGCTCGGCTCTGGTCATCGTGGTCAGCGAAAGTTTCGCTCGGCGCCATTGGCCGGATTCGAACGCCGTCGGCGAAACCGTCCGAGTCGGCGGAAACGACGAGCGGACGATTGTCGGCGTCGTGCGCGACACGCGCTACGACCACCGTGTCTCTTCGTCGCCGAAGATCTATATTCCCCACGAGCAGTTCGCAGACGACCGGAATTGGGCGCTTACGCAGGTCGTGCGCTGGGAGCGCGATTCGGTCGCGCTGCAAGAGGCTGTCGCGGCCGAGATTGCGACGCTCGACCCCGGGTTGGTCCTTCACCACGTTCGGCGCGTGGAGGACGTCGTGGCCGGGGCCGTTGCGCGCGACCGGTTTGCGATGTTGCTGATGTCGGCGTTTGCCTGGGCCTCGTTGCTGTTGGCGGCGGTGGGCGTCTACGGGTTGTTGAGCTACGTCGTGGCGCAGCGGACGCGTGAGATCGGCATCCGCCTGGCGCTTGGGGCGGAGACGCGCCAGATTCTGCGCTCCGTGCTGGGCCGCGCCTTTCGGATCGCCGTTGCCGGGGCCGCGGCGGGAAGTGCGGTGGCCGCGGCGGGCTCGCGGGCGTTGGAGAGCATGCTCTACGAGGTGTCTCCGACCGACGCCGTCGTTTTCGCGGGCGTAGCGGCGACGGTGATTGTCGCTGCTCTGCTCGCCGCGCTGCCGCCGGCGGCGCGGGCGGTGGGGACGAACCCGGTCGACTCGCTGCGTCAAGACTGAGGGGGTCTCCGTCCGTGCGTTTTCGTACCGCCAGGGAAGGTTTTTTTCTTGACGTGCTATTTTTGTAGCACTATGCTGCTTTCATAGCACGACGTCATGCCCAAGGCTTCCCAGAAACTCAGTCGCCGCGAACGCGAAATCATGGACGTGCTCTTCGCCTCCGAAGGGCCCGCCTCCGCCGAACAGGTCCGCGAACAACTCAGCGATCCGCCCAGCTACTCCGCCGTGCGGGCGATGCTCGCCAAGCTGGAAGCCAAGGGGCAGATTCGCCATCGCGAAGAAGGCCTGCGTTACGTCTACCTGCCGACCGTCTCGCGCGCCGTCGCTCAACGCGGCGCGCTGGCGCGGTTGGTCGACGTGTTCTTTTCGGGTTCGCCGGGGCACGTCGCGACGGCTCTGCTCGCCCGCGAGGATTGGAGCGACGAGGAACTCGACGAACTCTCCCAACAGATCGAACAAGTCCGCAAGAAGAGGAAAAGTAAATGAACGCCGATTTTGCTCGCAGTATCGCCGCGCTGGCCGCTGAGCCCGAGCTTGCGCTCTTGCTCAAGGTCACGTTCACGCTCGCTCTCGGGCTGGCCGCCGTCTCGCTGCTGTCCCGCGCCCGCGCCTCGGTCCGCCACCTACTGGCTGCGGCGACCTTCGCCGCCGTGCTCGCGATCCCACTGGTGGAGACCGCCGGACCCGCAGTTACCGTGGAGGTTCCGGTCGTCCCGCCGGCGGTTGCGCCCGCCGGTTCGCCGGCCGCGGAGACGCCGTCGGTGGTCGCCTCTCGGCCTGCGTCGCCCGTCCGCCGGGCCGCCGTCTGGTGGTCGATCGGAGAGACGCTTCGGGGCGTCTGGTTGCTCGGCGGCCTGTTCGCCTTCTCGCTGTTGGCCTTCGACCTGTGGAAGCTCTACCGCATCCGCCGCAAGAGTACGCCCACGCTCGAACTGGACGGTCCGACGAGAGAGTTGGCCGCGCAAATAGGAATCACGCGCGAGGTCGACGTATTGCTCCACGAAGGCGTCGGCGGTCCGCTGACCTGCGGCTTACTCCGTCCGGCGATCATCCTTCCCGCCGACGCCCCCGGTTGGAAGCGCGACGACCTGACACGCGCCCTGCGTCACGAGCTCGAACACATCCGTCGCGTCGACTGGCCGGTGCAGTTGGTCGCCCGCGTCGTCTGCTCGGTCTACTGGTTCCATCCTCTCGCTTGGGCCGCTTGGCGCGCGCTCTGTCTCAACGCTGAGCGTGCTTGCGACGACGCAGTCTTGCAGTCGACTGAACCGGCCGATTACGCAGACCAACTCGTCTCGCTCGCGCGGCGCCAAGCCGGGGCGCCCGCCGGGGCGGTTCTCGGTATGGCGAGCCGCCGCGACCTCTCCGTGCGCGTGACCGCACTGCTGGACGGCGCGCAGCGACGCGGCCGGGTCGATCTACGTGCGGCTGTTTGCGTCGTCGCTCTTGCCGTGGTCGCGATTGCCGCGATTGGCCCCGTGCGCGCGATCGCGCAGGAGCTGGAGGGCGATGAGGATCGACGTCGCTCTCCGCTCGCGGAAGCGCTCTATGAGGCGTCGGCGGGCGGCCGCATCGACGAGATCGAGACGCTGCTTTCGCGCGGCGCCGACGTGAACTCCGTGGTCCGCGGAGACGGCACGCCCTTGCTCGGGGCCGCGCGTCGCGGACACATCGACGCCGTGCAGTTCTTGCTTGACCGCGGGGCCGACCCGAACGTCACGGTCGGCGGCGACGGCAGTCCGCTGATCGGGGCCGCCGCCAACGGATACGGCGAGGTGATCGCCTTACTGCTGGATCGCGGCGCTGATCCCAACTTGAGCGTGCAGTTCGACGGCAGTCCGCTGATCGTCGCGGCGGCTGAGGGGTACAACGGCGTCGTTCGGCAGTTGCTCGATCGCGGAGCCGATCCGAACCTCGGCGTCGAGTTTGACGGCAACCCGTTGATCGTGGCTGCTCGCAACGGCCATCTAGAAACGGTAGAGATTTTGCTCGACCGCGGTGCGCGTATTGCGGAAGTCGTGCCGCACGACGAGAACGCGATGATCTCCGCGAGCGCCGCCGGGCGTCTGGCGGTCGTCAAGTACCTGGTCAGTCGCGGCGCCGACGTGAACTCGCGCGCGTGGGCGCCGGGCAGCAACGACCGCCCCGGCGAATGGCGCACCCCGCTGAGCATGGCTCGCCGACACAAGCACGAGGCGGTCGTCGAATACTTGCTCTCGGCCGGCGCGGCAGAGGAGTAGGCCGAGCGACCGGAAGCGCGAACGGCTTGCCCCCGACGCGACGGGCCCTCACCATGAGCGCATGTCGCCTCCGTTCGATCAGCAGACTGTGCTCATCATCATCGACGTGCAGAAGGCGTTCGACTCGCCGCTCTGGCGCGATCACAACAACCCTGCTCTCGTCCCCAATCTTCGGCGCGTTCTCGACCGTTGGCGAGCGTTGGGGAGGCCGGTCTACTTCGTCGCCCACGACTCGCGATTTCCCGACTCGCCCTATCGGAGGGGGCAGCCGGGCAACGACTTTCATCCTGAGCTGACGCCGCTCGCAGCCGAGACCGTCATCCGCAAGCGCGTCAACTGCGCCTTCATCGGAACCGATTTGGAGGCGCGTCTTCGCGAGGCCGGGCACGAGACGCTCGTCGTCGGCGGCGTGGCGACGCACAACTCGCTCGAATCGACGGTGCGCGTGGCGGGCGACCTCGGCTTCCGCGTTCATGTGCTCGCCGACGGGACCGCCACTGTCGGGCGGACAGACCGCCGCGGACAGGTATGGAGTGCTGACGACGTCCATCACCTCTCGCTCTCGAACATGGACGGCGAGTACGCGACGGTGATCGACGTCGCCGACGCGCTCGGCTAGAGCGATTCAAGGAACCGACGGGTGCGCTTGTCGGCGGGGAACATCGTCTCCATTCGGAGCTCTTGAAGCGTCACGTCGAGCGGCGTGCCGAGCGTTGCGATCATCGTGAAGAAGCGCAGGGCGCCCTCGGGGTGTTCGAACTCGAGCGGCAGCGCGGCCAGGTCGAAGACTTCCGGCGTTTGGGTTTGCGGGTGTTTGGGCAGGTCGGCCAGGGTCTCCATCTCTCGGGCAAAGGCGGCCAGGTCCGGGTCGGCGGGCGCCAAAGCCGCTTCCGCTCGTAGGCGACTGAGTAAGATGCGTGCCGCGGTCTCCCAGTCGCGGATCAGCGGGCGCGCGCCTGCCGGATCCAAGGCCAGCCTGAGGATGTTCACGCCTTCGCACGTGGCCGGTGCGGCGCCTCCCGCCAGAGCCTGACGAAAGCGACTGCTCGCTTGGTTCTCCAGCAGCAGGTTCCAGTAGCGGTCCATGACGTAGGCCGGGTTCGGCTGGTGGCGGTCGAGTAGGAACTCGATCGACTCGCGGAACGGCGCCAGCTCTTCGCTCGACAGCGGACTCTCGCGGTAGGCGTGCGCGAAACCGCCGGCGGTCAGCAGTGCGTTCATTTGCCGCAGCGATAGCCCGAGCGCTTCGCCGAGGCGGTCGATCGCGGCTCGCCCCGGCGACGCCTTGCCGGATTCGAGAAAGCTGATGTGCCGTTGCGAGACGCCGCTTTCCAATGACAGTTGCAACTGGCTGAGACCTCGATCGGCGCGACACTGGCGCAGTAGGCTGCCGAACGACGGAGCGGAAGATGCGGCCTTCACGTCCCGATGCTAACGTGCGCCGGGAATCGCGGCGATGACCTCCGAGGTCATTGCCGGGCCGCGGGGCGCGATCGAAGCTGAGGGCATGAACGTCTCTTCTCCCGCTGTGCGCATCGCCGCCGCAGTCGTCTTGGTCGCCTTCTCGGCGTTCACGATCGAATTGCTCTTGGACTTCGGTTTCGTTGGGTTCCTCAACGCCGCACACTCGAACGGGCCGGCGGTCCAGGTGTTTCTGGATCTGGTGATCGCGCTGACGTTCGTGCTGGCTTGGGTCGTCGTCGACGCGCGTCGCCAGGGTGGCTCCTACTGGCCCGTGGTCTTGCTGACGCTGATGGTCGGCAGCATCGGTCCGTTGCTCTATGTCGTGGTTCGCCCGCTCCAGGCGAGCGCGCAACGGGGGATCCTTCTAGCGGCGTTGGGCGTGCTGGGCGCGCTGGCCGCGGCCAACTGGTCGGCAGTCGAGCCAAGTCCGCTCGCTGCTCACTTGGCCGGATTCTAGGCATGCGGCGCCCCCTTGGTACGATCGGAGTTTCCAAGGAGCGCTTTTGCCCGACACCAGACTTGAAGTCATCCCGCTCGGGGGACTCGGCGAATTCGGCATGAACATGATGGCCCTGCGTTGCCAGGGCGACATGATCGTGATCGACGCCGGCATCCTCTTTCCCGGCGCCGAACTGCACGGCGTCGACGTGATCGTCCCCGACCTCACCTTCCTGCGCGATCACCAGGACGAGTTCCGGGCGATGATCTGCACGCACGGGCACGAGGACCACATCGGCGCGACGCCCTACGTCCTCTCGGAACTCAATCCGCCGATCTATTCGACGCCTTTCACTGAGCTGCTGATTCGGCGCAAGATTCGCGAGCACAAGCTTCCCGAAAAACCCGACCTGCGCCGCGTCTCGCCCGGCGAAACGGTCCGCATCGGCTGCTTCGAGGTCGAGTTTATCCAGGTCACGCACTCGACGGTCGATTGCGTTGCGCTGGCGATCACGACGCCGCTCGGCGTGATTATCCACACGGCCGATTTCAAGATCGACCAGACGCCGGTGCAGGGGCCACTGTTTGATCTGCACACGTTCGCCAAATACGGCGAAAAGGGCGTCTTGCTGCTGCTTTCGGATTCGACAAACGTTTCGCGGGCCGGTTTTACGCCGAGCGAGCGGACCGTGCGGCCCGGCTTCGAGGAGATTTTTTCCCGATCGGAGAATTCGATCTTCTTCTCCTGTTTCTCCTCGGCGACGCACCGCGTACAGCAGATTCTCGATCTGGCCTACGAGTACGAGCGCAAGGTCGCGATGATCGGGCGCAGTCTGACGACGGCCAGCGAGATCGCCCAAGAACTCGGACACCTGCGTGTGCCTCCCGACACGCTGATCCGCCCGCAGGATATGGATCGCGTGCCGCGTCAGGACCGCGTGATGCTCGTCTCGGGCAGTCAGGGCGAGCCGCTCTCGTCGATGGCGCGGGCCTCGGTCGGCAAACACCGGCTGGCGGTGATCGAAGAAGGCGACGACGTCGTCTTGAGCGCGCGCATGATCCCGGGCAACGAGAAGCCGATCTATCGCATGATCGACCACCTCTGCCGCCGCGGCGCCGACGTCCACTACGGACAGCAGAATCCGCCGCTGCACGTCTCCGGGCACGCCGCGGCTGAAGAGTTGAAGCTGATCCTGAACCTCGTCCGTCCACGCTACTTTATGCCTGTCCACGGCGAGTATCGGCAGCTCTCGCAGCATGCTCGGCTGGCGGCGCCGCTCAAGGATCAGGGGCTTGAGAAGACGTTCATCTTGACCAGCGGCGAGACGCTTGTGCTGGACGAGGACGGGGCGCGGCGAGGCGAGGAAGTGCCTGTCGGCCGTGTGCTGATCGACACTGGAACGGGCGACGAGATCGTCGAGGAGATGGTCATTCACGACCGCAGTTCGCTGTCGAAGTTCGGCGTGATTCTGCCGATCGTCTCGATCGATCGCCAGACGGGCAAGATGAGCGCGGACCCGGAGATCGTCTCGCGAGGTTTTGCGGTGTCAGAAGACGCCGAAGAGATGCTCGACGGGGCGCGCGACGTGGTGGCGAAGACGGTTTCCGGTTCGTCGCGCGAAGAGATCGAAGATTTGGGGCTGATGGAAGAGAAGATTCGGGACGACCTGAAGCGCTACGTGTCGCGGAAGACGTCGCGATCGAGCCGGCCGCTGATCGCGCCGGTCGTGCTGGAGACGTAGCTACGGCTCGTCGAGCGGTTCGATCAAGCTTGCCCAGAACTCGAGTTCGACGTCGGTTTCGGACTGGAGCGAAGCGATCTGCTCGACCGTCTTCTCCCAGTCGCCGTCGTCCTGGATGCAGCGCTCGATTAGCGCGACGCACTCGATCAGGACCTCCGGCGAGGTCGCGATCATCGCCAGCTCCCGGTCTTCCAATTCGTGAGGGATGGTGAATACGCGCTGATCGGACCTTTTTCGGTCGATGAAAATCGGGTCACCGCAGAGGTCTTCCGTGGCGATGACGGCCCAATCGGCGTTCCAGTCCGGCGTTGCGTCGCCCTCGTGGTCGTAGGCGTAGTAGGCGTTTGAGACTGTGACTTCGCGGCCGTTGCGGCAAAGCGTGATCGGCGCCGCCTCGAACGATTCACTGCGAACTCGCTCCCAGTAAGCATCCGACAGGTCGAGGTCGATGGGCGGTCCGATAAACCGGTTGGCTTCCGGTTCGCGCAGCACGACGGTTGTCGATTCCGCCCTCGGCATGAGCTCAGCGGGAGACGCCGTCGTCCGTCCCTTCTCGTCAAAGAGCGCGACCAGGCGATCGAGCTCCGATTGCAACCATTCCTCCAGCGAGGGCCACTCGGCGATGACGGCCAAGTCATCATTTCGGGCGGCGCAAACCTTCCCCGAGCGTCTCTCGATAAAGAGGGACGTATCTCTCGCGAGGTAGCCGCCAAAGGCGATCCATGAGGTTCCGGGCTGGGAGGCGATCCGCCGGCCGTGGCGGATATCCCACGCCGATACCTGAAAGGGGTCGGTTCGACTGATCAGCCGTCCGGATCTCGGAGAGAGACCGTAGGCGAACACGGTCCGGAACAGGCGGAACCCGTTCGTCTCGGAGTACAACCGCACCAGGGGCTCCGGAAGATCCAGCTCGTGCGCGACCTCGCGTTGTACGTCGTGCGCCTCCGGCTTGAAGAGGATGTTGAGATAAGCCAGAGGTTCCACATGGGGCGTGTTGGTCAGGAACATGGCATGGTCGTTCTCGACGTTCTTGATATTCTCGAAGCGTCCGAGGCTTGCGAAGATGCGGTCGAGATAAGCCATCGCCGGGTCCTCCAATCAACCTAGCAAGACCTTCTTCCCGCCATGCGTTGCGTCTCTCTGTTCCGCGGCATCAACGTCGGCGGCAACCACGTGATCCCGATGAAGGATCTGCGCGCGCTGCATGAATCGTTGGGGTTGGAGAACGTCGCGTCGGTGATCCAGAGCGGGAACGTCGTCTTCGATTCCGATAGGAAACCGGCTGAACTCGAGCAGGCGATCTCCGACGCCGTCGAGGATCGTTTCGGCTTTCGCGTTCCGGTTCTTGTGCGCACGGCCGACGAGATCCGCAAGGCCCTCGCCGCTTGTCCGTTTGAACCGTCCGACGAGACGAAGCCCAACTGGATCGCCTTCGTCTTTTTGCGCGAAGGCCAGGGCAGGGAACTCGAAGCGTACGAAGGCCCGGAACAGATCCGCCCCGGCAAGCGCCTGGCCTACGTCTACTACGCCGATGGCATGGGGCGCTCCAAGCTCAACCTAGAGCGCTATCTCGAGACGGACTGGACGGTGCGCAACCACAACGTGGTGACGAAGATCGCGGCGCTGCTTTAGATCTCGGACTTAACGATCCAGCTTTTCGGGCGGGAAGTAGCCCTTGCGCGCGTGGACCTTGACCGGGATGTCGCCCAGGCTCACGTTGACCTTGATCTCGCGGTATTTTGAGTCGGTGAGCGGCGTCGGGGGGACGTAGCCGATGATGTACTGGCTCTGGACCTGCCCCGAAACGTCGAGGATGGCGCGATAGAGCGCTTCGAGTTGCGCGCGCGCGTAGAGGCCGGTGCCGGGTTGGAGCTGGTAGTTGCCCTCGTCCTTCGGTTTGGAGAGGTACCCGTTGATGTCCTTGTGCACCTTCTGCATGGGGCGAACGACGGTGCCGCCGGTCTCTTCGGCTAGGTCGATGAGGTTGCTCTCCTGTTTCTCGTGGAAGCCCCAAGCTTCGGTGGAGACGGCGTAGACGGTGACCTGGCTGCGCTGGCAGGCGTGGATCGCTTCTTGGATGCTTTTCTTGCTGGCGTTGTCGTGTCCGTCGCCGACGATGACGACGAATTTGCGCGGCTCCTCGATGCCTTTGTAGGGCGAGGAAAGCAGCTTCTCGCTACAGGCCTGATGGACCGCTCCGAGCAGCGAACTGCCGCCGCCGTGCTTGAGCTTCTCCATCTTCTCCATCAGCAGGTAGGGGTCGCGCGTGTAGTCGACCAACAGGTCGATCTCCGTGTGGTAGCCCATGAGGAAGCCTTCGCTCGTGCCGCCCTCGGGCACCATAAGGAAGGCCAGGTCGCCGATCGACTCGCGGTAGGTCTTGTAGTAGAGACGCGCGGTGCTTGAGAGGTCGATCAAGAAGCCGACGCGGATCGGCGGCTTGACTTCTTCTTCGTTCGAGCGCGTGAAGTAACGGATCTCGACCGGCTGCCCGTCTTCGGTGATGCGGAAGTCTTCTTTGTCGAGATCGACGATGAAGCGGTCGTCTTGATCGGTGACGGTGACGCCGATGTTGACGACGTTGACGTCGACCGACAGGACGTCGGATTCCTGGGCGGAAACGGGAACCACGACGACGCCCAGCAGCAAGGCGAGGGACGCGACCAAGTAGCGAGTCATCACGCCGCTCATTCTAGCTCACCGTTCGCTTGTTTCCGGGCTCGGTTCGGCGCCCGCGCCCGGTGCTACCCTAATTGCCGTGCAAGTCATCACCCGTGGGAACGACGTCTATGACGTCGTCGTCGTCGGCTCCGGATGTACGGGCGGTTTGGCCGCCAAGGAACTCTGTGAAGCCGGCTTGAAAGTCGCCGTCCTCGAGGCCGGTTCGTCGCTCTCGGAATCCGAATTCACCGAGCACATGCAGCCGTACGACTACAAGTACCGCAACATGACGAACCCCAAGCCGCCTCCCGTCAAGCGGATGCAGCCCGTGCAGAGTAAGACCTACGCCTGCCTTGAGGGCAACCACAAGTGGTTCGTCGACGACGTCAAGAACCCCTACAAGCAGGAGCGCGAAGACAGCTTCCGCTGGATCCGCGTACGCAAGGTCGGCGGCCGCTCGCTCACTTGGGGACGTCAGAGCTACCGCCACGGCGACATCGACTTCAAGTGTGCGGATCGCGACGGATACGGCATCAACTGGCCGATCTCCTACAGCGATCTCGAGCCCTACTACGACAAGGTGGAGAAGTACGTCGGCATCTCCGGGATGCCTGAAGGCCTGCCCCAGCTTCCGGATTCGAACTTCCTCCCGCCGATGGGCTTTACGTGCGGCGAGACGCGGTTCCGCGAGCGGCTCAAGAGCAAGATGAACCGCGTCGCCACCATCGGCCGTACCGCGATCATCACCCAGGAGCACAACGGCCGCGCCGCCTGCCACTATTGCGGGCCGTGCCAAAACGGCTGCATCACGCACTCCTATTACTCAAGTCCGGCGACGACGCTCAAGTCGGCCGAGGCGACCGGCAACCTGACGCTGATTCCCGATGCGCCGGTCAGCCACGTCGTCATGGATCCGAAGACCGGTAAGGCGTCGGGCGTCGCCTACGTCGACGCCAATACGCGGGCCGCTCGTGAAGTGCGCGCGAAGGTCGTTTTGCTGTGCGCTTCGACGCTGGAGTCGACGCGCATCCTGCTGAACTCTGCGCCTGGCGGTCTCGCCAACTCCTCGGGCACGCTCGGCCACTACTTGATGGACCACATCTTCGGCGGAGGCGCCGCCGGCGAGATGCCCGATCTCGGAGGCAAGCCTTGGACCGGCCCGCCGCGGCGCCCGAACGGGATGTACGTGCCGCGCTTCCGCAACATCGACCGCACGCACACCAACGGCATTATCCGCGGCTACGGTTACCAGGGCGGCAGCTCGATGCGCTTCAACATGGGCGCTCCCGGCTTCGGCAAAAAGTACAAAGAGGCCGTGCATGACAGCCCGGGTTGGAGAACCGGTTTCGGGGCGTGGTGCGAGACGTTGCCGCAGTACGAGAACCGCGCCGAGATCGACCCCGACCTCAAGGACGCCTACGGGATTCCGGCTCTCAAGATCCGTCACGAGTGGGCCGACAACGACCTCAAGATCTGGCAAGACGCGCGCGAGCAGGCCGCCGAGATGCTCGAAGCGACCGGGCACAAGAACGTACACCTCACAGGCTCGCCCTCCGTCGCCGGTTTCTGCATCCACGAGGTGGGCACCGCTCGGATGAGCGAAGATCCCAAGAAGGGCGTCCTCGATAAATGGGCGCGCACCCACGACGTGAAGAACATCTTCGTCACCGACGGCGCGGCGTGGACTTCGGTCGCGTGCCAGAACCCGACGCTGACCATGATGGCGATCACGGCGCGGAGCTGCGACTACATCCAAGATCAGCTCGGCAAGGGCGGCTTCGCCTAGGTCGTCCCGATCTGTCCCGTTCTTAGCCCGCTCGGCGTAAAGCGCCGGGCGGGCTTTTTCATGCGCAGAAACCCTGTCGGGGATTGCGCCCAACCTCCGCATCTCAGATCAGACCACCGTTGAGCCCCGCGGCGGCCGTCATTTCACTGTTTCGGAGGCAAATATCCCATGTTTCGTTTGAACCCGTCCGCTCTCATTCCCTGCATCTTGATCCTGGCCGTCCTTGCCGGACCGGCCGCTCTTCCCGCCCAAAGTTACGGATACGACGGTCCCGAGTCGATCGAAGAGGCCCGTCCCAACCCCGCGCCCTCGATGCGCATGCGCTCGTTCGATCTCGCTGAAGACGCCGCGCAGAAGTTCGTCTTCGACGAAGGACCGGTGAGCGAAGACGGGCTGCCGAAGTACGGCAACGCCTTCGTCACCGGCGGCTACATCTACCCCGCCGGTACGCTCGACGCGACGAACGGCGTCAACCCGGACGGCAGCCCCGAGTTCCCCGCCATGGTGATGGGAACCTGGTACTGCAAGGGCTACTTTATCGCCGACTTTACGCCCGAGAGCCAAGGCCCGCTCGTACTCACCACGCAGGTCTTCGATTTCGGCGACGAGCCGGGCCGGATGACCATGACCACGGAAGGTTTGGAGAGCGCGACCGTCGGCGAAGAGATCAAACGCGCGATCACCGGCGGCACCGGGCGCTACCGCAACGTTCGCGGCCAGATCGTGCAGGAACTGCTCGGCGCCAACGTCACCGAAGGCGTCAACCTGCGCATCCGCGTGCAGGCCTCTTATCCGAACCGTCGCTAGGCTTCGGAAGCGACGCAAGTCCGTCGGGGCGACCGTGACCGCGGTCGCCTCTTCGTACGTTCGAGCGCCGATATACTGGGCCGATGCCGACTTCGCCGACCCAGGGCGCCGCTTTCACCTCCGCCCCTCGGCTTGCATCCCTCGACCTCTTCCGCGGCTTCACCATGGCCGCGATGGTCATGGTCAACAATCAGCCCGGGCCTCATCCGTATGCCCAACTCCATCACGTCCCCTGGCACGGTTGGACCTTCACCGATCTCGTCTTTCCGTTCTTCCTCTGGATCGCCGGCGTCGCCGCGACGCTCTCGACGGCCAAGCGCATCGATCGTGGCGAGGACCGCGCCACGCTGCTCGGCCACGCCTTTCGGCGATTCCTGATCATCTTTGCGATCGGCGTGGCGCTGAACACCCTGCACTACGACAATTTCCGCATCCCCGGCGTGTTGCAGCGCATCGCGCTCGGCTACTTCTTCGGCACGCTGATCTATCTCTACTTGAAGCCGGTCGGGCGGCTGGTCGTGATCGCCTCGCTGTTCGCCGTCTACACCATCGGCATGCACCCGGGCGGGTATGAGATGGGCGACAACTTTGCTCAACGCATCGACTCGATGTTGCTCGCCGGGCGTCTCTACCGCGACGGGACTTGGGATCCGGAAGGCGTCTGGAGCACGCTGCCTTCGATCGCCACGTTCCTTTTCGGCGCCTTCACCGGCGACCTCCTCCGCTCCACGCGCGATGCGACGCAGAAGGTGCAGTGGATGCTCGGCGCCGGGTTCGTCTTTTTCGTGCTCGGCTTGGCGCTCGATCCGGTCCAGCCGATCAACAAGGCGCTGTGGACGGTTCCTTACGTCTTCCTGACCGCCGGGCTCGCTTCGCTTGGCTTCGGCCTCTGTTACTGGTTGGTCGACCTCAAGGCGGCGACTGGGCCGTGGCTGCGCTTCTTCACGATTTTCGGGGTGAACGCGCTGGCGGTCTACATCTTCCACTTCATCCTCGGCGCGGTCTTCGGCAAGTCGGGGATGGAGGACGGCGTATTCAACGCGTTTCTCTCGACGGGCCCCTCCAACGCGGCGCTGCTCTATTCGCTGATCCACGTTGTCGCCTCGTTCCTTTTCGCTTGGCTGCTCTGGTCGCGGCGTTGGTTTTTGAAAATCTAAGCGGAGTCGCTACACTAGAGAACATCCCGCAAGCGCCTTGATTTCATGAGCTGACCCTTATTGGAGGAACCCCATGTCCACACGCTCCTTGAGCGCGCTTTTCGCGCTCTCGATCGTGCTTCCGCTTGCGTTGTTGTCCGGCTGCGGCCGAGGCTACAGCCCCGTCCCGATTGCGCCCGCCGTACTGCCTAGCGACGACCTTTACGGTCGCAACAACACTCCCGAGCCCACTGCCGAGCTTCGCATCGAGCCCGAGCGAGTCTTTCCGGGCGAAGCGGCGATCATGACCTGGTCGTCGACCGACGCCGACGCCGCCTTCATCTCGCCCGGCGGCAAAGTGGAGACGCAGGGCCGCGTGGAGATTCGGCCCAAGGCCGACACGTCCTACGCGCTGACCGTGCAGGGGCCCGGCGGCGAAACGACCGTCTCCGCCCGCGTCTACGTCATCACCGACGATCCGCTCGCCGGGCGCAACCGTCGCGGCGTCACCGGCGAAGAGATGCTGCCGCCGCTTCAGGATGCGATCAACGCTCTCTCCGACATCTACTTCGACTACGACGCCGACACGTTGCGGGCGGATCAGCAATCGCAGTTGGACGCGAACGCGGACATGCTCGTCGGCCTGTTCAACGCCTACCCGACGGGGCGGCTGATGATCGAAGGACACTGCGACGAACGCGGGTCGAGCGAATACAATCTCGCTCTGGCCGATCGTCGTGCGCGCACGGTCTACAACTACTTGATCGACCGCGGCGTCCCGGCTGCGCGCATGCAGACGGTGAGCTACGGCCATGAGAAGCCGCAGTGCTTTGAGTCGGCGGAGTCTTGCTGGAGTTTGAATCGGCGGGCGCACTTCGTCGCGCGGCCTTAGCGGCCTATGCGTACGGAACTTTGTTCGTACGGAACTCTAGTCGTACGTAACCTTACGGGCGGCTCGCCTCCTCTCGGCGAGCCGCCCGTCTCTCTTGGTAGCGTAGGGGCACGTCTCTTGGTATTTCCCGCCCTACGCCCGTGAACAAACTCGCCGCCCTCTTATCCGCCTCCGCGCTGATCTTTCCCGCCGTCGCTCAACCGCAAGCCTGCCGCATCGATACCATCGCCGGCGGAGGCCCCTCGTTCGCGGGCAACGGAGGCGCCGCACTGGGGGCCGAGTTGAGGCCGGGCGGCTCCGTTTTGCGAGATCCCGGCGGCCTGGTCCATTTCATCGATTACGGCTCCGGGCGCATCTTGCGCATCACAGCGGACGAGCGCTTGGAGACTGTCGTCGGCTCGGACGACGGCCAATCAGGAGACGGCCGACCGGGTCCGCAGACGTCGACCGACTTCATTCGCACCTTCGCGTTTGCCCCCGACGGGGCGTTGTATTGGCTTGAGACATCTCTCGGTGCGGAGCTCCTGCGCAAGCTGCCCCTCGGCGGAGTCGTCGAGACCGTGGCGGGCGAGCACGCGGCCGACTTCTCGGGCGACGGCGGTCCTGCCCGCGATGCGGGGCTAGGCGGTACGATCGACTTCACGATCAGCCCCGACGGATCGATCTATCTTTTGTCTCGCGCGCCCAGCCGGACCAACACCGGCCGCGTGCGTCGGATCTCTCCCGACGGCCTTATTGAAACGGTCGCCGGAGGCGGCGATCCCTTTGAACGCGCGGAGGTGGATTGGTCCGAGACCGGCCCGGCTCTGGGCGCTTTGTTCGAGATCCCGCTCCAGGTACTCGCCGAGCCGGACGGCTCGGTCCTCGTTCGTGACGGCGGTCGCGCGCCCCTGCGCCGACTCAGGCCCGACGGTACGATCGAGCCGACGCCATTCGACCTCGACCGTAGGCTGCGAATCGACGGGCGCGGACGCCTCTACTGGGCCGAAGGGGACACGGTCTACCGTGCCGACGCCGACTTCCGCCCGGAGGCTATTTGGACCGATCCCAACGGCGTTCGCGTCGTCGGGTTGGCCGTTGACCTCGACGGCAACTTGTGGAGCGGTTCCGGGTGGGGACTGGACCGGCTCGCCTCAGACGGGCGACGCCTTCCTGCGGCGGGCGTTTCAAGGACCATGGTCCTGGCAGGCGACGGCGGTCCCGCGTTGCAAGCGAGCTTTTGGCCGAGGCATTTGAGCCTCGGTCCTGACGGAGAGCTTGTCCTCTTCGATACCGCGACCAATCGCATTCGCGTCGTTCGTGACGGCGTGATCAGCGCGGTGGCTGGGAACGGAGATCTAGGCCCCCTCGTCGAAGGGGCTCTTGCGGTGGAGACCCCGCTTGGCGGTCTCGCGGGCGGTGTCTCGGCCCCCGTTGAAGCAACAGCCGTGCTGCCCAACGGCGAGGTCCTTTTTGCCACGCGGGGCGTCATCTGGCGCGTCGGGGCCGACAGCATTCTGTCGCGGTTCGCCGGTACCCCGGCGCAAGGCTGTGGCGCCTCAGGATTCTGCCGCGACGGCGTCCCGGCCAGGGAGACGGGCCTCGGCGACAGAATTGAGATGGTGGTCGACGGGGAAGGCGTCGTCTATCTAAGCCATCGCGGCGGTCTCGACCGGATTCTTCGCAGCATAACGCCCGATGGAATCATCACCAACATCGACTTTCAATGGCCCACTGAACAAGCGCGTCTATTGATCGACCCAGACGGCCGACTCGTGATCGCCCAGCTCCACGGCCGTTCGTTTTGGCGCCTAACTGCCGACGGCGAGATCCTCGAGCTTCCGATCGGCTACCCCGGCTCCGTCTCCTCGTGGGCCGTTGCGCCTGACGGAGCCTTCTACGCCTCGAAGCGTTTCCCGAAGTCTATTGTTCGCTTGACCGAAGACGGCGGTTCGGAGACGATCGTCCCCGAATCGATCTCGATCGCCCCGGCCTCCGGCGACGGCGGGCCGGCCTACGATGCCGTACTCGTCGACCCGCGCGAGTTCCTCATCAATAGGGACGGCGACCTGCTGGTGCTCGACCACACGCGCATCCGTCGTATCTCCAATGTCGCTGCGTGCTCCGGTCCGGACGGCCCCCGGTCTCGCCCCTACATTTCCAACGCCGCCGGCGCCAACCGTGCTGCTCCCGGAAGTCTGTTTACCCTATTCGGCAGCGAACTCGGCCCGGACCAAGCGGTCGTCGCCTCCCCGGATGCGTCGGGCCGTTTCCCGACGGAGATCGCCGGAACGCGCGTGCTCATCGGCGATCGTCCGGCACACCTTCTCTTCGTGTCCGAAGGGCAGATCAACGCCGTGATGCCCAGTTCGGAGGAGTTGGTCGATCATGCCGTCCCGAGAGCCGACCCTCAAGACCTCAGCCGTATGTGGGAAACCCTGATCCGGGTCGAGCGCAACGGGCGAAGCTCGCCGCCGGGGCCCACTTTGATTAACGGCTCGTCTCCGGCGCTGTTTCGACTCGGCGGCAGGCAAGCCGCGGCCCTCAACCAGGACGGAACAGTCAATTCCGCCTCCAACCCGGCAGCACCCGGCTCGGTGGTCGTCTTGTTCGGTTCCGGCGCCGGCGACATGGACCCGCCCGCGGAAACCGGCGCCGTCGTCTCCTCCTCGCCGCTCCCGCGCGTCATCGCCCCGGTTTCCGTCGAGTTCGCAGGCGAAACGGCGGAGGTCCTCTACGCCGGCGCCGCCCCCGGCTTGGTCTCAGGAGTCCTCCAAGTCAACGCCCGAATCCCCGTGGATCAACAATCCCGGGGCGCCGCCTACGTGCGCCTCGTCGTCGGACCCAAGAGCAATCAAAACCAAGTGCTCGAGATCGCCATCGCCGAGTAGCCTACCCAAACGGAAAACGGGCGGCTCGCCCTTCGGCAAGCCGCCCGCTAGCGCTTCTAGGGTCGTCCCTTCCGGTCAGCGGAGCGACGGTCCGCAGTCAGCGGAATTCACCCCTTCTTCAACCGGCTGCACGCCGTCACGGCGCCGTCGATTCCGATCGCCTCCGAGCCGGTGATCACTTCCTGGATCACTCCGCTCTTGTCGATCACGAACGTCGTGCGTCCGGCCATGCCTCGGTCGTTCAAGATGCCGAACGCTTTCGCCGCGGCTCCTCCGTCGTCGGAAAGGAGAGCGAAGTCGAGGTTCAAGCTCTCGGCGAATTTCGTTTGCGTCTCAATGTCGTCGGTCGAGATGCCGAAGACCACCGAATCCGAATCTTCAAATTTTGCGATTCCACCCTGGAACGCGTTCATTTCGCGCGTTCAACCGCCGGTGAAAGCTTTCGGATAAAACGCCGCCACGACGGTCTTCTTGCCCGCGTAGGACGACAGCTTCTCCTTCCCGCCTTTCGACGAGGCCAGCTCAAAGTCCGGCGCCTTGTCTCCAACGGCCAGGGCCGCGGCGGACGCTTTGCCCGCCAACCCGACAGCCGCTAGAGCGCCCATCACGCCTCTGCGCGTCAGCTTGCTCATGTCTTGTCTAGGACCTCCTTTCCGATCCGATCGTCATTGTAGCGGAAGGTGAACTTTGCGGACGACGGCCGTAGGAGCACGGGCCCGATTCTGATACGCTAGGGGACTGAAATCGTCGATCCCAGCGCCTGGGCGGCCCGCCGTTCCGGGCGCTTCTAGCGTCTGACTCGGTTTTCATTTCCGTGAGCCAGGACCCCCACAACAGCGCCGCTGAAGAGGCTGAAGAAGCCTCCGCGCCGGCACAGGCCGAGATCGCGCAGCAAGACGGCGTGGACGACGGCCAACAGTCGCTCGATTTCGACATCAAGCTGCCCGTCTACGACGGCCCGATCGACCTTCTGCTCGACCTGGTCCGCAAGCACAAGCTCGACATCTTCGACCTGCCCATATCCAAGGTCACCGAGCAGTATCTCGCCTACCTCAAGCGCGCCGACGAGATGAATATCGACCTCGGCGGCGAGTTCGTCTTCATGGCTTCGACGTTGATTCACATCAAGTCGAAGATGCTGCTGCCGAAGGACCCCACGGTGCCTGAGGAAGAGCAGGTCGATCCGCGCGAGGAGCTCGTCCAGCAACTGCTCGAACGCGAGAAGTTCCGCGGCGCCGCCGAGATGCTCCAGGAGAAGCGCGTCGTCGAGGAGAACGTGTGGTCGAACCCTCCGGTCGACGTCTTTGAGGACGATGAGGATCCGGGGCTGGCGGTCGGCGTCTTCGATCTGGTCAAGACGTTCGAGGCGGTGCTTGAACGCTTCAAGAACCGCCCAACCTACGACGTGGAGGAAGAGGAGGTCACGGTCGGCAACCGCATCCAGTACCTCCGCAACGTCCTGATGAGCGAGGATCGCCCGGTCTCGCTCACGGAAGTCTTCGAGCGCCAGCCGAGCGTTTCGGCGCTGGTGGCGACCTTCTTGGCGGTGCTCGAGATGGTGCGCATGCAGGCGGTGATCTTGCGTCAGGGCGAGATTTTCGGTTCGATCATGGTCCGCAAGCACAAGATGTTCGATTCGGTTTTCGCCGACGACGGCCCCTGGGTCACCGCCGATTCCGACTACTCGGCATAATGGCCGAGACAGCATTTTCAATGAGCGAAGAAGTCCAGAAGCAAGAGCCCGAAGAGGCCTCACAGCCGGAAGCCGAAGCGGCGGCCGACGCGGAGAACGGCGCCGCAGCGTCCGAGGCCCAGGCCGAACCGGAAGCGGCGGAGGTCCCCGAGCAGCCGACGCTGCCCGGTACGTTGCCCGAGCCCGATCAGCGGCTGGCGCTGCTTGAGGCGGTCGTCTACGTCGCCGAAGAGCCGCTCGCCTCCCAGCAGATCGCCGAGGCGCTCGGCTGGCCGGACGAGACGGTTCAAGCCGACCTGGCCCGCCTGATTGAACTCTCGGCTCAGCCTTCGCGCGGCGTCGAGGTGCGCAAGGTCGCCGGCGGCTACAAGACCTTCACCAAGGCCGAACACCACGAAGCCGTCCGGAACTTCGTGAAGAGCCTGCGTCCGAAGTTGAAGCTCTCGCTGCCTGCACTCGAGACGCTCTCGGTGATCGCCTACAAGCAGCCGATCACCGCGCCCGAGATCCAGGCGATCCGCGGCGTCCAGGGTACGGGCGTCTTACATACGCTGCTCAAGCACAAACTCGTCGCCACCGCGGGCCGCAAGAAGATCGTCGGCAAGCCGATGCTCTACAAGACGACTCGCGAGTTCCTGCTGCAGTTCGGGCTCGACAATCTCAGCGAGCTTCCGAGCCTCAAGGAACTCGAAGAACTCTCCCGCGCCGCTCTCGGCGAAGAAGAAACTGATGGACAAGAAACGCTCTTCGACGACCAAACGGAACAGCAAGAAGGCGGCGAAGCGAGCAGCGAGCCCGCCGAGCCGGAAGACGACGCAGAAGAAGGCGCCACAGAAGAAGGCGACGACGCCGACGTCCAAGACAGCGACGCGCAAGGAGACGACGGATCCGAACCTGAGTCAGGCGAGTCCGAGGCCGAAGCGGAAACGCCCGACTCGCCCGCCGCAACGTCCGACGACGGCGATGGGGACGACTCCGCCGAAGAAAAAGTCGACTGAGCCCGCCGGACCCGAGCGCCTACAGAAACTGATCTCCCACGCCGGCATCGCCTCGCGCCGGCGCGCCGAGCAGATGATCGAGCGCGGCCAAGTCACCGTCAACGGCGAGATCGCTCAGATCGGAGACAAGGCCGACCTCTCGGTCGATGCCGTCAAGGTCGACGGCCGTCGCCTAGAATCCCGTCCCTCGAAACCCGTCTACCTCGCGCTCAACAAGCCGAAGGCCTGCATCTCGACCACCTCCGATCCGGAAGGCCGGCGTACGGTCATGCATCTGCTCCCGCCGCGCTACCGCAACAAGGTCTACCCGGTCGGCCGCCTCGACTATCACAGCGAAGGCCTGATGCTGCTGACCAACGACGGCGAGTTCGCCAACGGCGTGCTCTCGACCAAGGCCGCCATCCCCAAGACCTACCAAGTTAAAGTCAAAGGCGTCCTGACCAAGGACCAGCTTGAGAGGTTCCGCGCCGGCATCCGCATCGAAGGCAAGATCACCGCTCCGGCGCAGATCAAGCTGATCCGTCCGGGCGACAATCCTTGGTACGAAGTCGTCCTCCACGAAGGGCGTAATCGCCAAATTCGTAAAATGTTTCAACGCTTCGGATCGCTCGTCGAGAAGATCAAGCGCGTTCGCATCGGCCCGCTGTCGCTCGGACGCATCCACCTCGGCGAGCACCGCGAACTGACTCCGCGCGAAGTGGAGAAGTTCCAACGACTCTGGAGCTAATCCGTCCCACCGTCATGTCCCAACCCAACGACGACCAAATCCGCGATCTGCTCACGCGCGCTAAAACCATCGCCGTCGTCGGCCTCTCCGACAAGTCCCACCGCGCGAGCCACGGCGTCTCGGCCTACATGCAGCGCAACGGCTATCGCATCATTCCGGTGAACCCGAACGTCCGTGAGGTCCACGGCGAGAAAGCGTACCCCTCGCTCGAAGACGTCCCAGAGCCGATCGACCTGATCAACGTCTTTCGCCGTTCACGCTACGTTTCGGACCTGGTTGAAACGGCGCTGGAGACCGACGCGCAAGGCTTCTGGATGCAGGTCGGCGTCCAAGATAACCGTGCCGCCGCCACGCTCTCCGACTCCGGCTTGCTCGTCGTCCAGAACCGTTGTCTCATGCAAGAGCACATGCGCTTGATGCTCTAGGTTTATTCGCGTTCAAGGCGCCTGCTCATGAAAGATCCGTTGACGCTATGGAGCGTACTGCTCCTGATGGTCGTGACGCTGGCCGGCTGGATGGCGGCACTCGTCGGGCTCTCCTTCGAGTTCGAGTGCGCTCCCCTCGCGGACGGGCCGACGTGTTTCTTCATCAGCGTCTTGGGCATGCTCATCCTGGTCGCCGGCGCTAGGGTGCTGTTCTTCCTGGGAATCGCGTGGTGGGGAAATCGGGCGGGGCCTCGTTGGGAGCGCTGGGTATGGCTGGGATTGGCGATCATGCTCTTCCCATACGTGCTCTTTCTCTACTACTGGCTCGTCTACCGTCGGCTCGACGTCGAGGGGAACTTCAGTCTGTTCGAACGCTGGAAGGCGCGTCGAGCCGCCTAGCGACTACTTCACGACTTCCGCCGCTTCCACCTTGGGAGGCTTGTTGACCCGAATCACCAACGGCTGAAACCCGATCTGCAACTGCCCTGAAAGGTCGCTCGGACAGTTGAGGCATTCGTCGCCGCGGCTCTCGTGCCAGAGCATCGCTTCATGCGGATCGAGGGAGACCGTTGCGTCCGAGTCGGGGACCCAGTACTCGTCGTAGTTGGCTTCCAGCCGTCGGTAACGAAACTCGGTAGGGTGCTCGTCCCCAAGCGAGATCGCCGCTCGTCGCAGCGCGCGCGAGGCCACGAGATGGGCGAACTTGTACAGCGCGAAGTCACGCAACGGAACGCTCGCCTTCACCAGCTTCCCTTGTAGATCGAAGTCGCTGTAGGGACGCACCGCGTAGCCTTCCGCCGCCCACGACGAACAGTTCCAAGCCGGCGCCAGGTAGATCACGCCGCCGGGCTTGGTGACGCGGCGAATCTCCTCGAGCGCATACCCGGGATTCGGCACGTGCTCCAAGACCCAAACCGTCCAAACCGAATCGAAGGAATCGTCGGGGAAGGGAAGGTCCGTCGCCGACCCGTGGACGAACGGCTTGTGGAAGAAGCGCACCGCGCTAGCCGCGATATCGAGCCCGGTGTAGTCGTCGACGATGTCTTGCAAGACCCCCGAGCCCGCGCCGACCTCCAGGACCCGCGCGTCGTGCAGATCGTACTCCTCCACGAAGCGCGTCACGCGTTCCGCGATCCCGAACTCTTCGTTCGCCTCGCGGCCGATCTCGACGTAGCCGTGCCCGTCCGCTTGCTGCTGATCCTCGGGACTGTAGACCTCTTCGTAGTAGTCCGCTTCCGCCGTTTCGGCTTCCAACTCGGTCTCCAGAGCCGGATTGTCGACCGCGTCGGGATAGTAGGTCACCGCCAGCGCGAAGCCGCCGACGAAGATCACGCAAGCGAGCATGACGGCCGTCTTGATCAACGATCCGCCGATCGAGACCAGCTCCTCGGCTAGCCCGCGCGCCTTCTTTTCGTCCTTCGGCTTGGCTGCTGCTTGCGTCTCTTTGCTTTGCTCGCTCATTCGGGGTCCTCTGAGTTCGGCGGCGCCTGGGTAGACGACACAGCGTTTGTAGCATCGGCGGGCGCGTCTCGGCAGTAGGGAAAAGCGCTTACATGAGACCCAAACCGATGTACAATCGCCGGGTTGCGCCAAGTCATTCTCAGTGCCGCGCTGACCCTGGACGGCTACATTGCGCGTCCCGACGGCGCCTTCGATTTCATCCCGCCGCCGGACGGCTCATCCGGGGCCGATCAGGCGGTAGCCGAGCTATTCGCCCGGGTCGATACGGTGCTCATGGGACGCAAAACTCTGGAGCACGTGCGCAAGCACGCGGGCGCGGATCCGCCCAAGGGAGACTGGAGGACCTACATCTTCTCGCGCACCGAGCCGCCCGGAGAACGCGACGGCTTCACGTGGACGAACGAGCCCCCGGCCGACTTCATGGCGCGCCTGAGGGCGACTCCCGGGAACGACGTCTTCTTGATGGGGGGCGGGGAACTCAATCGCGCCTTTCTTGAGGCGGACCTGGTCGACGAGTTGTTGTTGGCGATCATCCCCACGCTGATCGGGGACGGACTGCGGCTGTTTCCGCCCTCGTACCCCGAGCGCAAGCTGCGGCTGGTGGAGTCGACGGGCGAGCAGAACGGCCTGGTGACGCTCAAATATCGCCGCGAGCGTTAGCTTATTGCAGGTCCAGTGCGTGCTGGGTCAGCTCTTCGAGCTTGATGATCTCGAGCGCCGCCTCGCCGGTCGCGCTCAGCACGACCTTCGGCGCGCGGCCGGCCAGGAACGCTTCCTTCCAGCGCGCCGCGCAGACGCACCAGCGGTCGCCGGCCTTCAGTCCCGGGAAACCGAACCGCGGATTGGGCGTCGAGAGATCGTTGCCGCGCTCCTTGGAGAACTCCAGGAATTCGTCGGTCATGATCGAACACACCGCGTGCACGCCCAGGTCGTCCTCGCCCGCATGGCAGCAGCCGTCGCGATAGAAACCGGTCAGAGGATCTTGCGAGCAGTCGGCGAGCGTCCCGCCCAACACGTTCTTACGTTCGGCCATCGCTCTATTGTGACGGACTAGGCGCAGACGCCGCCCGCCGGGGCGGCGAATCACCGGCATCGTCCTTCGCGAATACGGTCGTCAAGCGAGCGTTGGAGAGTCGATCCAGCGCATTGCAAAGCTCAGGAGAGCGGATCTCCACTCGGAGTGAACAAAGGCGATCGGTCTCGGCGGCGAGAGCGCTCGCCGCCTCAGACAAGAGGCCTGCATCCTGCGCCGGCAGTTCTTCTAGCAGATCCGTCAGTCGATCGACGAACTCGTTCGCCGAACCGCCGGAGAACTCCAAGCGGCTCAGGGGGCGCTCTTTCCTCTCCGCTTCATTCGAAGGCAGCGCCATATCGCGAAGCGCCGCTTTGAGACCGGACGCCGCTCCCTGGTTGTCGATGCCGCCCGGCCCTTGATCGTGCTTCAACCGGGTGACGATCGCTCTTGTAAGGCCGCCGTCCGAGATGTAGACGGGAGATCTCGCGAGTCGCCGGATCGTGTCCAGGGTCGGTGAAGATTCGCGCAGGGACGCTTCGAGAATACTCGAGTCCACGAAGACCCTCTGGTCCAGGACCTGATGCTTCCATCCCTTCTGCTCACGTGCGTAGGGCGGCGCCGTCCTCTCTTGCTCGTCGGGCTCGCGCGATCGACGCACTTCCGCCGTCAGACGAGCCGCTGCCAGGTCCGAGAGGACTTCTTCGGCGCTCCCATAGCGCTCGTCGGGGACTCGGGCAAGGCATCGATCGATGACGGCATCAAGATCGCTCGGCATCTCGGCGGGCTCCCTTTCCTCGTTGAGGACAGCATACGCGATCTCGGACCACCCTCCCGCAAAAGGCATCTTCCCGGCCAGCATGCGATACAACACAACTCCGAACGACCAGATGTCTCGACGCCGATCTACGTCCGGTTCGCCAAATAGGGCTTCCGGCGCCGCGTATGCCGGGGTCGCGACCACGTCGGCCGTGTCTTCCGAGATCTGCGTCAGTCTATCTAGATCCGGGTGAAAGCCGATTCCCAGGTCGCACAGTTTGACTTTGCCGGTCTCCTGGGCGATCACGATATTGGCGCACTTGACGTCACGGTGGACCACGTTTCGACTATGTAGAAATCCGATCGCCTGGAGCAGTTGGATCCCGAGTTCGACCGCTCGGTCCGGCGGCAACGCGTCGCCGCCAGACAGCAGCGAATCCAGCGTCTCGCCCCGTACGCATTCCAGCACCAGTCGCGGCGTAAACGGATCGTCGATCAACGCGTGGACCTGACAGACGTACTGGGCTCCTGCGGGAAGGTCGTCGGACGAGAAGGCCTTCTCGCCCAGCTTCGCCTCGCGCCGCATACGGCGCCGCCAATGCTCCGGATCCCCCGAAGACGAGGCGTCTAGTTGAAACGTCTTGAGCGCGTAGTGACGCCCCGTGGACCTTTCGACCGCCTCGTGCACCACGGCGGTGGCCCCCGCGCCGAGCCGTTGGCCAAGCGTGTAGTCTTCAAACAGGTTGCTGGGCGAATTCAACGAATCTTCAACGCGGTAAAAGTGACGTCGCTCCTCAAAAAACTCGACTTTTCGGAAAAATCAAGTATTCGATACGATGCCATACTCAACGTTGACGCTTCAAGTACAAGGCCTCTGACGGGAGATCGCCGGATCGGCCGCATCGCCGAACGGCACGCCGCCGGAAGCTATTCTGTTGGTAGTCGCGAGCCATCCAGCGCGATCCTCTCATCGAGAGAATCCGCCATGCGCAGGCAGTGGTTCGCCGCGTGGTCGGGCAAGTCCGCGCAGCGGTACTTGAACGCCTTATGCTGAACGAAACCGTTGAGTTGCTCCCGAATCGGTCTGGATACTGTGCAGGCGTCCCAGAGCCGTCGGCGAAGCGAGCGCAGTCTCGTTATGAGCCCGTCTTTGTCTGCTTGCATGGATCGTAGAAGGTGATCGACGACGCGGTACGCCTCATCGCCGGCCTCTTCCTTGATGTCGTTGACGGCGCGTTCGAGTATTGGCCCGACCAGGCCTCCCTCACGAGCATGCTCTAGGACGTCGATCGCTTCGTCCAGCCCCTGTTCGAGTCGATGGTACGGTTCGATGTCTCGCCTAACGGCGTAGCTTCGCTCGGCCAGAAGCATCCCGCTCGTGGGAGGTGTTTCGACCCTTGTCTGCGTCTCAGGCCAAGCGGCGACCGATGCGTACAACCTGTTTTCCTGCTCGACGTCGTCGCGTACAATCAACGCCAATTCAGGGACGTAGTTGACCCGCACCAGCAAGAGTCTGTCTTCAAAAGGCTGGCCGTCGACTGACAGCGGCGGAAGACTGTCCGTATGCAGCCGCCCAATTCGGTAGACGCGCGGTCCGGTCGGGTCCTCGGCGCTCTGCAAGAAGAATTCGATGTCGCTGAGCGGCCCGCCCGTCCGTTCGAGAACAAGCTTCCCCCAATTGAGTTCGTGCACGCAGTCCGCGATTCGGAGCGCCAACATTGCCTTTAGCGCCCGCCTTTCGCAATAACAGTCTGAGGCGTCGTCTGAGTGAACGCCTTCGGCGGAGTCCTTTTCTCGCTCGTCGGCGTGATAACGCTTACACGCCTCGACGGTCAACGGCGCCAATTCCCCAGCGCGATTCACTGCGCGGAATTTGCCGCGGTCGGAGGAAAAGGTACGTTCGTAGGCCGCGTTCACCGCGACCGGCAGGCAGCCTCTCATCCACAGGATCACCGCCGGATCCCGAGACGTGACAAAATGCTTTGCCACGGTCTCCCACTCTGGAGCTATCAGTGAGTTGATCACCGCGCACCCCCAGGGACTCGATCTTTGTACCCTGCGGCGACGAAGTTTCGGTCACCTTGGATCGGCTCCGTACGCCGCTCACGCATCTTAGATAATGTCGACTCTAACATCCTTCTTCTACATGGCCCATAAAAACCAGATTTCGCCGAAAAATCGATAATCGCGAACGATATTATCGCTCGGCTTTCTGGCGAACATCACGGCTTAGGAGAGGACTTCGACCTTCACGCTCGGCGGCTGACCAGGACGAATTCCGCCAAGTGTCCCACAGTAGAAGCGCTCCAGGCAACAGCGCCCGAAACCGATCGAGTGCAACCGGGGCCGTATCTTATATACGGCTCCCGACACGAGTATGTTTCTACCGTAGCACCACAAAAACGTGGGGCCGTTGTGGGTTCGACGCTCTCGCGAGATCCCGCAATTGGCCCGCCCGTCTAGGCCGAAGCGCTCTTGACCAGGTAGGCCGGGTAGGCGTTGGAGCCGTAGGTCGGGAAGCCGTTCGACATTTCGGCTTCGGGCTCGAACTTGGGGATGAAGTTCTTGTTTTGGAGACGCTGCTTCACGTCTTCAGGGTCGCGGCCCAGCAGCGAGCAGCAGAACTCAAAGGTGAATCCGGAGGTCGTCTTGCCGTTGATCCATTCGAGCGCTTCCTCCCTGAAGCGTCGCGGACCGCTGGAGGCGTCCTGAAGAGCTTGGATAAGAACCGCTCCCGCCAGTCGTTGCAGTCCGCGATCGATAGGCGAGTCGGACTTAACGGGGGCGTTGGCAACTTGGGGCATCGTCATGTTGTTTGTTCCTGGGACCTTCCTGCGAAGTGGGTCCAGGATGGCAACGACGACGAAGAAAAAGAATGGAGCCGTAGTACCTTTCTGTACTAGGGAGTTTCGCCTAGGGGATCTAGCAAGAGCCGCACAAGTCCACTAGGAAAACCCCCTAAACGGCGCCCTTACGAAAGGACCGGCGCATGTGTGCCGCCCAGGCCAAGAACTCGGTCAGCGATCCGCGCTCCTTCCACGAAAAGGCCCAAAAACCGGGCCTGTCGAGCGTCTCCGCGGGCGTTCCGGAGTAGGTCTCTACCCGCCACCGCAAGTAGGGGCTTTTCCACGGCGTCAGCCGATATCCGCGCGTCGCCGCCCAAAGGAACCCGAAGGCCGCTGGGAGGTCGGAGAGTCTCAAGCGCGAGCGATTCACGGCCAAAACGGGTCCGCTACTTGTTTTCGGCGAAGTAACCCGGGCGATGGCGCACCTGGTACTTCTTCGCCTTGCCCTGCAACTCGACCTTTACCTCCCGGAAGCCCGCGGGCTTGTCCGAGGGCGCCGAGTAGGTCAGGGTGTACTGATTGCGGATGTCGAAGGCGATGCGTCGGGTCAAGGCCGAGACTTCGTCGACCGTCTTCGGGAAGTAGGCCGGGCCGCCGGTTGCGCGCGACACGTAGCGGATCGCCCGTTGCGCCCGCTTGGCCGACCGCTTCTCCTCTTCGCTCAGCAGCCCGATCGCGTAAACGATGGTCTGGCTCTCTTGCTCCTGGAGTTCGCGGACCAGGTTCTCGAGCTCGGCGCGACTGGCGTTGTCCTCTCCGTCGGAGACCACGAGCAGGACGCGCTTGTCTCGCTTGGCCTTCTTCTTGACGTGATCGAGCGACATTTGGACCGCGTCATAGAACGCCGTGCCTCCGCGCGAGTCGATCCGCTGGAGCGCGTCTTGCATGCGGTCGATGTCGTTGGTGAAATCGGCGTCCAGGAAGGCCTCGTCGTTGAAGTTGACGATGAACATCTCGTCTTCCGGGTTCGACTCCTTGACGAAGTCGACCGCGGCCGCGTTGACCTTGAGGCGCTTGTCGCGCATCGAGCCTGAGTTGTCGACCAGGATCCCGACGGAAACCGGCACGTCTTCGCGCCGGAAGAGCTTGATCTGCTGCGGCGCGCCGTCCTCGTAGATCCGGAAGTCCTCTTCGGTGAGGTCGGTGACGATCTGATCGTCCTTATCCGCGACCGTGACGTGCAGCACGACGAGGTTCGTGTCCACCGTGAAAACGGGGTCTTGCGCTTCGGCCGCGGCGCCGGCGAGTCCGGCGGGAGCCGCCGCCAGCAAGGCCAGCAGTCGTCTTCGATCGATCATGCAGTTACCAGAATACCCTCGAACGGCGAGGCGTCAACGGGCCGGGGCGTAGTACCCGTCGCGGAAGTAGGGCCGAAGCTGCGGCATGCCGCGAATCTTCTTCACCTCCACTTTCACTCGTCTCCACTTGCCGTCGTGGTTCTGGTTCTCAGGGACGTAGCCGAGTACGTACTGGTTCCGAAGCTCGATTCCAATCTTCTCAGCCACGTCGGGCAACTCATTCAAATTCTCTACCGGAAACTGCCGTCCGCCGGTCGACTCGGAGACCTCGGTGAGCAGTCCCGGCCCAGCCAATTCCTCCGGCGTCCGGCTGCGTCGAGAGAACGGCTCGAAGATGCCGATCGCGTAGATCTGCACGTCGGACTCGCGCACGAGCCGCTTGATCTCGCGCTCGGTGTAGCGGGAGGAGTTGTCGCCGCCGTCGGAGATCACCAGCAGCGCCTTCTGCGAGTTCTTGGCCTCTTTCATCTTGTTGAGAGCCAGATAGATCCCGTCGAGCAGCGCCGTCCGACCTTTCGATTCCATGAAGGTCAGCCGGTTTTGGAGTTCCTCGCAACTGTGCGTGAACTCCGTCATCAACTCGGGCCGGTTGTTGAACTGAACCAAGAAGAACTCGTCTTCCGGGTTCGAGGTTTTGCAGAACTGAGCGACCGCCTCGCGCGCCTTGCTCATCTTCTCGCCCATCGAGCCCGAGGCGTCGAAGACGATCGCCATCGAGAGCGGCGAATCTTCCGCGCCGAACTGGACGATCTCCTGCGCCTTCTTGTCCTCGGCGAGCTTGAAGTGCTCTTTCTCGAGCCCTGTGACCATGCGGCCCATCTCGTCAGTGACGGTCACGTTGACGAGCACCAGTTCGACGTCGACCGGGATGATCGCGGCGCGACGCGCCTTGCGCTCCTCGGCGGTCTCGTTGGGACGGGACTTCAGTTCGACCTTCGCCTGCTCGGTCGGCAGGGTCGGTTCGGGTTCAGCGGCTTGGACGGTCGAGACGGCGGAGGAAAGGGGAAACCAAAGCAGGGCTTGGAGCGTGATCGTTAAAGAGAGGCGAAGGCTCGCCGATGAGAATCGATAGCGGCGGTCCCGATCTATTTGCTCCACGCGTCCTCCGGTCAGTCGTCGTTTCTCTTCAGGCGGCGTCGATTGGATCGACTTGCTCTCTGCAACCGCTTCATTAGGATAGACCTCGTCGTCGTTTTCGTCGAGTCTTTCCGGTCGGAAGTTTAGCATAGGCCTGGGCGCTCTCCGGGCCTACTTTCGGTCGGTTTTGTGACGCATTTCGGCCTCGTCCGGTTGCTGTGCTAGCCTAAGGCGTACCGCTTGGAATAAACCTGAGCGGTGCGATTCGGTACGGCCCCGCAACCGTCCCAATCGCCCTCGAAACACGCGCCCACAAGGCTGTTGCGCGTTTTTCGAGAGAGGCTGTTCGAGGGGCTCGCCGACCGACGGATGAGGAGTCTTCTCGGCAAATGACAGCGTCCCCCTCGACCATCTCCCCCGCTCCTTCGAAAGCGAAGTTCATCTTTGTGACCGGCGGCGTCGTCTCGTCGCTGGGCAAAGGAATCGCCGGCGCCTCGATCGCCAATCTGCTCGAAAGCCGCGGCCTGCGGGTGACGCTCCAAAAACTCGATCCCTACCTCAACGTCGACCCCGGAACGATGAGCCCGTTTCAGCACGGCGAGGTCTACGTCACCGACGACGGCGCCGAGACCGACCTCGACCTCGGCCACTACGAACGCTTCACGCACGCCAACCTGACCCAGGCGAACAACTGGACCTCGGGCCGCATCTACGAAAAGATCCTCGCCAAGGAACGGCGCGGCGACTACCTCGGCAAGACCGTGCAGGTCGTCCCGCACGTCACCAATGAGATGAAGGCGGCGATGAAGAAGATCGCCACGCCGGACGTGGATGTGGCGGTGATCGAGATCGGCGGCACGATCGGCGACATCGAGTCGCTGCCGTTCATCGAGTCGATTCGGCAGATGCGCCATGAACTCGGCCGAAGCAACTGCATCTTCGTCCACGCCACGCTGGTCCCCTATATCGCCGCCGCCGGCGAACTCAAGACCAAGCCGACGCAGCACTCGGTCAAGGAGCTGCGAGCGGCCGGCATCCAGCCCGACATCTTGATCTGCCGCACCGAGACCGATCTCTCGCGCGAAATCAAGGAGAAGATCGCGCTGTTTTGCGACGTCGACAAGCGCGCCGTGATCGCCGCCTCGGACGCGAAGTCGGTATACGAGGTCCCGGTCAAGTTCGCCGAGCAGCAGGTCGACGACCTCGTGCTCGAACTACTCCAGATCGACGCCAAGCCTCGCAACCTGGGCCCGTGGGAGGAGATGCTCTACCGTCTCGCCCATCCCAAGGACACGGTTTCGATCGCGATCGTCGGCAAGTACGTCGACTACGAAGACTCCTACAAGAGCCTCAAGGAATCGCTGCTGCACGGCGGCTTGGCCCACCAGTTGAAGGTCGAGATCGAGTGGGTGGAAGCCGAATCGATTACGCGCGAAGAGGCCCCGCGCCGGCTGGGCGACTTCGACGGCATCCTCGTGCCCGGCGGCTTCGGCGAACGCGGCATCGACGGCATGCTCGAAGCGATCCGCTACGCCCGCGAGAACGACGTGCCCTACTTCGGCATCTGCCTGGGGATGCAGACGATGGTGATCGAGTACGTGCGCAACGTCTGCGGCGTCCCCGAGGCGCATTCGACCGAGTTCGAGCCGGACGCCGAGAAGCGCGTCTTCTTCAAGCTGCGGGAGCTCAAAGGCGTCGAGGACTTAGGCGGTACGATGCGCCTCGGCTCGTGGCCCTGCGTCTTGGAAGAAGGCACGGTCGCCGAGCAGGCTTACGGGCAAACGAACATCGACGAGCGCCACCGCCACCGCTACGAGTTCAACCGCAACGAGTTCGCCGAGCTGATCGAGTCCCACGGGTTGAAGATCTCGGGCGCGAGCGCCGACGGGGTTTACGTCGAGATCTGCGAACTCCCCGGCCACCCGTGGTACCTCGGTTGCCAGTTCCACCCCGAATTCAAATCGCGGCCGCTCGAACCGCATCCGCTCTTCCGCGAATTCGTCCGCGCCTCCTACGAACGCTCGAAGATCCGAGTCGCCGCCGCCGAACGCCACGAACAAGAACAGTTCCTGCGCGGCTGACGCCTCCGCCCGTATCTCTCTACGACGGCCACTTCGCGCGCCAGCCGGAGTAGTCGTAGGAGCTGTCCATGCGCCAGCGTAGGATCACGTCGATCAGCTCCCGTTTCTTCTCCTGGTGCTCGGGGCTGTTCCACAGGTTTTTCAGCTCGTCGGGGTCCGCGTTCAGGTCGAACAACTGCCCGTCTTCCGAATCGACGAAGTGGACCAGCTTCCAGTCGCGGCTGCGCACCATCGTCTCGTAGCGACTCTCGGTGAAGTTCGTGTCCTTGCCCTGTTCGCAGAAGATGTAGTCGCGCTCCTGCCATTCCTTGCCTTCGATCGCCGGCAGCAGCGATTTCGCCGCCGTCTTCTCCGGGACCGGCACTTCAGCCATCTCCAGGATCGCCGGGCCGATATCCATGAGCGAACACAGCCCGTCGATCTTGCGCCCGCCCGCGTAACGTCCGGGCGCCCAGACGATCAACGGCATTTTCGTGATCGTGTCGTAGAACGTCCACTTCTGCGAGTGGCCGTGATCGGTCAGCGCGTCGCCGTGATCGGACGTGAAGATCACGACGGAGTTCTCGAGGTAGCCCTCGCTCTCGAGCGTCTCGATCAGCTCGCCCACCTTCCGATCGATCATCGTCACGTTGGCCAGGTAGTAAGCGCGCTGGCGCTTCCTTTGCTCTTCGGTGGGGCGTTCCTGGTGGACGACCGAGTCGTGGTCGACCTCGCAGTTGTGCCGGATCATTCCCTTGTACGGCTCGGGCTGCGAGTCGAGTTCCTCCTGCGTCACCGGCAGCAGCGGCAGGTCTTTGTCGAGATACGGCTGCGCTTCTTCAAGCGGCGGATCATAGGGCGGGTGCGGTCCCGGGAAACCGATCTGCAGGAACAGCGGCTCGGTTTTTGGGTAGTGCTTCAGCCACCAGATGGCGCGGTCGGCGACAAAGTTGTCCGCATGCAACTCCGGCGGCAAGGTCCACTCGAAGGCGCCGAGCCGCTCGCGGTAGTCGGTCCATTGGCGGTAGTTGAGCCGGCCGGGCTTCTCAAAGCCGCGGCCTTGGATCGCCTTATCCCACTCGTCGATAAACCAGCGGCCTTCCATGAAGCGGTCCTTGTTCTCGACCGGGTGCCGTTGGTGGAAGCCGAGCGCTTTGGAGTACGGCGCCTGGTGCATCTTGCCGACGTTGACGCAGTGGTATCCCGAGTCGGCCAGCAACTCGACCCACGACCGGTCCCACGGATCGCCGTTGATCTGGACGCCCGAGTTGTGCGGGTACTGTCCAGTGAAGATCGACGCGCGGCACGGCGCGCACGACGGCGCGGGCACGTGGCAGTTAGTGAAGGTGACGCCTTCCTCGACCATGCGATCGAGATTCGGCGTATCCATGTAAGGGAAGCCCAGAGCGTTGATCGTGTCGAAGCGCTGCTGGTCGGTAACGATAAAGATGATGTTTGGGCGAACGGATGCCATAGGGAAATGCGGAAGGGGATCCCGAAATGCGAAGGGGACGCCCTATGGTATCGAGGCGCGGGGCGTCGCGGGGAAGTTACTCGCGAGCTCCCCGCCAAGGATGCCTTCAACTACGGCCGCGCAAAGACAAACAAGCTGTGGCCGGCCGCGATTGCGACGTGCTGCTTGCCGCGACTGGCGTAGGTGATCGGACTCGCCGTGATCGCTCCGCCCAATTGAATCCGCCAACGCTCGTCGCCCGTCTTGGCGTCTAGCGCCTTGAACCAGCCGTCCTGCGATCCGGCGAAGACCAGCCCGCCCGCGGTGGAGACCAATCCGGCCCAAGCCGGCTGGAATAGCCGGTGCTCCCAAATCTTCTTGCCCGTCTCCGGGTCGAGCGCGCGAACCGCGCCGTACCACTCGTGGTTCGTCTCCTCATTCATGAACATCGAGCCCCAGAAGCGCGTCCCGGGTTGATGGTCGGAGTGATCCTGCGGCGGGCCCTTGTAGTACATGCTCGCCCCCTCGCGACAGGTCACGTAGTAGAGATCGGTCCGCGGGCTGTAGCTCGGCGACATCCAGTTGGTTCCGCCGGCGACCATCGGGTAGACCTTGTTGCCCGATTCGGTCGGCTCCTTCCCGCCCAGCAGCATCGGGCGTCCCGCGTCGTCCAGCCCGGACGCCCAAGTCTGCTTGACGAACTCGCGGCCGTGCAGGAACTCGCCGGTCAGCCGATCGAGCACGTAGTAGAAGCCGTTGCGGTTCGCCGTGATGAGCAGCTTGCGCTGTTCGCCGCGGAACGGCCGATCGACCAAGACCATCACCTGCGCCGCGTCCCAGTCGTGGGTATCGTGCGGCGTGAACTGGAAGTGCCACCGCAGCGTGCCGTCGTCGGGATCGAGAGCGACGACCGAATCGGTGTAGAGGTTGTCGCCGAGCCGCACGTCTCCGTTCCAATCGGGGCCCGGGTTGCCGGTCCCGACGTAGATCAGCTCCGCTTCAGGATCGTACGACGGCGTGATCCAGACCGAACCGCCGCCGGTCTTCCAGGCATGGCCCGGCCAAGTATCGTTGCCGGGTTCGAGCTCGCCCGGAATCGTGTAGAAGCGCCAAGCCCGCTCGCCCGTCTCGAGGTCGTAGGCGTCCACAAAGCCGCGGATGCCGTACTCTGCGCCTGCGATGCCGACGATCACCTTGTCTTTGACCACCAGCGGCGCGTGCGTCCCCGAGTAGCCCTGGGCGTAGTCGATCATCTCCGTCTCCCACAGCAGGCGGCCGGTCGAGCGATCAAGCGCGACGACGTAGGCGTCGAGCGTCGCCATGTACAGCTTGTCGCCGTGGATCGCGAGCCCGCGGTTCACCTCTCCGCAACAAGCGATCAGCTTCGGCGGCATCTGGCGCTGGTAGTGCCAAAGGCCGCGGCCGGTCTCGGCGTCCAGCGCGTAGACGTCGTTGGGCGGGACGGTCAGGTACATCACGCCGTCGTGCACCAGCGGCGTCGTCTCGAACTTTTGGTCCATGCTCGGTTGGAAGACCCACTTCACCCGCAGGTCGTCGACCGTCTCCGGCGTCAGTTCGTCGAGCGCGGAGTAGCGTTGACCCGAATAGCCGCCGTGGTAGCTGAGCCAGTCCTCGCCGCGTTCGGGGTCCGTGCGCAGGTCGTCGACCGTCGGCTTCCCCGTCGGCTGCGCGGCCAACGCCGCCGCTGCTAGAAGCGCCATCACCACCGGTCTCATTCGGGAACCTCCTGCTCGGCTTCCGGCCCGCGCAACGTGCACAGGAACGCCAGGATGTCGTCCATCTCGGCGGAGTTGAAGTGGCCGTACGCCGGCATCAGCGTACCGCCCGGCTTTCGGACCGAATCGACTTCGTCTTTGAGGAACGACCGCAGTCGCCCGGAGTGTTCCATCAAGTGGACCGAGTACGCATCCTCGTTGAGCAGCACGCCTTGCGACATGCCGTGCGAGCCGGCGACCTGGACCGTGCGGTAGCGCGGGCCGACGTCGCGCGACGGGTCGCGCAGCGCGATGCGCAGTTGGTTGCGCGAGTAGTTGAAGCCGATGTAGCTCAGGTCCGGCCCGATGCGGCCCCCTTCTTGACCGATTGTGTGGCAGGCTCGGCAGCCTCCGGCCCCGAAGTAGAGTTCTTTTCCCGCCGCTGGGTCGCCCGGCTCCGCCGCGCAGGCGACGCCCGCGTCTTTCTCGAACTCGCGGACCACCAGGATGATCTTCCACACCGAGTCTTCGTCCAGCCAGAGGCCGGGCATCTCGGTGCCTGGGATTCCGTTTTGGATGATGCGAAACAGCTCGGCGTCGGAGTTGCCGTGACGGTGTTCGCGCACGGCCAGGCGCGCGCCGCGGCCCGAGCGCCCTTCCATGCCGTGGCAGACGCCGCAGTTGGTGCGGTAGAGCCGTCGCCCCTCGGCCAGATCGTCGGACGTACTGAACGGGTTCTCTTCCGCGTGCTGCCCCGGTAGTACGGAGGCGGCCAGGATCAGCCCGAGGCAAGCGCGGCCAAGCACGGGTCTGAGCCTACACGTCGCGAGCGCGGCAATCAACTGAGCGGCGCGCAATTAGGTGCTCCCTATACTGAAAGCTCGTCCTTTAGACCTTCCATGCGATCTCTGCTCACAGCCGCGGCCTGCCTCATCGTAGGGGCTGTAGTCGCTCCCGGGCAGACGGGCCAGGAGCGCCTGAGCGCCCTGCTGGAAACTCGTTTGGACGGCGAGCAGTGCTACCGCGTGCGCGACCTGTTCCTGGAGCGCGAGGACGTCAAGTTCTACTTCAATGACGGCCATCTGATCTTCGCCCAGCCGCACGACGGCCGCGAGATAGCCGCGCTATTTCTAGCCGAGCAGCCCTCCGATTCAGGCGAGGTGTTGGTGATTCCGCCGTCGGCCCGCGAGCGCAAGTCGATGGCGCGCCAAGTCGGCGACGGCGTGCTGGACGAGCGGATCCGCAGTGCGCTGCTGCTGTTCACCGACGACACCGCCGAGGAGCTTCGCCGCGAGATCGAGCAGAGCCCCTCTTCCAAGCTAGACCCGGAACGCGGAGCGCAATTGGAGTCGCGCTGGTCGCCCGTCTTGCGCAACATCTTGGAGAGCGTTTCGCTGCGCATCCTGGTCGATTCCTACTCCGAGGCGCCCCTCGATCAAGGCTTCTTCGCAGCGGCTTCGGGCGGCGGACGTCACGGCCGCTTCGATGTCATCGTCGACCCCCGCCAGGAACCGCAGGTCACCGTCGGCAAGACGACGCGGCGCGATGGCGCGGCGCTCTACGACGTCTGGACGCAGTTCGACGGCGTCTCCTACCGTCAGGGCCGTCGCGAGAAGCCGCCGCCGATCGGGCGGGTCGACGACTATCGCATCGCGGTCGATATCGCCGACGACCTCTCGATGAGCGTCACCGCGGAGTTGGACTTCTATCCCGGCGATGCGGGCATGCGCTCTTTCGGCTTTGACTTGTCAAAGCGGTTGCGGCTCGATTCGGTCTCGGCAGACGGCGAGCCGGTCGAGTTCCTGCAACTGGCCGAGGTATCGAGCGAAGGCCGCGGCGGACGCTCCGATTCGCTGCTGGTCTTGCTGCCGGAGTCGATCGCCGAAGGGCGGTCGGTCCGGCTGAAATTCGTCTATCACGGCCGCGTGATCTCCCGGGCCGGCGAGGGCATCTACTTCGTCAGCAATCGCGGCAACTGGTACCCGCGCACGGAGACGCTGTTCGCCGACTTCGATCTGCGTTTTCGTTATCCGGCGGAACTCGACCTCACCGCGACCGGCGAACTCGTCGAGACGACCGAGTCGGAAGGCCGCCGCGAATCGCACTTCGTCAGCGAAGGTCCGCTGCGGTTGGCCGGCTTCAACCTCGGACGCTTTATCGAGGCGCAACGCGAAGGCGAGCACTACCAAGTCTCCGTGCGCGCGACGGCGACGGTCGAGGAGCGCCTACAGCCCAAGCAGCCGACCGCGCGCTACGTGCCGATGCCGCCCACCCAGATCCGCGGGCGCGGGCGCGGCCTCCAGACGGTTCTCGTCACCTCGGAGAAGCCGCCGCCCGCCAAGCCCGCCGATCGCGTCGAGATCGTCGCCGACCGAGCGGCTGAGGCGCTCGAGTTTTTCATCGAGCGCCTGGGGCCCCCGCCGACCTCCACCGTCGCCGTGACTCCAATCCCTTCCGACATTGGTCAAGGCTTTCCCGGCCTCGTCTACGCCGCCACGCTGAGCTATCTCGACCCTGCCAAACCGCCGCTCTCGGACCTTCCCGAGCCGATGCAGGTGTTCTATTCCAAGCTCCTGCTGCCGCATGAGCTCTCGCACCAGTGGTGGGGCAACACGGTCACCGTGGAGGGCAACGAGGACCTGTGGCTGATGGAATCGCTCGCGACCTACTCGTCGCTGCTGATGCTCGAAGAGAACGAGGGGAAGGCGGCCCGCGACTCGACGCTCGAGTACTTTCGCCAAACCCTGCTGGCGCTCAATGAGGAGGGCGACCGCATCGAGACGGCCGGGCCGCTGGTCTTCGGCACGCGCTTGCAGTCTTCGCAGTTTCCCGACGCCTACCGCATCGTTCTCTATCACAAGGGCGCCTGGGTGCAGCACATGCTCCGCGAAACGCTCGGCGACGAGGCTTATCTCGAACTGCTTCGCTCCCTGCCGCAAGACTTCGCTCGCCGCGAGCTGACCGTCGACGCTTTCCGTCAGGCCGCCGCCGCTCGGTTGCCGGAAGGGAGCCCGGACCCCGAGCTAAAGGACTTCTTCGATCATTGGGTGCTCAACACGGGCATTCCCGAGTTCCGCGTGACGTCCTCCGAGGTCGGCAGTAAGCTGGCCGGGCGACTCGTGCAGTCTGAGGTGCCGGAGCATTCGGAGTTCATGGTCCAACTGCGCGCCACCGCTCCTAACGGCGAGACCACGGAGACCTACGTGCGCACCGACGGCGCGGAGACGCCGTTCGAGATGCCTTCGCCGGGCAAGGGCGCCAAGATCACGATCGACCCCGAAGCGCGGCTGCTGCGCACTCTTCGCTAGCCTGAAGGCTGAATGGCGTACCGTCTGGCATCGGACTACCAGCCGCGAGGAGATCAGGGCCCGGCGATCGACCAACTGGTTCGCGGCGTCGAGGACGGCGAGCCGCACCAAGTCTTGTTGGGCGTCACCGGCTCCGGCAAGACCTACACGATGGCCAAGGTCATTGAGACCTGCCAGCGACCGGCCCTCGTCCTCGCTCACAACAAGACCCTCGCGGCCCAGCTCTATCACGAGTTCCGCTCGTTCTTTCCCGAGAACGCCGTCGAGTACTTCGTTTCCTACTACGACTACTACCAGCCGGAAGCCTACATGCCGGCTTCCGACACGTACATCGAGAAGGAAGCCACCATCAACGACGAACTCGAAAAGCTGCGTCTCGCCGCGACGCGCTCCCTGTTTGAAAGGCGCGACTGCCTGATCGTCGCCAGCGTCAGTTGCATCTACGGCCTGGGCTCTCCGGACGCCTACTACGGCATGCTGCTCATGCTGGAGAAGGGGCAAAACGCTCCGCGGGAAGAGATCGTCAAGCAGATGGTCAAGATCCTCTATCACCGCAAGGACGGGCCGCTTGAGCGCGGCGCCTTCCGCGTCGTCGGCGACGTGATCGAGATCTTTCCCACCTACGACGACTACGCCTATCGCATCGAGCTGTGGGGCGACGAGGTGGAGAGCCTGTCTCAGATCGATCCGCTTCTCGGCCAGGTCCGCCAAACCTATCAACGCCTGCCGATCTATCCCGCCACCCACTACGTGATGTCGGACGACACTCGCGATGAAGCCATCGTCGGCATCCTGGAGGAACTCGATTGGCGCGTGAAGGAACTGCACGAGGTGGGCAAGCTGCTTGAGGCGCAACGGCTCAGCCAACGCGTGCAGTTCGACGTCGAGATGATGCGCTCGATCGGCTACTGCCACGGCATCGAGAATTACTCGCGTCACTTCTCCGGGCGCCTCCCGGGCGAGCCCCCGCCGACCCTGCTCGACTACTTGCCCGACGACGCCGTGCTCTTCCTCGACGAGTCGCATCAGACCGTGCCGCAGTTGAACGGCATGTATCACGGCGACCGCTCGCGCAAGGAGGTCTTGGTGAGCCACGGCTTCCGCCTCCCCAGCGCGCTCGACAACCGACCGCTGACTTTTGAGGAGTTCGAGCACCGCGTCAACCAGGTCGTCTACGTCTCGGCCACCCCCGGCGCCTACGAACTGACTAAGTCCTCGGGCGTCGTCGCCGAGCAGGTCGTCCGTCCGACCGGGCTGCTCGATCCGCCGGTCGACATCCGCCCCGTGCGCGGCCAAGTCGACGATCTCCTCGAAGAGATCCGTCAACGCATCGAACTGGGCGAACGTGTCCTCGTCACCACATTGACCAAGCGCATGGCCGAGGACTTAGCCGAGTACTATTCCGAAGCGGGGGTGAAGTGTCGCTACCTCCACTCGGAGATCGACACGCTGGAGCGCGTCAAGCTGCTCAAGGACCTGCGCCGGGGCGAGTTTGACGCCCTGATCGGCGTCAACCTATTGCGTGAAGGCCTGGACCTGCCCGAGGTCTCCTTGGTCGCCGTACTCGACGCCGATAAGGAAGGCTTTCTCCGCTCGGCGGGATCGCTGATCCAGACCATCGGTCGCGCCGCTCGGCATGTCAGGGGCCGCGCTCTGCTCTACGCCGATCGAATCACGGACAGCATGCAAAAGGCCCTCGATGAAACCGAGCGGCGCCGAGTCATCCAACAGGCCTACAATGTCGAGCACGGAATCACGCCGGAGGGGATTTCGAAGCCGATCGACATGTCGCTTGCGAAAATCGTCGAGGCCGATTACCTGGACGTCCCCGACGCGTCCGTCGAGGACGAAGCTATTCCGACAAGCGGCGCGGAGATGTTGGCGCTGGTGGAGAAATTGGAGACCAACATGCGAGAGGCGGCAAAGGCCTTCGAATTTGAGAAGGCGGCTGAGATACGCGACCGCATCAAGGCGTTGAAGACGCGCGACCTGACCGGGCTGGCCGCGGGCCACAAGTCATAGGGCCTAAATGAAGCGTATCGGATTGATCGGGCCGGGGCGCCTCGGGCGCTCGCTGGCCGCCGCACTGCCCCAGGAGCGCTACCCGATCGGACCAGTCCTCTCCTCCAACTTCGTCTCCGCCCGCAGGGCCGTGCGCGAAATGAGGCGAGGAAGTCCGGTCAAGACCATGGCCGACGTGAAGGATTCCGACTACATCCTAGTCACGCCTCCCGCCGGCGTCACGGATCTTGCGATCGATCAACTGCGTAGCGAGGTCGATCTCCGCCGGAAGGCCGTCTTCTACTGCGACCCGACCGCGGACATAGCCCTCCAGCCTGCCGATGGCGCTTTCGCGTGCCGCCTATCGCCCCTCCATACTTTTGCGCACACGACGGACGATCTCACGGACGTCTATTTCTTCTTGGACGGGCACCCGACCGCCGTGCGCCACGCCAGAAGCATGTTGCGGGATTGCGGCGCGCGGGTCGTCGCGGCTCCGGCGGGAAGCGGGCCGCACGTGGCCGCGGCGACCGCTTCGACACGCGACGCATTGACGGCGGTGCTCGATTTCGCGGTCGAACTGCTCGTCGGGTCCGGACTGCCCCACAAACGGGCCATGGAGGCCATGCAGCCCTTGGTCGCAAGCGCGCTCAGCGAGTACGCGCGAGGGCGAGGGCGTTCCAGGTCGGGGGCGCTCGCCGACGGACTGACCGCTCCGCCAAGCGACCTGCTGGGCCTCGATGCCGACCGAGCCGAGATCTACCAGCGCATTCTCGCCTTGACGCGGGCGGTTCGGGAGCGAAACTGTTAGGGGTGAAGCGAACGCTCACGACAACCGCGACCTGGCTGATCGTGCTGTCGGCGTCGGCTCCGGTGATGGTTAGTGCGAGCGAACGCATCGACCTCAATGCGGCTACCGTAGAGCAACTCGTCGAGCTTCCGCACATCGGCCCCGTCCACGCCAAGCGCATCGTCGCAATGCGCGAGCGCAACGGCCCGTTCCGTTGCGTGGAGGAACTGCGCGCCCTTCCTCGTTTGCCGGAGAAGTACCTTCAGGAGATTCTCCCGCTAGTCAAAGTGAGCGGCGCTAATCGGCCCGATTGCAAAGCGCTGGAGCGGGCCAGACGAAGAGGCGAGGACGCCGCCGGCGCATCGTCTGAGGCTTCGGGTTCGATATAGTCTGCCCAAGGGGCGACAACGAACGACGGGTGGATAATGACTGTCTTGAGCCGACTACTTTTCGTCCTGATTCCCGCCCTGCTCGCCGCCTCCGAGTGGCCGCAGTACCGAGGCCCGGAAGGCCGCGGCATCGCCGACGATGCGCCGCTCCCCCTTCGCCTCGATCCGCAAAAAAATCTCGTCTGGAAGACCGCCGCGCCCAACGGCGGATCCTCCCCCGTCCTGACCGAGACGCGTGTCTTCCTCACCGGATACGAAGGCGAGCGACTCTACGTCTTCGCGCTCGATCGCGAGAACGGCGAGCTGCTGTGGAAACGCGAAGTCCCGCGACCTCGCGAAGAGCCCTTCAACAAGACTCACGGCCCGGCCTCGCCGTCTCCGGTTACCGACGGCGAAAACGTCTACGCCTTCTTTGGAGACTTCGGCCTGATCTCCCTTGACGGCGACGGGAAGGAGCGCTGGCGCATGCCGCTCGGCCCGTTCGACAACATCAACGGCCACGGCTCCTCGCCCATCATCGACGGCCAGAAACTCATCCTGGCCGTCGACCAAAACATCAACTCATTCATTGCGGCTATCGACAAAGACAGCGGCAAGGTTTTGTGGCAAGTCGATCGCTCCGAGGTCACCCGCAGCTACGGCACGCCCGGCGTCTTCCGTCCCTCGAACGACGTCCCGCAAATCGTCATGCCGGGCGCCTACACGACCATCTCCTACGACCTCGAAACCGGCAAAAAACTCTGGTGGGTCCGTCGCATGGCCTGGCAGTTGAAGTGCGTCCCGTTGTTTGACGGCGACCTCATCTACATCAACTCGTGGGAGGCGGGCGGCGACCCCGGTCAGCGCAAAGAGACCGCGCCCTTCGACCAAGTCATCGCCGAGCGCGACGCGAACAAAGACGGCAAGCTCTCCAAAGAAGAGGTCCCCGATCAACGTCTTACGGGCGATCGCAACTGGCTCGAACACGACCTCGACGCCGACGGCTTCATCGGCCGCCGCGACTGGGAGTTCTACGCCGCACGCCGCGCCCCGGAAAACAGTCTGCTGGCGATCCGTCCCGACGGCCGTCGCGGCGATCTGACCGAGACTGCAGTCGAGTGGCGCTACAACCGCTCGCTCCCCAACACCGCGTCGCCGCTTCTACTAGACGGCTTGCTCTACCTGATCAAGGACGGCGGCATCTTCCAGAGCGTCGATCCCGAAACCGGAAAATCGCTCAAGCTCGCGCGCCTCGGCAAGGAATCGGTCGATCGCTTCTGGGCCTCTCCGGTGGCAGGAGACCAGAAGATCTACCTGCTCGACCAAGGCTGCAACGTCACCGTCGTCAAGCCCGGCGCCCAATGGGAAACCCTCGCCGTGAGCGAAATCGAAGGTTACTGCTTGGCTACTCCTGCCATCGCCGACGGACGCATCTTCATCCGTACCGACCAAGCGGTCTACGCGTTCGGGGAGTAGCCGATTGCGCCCGGTTTGCTTGTTGCTGGCGGTCGCTTCGACGGCGAGCGCGCACATGATGTCGATGTCGTCCGGCGAGCTGCGCGTCGACGGCGAGACCGCCGTGCTTGAGTTTCAGCTCCCCGACTACGAAGCCGCTGATCTCGAAACGCCCGAGGCGACTCTGCTCGACAGCTTCGTCTTGCGCATCGGCGACGATGAACTCCCTCGAACCTCCGGCGCCTGCGCCCCGCGCGCCGAGGACCAGACCTACCGTTGCCGAGCCGAGTACGCGCTCCCTCCCGATGCCGCCGAACTCGAAGTCGAATGCCGCCTCGTCGAAACCACCGTCCCCAACCACGTCCACGTGCTGCGGGCCGTGCGCGGCGACCAAGCCGAGCAGAAGGTCTTCGATTACGCCTTTCGCAAACACGCCGTACGCTTCCGTCCGCCGTCGCTGCTCGACGGCGTTTGGACCGGCGCCCTGCGCGTCTTGGCCGGACCGGCGCAGTTGCTCTTCTTGCTCGCCCTGGCGCTGGCCGCCCGTTCGCGCAACGAACTGCTCGCCCTCGGCGCCGCGCTGGTCGTCTCGCAGGCGCTCACCGCCGTCGTCGCCCTCCAGGCAAGCTGGTCGCCCCCGCCGCGCTTCGTCGAGGCCGCCGGCGCCCTGACCATCGCCTATCTCGCGACTGAGACGCTGCTGTTGCCCGAGGCGGGCGCCCGTTGGCTCGTCGCCGCCGGCATGGGCGTCTTCCACGGTTTGTACTTCGCGCAGTTCCTGCGACAAGCGGAGAGCGGCGCGGGCGCCGTTTTGACCGGCGCCGCGTTGGCCGAGGCGCTGCTTCTCGTGGTCCTGGGCGCTGTTGTCCTGCGGCTACGCAATGACTTTGGTCCTTGGTTCGATCGCGCGGCGGCGAGCGTGCTGCTGGTCGTCGGGCTCGGCTGGTTCGGATACGGGCTCTGGGGCTAACGCAGCTTCCAGCGAAAGTTGATCGTAGCCGAACCCTTCGTCGACCGCAAACACTCGAACGAGATCTTCTTCCAGCCGTTCGCCGCACTCGGTTCCTCGATGACCTGGATCGCCGGGGAGTAGACCTCCACCGCAACCGGTTTGCCGGGGAGAAAATCTCCGCCGGGAAGCCCTGAGGTCGAGTCCGTCCCGTCGATCGTGACCACCAGTTTCTTCTTCAACTCGCCGGTCCAATAAAGATCGCCCGACGTCGGCGCCGTCTTGGGCTGCTTGACCGGAGCAACGGCCGACGGGGCGGTCGCGGCCGCTTCAGCAGCCGGCGGCGGATCGTAGGCCTGGGAGCCGCCCAGCATGATCTTCTTTGAGCGCTTGGGCGGAGGCGGTTTGGGAACCGCCGCCTTCTCGACCGGCGCCGGCGGCGCGGACTCGGCGACCGGCTCCGTTTCCACTTCCGTCTCCGGCGCCTCTGACGCCGGCGGCTGCTCAGGCGGCGCCTCTTCCTTCACCGGTGGCGGCGGCTCTCTGCGAGGACTCGGCTTCGGAGTCACCGCCGGTCGCTCCCGCTCGACAGTAGGCGGCGCAGGAGCCTCCACAATCGACTCCGCCACGGCCGGCTCCGGTTCGGCGATCTCGGGCCCGGCGGGTTCCGCCTCAGCCTTCGGCGCTTCCACTACGGCTGCAATGGGACGCTCCGGCTCATACTGAAATACCCGCCAGGCATAGGCCGCCACGCCCGCCGTCACCGCCAGCAGCACGATCAGCAACGCGACCATCCAACGCGGCGAACTCGCCCGCTTCGGCGCGCTCTTCTCGGCGACCGGAGGCGCAACCGGCGGAGCGGCCGCGGCCGTCCCGCAAGCCGTACAGAATTTGGCCGCCCCCGTCAGCTCCGCGCCGCAGTTCGTACACGTCATCGCAACGCTCGTATGCTATCAACCCCGGTTGACGCGCCCGCGGTCCCATTCGTACCGTTGGGGTCCATGGCGAAAACGCGATACGACGTCTGCGTGGTGGGTTCCGGCGCTTCCGGCGGCACGCTCGCCGCCGACCTTGCACGGCGCGGCGTCAAGGTTTGCCTCATCGAAGGTGGTCCGCGCCGGCCGCCGTCCAGGCTGACCTCGCACCGCATGCCGTACGAGCAGAAAGGCCTCGGCGTCCCGCCTGTGCGCGCCGACGCCAAGAAGGAGCCCTACGAGGTCGTCGGCGATCGCATCCAGATCACCCGCGCCCGCGTCTTCGGCGGCCGTACCACCCACTGGAACGCCGTCGCCCTCCGTTTCGCCGCCGCCGACTTCGAAGAGAGCCGCCACGGCCTCGAAGAGGACTGGCCGATCTCCTACGCCGACATCGAGCCGTACTACGACCGCGCCGAAAAGCTCATGGTCATCTGCGGCACCAAGGAGAACCTCGAAGTCCTTCCCGACGGCGACTTCATTCCCGCCCTGCCGCTGCGCTGCTCCGAGCAGATCCTCAAGAAGGCGTCGAGCAAGTTCGGCATCCGTCTCATCCCGGTCCGCAAGGCCCTCGCCAGCGTCCCCGGCCACGGCCGGATGAACTGCCACTTCTGCGGCCACTGCATGGACGGCTGCGGCGTCTCCGCCATCTTCAACACCGCCGAGCACGCCCTTCCGGCGGGCGTCGAATCCGGCAACCTCGACCTGCGCATCGGCTGGATGGCGCACGAACTGCTCGCCGACGACGAAGGCCGGCTCCGAGCCGCCCGCATCAAAAAGACCTACGGCGGCGAAGACGACGAGATCGAGGCCGACGCCTTCGTCCTCTGCTGCGGCAACATCGAGACGCCGCGCCTGCTGCTCAACTCCAAGTCACGCCGCTTCCCCAACGGCCTCGCCAACAACTCCGACAACGTCGGTCGCTATCTCCACGGCCACATCATCGCCCAGACCGCCGGCTACCTCCGCGACCTCGTCGGAACCGAACCCGGCAACCGCGACGGCGCCATCGACCACGCCTACATCCCCTGGTTCAAGCCCTACCGCAAGGTCGACTTCGTCGGCGGATACGGTTTCCAAGTCAACATCCGCCCCTACCACTACCCCTATCACGCCGCCCGCGTGCACGGGTACGGCGCCGAATGGAAGACCCGCGTCCGCAAGCTGCAAGCCGGTTTTTCTAACATCGCCGGCTACGGCAAAGTCATCGCCCAGCGCGAGAACCGCGTCACGCTCCACCCGACCAAGAAGGACGAAAACGGCCTGCCGATCCCCGTCGTCCATTTCAAGTGGCACGAGAACGACCTCGCCCAATTCCGCGACATGCGCCTCGTCGCCCGCGAAATCTACGACGAAGCGGGAGTCGAATTCCTCTTCCACCCCAACGAGCCCCCGTCCGGTTTCGCCAGCCATGAAGTCGGCGTCTGCCGCATGGGCAAGGACCCCAAAACGTCCGTCCTCAACCGCGACAACCGCGCCTGGGAAGTCCCGAATCTGTTCGTCACCGACGCCTCGAGCTTCACGACCTTCCCCGAAAAAAATCCCACCCTCACCATCACCGCCCTAGCCCTGCGCACCGCCGACCGCATCGTCGACTTGAAGGCCCGCGGCGAACTCTAGGCCGCGCTAATCGACACCGCGCTGGTCGACCCGGCGCACGAACACGTCGCCCCAAGGATTCTTGTCGCCCGGATAGAACGGCTCGCCTCCTTCCGGCCGGAACCACACCGCCAGTCCCGCATCACCGGCCGGCAGATCAAAGACCGCCTTGCCTCCCTCCGACGGCGCCGCGCGCGTTTCGCCGTCCAGCGTGACTTCGATCGTCCCCGGTCCAGGCATACCCTCCAAGCGCACCTCGAACTCATACCGGCCCGCTTCTTCGGCGTGTACCGGCCAAACCGTTGGCAGCCCGTCCACGTACGAAGAATCCTGATACCGGCACAGCAACGTCTCCGGTTCTCGCTGCGAACCCAAGTGAATCCGCCCGGGAGCGAAGTTCCGCTCGGCCATCACGCTCGCGAACCAAGCCGCGTAGTCCGCCTTGAGCGCCTCGACGATCTCCGGGCGCTCGTCCGCCAAGTCGTGCTCCTCGCCGGGATCGTTCTCTAAGTCATAGAGCTCCAGCGGCGGATCGTCCGAGTGCGGCCACGCTTCGTCGCTGAACGTCCCCGGCCCGGCGACCAGCTTCCACTTCTGTGAAACGATTGCCGCGTTCTGATAGGGCTTGGGATCGAGGCCGCGGTGCGTCTGAAGTACCAGCCTTCGATCGGCGTCTTCTTGCTCCTCGCGCCTCAAAGCCGGGGCAAGGCTACGACCGTCGAGCCCCGCCGTGTTGCTTCCCGCCAAGTCCAAAACGGTCGGCGCCAGGTCCACGTGCGCGGCGATCGTCTCGATCTCGAAGCCGCCCTCGACGTCCGGCCCGCGCCACAGACTCAGCGCCCGAATTCCGCCTTCATAGTTTCCGCCCTTCCGGCCGCGCAGCCCCGCGTTGTATCTACGTTGCTGCGGCCCGTTGTCCGAGAGAAACACGACATAGGTGTGCTCGGAAAGCGAGAGCTGCTCTAGCTTCGTATCCAACCGACCCATGTTCTCGTCGATGTTCTCGACCATCGCGTACACCCGAGCCGTGTCCTCATCGAGCCCCGCCTCGGCATACGGCTTCCAAGCCTCCTCGGCGACCTGCAACGGCGTATGCGGCGCATTCGTCGGCAGATACACAAAGAACGGTTCATCCTGATTCCGCTCGATGAAGTCCAGCGCCGCATCAAAGAAAACGTCGGTGCAATAACCCGACGTCTCGACCCTGTCGCTTCCTTTGAACAATGTCGGGTCAAAGTACATGTTTGAAGCATCGTCCGGCGGCTGGCCGATCCCTCCCGACGGATGCCAAAGCGACTCCTCAAAGCCCTGGTCTTGCGGCCGCATCGGGTAGTTGTCCCCCAAATGCCACTTGCCGAAGATCCCTGTCCGGTAACCCAGATCCCGCAGCCGTTCCGCCAGCGTCGTCTCGTCGCCGAACATCTTCGCCCCGCCGCGCGAAGTATGGATCACGCCCGTTCGGTAGTGGTACCGCCCAGTCAGAATCGAAGCGCGCGTCGGCGAGCAAACCGGCTCTACATAGAACCGCTTGAACTCCGTCGATTCCTCCGCCAATGCATCCAGATTCGGCGTCCGAATATCAGGATTGTCGTGAAAGCCAACGTCGCCCCAACCCTGGTCGTCGGTGAGGACAACGATGAAGTTCGGACGGCTAGGAACGGGGTCGACGATGACGTCGCCGCACCCAGCCAAGACGCAAAGCAACAGAAACCCGAAAGCCCGCCTCATCGCCAAGAAGCATAGCGCGCCCATCCCCGCCAAGGCTCGTCCGGCTCCAACCGGCGCAACGCCTCTTACGGTTTCCGCCCCGTATCCACCTGCGGCACCGAGACCGCCGGCTCAAACAGCCCGAACGTAAACACGTCCCGCTGCGAAACGATCGTCACGTACTGCTTCCCGTCCAACTCGAACGTCACCGGTGACGCGTACACCGGCTGCCCCAGGTTGTAGTGCCACAGGTGCTTCCCGTCGCGCGCATCGACCGCCGCCAGATGGTTGTCGTCGTCGCCGAAAAAGATCACGCCGCCCGCCGTCGAGAGCGTCCCCGCCCAAGCCGTCGTCGGCCCGGTCAGCGGATACTCCCACACGCGCTCGCCCGTCTCCGGCCGCAGCGCCCGCAGCACGAACTGCCCTCCGGCGCCCGGCGGACGCTCGCCGCCCGTCCCCGCAAAGCCGATCATCGGCTCCGGCTCCTTGGCTGACGCCGTATAGATATCGCAAGCCTCCAGCGTCATCACATAGAGCAAACCGGTATCCGGGTTGTACGAGTCCGACATCCAATTCGCCGCCCCGCGTACCGTCGGGCAGACCTCCTTGCCCTCAAACGAGGGCTCCATTCCCGGAATCAAAATCGGGCGCCCGTCTTCGTCGATCCCTTCCGCCCAAGTCAGCTGGTCGACGAACGGCGACGCATGCAGAAACTCGCCCGTCTTGCGATCGAGGATGTAGTAGAAGCCGTTCCGGTTCGCCTGCACCACCACCTTGCGCTTCTTCCCGTTGAGTTCCAGCTCAAGCAGCACCGGCGGCTCCTGCGCGTCCCAATCCCAAACATCATGCGGCGTGAATTGGAAGTACCACTGCAACTCGCCCGTCTCAAGATCGACCGCAATCAGCGAGTCCGAATAGAGGTTGTCGCCCGGCCGATCGCCGCCGTAGAAATCCGGCCAAGGGTTGCCCGTCGGCCAGAACAGCCAGTTCAACTCGGGATCATACGAGCCTGGCATCCAGGTAGCCGCACCGCCCCAGGGCAGCGTCTTCGGCCCCCACGTCTCCGACCCCGGCTCGCCCGCCGCCGGTACGGTCCACAGCTTCCAAATCCGCGATCCGTCTTCGGGCGACCGCGCTTCCAAGAATCCGCGCATCCCCGAATCGCCGCCCGAGACTCCAACGATCAACCGGTCCTTGATCGCCACCGGCGCCGCCGTACAGTGGTAGCCTTCGTCGGGATCAGCGTACTCTTCGGCAAAGATCACCGCGCCGTTTAGCCGGTTGACGGCGACCAACCGGCAGTCGCTCGTCACGAAGAACACCCGGTCGCCCAAGATCGCCGCGCCGCGATTCTGCCGATCGTTCTCCACGTCCTCCTGCCGGTAGTGCCAGACCTGCCGACCTGAGAGAGCGTCGAGCGCGTACACCTCGTTCGAGTTCGTCACGTACATCAACCCGTCGTAGACGATCGGGTACGAGGTCAACCGCCGTGCGTTGCCTACGTGGAAGGTCCACTTCGGCACGAGGTTCGCCACGTTGTCGCGCGTAATCTCGTCCAGCGGCGAGTGCCGATTCGCCGCATAGTCGCCCATGAAGGTCAGCCAGTCTTCGCTCGGCGCCTCGCGGATATCCTCGTAGCGGACTTGCGCGGAGAGCGAGCAGGCGGCCAGCGCAAGCGCGGCCCAGATTCGTCGGGTCATCAAGTCGTGGTCCTCAGCGTTTCTTGGCGGCGCCGCCGACGGCTTGGCGGCTCAAGAAGGCCAGCAGATCGCGCATCTCATCTTCGGTCAACCGCTTGGCGTAATCGGCCGGCATCCAGGACTTCTCTTGGAAGTTCGCTTCCTTCACCTTCTGTTTTTGCAGCAGGTGCAGCTTGCCGCTGTTCTCCATCACCTGCAGCGAGTAGTTGGAATTGTTCTTGGCCGACCCCTTGATCTTCGTCCCGTCCGCCAGCGTCACCTCCACCGGCCGAAAGCCTTCGGAGAATCGCTTGTTCGGCTCCACGACGCCCTCACGGATCGAGTTGATGTTCGCCCGCGTCCCGATCGTCGACAGATCCGGCCCCAAGTACCCGCCTTCGCCCCGGATCATGTGGCAGCCGTTGCACTTCGCCTTCGCGTAGTAGACGGTCTTACCGGCCTCCGGATCACCCTCCACGTTTTGCTCGAACGCCGGCGCACTCAAGCTCCGCACGAAGGCCGCCAACTGCCAAACCTGTTCGTCCGGCAACGGCGACGGCGGCATATCGCTCCCGGGAATCCCGTTCTTGATCGAATCGAACAGCTCCGCGTCCGACGCCCGCCGGATGTTCCGCCCGGTGATCAAATTCGGCCCGCGCCCGCCTTCCCCCGTCGCCCCATGGCACCCCGAGCAAACCAGCAGATAGTTCTCCCCGCCGGCCGCAATCGCCTCCGGATTACCGATGTACTCCTCCGAAGTCGGCCCGTCCCAAGGAACCGCCTTCTCCGCCTCATGCGGCGCCTGCCTCTGCCCGAAGGCCAACCCCGCGAAAAGCCCGACAAGCAACAAAACCCGCATCGGCCCGATTATAGAGACCCGACCAACAAACCGACACTCGCTATCGCCTATCACCAAAAATCTAGAACCTCCTCCCCCCAGCGGCCCCTATCTACAATGGAGGGTTCATGCCCCACGCCGACCTTCGCTCCTTTCTCGACGCCCTCGAAAAGGCCGGGGAACTCAAACGCGTCTCCGATCCCGTCGATCCCGAGCTCGAAATCACCGAAATCGCCGACCGCTCCGTCAAGTCCGGCGGCCCCGCCCTCCTGTTCGAGAACCCCAAAGGCTTCAACATGCCCGTCGCCATCAACACGATGGCCTCAATGGAGCGCATGCGTATGGCCTTCGGCGTCGATTCGCTCGACTCCATCGCCGAAAAGATCGCCGAGCTGATCGAGCTCAAGACCCCCCAAGGCCTCGTCGGCAAGCTCAAGATGTTGCCCAAGCTCGCCGAACTCGGCGGCTCGTTCCCCAAGATCGTCTCCAAAGGCCCCTGCCAAGAAGTCGTCGAAACCGAAGACTTCTCGCTGCTCGATCTCCCGGTCCTCAAGTGCTGGCCGCAAGACGCCGGCCGCTTCATCACGCTCCCGCTGGTCTTCTCGAAGAACCCGACCAGCGGCAAGCGCAACTGCGGCATGTACCGCATGCAGGTCTATGACGAGCGCACCACCGGCATGCACTGGCAGACCCACAAGCAAGGCGCCGAGCACTACCGTCGCCGCCTCGCCGCCGGAGAAGAGACCCGCATGGAAGTCGCCGTCGCCATCGGCGCCGACCCCGCCACGATGTTTTCGGCGATCCTCCCCCTGCCGCCCGACATCGACGAGATGCTCTTCGCCGGCTTCCTGCGCGGCAAGCCGGTCGAGATGGTCCAGTGCAAGACCGTCGACCTGCAAGTCCCCGCCAACGCCGAAATCGTCCTCGAAGGCTACGTCACCCTCGGCGAACTGCGCACCGAGGGCCCCTTCGGCGACCACACCGGTTTCTACTCGCTCGAAGACGACTATCCCGTCTTCCACGTCACCGCCATGACGCGCCGCCGCGACCCCATCTACGCCACCACCATCGTCGGCCCGCCGCCCATGGAGGACTACTACATGGGCAAGACCATCGAGCGCGTCTTCTTGCCGCTCATGCGTCTCCAGATCCCGGAAGTCGTCGACATGGCCATGCCCGCCGAAGGCATCTTCCACAACTTGATGCTCATCTCCATCAAGAAGTCCTACCCTGGCCACGCGCGCAAGATCATGAGCGCCATCTGGGGCCTGGGCCAGGCGATGTTCACCAAGTGCATCGTCGTCGTGGACGACGACGTCGACGTCCACAACTACTCCGAGGTCGCCTGGAAGGCCCTCAACAACATCGATCCCGAGCGCGACATCCAGTTCACCATGGGCCCCATCGATTCACTCGACCACTCCAGCCGTCTCGCCAACTACGGCTCGAAGATGGGCGTCGACGCCACCCGCAAGTGGCCCGAGGAAGGCTTCACCCGCCCCTGGCCCGACGTGCTCGAGATGGACGCCGACGTCAAAGCCCGCGTCGACGGCCTCTGCCGTAAACTCGGCATCGGCTGAAGATTCTCCGGTAACCTCGGCCTTCGACGCAGCGGCCCTACATAAGGACCCCCATAATAAGGTGTGCGCCGGCAGGGAAGCCGTGCGCGCATCCGGCCACGTGGACCGCAGTCTAGTCCGACCCTTAGGTTCGACCTCATGAATCTGCCCGAGTTTTCCATCCACCGCCCGGTCACCGTCTTGATGGCCTGTTCCGTCGCCGTCTTGCTCGGCCTCATCGCGCTCGTCGAAATCCCCGTCGACCTGATGCCCGAGACCGAGTACCCGACGCTGACCGTCACCGCGCAGTACCCGGGCGTCGCGCCCGAAGAGATGGAAACCCTCGTCGCGCGCCCCATCGAGGAGGCCGTCGCCTCCACCCCCGGCGTCGAGAACATCACCTCCACCGCCAACGAAGGCCAAGCCAGCGTCCGCGTCCGCTTCGGTTACGGCGAAGACCTCGACGAGGCCGCCAACGAACTCCGCGCCCGTCTCGATAAGAACCGCAACCGACTCCCCGAAGACCTTGAGCCGCCCACCCTGCTCAAGTACGACTCGGCCCAGTTCCCCATCATGTTCATCACGCTGCGCGCGTCGGACATGGACGGTAAGGAACTGCGCACCTTCGCCGAGAAGAGCATCCAGTACCGCATGGAGCGCGCCCCCGGCGTCGCCCAAGCGCGCATCTCCGGCGGACAGCGCCGCCAGATCCACGTCGACCTCGAGCTCGAGCAACTGCGCGCGCTCAACATGTCCGTCGCCGACGTCGTAGCAAAGCTTCGCCGCGAAAACGCCAACCGCCCCGTCGGCCCGGTCAACGAGGGCCAGTTTGAAGTCCTTCTGCGCACCCAGGGCGAGTTCCAGAGCCTCCAGGAGATCCTCGACGTCGGCATCGCATCCCGCGGCGGCGTCCCGGTCTACCTGCGCGACATCGCGACCGTGGAGGACTCGCACGAGGAGATCCGCTACATCGTCACCGTCAACGGCGAGCCCGCCGTGCGCATGTTCCTCTACAAGCAGTCCGGCGCCAACACCGTCAAAGTCTCCGACGCCATCTGGGAAGAGGCCGCCCTGATCGAACTCGACTACCCGAGCGTCACCCTCGAACGCACCTGGGACTCGGCCGAGTTCATCCGCGCCTCCATCCGCAACGTGGAGACCGCCACAGCCGTCGGCGGTTCGCTCGCCATCCTGATCCTGCTGCTCTTCCTGCGCAGCCTCTCGTCGACGATGATCATCGGCGTCGCCATCCCCATCTCGGTGATCTCGACGTTTGCCTTGATGTACTTCAACGGCTTCACGCTCAACACGGTCAGCTTCGGCGGCCTTGCACTCGGCGTCGGCATGTTGGTCGACAACTCGATCGTCGTCCTCGAGAACATCTATCGCCACCGCGAAGACGGGCAATCTCGCCTCCAAGCCGCCGTCGACGGCAGCCGCGAAGTCGCCATGGCGATCACGGCCTCTACGCTCACCACGATCGCCGTCTTCGTCCCCGTCGTTTTCATGCGCGGCGTCTCAGGCCAGCAGTTCCAGCAGCTCGCCTGGGTCGTCAGCTTCGCGCTGCTCTGCTCGCTGCTCATCTCGGTCACGGTCGTCCCGGCGCTCTGCTCGCGCTACCTGCGCGCCGGCGGCGCCAAGGCCTTCGGCGGAGAAGACGAGAAGGGCTCGTCGGGCTGGATGGCCGACACCTACGGCGACGCCATCTCGTGGGCGCTCAACCATCGCGCCGTCGTCGTGCTCACCGGCGTCCTGCTCTTCTCGGGCGCCATGTACATGATTCCTCTCGTCGGCGTCGAACTTGAGCCCCAAGTCGACGAGGGCATGATCTACGTCGAGGTCGAACTCGAACCCGGCACCCGCGTTGAAGTCACCGACGCCAAGCTCCAAAGCTTCGCCGGCATCATCCGAGAGATCGCCCCCGAAGCGAAATACATCATGACCGAGGCCGGGTCCAACTCGACCTTCTACTACCGCGGAACCAACACCGGCCGCGTTCGCATCGATCTCGTCGACCGCACCCAGCGCAACCGCTCCGCCGCCGACGTCGCCGCCAACATCCGCGAGGTCATCCAAGCCGAACCCGGCACCATCGTCCGCACCCGCGTCTCGAACGGAACCTTCCGTCGTCGCGGCGACGGCGAGGACGACCGCCTCACCGTCGAAGTCCGCGGCCACGACCCCCAAATCACCAACGGCCTCGCTGAACGCGTCCGCGAGGAGATGCTGCTCGTCGAAGGCGTCCAATCCTCGCAACTCAGCAAGCGCCCCGGCACCCCCGAAATGCTCGTCCGCGTCGACCGCCGCAAGGCCACCTCGATGGGCCTCGAATACTCCATCGTCGCCGACGCGCTCGAGACCGCCATCGGCGGCTCCCGCGCCTCCATGTACCGCGAAGACGGCGACGAATACGACATCCTCGTCCGCCTCAAGGAAGAGGACCGCCTCGCCGTCGGCCAAGTCGACGAAGTTCCCCTGCGCACCCCTACCGGCGAAACGATCCCCGCCTCCAGCCTCATCATGATGACGCGCCAGGAAGGCCCGGCCGAGATCCGCCGCAAAGACCAAGAGCGCATCATCGTCGTCTCGGGCGTCATCGCCGACCGCGACCTCGGCTCGATTGTCACCGACCTGCGCGACCGCCTCCGCGACGTCGCCCGCCCGCGCGGCTACGAGTTCGTCTTCGGCGGCGAGTACGAGGAGCAAGAGGAGGCCTTCCGCGAGATGACCTTCGCCACCCTGCTCGCGCTCGCCCTGGTCTACATGGTCATGGCCTCGCAGTTTGAATCCCTGCGCGACCCGTTCCTGATCCTCTTCTCGATCCCGCTCGGCGCCGTCGGCGTCGTCACCACCCTAGTGATGACGGAGACCACCTTCAACATGCAGGGCTTCTTGGGGGTAATCGTCCTCGTCGGCATCGTCGTCAACAACGCGATCGTCCTAGTCGACTACACCAACCTCCTCATCCGCGAGCACGGCATGCGCGTACGCGAAGCCGTCGTCACCGCCGGCAAGCGGCGCCTGCGCCCCATCTTGATGACGACCGTCACGACGGTCTTGGGCCTGGCCCCGATGTCGCTCGGCATCGGCGAGGGCGGGGAACTCCAAGCCCCCATGGCCCGCGTCGTCATCGGCGGCCTAACCACCTCGACGCTGATCACCCTGATCTTCATCCCGGTGATCTACTACACGCTCGAATCCCGCGCCGAACGAGCCCGCGACCGCGCCCGCCCCGCCGAAGTCGACCCCGCCGACCTCCAACCCGCCGCCGGCGACTAACCCCGCCCGTCCCGCCAGCTCGCTAACTCTTCCACTCGCCCAAAAAACACATCCGGTTCCTGCGTCCGCAGTCCCGCCACGTCCGTCCCAGGCGCCCAGCCCGCCGCTCCGGCGATCAACCCGACCTCGCGCGCCGAGCGCACGTCCGACGGCGAATCCCCCACGCTCAGCACCTCTTCCGCCGGCAGCCCCCACTCGGCCAAGATCCGCCGCATCCCTTCGGGCTTCACCGCCCCCTCGGCCGACCCCGCCTCGACGAACTCAAAAAAGCCGTCTAGACCAAAAACCTCCAACGAGATCTCCGCCGACCGCGGCCCCTTGCCCGTCACCACCGCCATCCGGACGCCGTCTCTCCGGTAGTCATCGAGTATCTTCCCGATACCGTCAAACGGCCTCCGGCACCGCCGATGCTCTGCTCGATAGGCGGAGAAATACTCTCCAATCGCCCCTTCCGGATCATCAGAAACCAACGCTTCGATAACCCCTTCCTCACTGGGTCCGAACCGCGAATGGATCTCTTGATTGGTGAACGTCAGCCCCAGCCGACGCTGAAACACCTGCCGGAACGCCGCATAACAGACCGGGAGCGTATCTCCCAGCGTCCCGTCCAGATCGAAGAGGACTCCGCGCACAGCCATCTTCGTATTCTGCCCAAAAACAGGAGCGGGGCCCCTCCGCGCGCCCGAAAATCGGAGGGACCCCGTCTCGCCGTTCGGAGAGTGCCGGTGGGGCAGCACTCCAAACTCGTAAACTCGTTCTGTAATTGAGTCGGAGCAGAACCGTTCCGCGCGCCCGAATGTTCGGAACGGCCCTGCTCCTTCTCATTGGATCGAACCCGGGTGGGGGGACGGTCCAAACTCGTTTGGCTGGAGATACCGAGCTAGGGCGGGCTTGTGCGCCCGAAACTCAAACCCGCCCTGCTCGTTTCTCCGGACCGGACCGAAGTCCGACCCAAAGCCGTGAACCCAAGGAACTCGATCTCCGCCTGCGCGCCCGAATGTACAGACGGAGATCTCGTTCCGGCTCGCCCCGCCGAAGCGGAGCGAAAAGTCGTTCGTCGCAAATCGGCGTCCCAAAGAACTGCCGGGGCGTTTTGCGTCGTACGCCCGCTAAGGGAGCAAGCGCGGGGCCAAACCGGGCCCGTTCTGTCCGTCTCCTCTGAAATCAGTACTTTGGCGGCCTTCGTCCCCGATCCTACCCGTGTAGCGCCTACGTAGCGACTGCTCGGTCGGTCTGAAATTATTCCAAGCCCGGTAAGAATTACCTAGCCCTTCCCGAGCGAAACGCGTCAGGATTTCACGCCCGATCGTGCATCATATGGAACGAAATGAAATTCGTTCTGTTTCTCTTGGCGACTACGACGCTCGTCGCGCAAGACGGCGCCGACCCCGCGATCCGCTTGATCGTCCGAGGCGACGACTTCGGCTACGTCCGCGCCTCCAACCCCGCCATGGAGCAAGCCTTCGACGACGGAATCATGACCTCCGCCAGCGTACTCGTAACGGGGCCGTGGTTCGCCGAAACCGCCGCCATGCTCCGGGCACGCCCCGAACGTAGCGCCGGCGTCCACCTCACCATCACCAGCGAATGGAACCGCCTCCGCTGGCGTCCGGTCCTGCCCATCTCGGAAGTCCCCTCCCTCGTCGCTCCCGACGGCTACCTCTGGGGTTTCGGATACAACGGTCCGAAACCCAAAGACTGGCCCGCCGACGGCGCCCCCTGGGCCGAGCACGCCCCCGATCCCGCCGAAGCCGAACGCGAGTTCCGCGCCCAGATCGAGCGCGCCCTTTCGCTCGGAGTCCGCCTCGACTACGTCGACTGCCACATGGGCATGGCCTGTCGCGAAGAGCTCTTGGCCGCCACCAAGAGGCTCGCCGCCGAGTACTGCCTCGGCATCTCCGGCGCCGGTTCGCTCAACGAGAAGCGCGCCCAGCCCGACTACCCCGACGACACGCCCGGAGGCATTCTCGCGGGCCTCGTCGACATGCTCGAGAGCCTCACCCCCGGCCTCTGGCTCTACGTGGGCCACCCGGCCGTGGACACGCCCGAACTCCGCGCCGTCGATACCAACAGCGGCGAACGCTGGGCTCTCCGCCGCAGTTCCGTCCTCGCCGCCTGGACCTCCCCGCAAGTCCGCGCCGTCATCGAGCGCCGCGGAATCGAACTCGTCTCCTACCGCGAATTGACCGCGGATCAACCCTGCCGCGCCGCAAAACCGTAAGATGAGCGTCGATGCAGACGCTCTCCGCTCCCGCCGATCCCGCCGCGCTCCCCTTCCTTCCGCTGATCTACGTCGCCTGGGTCGACGGCGACCTCAACGCCCAAGAGATCGACGCCATCCGCTCACGCATCATCGAGACGCCCTCCATCCGGCCCGACACGCGGACGGCCCTACGCGCTTGGCTCCAACCCGACGACCCGCCGGCCCCGCGCTCCCTCGTCGCCCTGCTCGATCACATCCGCGAGCACGCCCACAACCTGAAGGGCGTCGATCGCGAAAGCCTCTCGCGCCTAGGCCGCGCACTCCCCGACGCCGAACCCACTCCGGAGACCGTCGCGGCGATGGAAGCCGTCGAGGAAGCCCTCGGTCTCCAGGGCGGGGAAGCGGCTCGCGAGATCCTCGACGAGCATGCGTCGACGCCCGAGCCTCCCGGCCCGTCGTTCGACCCGCAAGCGATGGCCCGCCTGCTCGACGGCGAATACCGCGAGATGCGCGAGGAGATGCGCGCGTTCCTGTCCGGCTCCCAGTTCGAGCGCCGCTACGGCCTCAGCAAGGAAGACAAGCGCGAAGACGTACTTCGCTGGTGTCGCGAACTCGCCAAAGCGGGCTACGGCGCTCTCTCCTATCCGACCTACGCCGGCGGCGCCGACGACATGGCTCGCTTCGCCGTCGCCTTTGAGATGACGGCCTACTTCGACGTCAGCCTGACCATCAAATTCGGCGTCCAGTTTGGCCTCTTCGGCGGCGCGATCAACATGCTCGGCAGCGAGCGCCACCACAAGGAATACCTCCCCGAAACCGGCACGCTCGAACTCCCCGGCTGCTTCGCCATGACCGAAAACGGTCACGGCTCGAACGTCTTCGACATCGAGACCGAAGCGCGCTACGACCCCGAGACCCAAGAGTTCGTCGTCCACACCCCTGTCGATCGCGCCCACAAGGAATACATCGGCAACGCCGCCGCCCACGGCCGCATGGCGGTCGTTTTCGCCCAGTTGATCGTCGGCCACGACCGCCACGGCGTCCACGCCTTGCTCGTGCCCATCCGCGACGAGCAGATGAACCCGATGCCGGGAGTCCGCATCGAAGACTGCGGCGAAAAACTCGGCCTGCACGGCGTCGACAACGGACGCCTCTGGTTCGATCAAGTCCGAGTCCCGCGCGAGAACCTGCTCAACCGCTACTCCGACGTCACGGCAGAAGGCGAATACGTCAGCCCCATCCCGAGCGTCAACAAACGCTTCTTCACCATGCTCAGCGCGCTCGTCGCGGGTCGCGTCAGCGTCGCCCTCGCCGGTCTTGCGGCGATGAAGTCCGGCCTGGCGATCGCCGTCCGCTACGGCGAAGCCCGCCGCCAATTCGGCGCCTCAGGCGAACAGGAAGTCCGCCTCATGGACTACCGCACCCACCAGCGCCGTCTGCTGCCGCGGCTCGCCAAAGCCTACGCGCTCGACTTCGCCTTGCGCTACCTCGCCGAGCGCTTCGTTAAGCGAGGCGAGAAGGACTCTCGCGAAGTCGAAACCCTCGCCGCGGGCCTCAAGGCCTACGCCACTTGGGCCAATCACGACTCGCTCCAGGAGTGCCGCGAATGCTGCGGCGGCCAAGGCTACATGGCCGTCAACCGCTTCGCCGACTTCAAAGCGGACACCGACATCTTCTGCACCTTCGAGGGCGACAACACCGTCCTCATGCAACTCGTCGCCAAGAGTCTGCTGGCTGATTACCGCCGTCAGTTTGAGGACGTGCGCCCCTTCACGATGCTCAAGTACCTCGCCGATCGCGCCGCCGAGGCCGTCGGCGAGCCGAACCCCGTCGAAGCCCGAAAGACCGACTCCGAGCACCTGCGCAGCCAAGAGTTCCTGCTCGCCGCCATGCGCTACCGCGAGCAACGCCTCACCGGGTCGCTCGCCCGCCGCCTCCGCTCGCGCATCCAAGGCGGCATGGATTCCTTCCACGCCTTTACCGAGTGCCAAAACCACTCGATGGCCGCCGCCAACGCCTCCGTCGAACGCCTCATCCTCGAACGCTTCGCCGCCGGCGTCGAGACCACGGCAGACGAATCCCTCAAGCCCGTCCTCGAACGTTTGCTGGCGCTCTTCGCGCTCTCCCGCATCGAAGAAGACCGCGCCTGGTTTCTCGAAGCTGGCTACGTCACGATCGCCAAGAGCCGCGCCATCCGAGCTGAAGTCGAAACCCTCTGCACCGAGATCCGCCCCGACGCCCTGGCCCTGACCGACGCCTTCGGGATCCCGGACCGCCTCCTCGGCGCGCCTATTGCCACATAACCGCCTGCGTTATCATGGCTCGCCATGACCGCCGGACTCTCTCGACGCCAATTCCTCGCGACCGCCGCCGGAGCCGCGGCGGCCGCCTGTGCCTCCCAAGAGCCCGATCCCGGCCCGCCCAACATCCTCTTCGTCCTCACCGACGATCAACGCTGGGACACCCTAGGCGCCGCCGGCAACGCCTTCGCCCGCACCCCCCACATGGATCGCCTCGCCGCGACCGGCGTCCGTTTCGTCAACAACTTCGTCACGACGTCGATTTGCGCCGTCTCCCGCGCCTCGTTTTTCACCGGGATGTATTCGCGCTGCCACGGCATCCACGGATTTCGGACCCCCTTGTCCGATGAACAGCACGCCGTCAGCTATCCGGTCCGTCTGCGCGAAGCCGGCTATCACACCGGCTTTGTCGGCAAGTACGGCGTAGGCAGTGCCGACACCATCGAGGACTCCGCCTCCCGCTTCGACTCCTGGGCCGGCTGGCCCGGCCAGAACCAGTACCTCAAAGAAGGTCGCCCCCACATGACCGAGCACCTGGGCAACCAGTCGGTCGACTTCATCGAGAAAGCGCCCGCCGAGAAGCCGTGGTGTCTCTCGGTCTCGTTCAAGGCGCCGCATGTGCAGGACGGCGTCGCCCCGTATTTCATCAACGACCCCAAGTACGACAACCTCTACGACGGCGTCGAGCCGCCCGACCTCGAACACATGGACGGCGCCTATTACGACGGATTGCCCGAGTTCCTCAAGCAGGAAACCGAAAGCCGTATCCGCTGGGACCGCCGCTTCCCCAACCGCGAGAAGTGGGAGGAATCGGTCAAGCGTTACTACGCCCTCATCCACGGCGCCGACGTCCAAATCGGCCGCATGATGGACGCGATCGCTCAGCGTGGTCAGTCCGAGAACACGGTCATCGTCTTCACCGGAGACAACGGTTTCTTCCTCGGCGAACGCGGCTGGGCGGGCAAGTGGTATCCCCACGAACACTCCATCCGCACGCCCATGATCATCTCCGATCCGCGCCGCCCCGAGACCCACGGCACGACCCGCGACGAGATGACCCTCAACATCGACGTCTCGCCCACCATCCAGTCGCTCGCCGGCCTCGACCCGCTTGACACCATCCAAGGCCAAGACCTTAACCCGCTCGTCGACGGCGAAACCCCCGAGTGGCGCCAGGAATGGTTCTACGAGCACCTCTTCGAGCACCCGCGCGTCCCCAAGAGCGAAGGCGTCCGCACGATCGACTGGAAGTACATGCAGTTCCCCGAGTCCGATCCGGTCCACGAGGAGATGTATCACCTGGCCGACGATCCGATGGAGTACAAGGACCTAGTCGCCTCCCCCGACCACGCCGACCAACTCGCCCATCTCCGCCAACGCCGCGAAGCTTGGATCGCCAACCTCGAAGCTTGGCGCCTAGGCGACCCCTGGCAACCTCCCGCAGCCTAGCCAAGGACGAAAGCCACCCGCGGGGACTGTCCCCAGTCGACTCCAAGAGCCGATCCCGCCCACCTCTTCCGCAGCCCAACCCGCCCGCCGGCCCCCTCGGGGAAGCCGACTATAATCACCTCAAGGCCTCCAGCGGCCAGCCGCCCCTCGTGAAGATCCCCTCCAAAGACCTCTCGACCCTCGCCGTCCACGCCGGCGATCGCAAGAAGCCAGGCGACTTCACGCCGTCCGTGACGCCCATCCATACGGCGTCGAGCTTCTTCTACGACTCGATCGAGCAGCTGGGCGAAGTCTTCGAGCAGCAGGCCGAAGGCTCGGTCTACACCCGCTTCGGCAACCCCACCTCCGGCGCATTTGAAGGCCAGATGGCCGGACTCGAAGGCGCCGACTACGCCGTCGCGACCGCTTCGGGCATGGCCGGGCTCAACCTCGCTCTCACCGCCGCCCTGACCGACCGCCGCCGTTCCATCGTCGCCGCCGACTGCATCTACGGGCAGACGATCGCCATGCTGATGAAGATCTTCGAGCCGCAAGGCGTCGACGTGCGTTTCGCCGACGTCTGCGACCTCGAACGCTTTGAGGCCGTCGTCGAAGAAGAAAAACCCGGCGTCGTCCTGCTTGAGACGATGACCAACCCATTGGTCCGCGTCCCCCAACTCGACCGCGTCTCCGAGATCGCTCGCAAGCACGGCGCCTGGACCCTCGTCGACGCGACCTTCACGACCCCGGTGCTGATGCGCCCGCTCGAGTGGGGCGCCGACCTCGTCATCCACTCCGTCACCAAGTACATCGCCGGTCACGGCGACGTGCTGGGCGGCGTCGTCCTCGGCAAGGACGATACGCGCGAGATCGTCGAGTATCTCTACCGCACGCTTGGCCCCAACCTGGGTCCGTTCACGTCGTTCCTCGCGATGCGCGGCGCCAAGACGCTGCCGCTGCGCATGGAGCGCCAGTGTCGTAACGCACAGGCGGTCGCGGAAGCTCTGAGCGGCGTCGAAGGCGTCGAGCGCGTCTACCACCCGAGCCGCCAAGACCACCCCGACTACGAAGTCGCCAAGCGATTCTTCCCGGAAGGCCTGTCGGGCGCCGTCGTCAGCTTCGATCTGGAAGGCGGGCGCCCGCGCGCTCTAGCCTTCCTGAATGCGCTCGAAATGATCCTGCCGTCCACCAGCGTCGGCGACGTACACACGATGGCGCTCTATCCGCCGATGAGCACCCACCGCGATCTCTCGCCAAAGCACCGCGCACGCCTAGGAATAGGCGAGGGACTGATTCGCCTCTCCGTCGGAATCGAATCCCCCGACGACGTCATCGCCGACGTCTTGCAAGCCGTCCGGGCCAGCCAGCCGGCCCCGACGACCGCCTAGCCGCGGAAGCCAACCCACCCACTCTTCCAGCCAACCCCACCCAAGAAAGCCAACCGCGGGGACTGTCCCATCAAGACCTCGGCGCCACGGAAACCACCCAGCGCGTGTGGACTGTCCCCAGCCGACTACAAAAGCCAACCCCGACCACTCTTCCGCAGCCCGACCCGATCTCACAAGTCCGCCAAGTGCGTCGACAAATAAATCCCGAGCCCCATATCCTCGATCGCGCCGAGCTGCGCCTCAAGCCAATCGACGTGCTCTTCCTCGTCCTTGAGGATCATCTCGAACAGCTCGCGCGAGCCGTTGTCGCCCGCTTCCACGGCGTCGGCGATCGCCGCATTCAACTGCTCGACCGCCTCTTCCTCGAGCGCCAAATCGCTCTCGAACTGTTCCTTCACGTTCTGACCGATCTTCATCGGCTTCAACGTGCCCATGTTCGGCACGCCGTCGAAGAACAGGATGCGCTCGATCAGCGTCTCGGCGTGTTTCATCTCGTCGATCGACTGTTTCTTGACGAAGTTGCCCAGCTTCACGTAGCCCCAGTTCTCCTGCATCTCCGCATGCACGAAGTACTGATGGATCGCGGTGAACTCGGCCACCAACGTCTCGTTCAACCGCTCGATGATTTTTGCGTTGCCTTTCATGGGATCAGCTCCTTGTTGGAACTATCCATTGTACTCGGCAGCGTACTCGGCGGCCCGTCTTCACACGGCCTTGAAGCTGGGAAACGGCTCGACGTCCCACACGTCAATCAGCGGGCGCTTCCAAGGCCCGATCCAAAACACGCCCATCGTCCCCGCACGCCTACGTCCCATGATTCTCTGGAACCCGAACGCAGGCGTGTTCTCCGGCATTACGCCGGTCAGTTCGTACCGATGGCCCTTCTCCGCCAGAAGCTTCCGCCGCGCTCGCAGAACGCCGACCGAAACACGCTGACGCCGTACCGCCGGGTCGACCAGCATCTCGTACCCGTAGACCCATCCCGGCTCCAGCAACAGGTCGACGCCCAAGTACGTCAGCGGCGCCCGCACCGCGCCCGACCAGCAGTAGCCGACCAGCCGGCCTTCATACCGCCCCGTGACGCACTCGTGGTCGGCCGCCAAGCGCCGCTCGACATCGGCCGCGTCCGCCCCGGGAGTCATGGCCAGGTAGTCGTCGATCTGCGACTCCTTCAAGAAACCGTACTCCAGCGGAATACGCGCGTCGGGAGCGTCCAGCGGGGCGTTTAGATCGTCGACGTAGAGGTAGATCCGGCGATAGCAAAGCTCGCCGAGCACCTTCCATCCGAGAGCCCCGAGCCCGCCTTCCTTTAACACCTCGCCCACTCGGCGCGCGGTTGCCGTCAATTCCATCGCGTGTTTTCTCAGGCGCACACCAGTGTATCCCGGCGCTATCCTGGTCGCTTCGCTCATGCCCGCCGGATGGAAGGATTTATGGGACCGCAAGATCGTGCGCAATTGGCGAATCGCCTCCGATTGGCCCGTCGTCGCGGCTGCGATCATCTGGCGTCGCCTACTTCGCGGGCCGTTGGTCATCGGGGTCACCGGCAGCGTCGGCAAGACCAACTGCACCCGATTCCTCGCCGCGATCCTGTCCTCCTTGGGGCCCACGGTCACGAACGGGCCTGGCCGAGGCAACGCGCGGTTCGGGCTGCCGCGACTGGTCCTCAGCCTCCGCAACAGCACACGCTTCGCCGCCGTCGAGATGGGCGTCACGCGCCCCGGCCACATGTGGCGCTCCACGCTGACGGTCAAGCCGCAAGCCGCCGTCATCACCGCCGTCGGCCGCCAACACACCGACTTTGTCGCCTCCAAAGAGCAGACCGCCTACGAGAAAGCCAAGATCCTCGAACGCTTCGGCCCTGACGGCTGGGCCGCCCTCAACGCCGATGACCCGCTCGTTTCGGCGATGGGCGACGGCGCGTCCTTCGAAGTCATTCGCTACGGAACCAGCGAGGGCGTCGACGTCCGCGGCGAAGTCATCCCCTCTCCCTGGCCCGAGCGCTTTCAGATGGACGTCCACGCGGACGGGCGGACCAGGCGTATCCGTACACAGCTTCTCGGCGACCATTGGGTCCCCTCGCTGCTCGGCGCGATCACTGCCGGTTTGCGCTGCGGGGCGACCCTCGATCAATGCGCCGAGGCGGTCCAGGGGGTCGAACCCTTCATGGCCCGCATGCAGCCGATGCGCCTGCCGTCCGGCGCCGTTCTCGTTCGCGATGAATGGAACGCCGCCTACGACTGCTGGAAGGTCGCCCTGGAGTGGATGCGGAACGCACGAGCCAAGCGTAAGATCATCGTGATGGGCGTCATCCGAGAAGCGCCCGATTGCCCGGAAGATCCACAAGTTTGGCTCGGCAAAAGCACGGCCGCCGCCGCCGATCTCTGCCTTTGCTACGCCAAGGAAGGTGAGAAGATCCGGGCCGCCGCGCTGGCCGCGGGCGCCTCCCCTGAGAGCTTCGAGTGGTTCCGCGATCAGAAGGCGATGGCCGCTCGCCTCCGCGAAATCCAGCGCGAAGGCGATCTGATTCTGCTTCGCGGGCAGTGGTGGGAGCATCTCAGCAAGGTCTACTTCCGCCAGTTCGGCGAGACCGACTGCGGCCTGCATACGTGCTACTACCCAAAGCCCTGCGATCGGTGCCCGGATCTTCGCCACCGTCCCGACTCCGGTTCGGGCGCTCAGCTCGTTCCGCCGCCTGTGCCTCTGAACTCCTACCATGACGAAAGCTGAAGCCATCGACGCGCTGCTCACGACCGGACTGGTCCAAGGGCTCCGTCCTGTCGCCCAGATGACCGACGAGCCGCGCACCGTCGCCTTCCAGGCGCCGCTCTCCGACCTCGGGCGCAGCCGGCTCGTCATAGGCGACAACGCGCTCGGGCAGGGGACCGACTTCGACCCGGAATACGCCAAGCTGAAAGCGATCGCGGAAACCCACGAACGCCTCTGCCTGCGCGGCGGCCCGCCGAAAGACCTGCTCAATGCTCCCTTCGCCGAGGTCGAGGATGCGATCGATCCGGCCGACTTCCTGATCTACTCCGACGCCCAGGTCGACGGTCGCGAGAGGCGAGCGGACGAACTGCGCAAGGCGCCGCGACCCTGGGCCCCGGCGCGCGATCTGCTGAGCGGGCGCGCCTGTTCGGTTCCCGCCGAACTCGTCTGGCTGGGCGTGCCTCGATCCCCCGATTCGATCCTCGGCGAGTCGCATTCGAACGGCGCGGCCTTCGGCGCCTGCTCGGATACGGACTGCGATTCCGATCCGAGCGCCGCCGCCGTCGCCGGCCTGCTCGAACTCGTCGAGCGCGACTCCTTCGTCGGCTGGTGGCACGGTTGCATTCCCGCTTGGCGGATTGAAGCCGCCTCGGAAGAAACGGAGCGCCTCCGCGAGACGCTTCGTCGCTACCGCCTCGAGTCGATCCTGCTCGATACGACCAGCGACCTCGGCTTTCCCTCCGCCGTCGCCTTGACGCTCGACCGCACCGGCGGCGGTCCGGCGGTCACCTGCGGCGCGGCGGCCCGTCCGGATTGGAACCAGGCCGCCCGCCACGCGATCATGGAGTCGATCGGTTACCGCGGCCCCGTCCGGCTCGACTGGGCCCGTCGCTCTCCGGATCCGGAGACGGTGCTCGACTCCCTCGACGCCCGCATCTGGCACTGGTACCCGGTCGAGAAGATCCCCGAGTTGGAGTCGATCCTGGAAGGCCTGGAGACCGCTTCCTACGCCTCGCAGGCGCCCCACGGAACCACGCAGGCGCTGCGGGAACAGCTCGTCGAGCGCGGATGGCGTTGGATTGTCGCCGATATGTCGTTGCCCGAGATCAAGGAAGCCGGCTTCGAGGCGGTCCGCACGATCGTCCCCGAGCTTCATCCCATCTACTTTGAGCATGAGCGCCAGGCCCTGTGGAGCCGACACTACGGCGAACTCGCGCCGACCGACCTACCGCACCCGCTGGCCTAGCTCGTCCCGGCAATTTCTGGGCAGAACATTCGTTGCATTTTTTTCCGAACGCGTGTAAAGTCGATGGGAATTGTAGGCGGATCTCGCGCTCGCCGCCTCGCTTGTCGGGAGGAAATCATCTTCATGCTGAACCAGAAATCAAAAGACTCGGCCGACCTGCTCGCCGCCGTTGAGAACGCTCCGGAGATCATCGAGGTCTCGTCCGCTACGGCGACCCAGTGCGCCAAGAACTGCGACTTGGACTCCCCTAAGGTTGCGCTGTGCGACGTCGACAACCTAGACGTCCGCACTGCCGCTCTGTGTGACGTCGACGGCAACTGATCGAGTCGAATTGATCGAGTTGCGGTCGCCTGCGACCTCTAGCGGCGGCCCAATCCAGCTCTGAAGGCCTCCGACCGGTCCGGTCGGAGGCCTTTTTCTATGCGCGGCACGCTCTACTACCTCTAGGTAGAAATCCGTATTGCTTTCTGCGACTCCTGCGTGTAACCTTTCATACATTCAACAGTCCCCCCAATGTCTGTTGGGAGGAGCTCAATCTTCATGAAACTGAACCACGCAATCGATCTCTCGGCCGCCGTCGAGAACGCCGCCGAAATCACCCATCTCTCTGAATCCAACGTCACCCAGTGCGCCAAGAACTGCGACGTCCGCCCCTGCGACTTCGTCGCATCCTCGGCGCCGGTCACCCAGTGCGTCAAGAGCTGCGACGTCGTCACCTTGTGCGACGACGGCAATCCCCCGGTGACCCAGTGCGAGAAGCTCTGTAGCCTCGTCTCCGAGGCGGCCTATAACTGCGACATCCGGCCCAAGTAAGCGCCGGCACGGTATCCCAAGAAGCCCTCGGCCCGCCGCCTCGCGCGAACGGCCGAGGGCTTTTTGCTTTCCGGGCGCGCTGCTTGCGCTGTTCCGCGAATCCGTCCTAGCCTGGAACCTTCCGGTCGGCGGAACGCTCGACCCGTCCAGATCCGGTCCAGACCGCCCTGTGAATCCTGTTCTAGAAGCGCTTGAGAGTATTGGGCACGCTCGGATGAGCGAGGTCTCCTACTTCAGCGACGAACCTAACTACCCCTCCTACTACCACAACGTCTCGCCCGACGCGCCCTATCCCGCCGGAGAGGTCTACGGCCTCTCGATCGATCCGGACCCGGAGATCTCTCGTCTCAAGTCGCTGGCCGAGTTCTACGAGCGGCTCTGCTTGTACCGTCCTGAACGCGCCGGCGAGCCCGAGGCCTTTCGACCCGATTCCGATCAACTCGATCCCGCTCGCTTCGATTACCGCCGTCCCAAAGGCGATCCCGACGAGGTCCGCCGGGCGCGCCTGCGTTGGCTTCCGGCGCGCGATTGGGATACCGGCGAAGCGGTCCGCGTACCGGCGCAAGCCGTGGTCCCGGGCTTGGACAAGAGCGAAGAGATCGCGCTCGTCTCCAACCTCAATCCGGGCGGCTCGGCGCTCGGCCCCCTGGGCGAAGGCGGCGCCTTTCGCCGGGGACTGTTCGAGATGATCGAGCGCTTTTCGACCTTGCGCTCCGACCACGATCGCTCCTTCGTCCGCCGCATCGACGGCTGGCCCGGCGAATGCGACGAGTTGCTCTCCGTGCTCAAGCGCTACCGCCTAGAACCCGTCGCGCTCGACTACGGTCAAGCCTTCGGCGTGCCCTGCGTGATGACGGTGCTGTTCGATCGCTCGGGCGTCGCGACCACCACCATGACCGCCCATCGCGCCGCCGGCAACTACGCCGATGCGCTCGCCTCCGGCCTATTTGAAGCCCTCGAACGCCGCCGGCCCGCTCGTCTCGAACAGCACCTCGTCTTCGACCAACTAGGGCCCGATGACGAGGTTCCGCACCGTCGGTTCCAGTGGACCGATCTCGACTATCTCGCCGTCTTCGAACGGCAGATCGGCGCCATGCCCGTCGTCTCGTTCGATTCTCTGCGCGAACAGGAGACCTCGATCGAAGAGGCCGTCGAGCGCATCCGCATGCTCGGCCATTCCATCTACGTCGCCGACCTCACGCTGCCGGAAGTGCGCGAGGCCGGCTTCGAAGTGATTCGCGTACTGATCCCCGAACTCGGCAAGCCGTGCCGCTAACGTGCCGCTAATCTCATCGTCTCCCAACGCCGTCCCATGCTTCCCGACATCAAAGCCTTCTACGACTCCATCCGCCTGACCGAGACGCCGTCCGCGCCCCCGGCCGATCAACCGGCGCCCGCCGCCCACACGCGCCTCTTCTACAAGGAGTACCCCCGTTTCGAGCGCATCGAGCTGCCCGAAGTCCGCCCCGCCGGCGACTTGCAGGAGCTGCTCGACCAACGCCGCTCCTACCGTGACTTCCTCGATGCGCCGCTGACGCTCGAAGACGTCTCCGCGCTGCTGACAAGCTGCCGCCTGACCACCGAGGACGAGCGGCGCACCTACCCCTCGGGCGGCATGCGCTATCCGGTCGAGTTCTACTTCATGGCGTTTCGCGTTGAGGGGCTGGAGACCGGCTGCTACCACTACGCCATTCGCCGCAACGCGCTTGAAGTCCTCTGGCCTGCGGATCTCGAACCCAAATCCGACGCCATCACGTCGGTCTACTCCCACAACCCGGCCGGTGCGATCGTCATGACGTCGGTGCTGTCGCGGGCCCACGTCAAGTACGGAAACCGCGCCTACCCGCTGTCTTTGTTGGAGGCCGGACACGCCGCACAGACCATCCAACTCTCCGCCGCCGCTCGCGGACTCGGAACGCGTCCCATCTGCGGCTTTGTGGATTCCGAGATCGCGAGCTTGCTCGACCTGACCGAAGAGGAGATTCCGATCTACGTCCTCGCCGCCGGAAACGTCGACAGAAACGCCGAGTCGAGCTGATCGCTCGAGCGAATCGCCGCCCCCGTCGCGCGCATCTCGCGTAGCGCCAACTCCGGATTGGCGATCGCTCGGCAGCCGTCCACCGCCACCGCGACCCGGTATCCCAGCCGAGCGGCGTCGACCACCGTCGCCCGCACGCAGTAGTCCGTGGCGAGCCCCATCACGACTAACTCGCGCACGTTCCGGCTGCGCAGGAACTCGTCCAACTCGGTCCGGTGTCGCTCGGCGTTGTCGAAGAAGGCGCTGTAGCTGTCGACCTTCGGATCGGCCCCTTTCTGAACCACGCGTGCGATCCGCGCCGCGTTCAAATCCGGATGCAGCTCGGCGCCGTGCGTCCCTTGGACGCAGTGGTCCGGCCAAAGCGTCTGGCGTAGGCCGTCCAGATGGATCTCTTCGAGCGGTTTCTTGCCCGGATGGCTGCTCGCGAAGCTGCCGTGTCCGGCCGGGTGCCAGTCCTGCGAGGCGACGACCAAGTCGAATCGATCCGCCAGCCGATTCGCGACCGGCACGACCTCGTCGCCCTCCGGAACCGCTAATGCGCCGCCCGGCATGAAGTCGTTCTGCAGATCGATCAGGATCAGGGCCCGCATCGCTAGTCGTCCTGCTGCTACTCGTCCAACAACTACGCGTCTAGCAACGCCTTCATGTGCTCCCGCAGCCGATCTCCGTGCTCGGGGTCGGCCAGCGCGAACTCCAGAAACGTCTCATAGTAGCTGCCGAAGTTGCCGATGTCGTAGCGCCGTTCATCCTTGCCCAGCTTCACGCCGATCACGCGCCGGCCCGTACTGCACAGCATGCGAATCGCGTCGGTCAGCTGAATCTCGCCCTTCTTGTCCGGCTGCACCCGCCGAATCATGTCAAAGATCAGCGGAGCGAAAACGTACCGCCCGGCGATGGCGAGATTGCTCGGCGCATCCTCCGGTTTCGGCTTCTCAACCAGGTCGGCGATGTGGAAAACGTCGCCGTCGTCCTCGGGCTTCACCACGCCGTAGTGCCGCGTCTGTTCCGGCTCGACTTCTTCCACCGCAATCACCGCAGCGGCCTGGTGCTCTTCATAGGCCTCGGCCATGCGCGCGCAGATCGTCGAGTTCCCGTTCAGACCGATGATCGAATCGCCCAGCGCCACGACGAACGGCTCATGCCCCACAAACGGCTCGCCGTAGGTGATCGCGTCGCCGAGGCCGTTCTGCACCGCTTGCAGGGTATAGAGATAGTGCACGCCCAAGTTGTCGAGCGACTCGAGTTCCTCGGCCAGCGAATCCTTGGCGCCTTTGCGCAGCGAAGCCGTCAGGGCCGGATCGCGGTCGAAGTGATTCTGGATCGAATCCTTCCCCCGCCCCGTGACGAACAGCAGCCGGTCGACCCCGGAACGCGCCAGCTCCTCGACGACGTACTGCACGATCGGCTTCTTCGCGACCGGCAGCATCTCCTTCGGCTGCGACTTGGTGGCGGGGTGGAGGCGAGTGCCCAGGCCTGCGACCGGGACGACGGCGTTACGAATCACGGATGGATTTCCTCGTACTATGAGTGCGGAGTTCCCAGGTTATCAAGCCCCGCCGCCCCCCCTCGTCGGGGGAAGCCTTAGGAGATCGATCATGGCCAAAGTGCAAGCCCGCTCGCTCGAGAAGTATCAGATCCTGCTCAACACCGATTCCCACGCCCTACTGGCCGACGAGCCTTCCGGCGTCGGCGACGGCCTGGGCCCCGATCCCTATGAGCTGTTGCTCTCGGCCCTCGGCGCCTGTACGGCGATGACGCTGCGGATGTACGCGCGTCGCAAGACCTGGCCGCTCGACGACGTCCGCGTGGAACTGACCCACGAACGCGTCCATGCCAGCGATTGCGAGTCGTGCGAGGAGACCGAAGGCTACGTCGAGCGCATCCGAGTCAACGTCCATGTGGAGGGAGATCTCGACGACGAACAGGTCGCGCGCCTCAAAGAGATCGCAACCCGCTGCCCCGTCCGCAAGACCCTCACCCAAGGCGTTATTGTCGACGAGTCTTAGTCGTTCGGCTTGCCCCTGTTGCGAGATCAGCGACTAGTCTTCATTGTCCGTAACGTTGAAGCCGATCCGCCGCTTCTTCGGCGGTTCGGGCGGCTCCAGCAGTTGCTGGACATGCTCGAAGAGCAAGCCGATCTCCTGATCGTGCTGCGCGACTTTTTGCGCCAGCTCTTTGTTGTCGGTCAGCATCTCGCGCAGGCGAATGAAGGTCCTCACGATCGCGATGTTGACCTCTATCGCTCGTTTGCTGCGCAGCACCGATGCGAGCATGGCTACGCCGTGTTCTGTAAACACGTAGGGTTGGCGGCGCAGGGACATCTTTGCGGCCGGATTGGAGATCACAATTTGTGATCTCCAATTCTCCAACTCGTCCTTCGAGAGCTGGAACATGAAGTCCTCCGGGAAGCGCTCTCTATTGCGCTTCACTGACTGAACCAGAACCCGCGTTTCGACGCCGTACAGCTCGGCGAGGTCGGAGTCGAGGATCACGCTCTGCCCGCGGATCAAGTAGATTTGCGCAGCGATGCGTTCCACCGGGATAATACTTTCCGATTTCGCCTCGGCCATCCGGCCACTGTGGCGAAGCGCAGATCCGCTGTCAACCGCGGGGACTGTCCCATCAAAGCTTCGGCGCCACAAAAACCACCCAGCGCGTGCGGACTGTCCCCAGCCGACTACAACGGCCCAATCCACCCACCTCTTCCGCAGCCCAACCCGACCACGGCAACGCCGTCACTCCGCCGTCACCCGCGGAACCCGCCGCTCCAACAGCACCACGTCTCGCCACCGTCCGCCGTGCCGCCCGATCCGCTCGAGCGTCCCCACCCGCCGAAACCCGTGACTCTCCGACAGCGCCAGCGACGCCTCGTTCTCGGGAAAGATCTTCGCCAGCAAGGTCCAATACCCTTGCCGCTCGCTGTCAGCGATCAGCTCTCCTAGAATCGCCGTCCCCACCCCGCGGCCACGCCAGCGAGCCGCCACATAGACGCTCGCCTCCGCCACCCCGCGATAAACGGCGCGCCCGGAAAACCGCGTCAGCGCACCCCACCCCACAATCACGTCATGGTCGATGGCCGCAATCCGGCAATCCTGCAAATGGTCCGCATCCCAGCGGTCCCAGGTAGGCGGCTCGGTCTCAAACGAAGCCTGTCCCGTGGCCAGTCCTTCCCGGTAGATCTGGCGCACGCGCTCCCAATCCGCCGAGCGGATCGTCCGAAACTCCAACCCCATGGCCCCCAGAGTAACCTAGTCGGGCGCCGGTGAGCCTGGGGCCGCGGGGACGAGGGAATTAGTCTCGGTCGACGGCGTCTTCCACCGCATCCGCGGCGTCTTCGGCGGCGTCGCCGACCGCATCACCCACCGCGTCGCCCATGTCCTCGGCCGCGTCTTCGATCTTCTCAGCCGGCGTTCGCTCCTCGCAGCCGGTTACTCCGACCATCGTGCCAATCGCCAGCGCGCACCATAAAGCTGTCTTTCTCATCTCGTATTCCTCCTTGAACGAAAAAGCCGACGAAGAGCCCTTCGCCGGCTTTCAAGAGGTAGAGCGCGCACCGCGCGCGGCTGTTACGAACGACTACTTAGCTGCGTCTTGCATCGCCTTCCCGGCGTCTTCCACTGCTTCGCCGGTCGCCTTGACGGCGTCCTTGCCGGCTTCCATCGCGGCGTCGCCCATGTCCGAGGCGGCGTCGCCCGCGTCCTCCAGGGCGTCGCCCATCGCCTCGCCGGCGTCCTCGGCCGCGTCGCCCGCCGCATCCACGGCGTCGCCGGCCGCTTCCGTCGCCGAATCGACCGCCGACTCCGTCTCCGCGCAGCCCGTACCGATCAGCATCAGCCCCAACGCCGTCGCCGTCGCCAAAAGAATCTTTTTCATCGAAATTTGCCTCCGTATTCCTCGCAGTCTGAACGCTACGATCTCGCTCCGATCATGCCAAATTTTGACGCCCGAGTCGACTACGAAACCGAGAAAACACGGCCCTTATGCTGTCCCACTAGCACCTGGAAGATGCGGTGCGAAATCAGTTCGTGGAGCGTCAATAGCTCCCGATTCCCCTCGACAATTTCGTGCAAATCGCCCGAAGTCACCCCCGATCCGGCCTTCAACGCCGCCTGCGCCTCGTTGATCACCGGGTCTTCCGACAGCTCGCCCGCCATCTCCCACAGCGTGATAAATCGATCGACCGCCGTCGGGAAACTCACCGCCCACACCCCGTGCTTCGAGGTCGTCCTCGGCGGCTTGAAGTCCAAGTTGAACGGCCCCTCATAACCGTGCGAGCGCAGCATCACCAGCACGTTCAGCCAGTCGAGCGGATTCACCAGGCCAACGCCCAAATCGACGTCGTGCTTCAGCGGATACCCGTCGTTGATGTCGAAGTGCCACAACTTCCCCGAAAGCAGCGCCCGCGCCACCACCGCCCGCGTCGCTCCGCCCCACATCAGCTCGTGCAGGTACTCGGGGTTCAGCCCCACCATCTCCGGATGGGTCAGCAGTCCAGAGCTGATGAACGCCAGCATCGCGTCCGACGACGGCAAGATGATCTGCGCCTGCGGCTCGAACGGCTTTGCCTCCATGCAGTGCTTCAGCGTCGAGCGGCCCTTCTCCTTGGCGACTTGGATATCGCGTTCGCAGGCCGCATTTAGCCCGTCGGCGAACCAGCGCAGCGTCTCCGTCTCCTCGATCGCGCCTTGCACCATGTAGCCCAACGTCCCCGGCCAATAGACCGCGAACTGCGCCTCGAGCTCGTGCCCGATCTCGACCGTGTTCGCCAACCGCTTCGCCGCGTACTCGCGCACCTCCGGCGCCTCGGCCGCCGGCGATCCGGCGAAGACCGCATGGTGGAACGTCTCCGTCGTCACCATCGAACAGCGCACGTCGTTCTCTTCGAGCGACTTCTTGATCGCCGCCACCGTCTCCCACTGCTTGTCGACCAACAAATCGTCGGTCGCAATCACGTCCGTATCGTGCGTCGTCCAGTACGCGACGCCGATCTCGCCTAACTTCTCGATCACTTCCTCAAAATCCGAGGGCTCGCGCGTCGCCGCGTGGAACAGCGCGTGCCCCTCGTACGCGCCCGCCCATTGCGGACCCGAAATAAAGTACTTCCGCCGCTCTTGGGGCTTGTAGGAACCGCCGCAAGCGCCCATCAGGCGTTCGACGAGGGACTGTTGTTCTTTGGGAGATGTTGCCATTTCTTTCTCGGATTCGTGCGGTCGGAAACTCCCAATTGGAACCCTTCCGGCCCGCGACCGTCAAGGCATCCGCGCTGCTATCCTGACCGGCGATGCGCGTTGCCGTACTCTTGCTCGTCGCCCTGCCGCTCGCGGCCCAAAACTTCCCGCCGCGGCCCCAAGTCCCCGACGCCCGCGCCGACCTGCTGCTCTACAACGCCAAGTTCATCACCATGGACCCCGAGCGCCCCGTCGCCGAGGCCGTCACCGTCTCCGGCGACCGCATCCGCGCCGTCGGAACCACGCAACAAGTCGGCCGCACCATCGGCCCCGCCACCCGCCAAATCGATCTCGGCGGCCGCACCGTCCTACCCGGCCTGATCGACTCGCACGTCCACCCCATCTCCGCCGCCCTCGCCGAACTCGACGACGAGATCCCCGTCATGCGCAGCTTCGCCGAACTCGAAGCCCACGTCGCCGAGCAACTCGCCGCGACCGACGGCCTCGTCTTCGTCCCCAAGGTCTACTCGACGCGCCTCGCCGAACGCCGCTATCCCACGCGCCAAGAGATCGACGCCTGGTCCGGCTCGCGGCCCGTCATGCTCGACAACGGCTACGCCTCGGCTCTCAACTCCGCCGCCCTCGACCGCGCCGAAATCACCCGCGAGACCCCCGACCCGCCCGACGGAAAAATCATCCGCGACGACCAAGGCCGACCGACCGGCCTCATCCTCGGCGCCCGCCGCCTCGTCTCGCCGCTGCTCGCCGGACGCAGCTACTCCGCCGACGACATGCGCGCCGCCCTCCTGCGCATGCACGACGCCTACCTCTCCGTCGGCCTCACCAGCGTCATCGACCGTTCGCTCGGTCCCGACCGCCTCGCCGTCTATCAACGCGTCTGGAGCGAAGGCGAACTCCAAGTCCGCACCTACCTCACCCGCACCATCAACGGCGAGCGGCCGCTCGAAGAGATCGAAGCCGAACTCCGCGCCCTCGGGCCCGTCACCGGTTTCGGCGACGACATGATGCGCATGGGCAGTTTGAAAATGTTCCTCGACGGCGGCATCTTGATCGGCACGGCTTTCTTGCGCGCCCCTTACGGCCCGCACACCGAGGTCTACGGCTTCTCCGACCCCGACTACCGCGGCGTCCTGCGCGTCGAGCCCGAAAAAATCGAAGCCGTCGCCCGCCTCGCCTACGATCTCGGCTGGCAGATGACCGCCCACACCACCGGCGGCGCTTCGACCGACGCACTCATCGACGCCTACGAGGCCGTCAACCGCGAGACGCCGATCGCCGATCGCCGCTTCACCCTCACGCACGCCAACTTCCCCGACGCCCGCGCCGTCGAACGCATCCGCAAACTCGGGCTCGTGATGGACATGCAACCCGCCTGGTACCACTTCGACGGTCCGGCCCTGTCGAAGGTTTTGGGCCCCGCCCGCATGAAGACCTTCCACCCCTATAAGTCGATCTTCGACGCGGGCGTCGTCGTCGCGGGCGGCTCCGACCACATGATCAAGTTTGATTCAGTCGAAGCCGTCAATCCCTACAACCCCTTCTTCGGGATGTGGATGGTCGTGACGCGCAAGACGGCCTCGGGCGAAGTCTTCAACCCCGAAGAACGCCTCACCCGCGAACAAGCCCTCCAAATGTGGACCACCAACGCCGCCTACCTCTCGTTTGAAGAAGGCGTGAAAGGCTCGATCGAAGCGGGCAAACTAGCCGACCTCGTCGTCATCGACCGCGACATCCTCGAATGCCCCGAAGACGAGATCCGCGACGTCCAAGTCCTCGAGACGATCCTCGGCGGCAAGACCGTCTATCACCGTCCTTCCGGCACGCCGCTCGTCGGCGAATAGGCGCCCTACGATAGGGCCTATGAGCGACCGCCTTCCGTGCATCGATCTGCTCGAAGCCACGCCGGGAATCCTGCGCGGCCTGACGGCGGAGACCTCGGACGAGGACGCGCGTTGGAAGCCCGCGCCCGACCGCTTCTCGATCGCCGAAGTGCTGGCCCACCTGGCGCACTCGGAGGAGGACTGCTATCGCCCTCGGATCGAGCGATTCCTAGCGGAGGAGGCGCCCGTGTTCGAGGCCGACGACGCCGGCATGTACCTCGAACTCTACAAAGGCCGAGATCCGCAAACAGAGTTCGAGCGCTTCACGAGTCTCCGCAAAGCGAACGTCGAACGGCTGCGCGGCCTGCCCGTGGAGGCAGGCGCGCGCACCGCGAAACATCGTACGGCGGGCGAGATCACGCTCGCGCAGATGCTCTATGAGGTGGCGCTGCACGACCTAGGCCACGCACGACAGGTCGCCGAACTCGTCCGCGCACGCCAATACCTCACAGGCGCCGGCCCCCTAGGAGAGGAGTACGCCCTGAGGCCCTGAGGAGCTGCCGCGACGGACCGTTCGCGCTGCGCGCTCAAGCCGCATCCGTCCGTCGCGTCGCCTCCGGTCTCCGCCACGCGCCCGCTTCCGCCGCCGAGCGAGCAAACTCCGAGAAATCCCTCGGCGACCGGCCCAGCGCCCGTTGCACCCCGTCGGCCAAGTGCGCATTCCGCCCGTCCAGCGTCTCGCGCGCAATCGACGTAAATACATCCGCCACAAATTCGCCGCCGACCTCGACCAACCCGCCGTGGAACTGCTCAAACGTGATCGGAACGTATTGAACCGTTCGCCCGGTCGCCGCCGACAGCTCCGCCGCCATCTCCGCGAACGTCATCAGCCGCGGGCCGGTGACTTCGTACAGTTGCCGCGAGTGCCGCTCGCCCCCGGTCAGCGCGGCCACCGCCACGTCGGCGATGTCGTCCACGTCGACGATCGGCTCGCGCACGTCGCCTCCCGGCATCGCCACGGCGCCCTGCAAAACCGGGTCGCGCAGATAGCCTTCGCTAAAGTTCTGTGCGAACCAGGCCGCGCGCACCAGCGTGTAGTCGACGCCCGACTCTTCGACGGCCTTTTCGCCCAGCCGCGCGTGATGCTCGCCGCGCCCCGACAGCAAGACCAGTCGTCCCACGCCCGCCTCCTTGGCCACTCTCGCAAGCGCTTCGACCTTCTCCACCGCGCCCGGAAACGCCAGGTCCGGGAAGTACGAGACGTACGCCGCGCCGACGCCTTCCATCGCCGCCGGCCAGGTCGTCGGATCTTCCCAATCGAAAGGAACGGCCGAGCCGCGCGAGCCGCGGCGTACGTCGTAGCCCTGCTCCTCCAGCCGGTCGGCGATGCGTGAACCCGTCTTGCCGGTCGCGCCGATGACGAGAATAGGTGAGTTCTTCATGAGTTTTCTCCTTTAGCTCCGTCACGTCTCTTGCGCGTGACAAAGCCATCTTGCGGCGCCGGCCGCCTGGAGATATTGACCCCCGCCGCCAGAGATTTGACCCGCGACGACAGCGCCCGATCTAGGCCGTCTTGCGCGTCTCGCGATACGCGGCCGGCGTCTGTTTGAGCCAGCGTTTGAACGCGCGCGTAAACGCGCTCTGCTCGGAGAAACCGGTCAGGAAGGCGATCTCGGCCAGCGAGTAGTCACTCTGGACCAGCAGGCCTTCGGCGAACTCACGGCGCGCCTCTTCGACGATCTTTTGGAAGTGCAGCCCCTCTTCGCTCAGCCTGCGTTGCAGCGTCCGCTCGCTGAGCCCCATGCGCCGCGCCACCGCCGCCATCTTCGGCACGCCCGAGCTCAATGAGTGCGCCACCGCCTCGCGAACCAGCTCCTGGAGCGTACTCTCGGCCCGCGTCTGCGCCAGCTCCTCGTCCAAATGGCGCAGCAGGTAGCGGGTGATTCCCTCGTCCCCCAAACGGTTCCGCCTCTCGAGCGCCTCCGCCGAGACCAGCAGCGCATCCAAGTCCGAGTCAAAGACGACCCGGCAACCGAAGTACGCCTCATGCGCGCTCGTCGTCGCAGGCGCGGGATGCCGCAGGTGAACCTCCAGCGGGCGGAAGCCTTCCGACGACACCTCTCGCGAGATCGCCGTCGCGCTCGCCAGCGTCGCCTCATTCGACATCCGCAAACCCAGCCGACGCTCGCCCGCACGATGCAGGATGAAGTACGCGTTCTCGCCTTCCGGCCGAACTTCATACTGCGAGACGCTCGTCCACAGCCGCCAGTAACGCTCCACCCGCTCAAACGACGCCCGCAGCGTCGGCGCCGTCTTCCAAGCCAGGCCCAAGGCGCCGTAGTCGTCGCAGCGCATGCTCTCCCCGGCGCGCAGCGGCAACTCGATCCCGCCGTCGGTCGCCTCGGCGATCCGCTCAAGCAACTCGTAGTAAGCCGTGTCGGAGACCATCTCCGCCACATTGACCTCGGCCCGCGGGTCGAGCCCGATCGAGCGCAGCAGCGCGTCCTGGTCCACGCCGCCTCCGGCCGCCCGGACGACCTTTCGTACGAACAGTGAAGTGATCGCCCCCATCGCCTTGACTACTATTCTGCACGCGCTTGGAGACGCGGAAAGGGCCCGGAGCGAATGCCCCGAGCCCTCCGTTCGTCCGACGGCCAATCAGCCCGCCGAGTTGGTCTTGGCAACCTAGTTCGTCCTGCGGACCGTGGCGCCGTGCATGTTGAGGTCGAAATAGGCGTCGTCGCCCGTCACGTCGCTCGGTTGAAGGTGGAAGTAGCGGATCTCATCGGGTCCGACCTGCGTGCGACGCGCGTGGATTTGGACCGCGCAGTTGCTGGGGAACAGGAACTTGACCGTAAACGGCGTCTTGAACTTCGTCATGCCGTCGGGCAGGCTGTCCATCGCCGAAATCGAGTGCTCCTGGGACGGGTCGGTCGTCAGTTCGGCGGTCGCCCCGCTCTTCGAGGTCAGTTGCACCGTGCAGGGTTCGTTCAGCAGGGCCTCGATTCGGTCCAGCCAGATGTGGGTCTCGTCCTGCGCTCCGGCGGCTTCGTAGATCCGGGCGTGGATCGTCGTACACGTCGTCGCCGGGACCGTGCCTGAGGTGAAGAGGTCCGAGCACAACTGGTGCTCGTAGGTGGTCGGGTAGCTGTCCTCGGCGCGTGCGTTCCCGGCGCCGGCTAGAGCTGCCAGGCCGAGGGCTAGTGCGAAGAGGGCGTATTTGCGATAAGTCATGGCGTGTTCCTCCAAAATTGCGGTCTCGCCCTTCTAAACCGTATTCGCGGTGCAATTACGACACGCGCCGAATCGCCCCCCGATAGATCTCCGCCGACCAAGCCCAATCGCCCTGTACAACGCCGAAAAGGCCCGGAGCGAATGCTCCGAGCCCTCCGTTGGTCCGGCGGCCAATCGGCCCGACTAGTTGGTCTTGTGAACCGTGGCGCCGTGCATGTTCAGGTCGAAGTAGGCGTCTTCGCCCGTCACGTCGCTCGGCTGAATATGGAAGTAGCGGATCTCGTCCGGACCGATCTGCGTCCGACGCGCGTGGACCTGGACCGCGCACTTGCTGGGAAACCGGAACTTCACCGTGAACGGCGTCTTGAACTTCGTGGCGCCCGACGGCAAACTGTCCATCGCCGAAACCGCATTCTCATTGTTCGGGTCGGTCGTGATGTTGTAAGGCGTGCCGCCGTCCTTGCTCACCTCGACGGTGCAGGCTTCGTTCATCTTGGCCTCGATCCGGTCCAGGTAGAGGGTGGTCTCGTCCTGCGCCCCGGCGTATTCGTAGATCCGCGCGTGGATCGTCGTGCAGTGCGTCGCGCCGGTGGTGAGCCAAGGGAACATTCCCTGTGCGCAGAGCGGATGCAGGTAGGTGGTGGGATAGCTGTCCTCGGCGCGCGCTGCTCCCGTGCCGGCCAGGCCGGCCAGCCCGAGCGCTAGGGCGAAGAGGGCGTATTTGCGATAAGTCATGGCGTGTTCCTCCGAATGCGTTCTCGCCCTGACAAACCGCATTCGCCTCGGAACTACGACAGGCTCAAGTCCTGCTCAATAGGCGTAGTAGCCCGGGCGCGTTCGGACTGCGACGCCCTTCCGCTTCGTTCGCACCCGCACCCGTCGCCACTTGCCGTCAAAATCCTGATCGCTCGGCCGATAGGCCAGCGTGTAGACGCTGCGTAGTTCGCGAGCCACCTGCTCATACACTTCGTCCAGATCCTCGGCCGAGTCGGCGGCGAACAGCGTGCCGCCGCTCGCATCGGCCAGCGCCATCGATCGCATACGGACCGCCGTCGCCCAGTGCTTGGCCGTCGCCAGAGACTGCCCCTCCATACGTAAGACGCTCTGGACCGGGTCCAGCAGCACGGGATAGATCAGCGTGCGCATCTCCCGAGCCGCCGCTTGCAACTCCTCGAACGTCACCAGCGACGGCGCTCCTCCCGCCTGTCGTCGACGTGTCGCCGGCGGCATCTTACCCCATTCGCTCGTGCCGTCGTGGCCGTGGATTTCGTTGTCCAGGCCGTCGCTCAGCACGATCATCGCGTTGCGCTCGCGGGGCAGCGCGGCCAACTCCTCCCCATACGCCAACACCATGGCGTCGTAGAGCGGCGTCGCGCCGCCGAAGTGTGCGATTCTCTTCACGCTCGCCTTGGCCGCTTCATGGTCCTCCGTCAGCCGGCTGAGTACCTGAAAGTAAGCTTCCGCCAGCGCATAGACCGCGACCCGGTCCCCCGGGCGCGCCGTGTCGATAAAGCGTCGCGCCGCCTCTTCGATCGCTGGGCGATCCTCCTCCGTCGACGAACTACAGTCGAGCAGCAGGACGAGGTTGAAAGGCGCCGCCGTACTCGATATGTCCTCGACCAGCTGCTGCGCTTTCCCGTTCTCAAAGACCTCGAAATCGTCTAAACCCAGGTCCGCGATCGGCCGCCCTTTTCGATCCGTCGCCGCAGCGTCAAGCTGCACCAACCGCACGTCGGCGGAGAAGGTCGCCTCCGATTCTTCTCCCTTGGACGCGCCGACGGCGTCCCTCGAACGCAACCCCTTGCCCGCGAAGCGAAACAGCTCGGGCAGCCGCTCCTTCGCTCGCCAGTGCGGCTGGATCGGCGAATCCTCGGGTAACGTCTCGCTGAGTTCAAGCCGGATCGCCAGCGGCCGCTCGGCCTGAAGCGTTACGCGGCCATAGGGGTATAGCGTCACGCGTCCAAACGGGTCGAGCCGGTCCGGCAGCTGGTCGCGCGCCGTCCATCCCGTCTCCGATCGCTTCACCTCCGCCTCGCCTTCGAACGTTTCCGGCGCCTGCACGGACGACAACTCGAAGCTCGTCAGCTCCCTGGGGACTCGCAGCGACACGGCGCCCGTCTCGGTCTGTAGTTCGGCCTGACCGAAGCCGTAATAGGCGATATCGCCGTCGATCGTATCGACGCGCACCAGGCGGCCGTAGGGAACCGTCAGTTCCAGATCGATACGGGCTCCGTCCGGCGGCTTCGTCAGGATGCCGAAGGTTGCTCCGTCCCGTACCAGCATGAAGTCGTCGCTGGTCAGGGCTCGTCCCGGAACGTTCGCGTGAATCTCCAACCGCGGCGCCGCGCGCACCTCGACCCGCACCGCGCCGAACCGATTCTGAACGTCGATCCTTGGGCCGGCGAAATCCGGCGCCCTCTCCGGCGCCTCCTCGTCGATTACGCCGGTGATCTTCCAAACCGTCTCGCTGTCGACGACCGTGATGGTGGACTTGACCTCCCTGGCGCCTTCCGGAATCTCAACTCGGTCGACGGTCGGCTGGGCGATCAACGCCGCCGCGAACCCCGCGCTCAACACCACCGACCGAATAGCACCAGCGGTACGCAAAGCGCTCGCACTATAGCAGAGCGTTTCCGCCAATCAAGCTCCTCCCTTTCCTTGTTCTGGTCCCCGGGACAGCAGCGGCCGAAGCTAAGTTTTCTTGTCGCCGAATACCGATCACTTGGTTCGCCTCTGTGCTTGAAGTGCGATAGTGGAACGTCCCTGATCACTCGCCCGCGACAGTGTAGGGACTCGGCATGCCGAGTCCGGCCCAGGCTGCAAGCACCGCTTTGCCCCCGAGCGCACGGCAACGCCGTCCAACCCAGCAGCTTCGCCTCCAACAGCTCTGAATCAGCCCCTCCCCAGGCAAGCGCGTAGTTTCAATGCCGACGATGGACAGCGCCGCCCATGACCGCCCCCTTCAGAGACGGCTGCGGCGCGATCCGAACCTCGACCTGATCCGAGCGCTCGCGGTCTTGACCGTGGTGACCGTGCACGCCGCGCACATCTTCGGGCGCCCGCAGCTGGCGCCGATGAAGCTTGGGTTCGCGGCGATCGACGCCTTCTTCTGTCTGTCTGGATTTCTCGTCGGGCAGATCCTGTTGCGCGAGCCGGTCAATCCATCCGCGTACGGTCGATTCCTCAAAGCGCGTTGGGCGCGCTCGCTGCCGCCCTACTACATCGTGCTCCTGGGCGGGCTGGCGGCGGGCAGCTTGATCGGATGGCCGTGGACCCTCGACGACTTCGAAGGCCGGTTCTGGCGCTACCTCTTCTTCATACAGAACGGCGGCGACGTGACCAGAAGGCCGCTCAGCGTCTCTTGGTCGCTCTGCATCGAGGAGCAGTTCTACCTGACTCTACCGATCGCATTTCTCGTCATCCGCACGGCGCGCTCGCGCGCTTTGCTGATGGTTGCGCTCATCTTGCTCGTCAATATTTGGCGTTTCTCCTCGCCCCATGGTTGGTACTTCACGGCGGCGGTTCGGGGAGACGCGATCTGCTACGGAGTCCTCCTCGCGCTGCTCAAGACCGAATTCCCCGAGACGTTTCAGCGTTGGCGCAAGACCATCGGGCGGCTCCTGCCTGTCGTCCTGGTCTTGATCGTCTTGCTGGCGACGGCGCCGATCCCGACGCTCGTATTCTCGAGCCTGTTCAATCCCCTCTTGGCCCTGTTCATGGCGGCGTTCGAGGGGAGGGAGAGCGTGCCCCGAGCCGCCCTTTCGATCGTTTCCTGGCTCGCTCGGATCTCGTACTCGACCTATCTCTTCCACCTCGATTTCGTCATCTTGCCGTTGGCGGAGTATTCTCCGCTGGTACAACTCGTCCTGTTCTTGCCTGCGTCGCTCCTGCTCGGGACGATCGGCCAACGTTTGCTGGAGGAGCCGTCGTACCGCCTGCGCGACCGGTGGCTCGGTTCCGAGCGCGCCCCGAGTCGCTGAGCAACAACCGCTGAGCATGGCGGCGCGGGCTTCAGCCCGTCGCGGTTTAACCAGTAGGGACTCGGCATGCCGAGTCCGCCACGGGCGCAAGCCCGTGGAAGTCTGACCGAGAGCGAGGCGGACCTCGGCGCGTCCGTGCCCTACTGCCGTCCCGGAATCCCTGCGATCACCCGGCATTCTGAACCGGGAGAACAGAAGCCGAAACCGATATACTGTGAGTTCGCGCCCGACGAATTCGAGCCCGCCCGCCCCGATGCCGGAAACCGCCTACACTCCCGACTTCCGGACCCGTCTCCGCCGGAAACGCCTGGCCATGCACCGCTCGTTGCGGGAGACCAAAATGGTCGCCCTCGGCCTGCTCCAAAAGCATCGCCCCGTGCTCGCGCAGATGATCCCCACCCGGCGCTGCAACATCGCCTGCGCCTACTGCAACGAGTACGACAAGGTCTCCAACCCCGTTCCCATCGAAGAACTCAAGGCGCGCGTCGACCATCTCGCCGACCTCGGCACGATGATCATCACCATGAGCGGCGGCGAACCGCTCATCCACCCCGAACTCGAAGACCTGCTCGCCCACGTCCGCAAGCGCGGCGCCATCGCCAGCCTCATCACCAACGGCTACTTTATGGTCCCCGACCGCATCAAGAGCCTCAACGACGCCGGCCTCGAGCACGTCCAGATCTCCATCGACAACGTCAACCCCGACGACGTCTCGAAAAAGTCCCTGAAAGTCCTCGACAAGAAGCTCGAGTGGATGGCCCAGCACGCCGACTTCCACGTCAACATCAACTCCGTCGTCGGCGGCGGCATCGAAAATCCTGAAGACGCCTATGTCATCGCGCGTCGCGCCATCGACCTCGGCTTCAGCTCCACCGTCGGCATCATCCACGACGGCGAAGGCCAACTCAAACCGCTGGCCCCCGAAGAGCGCTCCGTCTACGACCGCATCCAAAGACTCTCCAAGTCCTCCTACGGACGGCTGAACTTCTTCCAAGAGAACATCGCCAACGGCAAGCCCAACGATTGGCGATGCCGCGCCGGCGCACGTTATCTCTACGTCTGCGAAGACGGCCTCGTCCACTACTGCTCGCAGCAACGCGGCTACCCCGGAACGCCGCTCGCCGAATACACGATGGACGACGTCCGTCGCGCCTATTCGACCGAAAAGGCCTGCGCTCCCATGTGTACCGTGTCTTGCGTTCACAAGGTATCCGCGTTTGACTTCTTCCGGGGACCCCAGAGACCCGATTCCGGATCCGCCGACGGCCTCGTCCAGCTCTCCTCTGGAGACTAAATTTCTCTTTCCTGGACCCGATTAGGGGCTGAAATGGCCCTCTTCAGCTGGCCCGGCGTAGGCGAGTCCTAGGCGCTTTCGACGGCTACCTGTTTCCTGTTAAGTAATTGATTTATGGGGGCTTGGTGTTCATTCGCCCCTTTCCGTGCGGCGCCCGTTTAGGTCGGGATATACGACCTTTTCACTAAAGGGTCTTACGAGAATATACCCACGAAAAAAGGGTACTAGCCACCCATAGCCGACTGGGACAGCCTTGGCCCATGATTGGGGCATCAGAGGGGCGGCCCAAGCCAACGCTCGACAATCGGTTACTCAGAAAAGGGAGAGAAAGGAAAAAGTCATGCTGAAACTCAAGTTGCAACAAATGTTTCTTCGTCTGGTCAAGGACCAAAAAGGTCAGGACATGGTCGAGTACGCGCTGTTGGCCGGCTTCATCGCCGTCGCCGCGGGCGCCATTCTGCCGGGTATCTCCGACAACATCTCGGTGATCTTCTCGCGCATGGCCTCGGTCGTCACCGCCGCCTCCACCGCCTAATTCCAGGCTCTTCGGCCGGCGACGGAACCCCGTCGCCGGCCGTCATCATTTTTCTGACCCCCGCGCCGCCGGTTACGCTGGAAATCCTACGTAGGTCGACTAGTGTGAATGCCCGAGGCCGGAATCAGTACCAACATCCTATAGACCCGTCTCTCGACTCCGTCACATGCTGAATGAGCGAGGCGCCCAGATCAAGGGTCCGTTCTAATCTCAACTTCAATAGAGATCGCTACAGACAGACGTAGAGGGAGAAAAAGTCAATGCTCAAGCTCAAATTGCAACAGCTGCTCGTTCGCATCATCAAGGACCAGAAAGGTCAGGACATGGTCGAATACGCGCTGCTGGCCGGTTTCATCGCCGTCGCCGCGGGCGCCATCCTGCCGGGTATCTCCGACAATATCTCGGTGATCTTCTCGCGGATGGCTTCGGTCGTCACCGCCGCCGCTACTGCGTAAGTCATCGCCGCTACAGCGGCATCTCGAAAGGGCGGGCCACAAGGCCCGCCCTTTTCTCGTTTCAGGCCGATAGAACACCATCCGCCGTGCAGATCGCCCGCTACGTCCGCCGAGGCGAAGTCGACTCCGCCCGCGCCGAACTCCGTCGCGGCGCCGACCCCAACGCCCCCGTTCCCGGCCTCGAACAAACCACGCTGCTCGGCGTCGCCGCCTCGAGCCCGCGGTCCGGAGTCGAAATGATCGACCTCCTACTCGATCACGGCGCCGAGATCGACCGCGCCGACGGTTCGCTCGGCCACACGCCTCTCCACCTCGCCGCGAAATTCGGCGATCTCGTCAAGGTTCGGCGCCTGGTCGAGCGAGGCGCCAGCCTTCACAAGAAGGCTTCCGCGGGCTACTCTGCCGTTCTCTTCTCGGCCTTCAATCGGACAGGACAGGCGCCGGAGATCGCCCGCTTCTTGCTCCGTCTCGGCGTCGATCCCCATGCGGCCAGCGAGTACGGCGAATCCCCCCTCGGCGTCGCCGCCGGGTTCGGAGACGGTGAGCTCGTCGGTCTCTTCCTCGATGCCGGCGTCGATCCCGTTTCCATCGCTTGGACTCCTCTCCACCGGGCCGCCGCCCTCGGTGATCGCGCCGCGCTCGCCGTCGCCAATTCGTCTCATCTCGAGTCTCGAGATCGCGCCGGCCGCACGCCCTTGTTGGTCGCGCTCCAGTTCGGCGACGCGCAAGCCGCGCAGGCGCTCAGAGCTCTCGGCGCCGACCTACGCGTCGAGTCTCGCGGCTCTCGCAACGCCCTCATGCACGCCGCCCGCAGCGGCGCGCCATCCGCCGTCGCCTGGGTCTTGGAAAACGCGGCGCCCGATCTGCACGTTCGCGACGACCTCGGTCTCGACGCCCTTTCGAACGCGGTCGAGTCCGCCGCTGTCCCCTGCGTCGCCGCGCTGCTTGCCGCCGGCGCCGACCCGTCCGTCCACGGTCCCACCGGCGAATCCCCCGTCCACCACCTGCCGGTCCACTACGCGCCCGAAGCCTCGGCGCAACTGGCCGGCCTGCTCTTGGACGCCGGCGCCGATCCGGCCGTGATCGCGCCCACCGGCGACCACCCGCTCCGCGACGCCGCCCAATTCGGGTGCCTGGATCTACTTCGCCTTCTGCTCGACCACGGCGTCCCGCCCAACCTCAACTCCACCGGCGAGACCGCCCTCCACGTCGCCGTCTCGGTCGATGACGACGAGGCCGTCCGTCTGCTGCTCGCCTCCGGCGCCGATCCCAATCAACCCGACGTCGACGGCGACCTTCCCGCCGACTTCCTCCGCTCCGAAGAAACGGCGGAGGCGCTCCGGGCGCTATCGTAAACTCCAGCGTGGCCGCCGCTCCCTCCACTCGCCGATTTCGCCGAGCCTCCCTGTTTCTAGCCGGGGCCGCCGTGCTCGGCTACTCGGCTCAGCAGTTGCTCGAAGCCGATCGCCTCGGCGCCGGAGTGGCCGCCGCCGGAACCGCCCTCGCCCTCAGCGTCCAAGCCCTCTACTGGTCGGCGCCGGAGTCGCTGCGCATCCGTCGCATCCGCTCCATCCGTCTCCCGCGTGGAACGCCGCTGACGCTGCTCGGTCTCGGCTTCATCCTCGCCGCGCTGCTCGTCGCCGGGGCCGCCGCCTATTCGGGCAACAACCTGATCTACCTCGTCTTGAGCGCCATGCTCGGCGCTCTGCTCGTCTCGGGCTTCGTGTCCAAACTCGCCCTGGCGGGACTTCACCTGCGCCTCGCTCTACCCGAGCACATCTTCGCCCGCCAGCCCGTCCTCGCCCGCATCGGCGTCCGCAATCTCAAGCGCTGGATCCCCTCCCTTTCCGTTCGCCTCTCCGCCGGACAAGGTCGCCGAAAAGGCGAGATGCGCGGCCTCGACCTCGAACCCGCCTACTTCCCCCTGCTCGCTCCCGGCGCCGACGTCACCGCCGCCATCGAAGCCTCCTTCCCTCGCCGCGGCCGCTTTCGCGACGAAGGTGTCCTGCTCGAAACCCGCTTCCCCTTCGGCTTCTCCGTCCGCCGCACGCGCCTCTCCTTGAGCGAGCCCGTCGTCGTCTATCCGCCGGTCGACCCCACTCCCGAGTCCGAGCGCATCGTCGCCGATCTCGAACGCCGAGGGCAGGGAAAAGCGCCCGGCGACAGCCACGATCTCTACCGCGTCCGTCCGCTCGTCGAAGGCGACGAAGCCCGCATGATCCACTGGAAAGCCTCCGCCCGCGGCGCAGGACTCTGGGTGCGCGAATTCTCCCGCGAAGACCACCTCCGCGTCCGCCTCGTCTTCGACCGCCGCTTGAGCGCCGACCAAGACGACGACCTGTTCGAAGACCGAGTCGCCCTCTGCGCCGCCGTCGTCTGGAAACTCTTCGAACTCGGCGCCGAAGTCACCCTCGTCAGCGACGAGACGCTGCTCTCTTGCCGACCCCATTCGCCCGAGGTTTACGAGGTGATGCGCTACCTAGGAACCGTCGAGCCGACCCGCGACTCATCCGCCGCCCCCTCCCGCGAACCCCGCGACGCAACCGCCGAACAAGCCGCCGTCCGCGTCTTCGCCTAGGCCGCCTCCAGCTCCTCATCCTGCTCGCCCGGCGGCGTCGGATTCGGCATCAGATGCCCCGCGCCCACCCAAACCAACTCCACCGCCAGCAACC
>JGI12316J15310_10000005_pt8:0-112500 | contig 215762 bp, 161 predicted proteins | sample MarCyaLeptolynsp_FD_15310 | JGI IMG/M metagenome (IMG submission 15310)
CCAGCCTTGTTTCGTGCTGGTGGCACTCATGGGGTTTCACCTTCGAAGGATTCCCCTCCCGAGTAGCTGTGCTGCCGTTTCGGCGCCTCTCGACGCTTCCTCGTCAGCCATCCCCTCTGCCGGTTTGCCGTCCGTGTTTCCACCTTCGGTCCCGATTCAGGGGTTTGGGCATCTCGTGAGTCCGTTGCCGCGGCCAGTGTTACCTGGAACCCGCGACCCGTTCCTCCCATGGCGTTCATCTCCCCGAGGGTTGCATCCCTCGGCCTGGGCTCTACGCTTTTGAACGACGTTTCTAACCGCCGCCCTTTATCCCGAGAGCCTCCTCTCATGGGCTTGGTGTAACGCTCTCCACCGCAAGCGGCTTCCTTCGTCACACGTGCTCTACAGAGTTTCAAAGAACCGAGGATTCCACCGACTCTTTCGAGTCCATGTCCCTCCACGAGGTTTGCCCCGGCGAACCCGCTCCCCGAAGGAGAACGACCCCGTGGGGCCCGTGCTGCGCTCCGTTGCCGCCTCCCGAGAGAGACGTCGTCGGCGTCAACGAGGGCAACTATGTGGCACCGGGCCGATTGAGGCAACACAAAAATGAACTTTCTGTGACTTTTATGTGAACTGCTTGATTTTAATAACCAATTTTCCACACCTCGTGTGTCGCTTACGGGACGCCATGAAGCGAGCGGCGGCTCGCCGAGGCAAAACGGGTCTGCTAGGACGACTGTATGCCGAATCCTGCAGTGACGTATCTGAGAGCTCTGGCCCACAACAATGGCTGGGCCAACCATCGCCTGCTTTCCTCATGTGAAGCGCTCTCCGAAGAGGAGTTCGCCGCCTCTCGAGTCAGCTTCTTTCCGTCGCTTCAGGCGACCATGAACCACATCCTGATCGTCGACTGGTACTACGTGGACGCTCTGGAGGCCGGTCGGCTCGGCCTCGGTGCCTCCGAGCAGGATGTCCCATGTCCTCGCCTGGCCGACCTGGCGCGCGAACAGCGTGCCGTCGACGCGCGACTCATCGCATTCTGCGACCGACTCGAGGCCGCCTCGCTGGGGCAACCCGTCCACATGGACCGCCGAACCCACGTACAGACGGACCGGGTCGATCGGGTGCTGATGCACCTGTTCAACCACCAAACCCACCACCGCGGACAGGCGCATGCCATGGTGGCGGGCACCCGCGTGAAGCCTCCTCAACTGGACGAGTTCTTCATGGAGGGGGAGACCCATCGCCGTGCGGACGACTTCGAGGCTTTGGGCTTCGATGAAGACGTCGTCTGGCCGCATGGAGCACGACTGGTCACGCCATAAGCCAAGCCGGGCGGCTAGTCGGCCGACTTTACTTCGCCCCGTAGGATCGGTTGCAGCATCAGGGCCAGCAGGACCACCACCGCGCAGCCGATGACGTTGTACCAGAGGTAGCCGATGTCGGTGGCCACGAAGATGACGACGACCGTGGCCTGTGCGACGACGGCCGCCGCGAGGACGGCGCGAGCACCGACGGCCTTCAGGAAGAAGCCCACCAGGAAGATGCCGAGCACCGTCCCGTAGAAGATGGAGCCGAGGATGTTCACGGCCTGGATGAGGTTGTCGAGCAGGGACGCGAACGTCGCGAAGGCCACCGCGAGCAGCCCCCACCCCATCGTGAACAGCTTGGACGCCCGCAAGTAGTGTTTGTCACTGGCCTCGGGCTTGAAGGCACGTTTGTAGAAATCGATCGTCGTCGTCGAGCCGAGAGCGTTCAGCTCGCTCGCCGTGGACGACATGGCCGCAGACAAGATCACCGCCAGCAGCAGACCGACCATCCCGGCGGGTAGCGCCGTCAGGACGAAGGTCAGGAAGATGTAGTCGCTGTCCTTGGTCTCGGCGTCAGGGTCCGCCGCCTTGATGGTGGCCTTCGCCTGCTTGCGCAAGCCGGTCATCTCGGCGTGAGCCTCCTGCAGGCTCTTCTTCGCCGCGGCCTCGGCCGCCGCGTCTCCCGCCTCGACCGCATTGACGAGGTCTCTGGCTCGGTCGCGACGTCGCTCGAAGGCCTTCGTCCAGGCCTTCTCGATGTCGGCCATCTGTCCGGCGTACTGGGTCTGGTACACCTGCTGCCGCGCCGGCTCGTTGAAGAACACGGGCGGTGGCTGGAACAGGTAGAACACGAACACCAGCACACCCACGAACAGGATGACGAACTGCATCGGGATCTTGAGCATGCCGTTGAACAGCAGCCCCAGCCGGCTCTGGGCCACGCTCTGGCCGGACAGGTAGCGCTGGACCTGGCTCTGGTCGGTGCCGAAGTACGCCATCGCCAGGAAGAACCCGCCGAGTACGCCCGACCAGATGTTGTAGCGGCTGGTGAGGTCGAAGCTCAGGTCCACGACCTCCGTCTTGCCGAGTGCCCCAGCCGCAGCCACCGCCCCGTCGAGGCTCACGCCCTCGGGCAGCTGGTCGATCATCACGATGGCCGCGAACAGGATGCCGCCCAGCATGATGACCATCTGCTGCTTCTGGGTCTGGCTGACGGCCTTGGTACCGCCCATCACCGTGTAGAGGATGACGAGCACGCCGATGGCGAGGTTGGTGGCGTTGAGCGACCAGCCCATGAGCGACGACAGGATGATGGCCGGTGCATAGATCGTGATGCCCGCGGCCAGGCCGCGGGACACCAGGAACAGGAACGCTCCCAGCATACGGACGCGGACGTCGAAGCGGGATTCCAGGTACTGGTACGCCGTGTAGACCCGCAGCCGGTAGTAGATGGGCACGATGACGACGCTGATGACGACCATTGCGATAGGCAGCCCGAAGTAGAACTGCACGAAGCCCATGCCGTCCTCGTACGCCTGGCCGGGCATGCTGAGGAAGGTGATAGCGCTTGCCTGGGTGGCCATGATGGACAGCCCGACGGTGTGCCACTTGAGCTCGTTGCCGCCGCGGAGATAGCCCTCGGTCGTCGTGATGCCGCGGGTCTTCCAGACACCGTAGGCCACGATGAAGGCGATGGTGCCCAGCAGCACCGACCAGTCGAGGCCCGTCACCGGTAGCTCACCGTGAACCAGTAGAAGAGCAGGATGAGCAGCGCCTGGCTGGTCAGGACCAGGGCATAGATGCGCTTCCAAGATCCCAGGATGGGCGGGCGGTCGTCGTGGACGTCGCCCTCGGTCTCGGTCTGGTCCGCTGGGAGGCTATCGGGTGACTGAGGCATGCTCGATCATATTGGCCAGCAGTCGGTAGGCGCCGGCGACCCCGGCGGGGAGCTGCCTGAAGAACGACAGCCCGGTGTAGATGAAGACGCCCTTGCCGTGCCGGGCCAGCAGGACACTGCCCTTCAACGGCTTCTCGCCCGGGTCGTTCATGGCCAGCGGGGTCTCGTAGCGCTTGTCCCACGTGTCCGCGAAGTACAGCCCCCGCTCCTGGACCCAGCCGCTCCAGTCGTCGCCCGTGAGCCGATGCGGCTTGAGCACCAAAGGATGAGGCCCAGCGCCTTTGTTGGCGACATCGACCGCTGCAAACTCGTCGGTGACCCGCCCGCGCGCGATCTGGAAGGGCCAGGGGCCCACGGGGCCCTTCACCTTATGAAACCAGTTCTGGGTGTTGTACTGGGCGATGACCGTCCCGCCGGCTTTGACGTAGCTCATCCACCTTGGGTGCTGGTCGTGCAGCTCCGGGTGCACGTTGAAGGCGCGCACGCCGAAGATCACCGCGTGGTAGCGCTTGAGATCCGCCGACGCGAGCTCCTTGGCAGTGAGGATGTCCACGACGTAGCCGAGCTGCTCGAGGCTGGCCCCAACGACGTCGCCAGAGCCCTGGATGTAGGCCAGCCGACGGCCGCGCTTCACCTTGCTGGTCAGCGGCACCAGCTTGGTGGCCAGGGGCCGCTGCACACTCCGCACCGGGACGTGGGGGTGGTCGATGATCACCCGCTCCAGCAGAGGCTGCGCGCTGCTCTTCCAGACGTTGAGCGTCCCGCCGAAGGTCCCGGCCACCGCCGTCGAGGAGGCGGCGACGGTGATCGCGACGACCTTGCGCTGCCCGGCCTCGAGGTTGAGCGCCGTCTCATTGGGGGTCACCCGCCAGCCGGCAGGGGCGGTCCACTTCACCGTGCCCCGGCGGGCCGCCCCGTTTGCGGTCAGCGTCAACTTGATGGTCTGGCCTGCAGCCCCTCGCGGTGCCGCCAGCACCGGCTTGTCGGCCGTCACGGTCACAGGCGCGACGACCTCGACGTGGCGCGTCAGCTCGCCCCGGACCGGGTCCACCCAGCGATGGAGCACCGGGCGCATCACCCGCAGGGGCTTGCCGGCAACCGTGAGATCGATGACGACGCTCAGCGGCGGCGGGCCATCGGCGTCACCGATGGTGGCCGGGTCCGCGAGGTCGTACATGGTCGTCTTGGGGGCACTTTGAAGCCACAGGGGCGTGGTCGGCGTGGTCTTCGCCGAGACTGTGAGTGGGACGTCACTGGTGACCGGCACATGCGGTTTGAGGGCCTGCGCCCTGACGTCCGCCTTCTGACCGCCCAGCAGGGTGACGGCTTTGACGCGGAGGGCGGCTCTTCCGCCCGACCGATTCAGCATCGTCAATGTGACCGGCAGCGTCTCGCCGGGCGAGATGGTCGTGGGTTTGGCGGCCGCGTCCAGCCACAGCCCGGCGGCGTCGACGATGATGGCGTCGAGCTCGGCGCGTTTGATCGCCTTCCAGTGGGCGCCCTCCGGCGGCAGCTTCAGGCTGTCGAGGGTGCTTCGCACGCCCATCAGCGCCCCCAGTGAGGCGGATGGGTTGGCCGGGTCGAAGGCCTTCTCCAGCGCCGCGAGCTTCTTTCGGAGCGTGGCCGTCCCCTTGCCGTAGCGGGCCCAGGTGAAGTCGAGGCCGGAGAACATGTCCGTCTTCGACGGCTTCGTGCCCGAGACCGGCTCGAAGTACTCCTTGATGGGGCCGTGCTGCTGCTTGGCGCCGAAGCCCTGGCTCTTGTGCATGCTCCGGCTCATGCCAGCGATCTGACCGTAGCTCATGCCTAGCAGGGGGTCATAGCCGCCGACGTCGAGATGGATGTACTTGGTCAGGTCCGGATTCTTCATCCGCCGCAGGCGCCAGTGGGACTGGTTGTGGATGAGCCGGTCGGGCTTCCAGACCGTCAGTCCCTGCTTGGCCACCTGGTCGGCGAAGCGCTTCGGGTCAGGCGCCGCGGTCATCGCCTCAGCCGCCAGCAGCGCTGAGGCAGTGTGGTGCCCGTGGCCCCGCCCAGCGGGCCGGAACCGGGTAATGACCACGTCTGGACGAAAGCGTCGGAAGACCCGCACGACGTCGTCGAGCACAGGCTCTCGGCCCCACTTCTTCAGCGTCTCCTCGGGGTTCTTGGAGTAGCCGAAGTCACGAGCGCGCGAAAAGAACTGCATCGCGCCGTCGGTCCGACGCGCCGCCTTCAACTCCTCGGTCCGCACGAGACCCAACAGCTCGGCCTGCTCCGTACCCACCAGATTCTGGCCTCCACCGCCGCGGGTCAGCGACAGATAGGCCGCGCGCAGCTTGCGGTGCTTGCTGAGCCAGGCCAACAGGCGGGTGTTCTCGTCATCGGGATGAGCGGCCACGTACAGCACGCTGCCCACGACCGACAGCCCCTGGATCCGGTGCAACAGCTCCGATCCCGAGGCACCCGCCCTGGCGTCTGGCGACCCCGGGGTCAGCATCGTCGCAGCCAGTAGCAGTGCGGTCACTCCATGTTTCACAGGGCGAAAGACTCGCATCCGCGGGACCATAGCACGGGCATTTGTTCCGCTGGCGGCACAGGATTGTCCGCTAGTGCATCCGGTCGGAAGGAAATGCATCGGGTGAAGAGGCGTGTTAGCACCTGCCACAGGCGTAGGGTTCATGCGCCGAAGTCCTCGTTTTCCTCGACAAGCGCAGCCGCGGATGTCTCGCTCATTCTCGAACGCCTGGTTGGCCGGCGACGCCCCGCCGTTGCTGCCGCTGGACCCACGCGATGCCGCCCACCGGGCGCGCGCTGTGGAGGCGGCCGTGGGCGTCGGCCTGAGCGACGACGTAGCTGCGGCCTGGAAGGCCCAGGAGACGGTGCGAGTGCCCGAAGGCGCCACGACACCCCCGATGCTGCAGCTCGAGGCGCTCGCGACGGGAGAGGCCGTCGCTGTGGTGACGGGGCAGCAGGCGGGGCTCTTTTCCGGACCGCTGTACACCGTCTACAAAACGGCGGCGGCCATCGTGACGGCGCGGGCCCTGGAGGCGGAGACCGGCGTCCCAGCGGTGCCGGTCTTCTGGCTGCAGACCGAGGACCACGACTGGCTGGAAATCGACCATTGCTCGGTTCCCGGTGCCGACGGACCGCAGCGCATCGATTGTCAGTGCTCGGCCACTGGCAGCGACCTGGTCAGCGTCTTTCATCGGCGCATGGGCGCGGGCATAACGGTCGCGGTGGATGCCCTGGCGAACGCTATCGGGGGACTCCCCAGCGGCGCCGAGGTGATGGCGTCGATGCGTCGGCACTGGCGCGCGAACGTGAGTCCCGGCGAGGCGATGGGCGGCTTCATCGCGGAGCTGTTTCGGCCTATGGGGCTGCTGGTTCTCGATCCGCGCGACCCTGCCCTGGCGCGCGCCGCCGCTCCTCTACATCGAGACGCCTTCGAGCACGCCGAGGCTCAGTCGGCGGCATTGCTGGCGCGGAACCAGGAGCTCGAGCAGGCCGGACTCAGAGTGCAGGTGCACGTGCGGCCGCGCGCTCCGCTGTCCTTCGTCCATCCCGATGGCCCCCAGGGCCCCCGATATCGGGTTCGGCCGACGGATGAGGGCGCCTACGCGCTCGTCGGAACCGAGCGGCGGGTGTCGCGCGATGACATCGTGACCTGGCTGGAGACGGAGCCGGCACGATTCTCTACGTCAGCGCTGCAGCGGCCGTTGCTCCAAGATCTGTGGCTGCCCACGGCGGCCTACATCGGAGGACCCGGCGAGCTCAACTACCTGGCCCAGTCGGCGGCGCTCTACCCCGAGCACGTCCCGCACGGGCGCCCGATGCCGCTGGTCATGGTGCGGTCGCGGTTCCGGTTGGTCGACGCACGCTCGCGGCGCCTGCTCGACCAGCTGGGGTTGTCGCCGGGGGACACAGCACGGCCGCGCGACGAGTTGCTCGCCGCCATCGCGCAGCCGCCCGCCGGCGCGCCGGAGCCCGAGACGCTGCTCAGGGGGCTTACCGAGCCGCTGAGGGAAGGGCTGGCGTCGCTTGACGCTATGGCCGAGAACCTCGGAGGGAACTTCCCCAAGCAGCTGGGCAAGACCCGGGACCACGTGCTGGCTCAGCTCGAGGGGCTCGTGGAACGGTACAAGCGGACCCTCGCGCGGCGGGACGAGGTCGCCGTCGGCCGGCTAAACCGGCTGCTGGCCATGCTCGCTCCCGGCGGGGCGCCGCAGGAGCGGGTGTACGGCTGGCCGTGGTTCGCGGCGATGGTTGGACCAGAGACCCTCCGTGACCTCATCCTGGCAGCCTGTGTTCCCTTCGACCCGACGCTTCGGGACCTGGAGCTGCCATGAGCACCAAAACCCGCTGCGACGTGGTCGTCTTCGCACCCCATCCGGATGACGCCGAGCTGTGCTGCGGCGGCACGCTGGCCACGCTCGCCGCCCAGGGGCATCGGGTCGCGATCGTGGACCTGACCCGGGGCGAGCTGGCCAGCAACGGAACGCCCGAGACCCGGGCCGAAGAGGCGGCGCAAGCGTCGGCGGCGCTGGGGCTCGCACATCGGGAGAATCTCGGTCTGCCGGACGGATTCCTGACGGCCGATGCGGGCTATGGCACGGCCGCTGCGGATGCAGGTGCTGGAACCGCCTTGGCGCGCCTCGTCGAAACGTTGCGGCGGCTGAAGCCCAGCCTGGTGCTGGCGCCGTGGCGTCAAGCGCGTCACCCCGATCACCGGGTGACGTCGGAGCTGGTGCGCCGGGCCGTCTTCTTCGCCGGGGTGCGGAAGTTCGGTGGCCCCGACGCCGCAGCGCCGCACACGGTCGCGCGGACGCTGTTCTACCAGATGCGGTTCGTGTTCACGCCGTCCATCGTGGTCGATGTGACCGAGGCACTGGACGCCAAGCGGCAGGCCATCGCCTGCTACGGCAGCCAGGTGACGCGGCAGGATAGCGACGTTGCCACGCTCGCCAACGCTCCGCTGGGTCAGACCGCGCTTCAAGCGCGTGACCAGTATTACGGCGCCATGATCGGTCGCCCGGCGGGAGAGCCGTTTGCCGCAGAGGCGCCTGTGGCGGCGCGCGACCTGCTGGCGCTGCACCGCGACCACGGCGCGCTGGACCACCTCCCTCTTCTGTTCACCGAGCCGGGGGGCTGAGTGTCGTCCAGTCGTCTGAAGATCGGTGTTTGCTGCTTCTCCACATACGGGGGCAGCGGAATCATCGCCACCGAGGTGGGCCTGGCCATGGCGCGGCGCGGGCACCGGGTGCACGTCGTGTCGTCAGAGCTACCGCAGCGACTCGACCACGGGCTGAACAACGTGACGTTCCACGCGGTCGAGGCCCGGCCAGATGCGTCGCAGCAGGGCCAGTACGCGCTGGCGCTAGCCGCCAAGCTGGTCGAGGTGGCCGGCTGGCACGGCCTGGACGTGGTCCACGCGCACTACGCCATTCCCCACGCCATCAGCGCTGTGCTCGCGCGGCAGCTGCTGGCGGACAGGGCGTTCAAGGTGGTGACGACGCTGCACGGGACCGACATCACCAGCGTCGAGGCCGACGCTCCGTTTGGGCCCATGACCCGGTACGCAATTGTGCAGAGTGACGCGGTGACGGTGCCCTCGCGGTTTCTGCGAGACGAGACCGCGCGCAAGTTCGGCGTGGAGGGCGGGGGTATTGAGGTGATCCTCAACTTCGTCGACAGCGAGCACTTCGCGCCGCAGCCGGACACCGAGGGCCGGACGGCCGTGGGGCGGCTGTTCGCCGAGGGGACCGCCAAGCGCCCCCTGAGCGACGACAGCCTGGTCTGCGTGCACGTGTCCAACCACCGCCCGGTGAAGCGGGTCCACGACGCCGTGACGGCGTTTGCGAAGGCTGCCGAACACGTCGACGCGCGACTCGTCATGATCGGCGACGGCCCCGACCGCTCGTCGGCTCGGGCCCTGGCGCAGAAGCTCGGGGTCTGCGACCGGGTGGCGTTCGTCGGCAAGCGACGCAGCTTCGTGTCGCTCCTGGCGGCGGCCGACCTGTTCCTGTTGCCGAGTGAAAGTGAGAGCTTCGGGCTCGCGGCGCTGGAGGCTCAGAGCTGCGGCATCCCGGTCATCGCCAGCGACGTGGGCGGCGTGCCGGAAGTGGTGGCCCACGCCGAGACGGGCCTGTTGTGCCCCATGGGTGACACCGACGCCTTTGCGGAGGCGATCGTAACACTCGCGCGGGACCCAGGGAGGCGCCGAGAAATAGGAAACGCCGCGCGCAGTCGCGCGGCGTCCCTGTTCGCTGCGGGACCCAGCGCCGACCGTTACGAAGCGGTCTATCGCCGGGTCCTGAGCGGAGCCTGAGGCGGCCCTACTTCTTGGCCTTCCACTCGGCCAGCTTCTTCTTCACGGTGCTCTTCCAGAAGAAGTACTCGGCCTTGTTGCCCATCTCCCAGGCCTTCTCGCCATAGGGGATGGCCTCCTTGACCTTGCCCGACTTGGCCAGGAAGTCGGCCTTGAGCCAGGTGTTGAACCAGGTCTGGTCGATGGCGAGGGACATGTCGATGAAGGCCAGGGCCTGCTTCATGTCCTTGTGGTCGGCGAAGTAGCGGGCGGCGTTGGCCATGGCGCGGGAGGAGGTCTTCACCTCCTTCTTGATGTGGCCGGCCACCAGCTTCTTGGTGTGGGCGACGATGGGCACCGACAGGCGGACGGTGTCCCACTCGAGGTCGAGGCGGGTGGCGTCGTCGGTGGTGTTGGCGAACAGGAAGGTCATCCGCTCGCGCTTGGGGGCCTTGGTCGGCTTGATCTGCACCCGCACCTGGTCGAGCTTCTTGTCGTACTTCCGGGTGCCGCCCTGGTTGTGGTTCTTGTTGAGGATGAAGGTCCAGGTCTTCTTGCCGGGGATCGTGAACACGGCGTACTTGCCCGCCGGGACATCCTTGCCGGCGACCTTCACGTCCTGGCTGAAGGTGATCTTGGTGGCGCTGTTGGCGCCGGTCCGCCACAGCTTGTCGAAGGCCACCAGGCCGCCGAAGATCTTGCGCTTCTTCACGCCGGGGCTGTTCCACGTGATGGTCATGTCGGTGACACCCACCTGCTGCATGGCCATGGCCTTGGGGCTCTTGGCCGGCAGGTCGAGGGCCTGGGCCGAGGCCGGGATCAGCATGAGGGCGGCGGCGCTGAATGCGGTGCAGGTCGCCAGGCGTCGAAGGGTCAGCGTCATCGTGGAGCTCCCGATACAGGTGGACAGAAAGGTCGCCCTCTATACCTCAGTCGGGCGGCTCGAGTCTTTATCGGTGGCCCCACAACGGACCGTTTCAGCAGAACGGTAAGCAAGACCTGTTCAATGCTTGGGTCGGGCGTACAGCTCGACGTCCAACCGCAACCGACAGTGTTCCTGCTCGCGATACCGGAAACGACGCGCTCTCTCCTCGAGGCACTTCCCCAGACCACCGGAGCTGTACCAGCGCGTGGTCGCCTGGACACCGACGCTGCGCACCTCCCGGTTGGCGCCGAAGAGCAGTTCGAGGCCGAGTTTGCCTCCCCAAGGCCTCCAGGCAGGCAGGCGTCGATTCGCCTCTGACATGCAGAGCAGCAGGTTGAATCGTTGGCGCTGAACCCACCGCTCGATGTCCGCGCGCCGGTTGCGGCAACCGCGCGCCGAAGCCAGCCTGACATTGACGCTGACGCGGTCGGCGCCGCTCCCGAGCGACTCTCGGAAGGTGTGGGGTGGCGAGTCCGTCTGAGTCCCATGACCGTAGGACCGACTCGGGAACAGAACCGGCGGTGAGTTGGTCCAACGAGCGCGACCGCAATTCGTGATTCTGCAGGGACCGTGGACCTTGACCTTGGGATTCCGCTGCCGAAAGGTTTGCGTGTGCCGGCGTAACATCCTCGCTCCTGAGAGGTCGAGCGCGTTCAGACGGGGCAAGGCGAGTTGGGCAAGGCCCGCAGAACTCAGCTTTTCTGCATCCCACAGAGCCAGCCTCTGAAGCGCCTGTAGCCGGTTCAAGCTCGCGGTGGCCGAGTCGGTCAGTGTCCGCACCCGAAGAACCAGTTCGCGAAGGTTCTCGAGGTGGGCCAAGCTCGCCAGCGACCTGTCGTCCCAGGTCACGTAGTCCGGGACGCGGAGGGAGCGAAGTGACGTCGGAGGCTTGAGGCCGTCGCCCAGACTGCTGGTCCACAGCGTCAGGCTCCTGAGGCTTCGGAGCTTGTGGAATCGAGGAATCTCACAGCGCCCCGAACACCTCATGGTCAGCTCGAGGAGGTGGCTAAGGTTCTCGAGCCACGCTGAGTTGCGGGCGCGGGTGGTGACGTCCAGCCACCGCAAGTTCCTGATTCTCCCCAACGGCGCGGGGTTGGCCCCCTGTGGCACCATCACCTTGAGCCAAGTAAGGCGAGTCATCCCTGCGACGGCCTCGAACCCAGCGTTCGTCATAACTCCACGGCGTGTCACCCAGAGCTGCTCGATGGCCGGGTGGTGACGCAGGTGCAAGACTGCGTCACCGCGCGCGCGGACATACTTGAGTTTGGACAGGCCCATCAAAGCATCGGTAGCGTCTCGCGGAAGTGATGCCGACCCGATATCCAGGTGTTCAAGCTCCTGCATCCGCCCCAGATGCCGCATCCCCACGACGGACAGCGAGCCCTGCATTGCAAGTTTGTTGATCGTCGACTTCGACCGCACCAGCTCCCCGAGGACGCCGTCCAGGCTGTCGATGTGGGTGCTCGAGACGGTCAGAGAGGTGAGGTGGTCGAAGCGTGCCAGGGGCCGAATCTGTGCGGGTGAAGCTTGCTGCAGAGTCAGATGACGCAGTTGTGGATTCGCTCGACGAAGGTCTCGAAGGTCACGCCGGGTCGCTCCCTCGCGACAGTGGCCCTCGGTTCCTCCGTGGACCGAGCATCGTGGTTGTCCCGCCGCACGTGAGTCCGCCCCCGCCACCGTACCGATGACCAGCCACAAGCCAAGCGTTCCAAGTCTCAATCCACACCTCCGTACAGAGGTCGAAACCTAGGAGGTGCCGTTTGGGGGACAAAGTACATTTGCCTAACAGGGCGCAGCCCGAGTTCACGCAAAGCGCAGTAATGCTGGCCTTGGGGGCGTAGGTCGATGTTTTCCTAACGCTGGCCTAACACGACCGCCGCATACCCCATGCAAAGGTCAGCGCTGGCAGGTGGGGCACCAGTAGATGCGGCGCCCCGCGGCGAGGCCCTTTTCGACGGTGGTGCCGCAAACCCAGCACGGCCGTGCCTCGCGGGCGAACACGAAGTGCCGGTACTGGCGCCGCTTCAGTCCCTCCGCCTTCAGCGTCTTCACGCGGTCCGGGTCGTTGGTGATGCCGCCGGTGGCGTAGGCGCGCTGGCTGATGTCGAGGGTGGCCTGTCCCAGGCGGCGGCGCTCCAATGCAGTCAGCTCGCGGGCCCGGCGGTTCGGAAGGACGCCTGCGCGGAACAGGATCTCGGAGCGGAGGTAGTTGCCGATGCCGGCGATGAAGCCCTGATCGAGGTAGAGCGAGGCGAGCCCGCGGTTGCGGAACGCCTTGCGGCCGAGACGGCGCATGACGGTGGCCCGGGTGAGGTCGGCATCCAGGCAGTCCGGTCCCAGCTTGGCGATGTAGGGGTGGTGCTCGACCTCGTCGTCACCCAGCACGGCGATGTCGCTGGCGCTGTAGAGCAGGGCCGAGCGGTCCTCGGTGTGGACGGCGAAGCGCAGCTGCCGCCCGGTGGTGGGCCACTTGCCGGCGGGTTTGACATACCAGCGGCCGTAGAGTTGCAGGTGGACGTAGACGCTGAGGCCCACCTCGCCGAAGCGGACCAGGAACGCCTTGCCCCGGGTGTCCACGCCGGTGACCCGCTGGCCCGTCAGCGAGGCCTCCAAGACGTGCAGGTGCTCGAAGGCAAAGAAGACCTCGCGCGCTACCTTTCCTTTGACGGCGGCTTCGATGCGGTCGGCAGCGCGGCGGACTTCGGGACCTTCGGGCATGTGGGCTCGATGTCGCGGTTGGTTCGGGGGTGCGCTCGCGATGCCTTGGCCAAGTGACCGGGGCGAAGTATGGTGCGCGCATGGCCATCAAATCCCCCATCGTGCAGGTCGAGATCCGGGTTCGAAGCCTCGAGCGCGCGGTCGCCTACTACAACCAGGTCTTCGACTGGAACATCCAGGTGGTGGCGCCCAATAGCTACGCCGTCTGCGACACCGGTCACCTGCCCATTGTGGGGCTGATGCAGACCGCCAACCCCGACGTCCCCACCGGCGTGGTCGCCTACGTCGGCACCGATGACGCCGAAGCCGCGGCCAGGCGCGCGGAGGCAGAAGGGGCGCGGATCCTGATGCCCAAAGCGGTCGAAGGCGCCGGCACCTGGTCCCACATCGTCGATCCCTGGGGCAATGAGCTGGCCTTCTGGCAGAGCAACTACCCGAACCCGAAGCTCGTGGGCAGCCGGAAGAACCGCCTGTCCTGGATGGAGCTGCGGGCACCAGACCTGCCCACGTCGGTGCGCTTCTACAACCGCGTGTGCGGCTGGGATTTCCAGATCATGCCCAACGTCGACGACTTCGCCTTTTGCAGCCACCCGCAGCGGGCCGTCGGCATCGGGCTGGTGGGCGGCGAGCGGGCCAACCATCTGCGCGAGGTGACCGTCTACGCCGAGGTCCCCAACGTGCTCGACACGACGCCCAGGGTCGAGGCCGCGGGCGGCTCCGTCAGTGGCCAGGTCGGCACCGCCCCTGAGGGCCGCCGGTTCCGCATCATGCGGGACCTCGACGACAACCCCATGGGACTCGTCGAGCCAGGCGCCTTCGCATAGCGCCCAGGCATGCGCGACTTCCGGGCCGAGCTCGCCGACGACAAGTGCTGGGACGAGCACACCCAGCTCCTGTTCGATCGGACTGGCGCTCCATTCGAGGACTGCATCCTGCAGAACCGGGAGGAGCTGATCGGGCTGTGCGAGTTCATAGAGGCCAAGAACATCCGACGATACGTCGAGATCGGTGCCTGGACCGGGCGGCTGGCGTCGGTGCTGCAGCGCCTGTTCGATTTCGATCTGATCGCCGTGTGTGACCTTGGGGTGGCGCAGGACCTGGGGCTGCCGTTTCGCCTCCCGTTCGGCTCCAAGTACCTGCGCCAGAGCAGCCACAGCCGCGCCTACGTCGATTGGCGCCTGCAGATGGGTGACGTCGACCTCGTCATGATCGACGGTGACCACACGTTCCAGGGCGTCAGCACCGACTTCGAGATCAACAGTCAGCTGCCCCACCGGTTCCTCGCGTTCCACGACATCACCGGGGCGGACGAAACGACCACCGGCGTGGGGCGATTCTGGCGGGGATTGGAAGGCTACAAGCGAGAGATCATCGAGCCCCATCGGGAACTCGACCTGCCCCACTCGACGATGGGCATCGGCATCTGGAGCGCCAGCGAGCAGCCCTGACCGGATGTGCCCGTCAGCCCTGAAACGCCCCGATCAGGGCCCCCATCAGCGTGAAGCTCACGACGTGGTAGCCAGCGTTGATGGCCAGTAGCCCTGCGGGCCGGCGTTCAAAAAGGGATGTGACCCCCATGGCCGCCGCCACCCAACCGAAGCCCGCAGCAAAGCCTGCAATCGTCGCCGGCCCGACCGGTGCCGAGCCGAGGAACGCTGCCAGATTGAAGGCCATGACCAGGGCCAGCACGAACGAACCGCCGAAGATCTTGGCCGGATGGCCGGCCCGGAGGTCGTCGTCGGTCAAGCCGTTGGCCTCCTGCCAGGCCTTGCCAAACAGCAGGGGCGAATACCACACTCCCCCGACCACGAAAGTAACGAGCGCGGCCAGGAATACCGCGGTGAAGTCGACGCTAGACAGGTCCATGAGTCCTCCGTGAACGCCCGCCCCTATGACGAGCCTGCTGGCCACTCCCTACCTGGGGACCTGGGCGGTGCGAGGAGCGAGCCGGCTGAACCTGCTCCAGGCCGAGACGAACGTGTCGCTGGTGGTGCTGAAGACGTCGCGCCAGGGACGCCGAGAACGCTGCAACGGATCGACGACCGACTCGCGCGCCTGGTGGGCATCCCCGGGTTCGGCGCTCTGATTCCCAATCTGACGGGGCTGTTCGGGCCGCTCGGGCCGGACGACGGTCTCTACTGGGCCGGCTACGCGTGGTTCATCGCACTGGCCGCAGCGATCTGGGAGGGCAACCGGTGGCTGCTGTTTGCACAGCGCGCCCACTGGGACTGGTTTCAGCACCCGCTGCGCAAGCTGACGTTTCTGTTGGCCGCCATCGTGCTGTACACGGCGCCGGTCACGCTGCTGGCGCTGTGGGGGTGGTATGCCGTGGCCCCCATGCCGCTGGACGTGAACATCGTGGTCACCGTAACGCTGGCCAACACCATCTGCGTGGCGTTCGTGACCCACGGCTACGAGACGGCGTTTCTCATCCGGGAGCGGTCCGATGACCAGCTGCTCGCGGAGCGATTGCGGCGCACCACGGCGGAGGCCGAGCTGACCGCGCTACGTGCCCAGGTCGATCCCCACTTCATGTTCAACGCGCTCAACACGCTGGCCCAGCTCATCGAGGAGGCCCCAACAAAGGCGGGGCGATTCACCCAGGACCTGGCGGAGATCTATCGCTACCTGCTGGCTCAGGACCGGCGGGACCTGGTGCTTCTTCGAGAGGAACTCGATTTCGTGGACCGTTATGTGGGGCTGTTGAAGGTCCGATTCGGCGACGGTCTGCGGCTGACCATCCAAGACCCGTCGGGAGACGCCAGAGAGCGTCTGCTGGTACCCCCGTCCTCGCTCCAGCTATTGATAGAGAACGTGGTCAAACACAACCGGATCGACCAGGAGCCGTTGGAGGTGGTGTTGAACCTGGGAGATTCTGAGGTTCGGGTCACCAATCCGCGTCGACCCAAGACGAGCGAGCACTCGACGGGGGTTGGCCTGGCGAACCTCTCCGAACGCTGCTCGCTGCTGGTCGGTCGGCCCTTGAGCATTCAGGCGCGGGCGACGTCCTTCGAGGTGGTCTTGCCGGCGTTGAGGCTGAGCGGATGACGCGGGTCCTGCTGCTCGAGGACGAGCCCCACTCGATGGCGCGTCTTGCCGCCGCTGTGGACAGCCATCTCTCGGCCCACGTGGTGGGACAGGTCGGCTCAGTCAGCGAGGGCTTGGCGTGGTTCGACACCCACCCGGCGCCCGACCTCGTCATCGCGGACATCGAGCTGGCCGACGGCCGCTCGTTCGACCTGTTCGAGCGCCATCGACCACCCTGTCCAGTGGTGTTCTGTACGGCATTCGACGCCTACGTGTTGGATGCGTTTGCGTGGAACGGCATCGACTACATCCTCAAGCCGATCCGACCCGAGACCATCCATTCGGCCATCGACCGGTACCTGGGGCTGCGGGACCATTTCAACGCTTCGGCCCCTCCAGGTCTGACGGCGGCCAGGCAGGGCACCTATCGCCGTCGGCTGATCCTCAAACAGCGCAACGAGTACCTGGCGTTGCCCGTCGACCAGGTGGCATATCTGACCACCGAGCACAAACTCTGCGTGGTCGTTCGGCACGATGAGACCCGACACCTATACGACGCGACGTTGAACGAGCTGGAGCGCGAGTTGGACCCGGCCCAGTTCTTCCGGACCGGCCGTCAGTACATCCTGTCCATCGACGCCGTGACGGGATTCGAGCCAGCAGGGCGTGGGCGATATGAGGTGCACGTCCAGCCACGGCCAGGACGACCGGTGCTGGTCGGCTCGAAGCGGGCAAAAGACTTCCTCGCCTGGCTCGAACGCGGCTGACGCTCTAGCTGGACGCCTCGCCCTCGCCCTCGCCCTCGCCCTCGCCCGACGCCGGCGCCTCGACGGATTCCTCGCCGCTGGCATCCGGCGCCGCCGAGGCCTCATCGTCCCCTGAAGCGTCCTCGCTGGGGCTTTCCACCTCGTTGGGTTCTTCGACGTCCTCCCCCTCACTCTTCTTGTCGCCCGCTGCGTTGATCGCCGCCCAATACTCCGTGTGCGCCGCCGACTTGAGGTCCGCGCGAATGTCGGGGTCCGGGTGGGCGAACGCGTTGAAGAGCTTATCGGTGATGCTCGTGACCAACTCTGGGTCGACGCCAGCATCCCGCATGGTGGCCGTCCATCGAGCGACCTCCTCCCGGGCACGCCTCTCGCGTGCTGTGGCGTCCTCCATCTCGTCGGTCGCTTCCGCTTCCAGGGCCTCGCGGTCCTCTGGTGCAGCCTGTTTGGCGCGCGCCTTCTTCTCAGCAGCCTGCTCGCGGCCCGCCTCGTTCTCCAGGTCGTCTTCGAGCGCGACGGACTCAATGGCGGTCTGAACCAGGACCTCCACCTCGTTCTGCCAATGGGTATTGTCGCGCGGCTTCTGGTGAAGCCCGAGGTCGAACGTGGCCGTGTAGTCCGGACATGAGTGTGCGAGATAGACCTTCTGGGCGATCGCGGTGGCCTTTTCTTGCGCAACCCCTTTGCCAAGCATTTCCTTCATCTTGGCCTTCTGCATCAGCTTGGCGTTGGCCTGTCGGGCCAAGGCGTCTTCGCGCGCCTCCTCCAGGTTCTTCTGCTCCAAGGGTTTCATGCTCGACAGGGCACCGTTCTTGCGGACGGTATAGACGGCGCAGTTGTGGGCATTGGCCGGCGTGAAGCCGACCGACTCCCACATGTCCTTCTCCTTGTTGAGTTCGCTGGCGCGGCCGTTGGCGTGCTTGGTCCACTCGGCCAGCTCGGCGTCGAGCTGCCTGCCCAACGCTCCCGGCTCATCGGTGGCGAGCACCCCGAGCAGCTCGTTACACATGTGGCTGGGGAAGTTCAGCAAGTTCTGAAGTACGTTCTGGATGTCGTCGATGAACTGGCGCCCGTCCGGGAGCAGCTGGATGTCGCCTCCCCACTCACCGTTTTTGCAGGTCAAAGCAGCGGTAAGGAGGGTGGCGCTTGCGAGTTTCCAGCGTAGCTCTTTCTTCCATTGCTCCGACCGCACGCCGACGAAGAGGCCGCCAGCAACCTTCAGCCGTAGCACGTCGACCTGTATGCCAGACTCGCCCATCGACACCATGGCCGAGGCCACGACGCGCGGAGTGGCCTCACCAAACACCGAAACCACGCTCTTGTAGCCGCCCTCTACACCGAGATCGATGCCACATTTGATGCCCGCCTCGACCGAGCCCTTCTTCTTGCTCAGGTCCACCCCACCCTTGGTGAAGAGCACCAACTTGGCCGGCTTCATATAGGCCCTCACGAAGCTGGCCTTCGAGGGGTAGACTGGCTTAAGCGTGTCGCCTCCCTTTTCGGGTGGCCAGAGCACCCAACGGTTCTCGGCGTTCGCGCCGTCTTTGTCGGCCGTTCCTACGGCCTTTCGCTGAACGACGGCCCCGGCGCTTACACCACCCGCCATACCATCGAGCGCACTCTCGGCCGAACGTCCCGCAACCACCAGATCGGCCACACGGTCGGCATGCTGCTCGTACCGGTCTCCAACCTTTCCGACCCCGCCGTCGAGCGACACTCCCGCCCGCTGTTGAATCACGTGAGCCGCCTCGTGGGCCGCCGTATGCAAGCTCGGCGCGGCGCGAAACGCCACCGATTCGCTCATGGCGTAGGCCTCAGCCCCGATTCGCTCGCTCGCTCTCGCGGCTGGACCGCCCACGAAGGCGCGAATGCCACCAACATCATGGTGGCCAAAGCTCTCCTGGATCGTCGCCAGGTGCGGCAGCCCACCCGCACTTCCTTGCAGGCCCGAGGCCGCGACGGCCGCAGTGTCCGATTCAGCGTGCGCTCCTTCGCTGCCCTGAGCACGGAACTGTAGCAGGGCGTCGTCGAGCGCCTTGAGCTGAACCGGAGTAGCGCCAAGGGACGCCGGGTAGTCATGGATCGTCGAGGAGGTCTCCCGACCTTCCCCAGGCGAGCGGTCGGACACGACCGCGCGAAACCGCATCAGGGCCGCATCGAGGGCGTCCAGCTGACTGTCCGCACCGGCTGCGAGGTTGCACGAGAACTCGTCCATGGTGGTGCGGTGCGACCAGGCTCGCGGGTGTTGCCGAGCGGGGCTTTCCGCCTCCACTGTTCGGCTGCTCGGCACGTGCTCTTGCCTGACTTGACGTTGCTGCATGGGGGGCTCCTCGAGGGGGGCCGCACGCAGCAGCAAGATTGGTTCCAGCTCCTAGATGCCTGAAATGACATGCCTGGCAGCCGCCCACCGGGAACGTGCCCATGGGCGCCCATGGGTGATGCCCATGGGCGCAAGGCGCTGACTTCCTGGGCATTTACGACAAAGAACACGTTGTCAAACCCGTGAGGGCATGATGCCCTGAGTCATCTTGGCCGTCTCGCTCCCCCAACTGGCGCCTGGAATCCGCATCGACCAGTACCGCATCGTCGGACATCTCGGTCGCGGTGGCGCGGGCGACGTGTATCTGGCCGAAGATACGGTGCTATCGCGACAAGTCGCCCTAAAGCTCCTGCGCCCTTCCGCGTCGGGGTCAGACCTGGGAGCCGAGGCTCGAGCGGCTGCCGCGATCAACCACCCGAACGTCGTCACGGTGTATGGCGTCGGCGAGTTTGACGATACGCCCTACCTGGCCATGGAATACGTCCCTGGCCCCACCCTCAAGGAGCTTCAGACCCAGGGCCCGCTCCCGGAGCACCAGGTACGCCGTATTGTTGGCGACATCGCCTCCGCGCTTGCCGCACTACACGCTCGGGACCTTGTCCATGGCGACCTCACACCGGCCAATGTGCTGCTCGGCAGTGACGGCAGAGCCCGGGTCACCGACTTTGGGCTGTCCAAGCGAATCTCTTCGGAGACTCTGCGGGGGAACGCCGCGCCCTGGTCGGGGACGCCGCCTTACATGGCGCCAGAAGTGTGGTCAGGTCAGGGGAGCCGTGCGGCCGACATCTGGGCACTGGGTGTCATCATCTACGAGTGGGTCGTGGGCGCCCGACCGTTTGCCCCCCACGAAGGCCATCGCAGTGCCCTGCGACAAGCGGTCACAGGTCCGGCAGCCGTCGTGGCGCCGGACATCGACGACGCCTGGGAACCGCTTCTTTCGTTGGGATTGGCCTGCCTGGCCAAACGGGCGGAGTCGCGGCCCAGTGCCTTGGAGGTCGGCGCCCAGCTGGGCCGGTCCGTCCCCACGAAGGGCGACGCTGCACCGTTTCGCGGCCTGGTGAGCTTCACTCAGACCGACGCGGGTCACTTCTTCGGGCGGGAAGACGAGATACGCTCCGTCCTGGACGCATTGGCGACCACTCCAGTGACCTGCCTCGTTGGACCGTCCGGCGCGGGAAAAAGCTCGCTGCTGCGCGCCGGCGCCATGGCTCGCCTGCCCGCCACCCAGTGGCTCACCCTCGAGGTGCGGCCCGGACAACACGCCGTCGCCGCCTTCGCGGACGCTCTCGCCACCGCCGAGCGCACTCCCAGTGGCCTCGACGTGGTCACCGAGGATGCGCACGGCACCGCTCACGACGACGAGGACGGACACGAAGCGACCGGAGTCACGGGCCGGCTCCTGGCCCTCGCGCGTCGCACGGGAATGCGTGTCCTCGTCGCCGTCGACCAGACCGAAGAGTTGTTCACCGACTCCGACGGGGGCGTAGGGGCCGTAGCATGGTTGGCAGCGGCCGGGGCCGCGGCATTCAGCAGCGACACGGTCAGGGTAGCACTGACCCTGCGCGAGGACTTCCTCGGGCAGTTGGCGCAGGTTCCGGGGGGCCGAACGCTGCTTGGCGGTATCCACGTCGTGACGGCACCGGGCAAGGCCGGTCTGATGGAAGCCCTGGTGGGCCCATTACATGCGGCGGGGTATCGGTTCGAATCCCATGACCTGGCTGCCGAGCTGGTGGAGAACCTGCACGTCAACGCCAACGCTCTGGCGCTCCTTCAGTGTGTTGGCCAGCGACTCTGGTTGTCTCGGGACACGCATGCACGCCTCATCCGACGCGATGCCGTGGAGTCGATGGGTGGGGTCGATGGTGCATTGGCCGCACACGCCGAGGAGGTGGTTGCGCGGTTCGTCGGTGACCAGATGGGGGTGGTCAGGCGAGTCTGCCTGAGCCTGGTTGGGTCAGACGGCACCCGTCGAAAGAGGGTGCTTGACGAACTCGCCGATGGCGAAGACGCCCCTGAACACACCCGCCACGTGATCGATAGGCTGACCGAGGGACGACTGCTCGTCGTTCACCGGCCCGAGGAAGCCGGTTCGGCCGCGCGCATCGAGCTTGCGCACGACGCCCTGATCACCGAATGGGACCGGCTCGCGGCGTGGCGGCGGTCCAGCACGGAGACGCTGGCGCTCTTGGAGTCCCTCGACCAATCTGCGGCGCTGTGGACGCGACTTGGACGTCCGGACAGTGGGCTGTGGCTCGGTGAGCGTTTGGCTGAAGCAGAGGTACGCGCGGCCGACGCCGCCCTCCCGATGAGCGAGGCCGCACAACGGTTTTTGGAGGCCAGCGCGACGCACGCTGAACGCGTCGCACAACGGCGGCGGATCATCCGCTGGACGGCCTTCAGCATCATCATCGCGCTGGCGGCGGCGGCCACGGTGACCGCGTGGATGTATCGCAAGCAGCAGCACGACGCGTTACAGCGGCTGGCCGAGAGCCAACGCGCGAGCGCAGCGCTGGCCTATGAGCGAGGGGATCGGGTGGATGCAGGGGCCCGACTTCGTACGGCCCTGGAACACCACGACTCGCTGATGGGCCGGGCGCTTTGGTGGCAGATGTCCCGTGACCCGGTGCGCTTCCAGCACACGTTTGCGGTCGCCGCGTTCGAGAGCGTGGCCCTGCAGGACCATCGCATCGTCACGGGGTTTCTCGACGCCACCATCCGGATCGTCGACCCCGTCACCCGACGCTGGCAGGTGGTTCGAGGCCACGCCGACCAGGTCAACTTCATCGCAACGAACCCGTCGCGCACCACCCTGGTCACAGCCGACATCAGCGGCGAACTCCGTCGCTGGGACATGACTACCTGGCAGAGCAAGCCAATCGCCAAGGCCTCTCCAGGGGTCTTCACGCTGGCGTTGAGCCGCGACGGGGCAACGGTGGTGGCGGTCAACCGCTCCAAGACGGTGACTGTCGTCAAGGACGGCACCACCCGCCAGGTCACCCTCGAAGACGTCGTCATGTCCGTCGAGCTGGCCTCTAACGACACCGTTATCGTGGTGGGGGGCCGCACCCGGGACAGCACCATCAAACTGCTGGATGTCGAGAGCCTGCGCATGGTCGGCGAACTCCGCGGCCACCGGCGTCACGCGCTGAAGCTCGTGACCCAACCGGGCGACGACTCCATCGTGTTCAGCGGGGGAGCGGATGGGGAAGTCCGGCAATGGAACCTTCGAACGCCCAGCGAACCATCCAAGCTGCTGATGCGTCTGCCGCGCGCGGTTCGTGGTCTCGATCTCAGCCGCGACGGGCGCTATCTGGCCACGGTGACACCCGAAGGTCGGTTTCGTTTGTTCGACCTTCACCAAGGCACGCCGTTGGGCGCGCTGAACACACCCGGCGCCGAGGCGGTGCACTTCGACGGGCGGGGACACGCAGTGGTGACGGCGCGAGAGCCCGGAACGCTCTGGGTCATCGACGCCCATCGCCTGGCAGCACAACCGCGTGCTCCCACGCCCCACCGAGGCATGTTGGGGCGTCCGACGGCGATGCCGGACGGGCGATTCGCCTCGGTGGGACGCGACGGGAAGCTGATGCTGTGGCACCCGCGCTCGAGCGCCCCGTTGCAGTCCCACGACCTTGGTCGCAGGCTGATGGTGAGTCAGTGGATCGGGCAAGGGCGGGTCGCCGTGGGGACCGATAGTGGTGAGCTGCTGGCGGTCAGCTTGGATAGCGGCCGCATCGACGCGCGCTTCCAAGGCCATCGTGGCGCGGTCATGGACCTGAGTCGCCGAGGCGGGCGCCTCGTCAGTGTCGGATGGCGACGCTTGATGGGACTATGGCGACTCGACGAGATGCACGGACACGTCGTCGAGACCGGTCACACCCGGGGCGTGTACGCCGTGTCATTGTCCCCCGACGGCGGCACCATCATCACCGGGGGATCCGATCGGGTTCTGATTGCGCGCCGCTGGGAGGCCCCGAAGGTTGCAGTCGCGACCGTCAAGACCCTGGGCAGGGACCAGGGGTTTGCCATCGCGCACGCACCCAACGGTCGCGTACTTGCCCAGACCGACGAGAGCGGGACGATATGGCTGTGGCCCCTGCCGCTGGGTTCAGACTCCCCCAGGAAGCTGGCCAGCATTCCCGACGTTCGTGCCTACGGAGCGGTGTGGCTCGATGCGCGCCGCATCGCCGTGGGCTGGTCGGACCGCCGCGCCCGGGTGTTCTCGCTGGACCGGCCAGAGACACCGGTGGTGCTGACAGGACACCGCAATGAAGTGGGCTATCTGACTTGGCTGGGCCCCGACGGTCCGTTGGTGACCGCGAGCGACGATGGCACGGTGCGAGCGTTCGACCCGGCCTCCGGGCATCCGGTGTGGCCACCCTCGCCCAGGAACGCCGCAGAACCACCCAGAGCCACGCCCATTGGACCGCTTCCAGAAGAGTTCGAGGCTCTTCCGCCGGATGCGTTGCCGACGGCCCGCACCCAAGGGCCCTCTGGCACCATTGCGGCGGGCTTCGACAATGGCGACGTCATGGTGTGGTCGGTGGCGGAGGGGCAAGCGATCGCCACCGCGAAAGTCCACGGCGGCGTCGTAAGCCTGACCTACAGGGACGGCCAACTCGTCGCGACGTCGGAGCTGGGAAACACCGCTACTCTGGACCTTTCCACGTTCGAACAGCCGAGGTGTGAGGTGTTGCGTTCGGTGTGGGCCGAGCTTCCCGCCATCTGGACAGGACGCCATGCGGTGCGTCGCACACCGCCCCGAGACCACAACTGCGCCGGCACGCAGGAGCACGAGCGCCATGGCCGCTGACACGACCATTCTGTCGACGACCACCCAATCCGGTGGCGACCGGCGAAGGGGCCCCGGAGAGGACGTCCCCACCCTCACGGTGGTTCACCATCCGAGCGATCCTGGATTGGTCGGAGCACGGCGGACGCTCGTCCGCGGAGAGACCGTGCTTTTCGGCCGAACCGCTGAAGCGGGAATCGCAGGGGTGTTTCTGCATCACCGGGTAAGCCGGCGGCATGCGTCGCTGAAGCTGGCTGACGGGGCGACCGCCACGCTGCAGGATCTCGGGAGTCGAAATGGGACGTTCCTGGATGGAACGCGGGTGGAGAGCGCCACGGTATCCGCCGGCCAAATCGTGGGTATCGGCGGGATTCTGGTCCTGTTCCACCTCAGTCCCGAGCGCTTCACGCCCCCTGACCATCCCGACATGATCGGACGCAGTGCGGGCCTGGCGAGAGCTCTCCGCGACGTCGAGCTGGTGGCCCCGCGTGACACGTCGGTGATGATTGTTGGTGAGACCGGGGTCGGCAAGGAGCTCGTCGCCCAAACTCTGCATCAGGCCAGTGGCCGGCAAGGCCCGTTGGTCGCGGTGAACTGCGCCGGGATGCAGGACGCGATGATCAACAGCGAGCTTTTTGGGCACACCAAAGGCGCATTCACGGGCGCCGACGCGGTCCGCCGAGGGCTGGTGGATAGCGCGCGACACGGAACGCTGTTTCTGGACGAGCTTTCGGACGCATCACCGAGGTTTCAGGCCAGCCTGCTACGGTTGCTCGAGACGGGCGAGTACCGTCCGGTGGGTTCGGACCAGGTCGCTACGGCCGAGGTGCGGTTCGTCGGCGCCTCTCAACGCTCGCTGCGGGAGGAGATCGCGGAGGGGACGTTCCGCGAAGACCTGAGGGCGCGGTTGTCTCGTTGGGTGATTCGCGTGCCTCCTCTGCGGGAGCGGCAGGCGGACATTCCCCTGCTCGCTGCGCACTTCGCCGAGCGCTACGCCGGCAAACCGGTGCGCTTTTCGAGTGCGCTCATGCTGCACCTTCTGCTGGCGCAGTGGCCGGGAAACGTGCGCGAGCTGGCAGCGACCGTGGAACGTCTCGTGGTGTCTGCGGAGGGCGACACGCTGGAGCTTCAACACTGGGTCGTCGACGAGGTGCCGCTGCGCAGTGCGCATGGAGAACCTGCGCCCGACAAAGTGGAAGCTCGGCCCAACGATGCGGGGACGACGGTGAAGCAACCCGGCGGTCCCAAACCGGACCGGCCGGACGCAGAGGCACTGGCGCGCCTGCTCGAAGAGTACCAGGGAAAGATCCGCCCACTCGCCAAACACCTTGGCGTGGCGCGGAGGACCGTAAAACGATGGCTGGAGTCAGCCGGAATCGACCGCGAGGCGTACCGCACTGACGCGTAGGCTCAAGCGAAACTGACAGGAGCCGGGCGGAACGGGCCTCGCTCATGCGACCTACTGCTCGACGGCGATCGTGGCCTGCTCGAAGGTGCTCAATGGGAGCGCTTCGCCCAGCTCGACGATAGTGAAGGCATCGGCCGGGTAAGGGCCGGAGCATTCCTCGCCCAGCTCGTAGTACTCCGTCGCCGTCGAGTTCGCGGCGGTCGGCCGGAACTCGAGGTACGGCCCAGTCGAGCAGGTCGAGTCGCTGCCAAGCCATGCCTGGCTGATGGCCGGTATGTCGGTCGGACAACCGTCGACATTGAACACGGCGAGCGCAGGCATGGTGCATGCGGCGTCGAGGTACTTCACATCCCCGCCGAACTGGGCCGTGGAGGACGGAATGCAGCGCCAGTCATCGGGCCCGACCTCGAGCACCGTGCATGGTTCATTGGTGGAGGTATCGCGATGGGTCTTGGTCACGAGCGCTCCGTGGCCCACGAACGTCTCGATACGCCCTGTCCCCTCGAACGCACCTTCGCTCAACTCGGGAAGGACCGCTTCACCACCCAGCTCGTAGTAGCGCTGGTTGTCGCCCGCGGGCGAGCAGGTCAGGTCCTGCGCCTTAAGCAGCACCTCGGAGGTGTCCAGCTGCTTGGCCACGTCGAACAAGGTCGTTTCGATACCGCAGGTGGTGGCGTTGAACTGCAGGGCCAGTTTGGGCAGGTCGGTGCATCCCGCAAACAGGTCGTAGCCGGCGAGCGGTCCATCGCACGTGCCCTGGACCACCTCGTTGGGTGCTCCCGTCCCCACGGTCCGCACATACGCCGTCCGCTCCGAGCGGCAAGACCACGGCCCGGCCGAATACAGGTCCTCGCCAAGGCAGTCGAGGTCACGCCCATTGTCGACCAGCGTGACGGTCTCGGATGCGCCGTCTTCAGCTTCGAAGCGACGGAGCCCGACGTCGCCTGGCCCCGGCCAGTGCTCGGCCGTAGCCGCAACCAACGTGGAAAGGTCCGCTTCCTCGGAAACCATGTAGGCGCCGAAGTTGGCCTGGACCGGGAAACAGTCCCCAGGCACTCCCTCGTAGTAGGTCAGCGGACCCGCCGAGAAGCTGGTGCCGCGGAGCACCTTGGTCTCGCCCAGCCCGCAGTTGAACTCCGTCGGGACCCGTAGATACATCTCCGACGGGGCGGCCGCGCCGCTGCAGGCCAGCTCCTGCGGCGGAAGCACGATCGGCTGGGTGCAGGCGGCGTCGGCCCAGACGCTGAAGCCGGCGGCAGACGGGACGCAGTGGTACGTGCCATCGCCCGTACGCTCGAAGTCGCAATCCATGTCCAGCTGGGTGTCCCGCCAGCGGAGCAGCCGGGCCGGGCCGTCCGGGAACGACATCGTGATGGGCGCCAGCCGCGAGCCAGCGGTGTAGGGGACCGGGCTCGACGGTTGAGCCACGTCCTCGCCTGCATCGCCCGCAGCGTCGGCCGAAGCGTCTTCAGCGACATCCGCCCCCACATCGGCGACCGCGTCCTCCTCGGCCACGTCTGAGTTGACGGCGTCAAGTGCGGCATCCGATGTCGGGACGTCGGCCGCGTCCGCGTCAGCGACCACCGAGTCGCCGGTCGTTGTGCTGTCCGTCGCGGTGTCGGCAACCGCGTCAGGAGTGGTCGGCGTCTCCGGCTCCGCGGGACACCCCAGCAACCCCGTCAGGGCGACGACAAGAAGGTAGCGCATGTCAGTTCCTCGGTCGGAGGACACGCGCGCGCACTGGCGACCGCACCCTCGATTCAAGGCCGACAGCTACTTCTTCTGGCCCTTCTTGCCAACCTTCTTCTTGGCCGGCCCGGCCTTGGGAGGAATGTCCTGGCCGGCTAGACCTTTGAGGGGCTGTTAGAAGTCCTCGTCCTCGCCAGCATCGTCGTCGTCCGCATCCTCGCCGCCCTCGAAGTCGTCCTCCGACGCGCACAGCGTGAGCGTGGCGTTGGGCAGGAACTCGCTGACCTTGTGCGCCCAGCACAACCGCTCACCTCGCTTCTTCAAGGCCTTCGCGGGCACCTCGATGACGTCGGTGGTGGTTCCTGCCGCCCCTCCCCCGGACCAGAACAGCGCAGTGCCGTCGGGGATCGAGCGGCGCGCCCCGGCGGAGTTGTCTCTCCCCAGGCCCATGCGCATGTTTCCGACCTTGCCCTTGGTACGGCGGCCTTTCAGCTTGACGCACGGGTTGCTGAAGTCAACGTCGTCGCCACCGAAGAACCACGCGCCTTTGGCGAGGGTCACCTCACCCTTGGCGGCCCGGACCGACAGCGATGTATTGGCTATCCAGATACGACCGGTAGTGTCCGAACTGGGGAGCGCCGCGGGACGGTAGCGGGTGGCCAATTTCGGTTTGGCACCTGCCACGATGCCGTGGAGTCGACGGGTTCGGATGGCGAACCGGCCGTTCTTCCGAGCGACCATCTGCGCGCCGATGCCAAGCTCCAGGCTGCCGTCCTCCGCCTTCCAGGGGCTTGCCAGGACCTGCAGGAGGCTGGACTCGGCGGCGTAAAGCCTAAGACCCAGGCCCTGCAGCTTGTCGGCGACCGGTTGGCAGTGCAGTTGGGCCGGCCGGAGCTCGATGAACCCGCCGACCGTCTTACCGACCTCCCATGACAGCGCCACGGGCGGCGCGGCGGACTTCTTGGAAGGCTTGGCGATGCGAAACCGCTTAGCCTTCTTGTCGGGAGCGGCGTACAGCCACGCGTGGGCAGGGATGGCCACCCGGAGCGCCGCCGGGGCCCCCTCGGCGTCAGGCGCGGGAGCCCCGGAGATGGCCGCGGCCACCAGAACTGAGGTCACGTAGAACATGGCACGATTAGAGCCCGGGCCGGGCAGGTGGACAAGCTCCGGCCCATACGCAGGGAGCTTCGGGCCCCATCGCCCAGCGGGTTGGGGGCTTTGACGGTCTACGCCGGTGGCGGCACGATGCAGTCGTGACCCTCACATTGCCCGTGACCGCCTGCCTGGCCGGGCTGATCGCCGCAGCCCCGGGTGGCGCGGCGGAGCAGCTGACCCAGGCCAAGCTCTGCTACGACGAGGGCGACTTCGAGTGCGCCGCGACGTCGTTGACCGCGGCGCGTGCCGGCGTGAGCGGTCTGACGGAAGACCAGCGGGTGGAGACCCATGCGCTGAGCGCGGCGGTGATGCTCCACCAGGACAAGGCGGCGGTCGCTGAGGCGCAGCTGGAGCTGCTGCTGGGGCTGCGCCACAACTACCGACCCGCCGGCTGGAAAAAGCACTGGCTGAAGCTGCTGGAACGTGTCCGGCGCAAGGTCCCGGACCGCACTCCGCCGGACATGACGGTCACCTCGCCGGTGGGGCCCCGCGAAGGAGAGCCGGCCACGTTCAGGGTCGAGGCGTACGACGGGTCTGGGGTGGACCGGGTGGAGCTGACGATTCGGGACGCCGCGGGCGCCACCCGGTCGATCGCCTTCACATCCAGCGACCGCCAAACCTGGCTGGCGACGCTGCCGGGCAAGGAAGTCCCCAAGGAGGGGCTGGTGGTCTGGGTCAGCGCCTGGGACAAGCGGGGCAACGGGACGACCTGGGGGTCGCCGGCGGCGCCGCAGCGGGTGGCCGTAACGCCCAACTGGGCCGCGACGAGCAAACCGGGGCCGCCTCGCGAGGACAACGACGGTGGCATCCATGAGAAGTGGTGGTTTTGGACCATCGTCGGCGCCGTGGTCGTCGGGACGGCGCTGGGCGTGGGCCTCGGTGTCGGACTCGCCGAACCGGACCCGGTGCCTGCAGGCGGCCTCGTGGGGAGCTGGAGCTTCTGATGCGACGTGCACGATTTGCCGGGTTCTGGCTGGGCACGTTAGGGCTGCTCGGGTGCCCGGAGGCCGACACGCAGCCGGCCTTCCTGACGCTGAACGCCACCGACCCGGCGCAGTGTGCGACGTATTGCCTGGAGACGCTGACAGTGACCCTGAACGGGGACACCGCGCCCCTGGCCTCGGCGGTGTGCGGCGAGCCGCTGCAGCTCGAAGGGTTGCCCTACGACACGCCCATCGTGCTGACCCTGGCGGGGCTGGATGCTGCGGGTGAGGTCCGCGCCCTGGCCACCAGCGACAGCGTCGTTGTTTCGGCAGGGGAGGTCGACAGCGTCGACTTCACGCTCGTACCCACGCGGGTGCCCCGCATCGATAGCGTCGCCGTGACAGACGACACGGCCATCATCAGTGGCGAGAGCCTGGGGGAGCCGGCCGCGGTGACGCTGAACGGAAACCCGCTGACCGTCACCAGCCGGGCGCCGGACGGCTCCCAGCTGGAGGCGACTCTGGGTGGTGCCACGAGCGGCACGCTGCTGGTCAGCGGGTGTGGCTCGTCCAGCACGCCGTTTGCGCTCACCGTGGACGTCACGCCGCCGCCGGAGCTCAAGCTCGTGAGTACAGTCATCGACGTGCCGTGCTCGGGGCGCCTGGTCGCCGGGGAGCCCAGCACGCGGACCAACGGCATGCTGCTGGGCCTCGACTGTGGGGCTGACCCGAACGACTGCAGCGACGGCGCGTGGGTCGGAGACCTGGGAACCGGCACCAGCTGCACGCCGACCGTCTGGGACACGCCCACGGGCTGTCTGGTCGACATGTCGCGAGGGCCCATCGAGGTGCGCACCCATGTGGCGCTCGCCGAGCCACGGGGCCTCCCCTATGACCACGAGATCAATCCGGGACTGTTCGCCGAGGAGGTGCCGCTGCCAGCCACGGAGGACGGCACGATTCGACACATCCAGGCCAATCTGACGGGAATCGCGGTCATCATGGACAACGGCACCGCGTACAACTGGCTGGCCGATGGGAACCAGACGGTCGTGCCCCAAGAAACGACGTCGTTGGTCGGGTTGGACTTCGAGGGCTCGGGCTTCGCGTTCCGGGACACCACCGACAACCTCATCAAGATCCAGTTCTACACCGGCTTCACGGGCGGTTCGCGTATGACCCTCGAGGGTTGCGACGCCCTCGACGCCTTCACGGCGGTCAGCACGTCCGATCTGACCGGGTCCGTCACCTGGCTGCGCGTCACCCGCGGCTTCGCCATTTGCACCACGGCCGAAGGCTCGCGGCTGTACAGCGCAGACGACACGGGGGCGGCTCCCGAGGTCTCCAGCACCCTGCTGGCCGGCGCGCCCAAGGCCGTCACCCATCATCACGCCAGCTTGCTGGTCTGGGTCTGGGACCACAGCACGGGCCTCTTGACCGCCATCGATCGTGAGTCTCTCGAGGCGGTCGGCAGCATCGCGCTGGGCGTGGGCTACGCCGATGGAGACGTGGTTCCCCTGGCAGGCAGCGCCGCCGTCGCCGTGGGTGGCCCTAATCCGGGTCAGGTCACCATCGTGAGCCCGGAGGCTGCGCCGCGCTGCCAGTAGGCCCGAGGTTGCCTAGCCACTAGGGCGCGGCGAGCGCATCCAACGCCGCGACAACCCCAGGGTCGCCTGGGACGCCATAATCGAAGGCGACGCCCGCCAACACGTCCTCGAGCGTCAGCGGGACCAACACATCAGGGCCGACGCCGTTCATGTCCACCGATGGCCCTGCGGACTCGAGGTCGTAGTAGCGGTTGCTGGACGTACTGAGGAAGGACTGCGTCGTCAGCGGATAGACGTCGTAGTCCAGGGGGCTGCTTCCACCGCCTGTGCTACGCCCGACGAGCGTTGCGCCCCGCGCTCGCATGGCGGACGCGAAGAGGCTCGAAGCGCTGTACGAGAGCTCGTCGATCAGAACGACCACGGGGCCGGTGAACGGTGCGGCGCCCGACGGCGCAATGACGACATCGGCTCGGGACCCGTCCACGTTGACGAGTTCATAGGGCACAAGTTCCGACGCGAGGAACCTGCCAACGATCTCGTGCATGCTTTCGATGAAGCCCCCCGAGTTCCCACGGACGTCCAGGACTATCGCCGAAGCCGCTGCGTGGCCGGCCAGGGCCTCATCGAACGCCTCCACGACCGACGAATGCCGGAATGTCTGGATGCGGAGGTAGGCCACATCTCCGTTCGTGGTCGGGTACACGGCTTGCTGGATGAGCTCGGCATTCGACAGCTCCGCCGGGCTCAGCAGCGCCGAAACATCCAGAAGCGTGTTCCGCGCAAGCTCGATCGTGGAGGGCCCGGCCGCTGTGGTCACGTCCAAGGAGGCCACGCTGCCAACGGGCCCGCACAGGAACAACCGGCTCGCCAACGCTTCGAAGCGTTGTTGGTGATGATCCGAATAGAGGTTCCGCGCCTCGTTCAATCGTTCGTCAACCGTCGCCCCATCGAGCGCAACGACTTCGTCGCCCACGGCCACTCCGGCCGGTAGGCCGCTGCCACTCGTCAGGTAGGCCTTCCCCTCGAAGACAGTGGCCGAGGCCTCGGGGCAGGCGAGGTATTCGGCGGCCAGGGGGAGTCCCAGTATCGCCGTGTGATGGTCTTTGAGCGTGGTCACCAGCTGCGCCATGGCCCGGTAGAAGGACGCGTCGTCGGGGGCATCCAGCGCCGACTCGTATCGCTCGGTGCGCTGACTGTCCCAGTCGATTCCCTTTGGTTCCAGGAAGGGCGACGTCAGGCTGATGAACCGCCAGACAAACTCGAACACGCAGGCGCGTTCGTGCCGGTCGAGCGGGTCAGAACCGCAGTAGTGGTCGCTCGTGCCGCCGAGGACTGTGTCGACGAGCACATCGGCGGAGGCCGTGTTGACATCGCCCTCACTCGCCTCCAGTGGCTGGAGACCCTGAAATGCCTCGAAGTCGGCCATCGAGGGTGCGCTATAGCTCGCCGTAACCGCCAGACCGCCGGGTGGACGCTGGTCGAGTTCCAGCGTGAAGCCGACTGACTCGGCCGCCAGGAGATCGACCTGCACCGTGGTCTCGGCGAACACCCCGCCGAGGCCGCCGGGGCCCATCAGGCGGACGACCAGCTCGCCCTGCCCCCATGGGGGCGGAAAGAGCTGGGCGTCGAAGCTGACGGTCCCTGACACGGCAAACGTCGAAGCCGCGTCGGGGAGGTCAGGCTCATCCGGAACATCGACCGAGTCCAACAGATCCGACGCCGTGTCGGTGAGGTCTGCCGTGATGTCGGCGACGTCGGGTGCAACCGCTTCTGGCGACTCTGATGGGCAGGCGGTGAGAACCAGCAGCACGCAGGAGAGCCATGCGTGCCGGCGGAGGTGGGATTCGACTCGTTGGTGGGTCACTCGATGCATCCTTGGCCTAGAACGAACGGCTCGCGACGACGTTGACTACAAAGCGACGACTCGACAGGAATCACGCTGGCTGCCGAAGCGTCGCCCGCTCAAGCCCTCAGCTAGCAAGAACTTCATGAGACGCTCGTCCGACCCTGCTTAGTGTCGCGGCATCACTCCCATCGGTTAGCGCGCCACCGCGTGGAGAAGCTTGCCGGGCGGGACGTTAGATGGAGCGGGGAAGGGGCCGACAGCCCCCTTGACGCATTCGTTCTGCATAGCACTGCGCTTCTTCCCTTGGATCTGGATGTGGACTGGCGCTCCGGGCCCCCAGGAGGCTTTGATGGCCACAGCCTTCGTACCGGTGCAGGCGAGTATGCGCAAAGCGACCGTGTCCAGGTGGGCACGGAGTCTGTCGGCGAAGCTGTTCGCGGTGGTCGGCGACCCCGTCCGTGCGCCCGGTGCAGCACCTCGTGCGCCTGGTGTTGATTCAACGCGCGACATGATCATTGGCATCAGCTTTCCAAAGACCGCCTGCGCTCCGGAGTAGGCGCCGTCGTCAACAACCGCTTGTGTCTCGAACTGGTCGAGCACCTGTTGATCCGCCCCGAGGACTCGCGTCCAGGTCCGAACAGTCGTGACCGAGGCAAAGCGGGCTGCACCATCGTAGTAGGTGATGGTGATTTCCACACGGGGGCCTGCGCCCGTCTGCCACGCCTCACGCAGCGCATTTCGGAGCTGGTCATTCAACGGAACCGACGCGAACTTACGAAGCCATTGCGCTTGGTTGGGACGGACATCCCGTCCGATATCAACGCTGACCGACGACACAGGGAAACTCGACGGAGCAGGTCGATGCTGCTTCCAGATCGACGGGGGAGCACCACTTCCGCATCCCACCACAAGAAGTCCCAACACAAGCGCGCCTGCCACGCCAAACCTTGTCATCATTGCTACATCCCCTCCGCGCTGGCGCAGAACAGAGGGAACGTAGCCCTGCTCCATCTAGCTGTCCATCCGCGCCCCTTGTTTCGGGGTAGAATACCGTTGCAGTCTGGACCGACATGCAGTGACAGGAGGCCGCGTGTCCAAGCTCCATCTCCTGGTACCTCTCGTACTCGTCGCCCTGACCGGTTGCCCCGATGGCGACCCTCCGGCGGTGACGGCGGAAGACACCCCGTTTGCCTTTGCCGACGTAGATGCTGCGGAAACCGTGAGCGCGCCCGATGCCGGCCCGGACGCGATTCCGGATGCACCGGCAGGCGACCTGGACGTCGCGCCGGACGGGCTTCCACCCGAGGACACGGCGGTCGACACTGACCCCGACGTGCCGCAAGCCGATCTACCGCCGGAGGTGGACGTGGTGGTTGTGGACACCCCCGTGGCCGACGCTCTCGAGGACACATCCACCGAAGACGCCCCCGACTTGGACATCCCTTCGGCCGGAGACGGCCAGGCCACGGACAGCTCCGCCGACGCATCTGATGCTGACGGAGGCGCCCCCGGCGACGCGGCCGCCGAAGCCGAGTCGGGCCCTGCAGACGTCGCATCGAACACCGTCTGCGACCCGGTTACGTCCACATTTGTCGACGCCTTCGGCCAGACGGTCGTGTGCCTCTTCGTGGCGCCCGATGGTGCCCCCCAGACGGGCGACGGGTCCCCCGCCACACCGTACGCGTCTATTGCCAAGGCACTCGAGGTGGCCGCGGGTCAGCCCGGCGACACCATCTACGCCATCGCGGTGTCCAAGGGCACCTACCCCGAGCGCGTGGTCCTGCAAAGTGGCATCTCCATCTACGGCCAGTTCGACCGCGCCGACGGATGGTCGCGGTCGCCGGACAACGTCACCATCGTCAGCAGCACGCTGGTCGTCGACGGGCGCATCGAGGCGCTGGTCGCCGTCGGCATCCAGCAGCCCACGTTCGTGGACGGCCTGAGCGTCAGCGCGGGCCCCGCTGCACCGACGGACTTCGGCGTCGATGTGTATGGGGTCCGGGTCGTCGACTCGACCGCCGAGGCGCCTGCGACGACGGGACTCGTGCTGACGAACGTGACGGTCGCCGCGGGGGCTGGCGGTCCAGGCGCCGAGGGTGTGGCAGGCGCGGATGGCGCCCCCGGCGAGATTGGTGGTACGGGCACGGCGGGCACCAAGGACAATGGCAACCCCGTTCCCGGCGCCAATGGCTCGGTCAGCGTGTGCGACGGCGTGACCGTCGAGACCACGCGAGGCGGCCAGGGCGGCCAGGGCGGTGGCGACGGGGCGCAGGGGTGTGGCACGTATCAGGAGAGCCAGGAGGCTGGGGCGGCGCCGCAGGGCCTGGCGTCATGTGCCGGTGGGACTGCGGGGGACTCGTGCAGCTGCGTGTCTCCCATCGACTACAACGGCGAAGACGGCGGGCCGGGGAATCTCTGCGACCCCACCAGCGCGGCGGCGGGGCTCGCCGCCAGCAGTCCGACCACCCACGGTGACGCGTCCTCGGGCCTATGGAGCCCGACCGTCCCGGCCGGCGGGGAGACAGGGCAGCCCGGCGTCGGCGGCTCAGGCGGTGGCGGCGGAGGCTCGGGCTGTGACGCGGGAGGCTGGGGCACCACCGGCGGCGGCGGTGGCGGCGGCGGCTCCGGCGGATGTGGTGGCCACGGTGGCGAGGCGGGTGGCCCGGGTGGGAGCAGCTTCGGGTTGTTCGTCGTCAACAGCGTCATCGACGCGGAGAGCTCGACGTTCACCAGCAGCGACGGCGGAGTGGGCGGTGCAGGCGGACCGGGCGGACCGGGCGGTACGGGTGGCTCCGGTGGCGATGGTGGCACCGGCGGCTACAGCGGCGGCATGGGCGGTCAGGGGCAGACCGGCGGTGACGGAGGGGCTGGCGCCGGTGGCGTGGGCGGCTCGAGCATCGCGGCCCTCGTGTGCAGCGGCGCCGTGAGCAACCTGGACGTTTCGGGGTTGACGGCAGGCCTCGCCGGGGCGGCAGGACCCGCCGCAGCGAGCGGGAACATCGGCGTCGCCGGGCTCGCGACGACGTTCTTCAGCAACTGCAGCTTCTGAAATCGGGGCGCTCTAACTCTGCCTGTGAACGGGGTCGTCGGGCCGCAGACGTGGGGAGCGCTGGCCTGAGTGAGGCTCCAGCCCACATCAGGGTTGCGTCGTCAAGTGCGTCACTCGTTCGGCAGTCCTGAGTATGCCTCGCCAGGATCCTGGTCGCCGGGATGGTCCAGCCTCGGCGTGCCGTCAACATAGCCCGCCAGCGCCTGATCCAGGGACTGGCCAGGAATCACGTCGATCTCGGTGACCCCCTGTCGCAACAGTTGATGGAGTATCTCCCCACGAGAGAAAGCCTCCGCGCGGACCTGACTACGAACCACAGCATCCGCGTGCGTGGCGTGACTTTGCGCTCGCGCCTTCTGAGCTTCGGCAGCCTGCCGCCCTTCCTCGAGAGGGCGTACGGAAGACACCTCGCCGCGGCTGACACGCCGCTCCAGCTCGAAATGCCGGTCGAGTGCTGCTTGCGCGGCGTCCTTGTCCTGCTGCGCCGCCGTCAGCATCGCGCGTTGCTCCTCGTTCAGCTCCGAGTCGTCAAAGGGCGCGTTGATCGCAGCCTCAGTCGAAGTCAGCAGGTCGACGACAGCCAACGGTGGCAGCGTCTCGGCGGCAGTATCGAGAGCCGCCACCAAGGCGTCCCGTTTGGAAACCCCTGGCTGGGTCTCGTACGGGATCTGGTCGATGCCATGCAGAGCCAGAAGCGCCACCTTGTTGGCTTGCTCCTCACTCAGGCCCTCCAGGTTGGACACATAGCCGGCCATCTCGCAGGCACCTTGGGCCGGGGCGTCCTCAGGAAGTATCTCGGTCACATCGCACGGTGAGCCCTGAGCGACGACTTGAGCACCTTGATTGGTGGGCGGTGCAGCGAGGTTGATGGGGGGCCGTCTCTCCCGGGCACGCTCCTGCGCGAGGCTGAGCCTGAGTTCGTCCAGAGGCTGACCGATGTGCTCGTCGAGGAAGCCGCCGACGGCTCTCATGCCATCCAACGCCGCCCGCCACCCCGGCGGAGCAACGAGCAGTGCGGCCATCTTAGCCAGTCCCGCCCCATCGAAGGAGCTGTCATAGGTGGGCACTCCGACAGCAAGAGGAATCTGAAGGTTGGTGATGATGGCGAGGTTGGCCACCCGTGTCTCGCTGTCACTGACTTCGAGCCAACCAATGACGGCGCCGTCGGTCACTGCTCCATCGACCTCCATGCAGTCGACCACCAGCGACGTGCCGTCGTCACTGATTCGTCCGGACGCCGAGAACCCCTGCAGGGCAATACTCCGCTTTACGGCCAGCCCAATTCCCTTGATCTCCTTGCCGAACGACGGTGTGGCACTGCCCTGAATAGTCACTTCCACAGGGTCTTTGTCGAGGAAGGCGCTTACCTTCATTCCGACGGTCACATCGGCGACCCCAAGAGGGACTTTGACATCGAACTTACCTCCGAGCTCTCCCGATTCGCCGTTCAAGACGATGCACCCTGATGCGACCCCCGCGTCCATGCATCGCTCCGCCGTCCCGCCGGAGTCCAACCCGACCTTGTGGAGTGGATTGCCTTTTGAGTTCTTGCTCGTCCCGCCAATGGCCGCTTTCGCTTTGCGGCTGGACTCCTTTCGTGGCGTCACGTCCCCACAGGTCATCGCGTCCAGCTGAACGGCCGGGTTTCCTGCCGAGCGGGCGGTTGCAGCCACCTGGTCCAGGAGCTCGACTGCAGACTCTCCCTGAACGACGCGATCAGCAACCGCATCGGCATGGCGCTCATAGATGTCGCCGTTCTGTCCGACACCGTCTTTGAGGTGAACACCGGCACGCTGCTGAACCACGTGTGCGGCTTCGTGGGCTGCCGTGTGCAAGTCGGCCCCCGTGGGACCCATAGCCACCTGGCCGTCCATGGCGTAGGCATGGGCTCCCAACTGGTCGCACGCTTCTCGAGCCTCGCCTCCGCGGAACGCACGGACACTGCTGATGTCGTGATGTCCGAACGCCCGCTGTATGGCCGCGAGGTGTGGCAGCGGCTCGGAGGCCCCTGCGAAGCCGTCGCTGGCAACCTCATGGACCTCCTGTGAAGAGCGTCTGTCCGCTACGGTCCGCCGGAACTGAACGAGGGCATGGTCCAGAGCAGCCAGACTCGGCTCTCTTGTGGCCAGAGAGGCGCCGTAGTCGTGGATGTGCGCCCCGCCGATGAGGCTAGCTTCGGGACGACGTCGGGTAGGCTGGGCAGATGGGTCAGTGGCCTGCTCGCGCCTGGCTTGCTGCCGCATCGTTGCGGTGGTGGGCTGTGAAACCATGCTCGAACGAAGGGCAAGACCCGTGCCGTCCAGTTCGATCGTTTTTCCGAGGACTTGCAGCCAGCCGAAGTGAGCGCAGGCGAGCGCCGCCCATGTGCGGCACAGATACCGTCGCTAAGGTGCGTGGGTTTGAAGGCCGAGGTCGTGACCATTGCCGACGGACCTTAGCGCCGGCTACGCCGCAGGCTTCAGCTCGCGGCCGACGACTTCCAGCTGCGGGACCTTTCCGACCAGCCAGTGAATGGTATCGGCCGGGGGCTCGGCGCGAATCGCCGCGAGCTCATGAATCAGGTGGAGGTGGCAGTAGCTGCAGAAGCTGGCGGTGTTGGACGGCTCGTGGCCGCCGCCGCGGGACCTGAAGCGCAGATGGTGGAGGGTGACGTCGCTTCGGGTGCATACCGGGCTCACGCAGCGATAGCCGTCGCGGGCGTAGATGTCGGCCCACTTCACCTCTCGAGCTGCCCCCACGATGTGGCGCCAGGTCTTCGCCATGGTCATGCAGAGGAACCCGAGGAACGTGCTTGCCAGACCTTCGTGTTCACAACTGAGCACCTGCCAATCCGATGTCAGGCGCCGATACCAGCGAGCAAGGTCGTCGGGGAGATTGAGCCGGACCCTGCGCATCGGCTGAGGGCCCTCGCCATGCCGGCTGGGGAGCCTGGGCGGTGTGGGCGCGGAATGACAACCGATGGGGCCCGGCTTGGTGTCCAGCCTGCCCTCGGCCAGCCGCCGCTTCATCTCCGCACCAGTCACGAATAACTGGAAACCGCTCGCAACCTTTGGTTTTGACGCCACAAACATTTCGCCCTTGCATCGCGCGGAGGGCCAGGTACTCGTTGACGGCGGTCTCGTCTGGGGGCGCCAGGGAAGCGTCGTCGAGCTCCAGGCGCCTGCGGGTCCGGGCGACGTCCAGCTCCTCGCGCAGGTGGACGACCGTCCGGGCCCCCGCACGCTCTACCCATTGGCGGGCAAGCTCCGGTTTGCGGCTTCGGACCTGGTGCGTGTGCCGGGCGATCATCGCCGCGGCCTCGAAGCCGATACGGCCGGTCTCGAGGGCCTCGACCACCGCCGGCAGCCGCTCGGCGTCGCGAGCGAGAGCGATGCGCTTGCGTACCGAGCTCTTGGAGAGGCCGAGGCGCTGTCCGGGCTCGGCGGCCTCTTCGGCGACCGAGCGGGCGGCGGCGTCGAGTTCGCGCTGCTCGTGGTGCCACTTGGCGTTGAGGTGCTGGGCGGCGCGACCGGGACGCCCAGCTCGGGGTCCAGCATCGACAAAGCCACGGCGGCTTCGGCGAGCAGGTACTCCTTGGCCTCGTCGCCCCGGACGCCGAACGCCGAGGCCATCAGGAGCTTGATGCCCTCGTAGGCCCACACGTGGTCCAGCGGAACGGTCGTTTCGATGGTGGACCGGAGCTGCTCTTCGTCGTCGTAGAATTCGGCCTCCCAGTCGATGTCGTCGTCCGCGCCACTGTTATCAACAGCTGTGGCATCGGAGGCTGGCGTGTCCGCAGCGACTTCAGCCTCGACTTCGGCCTGTTTCGCCTCGGCCTCCTTGGCCTGTTTCGCCGCGGCCGCGAGGCGCTTCTTCATCACCGCGACCGTCGTCCGCTTGGCTTTGAGGAGCAGGGCGAGCTCCGTCTCAATGGTCCCGGCCGCGAGCGCCGCGCGGGTGAGGGGCAGCGATTCGAGGAGGCGTGCCAGGGCGCACAGGTCGCCGACCCAGCGGGCAGGCTGCCCGATGACCTGGGTGGTGTAGGCCTTCCGCGACGAGTAGCCGAGCTTGGCCGGGCCCTGGAGGGGTGCGAAGCGCTCCATCGCCTCCCCAAGCGAGAGCGCGAGCCGCCCGTCGCTGCGGGTGAGCCGCGCGAGGTCGCGGTCGAGTTCCTCAGCAGCGGCACGGTCGAGATGCGCGGTCGTGGGAGCGTCGACGAACATCAGGGGGACTGTAATCACGGACCATTCCGGCCACGCCGGAGGGTGTTTCGTAGGTCCTCCGAGGTCACCGACAACCCCTGTTTTCGACCGGCGCGCATGCCTCTGGCGCACCGACCCACCGCGACCGGGCCGCTTCGCTGAAATCCGCTCCTGTGGGCGTTCGGGGCCTCCTCGCGAACCACCCCACCAAGGGAAAAAGTGCGTCGAAGGGAAGAAGACTGACGACCTCCGGCGACCAGACGCCAGCCACGAAGGGTCTGGTTTACGGGGAGGTCGGACCATGGCAGTGCTGAACCATGTCCGGTCGGCTCGCCCCAATGGTCGCCTTCTCCCTTGTCATGACGCTGGCCGCTTGCGCCTCGCAGTCAAGCTCGACGCCCGCGCGATCACGCCTATTGCCCCGCGCTCAATCGGCCGCATATGCACTGCCCCCGGGCGTCGACCGGTCCGCCGCCATGCTTGCGCTCGCCCTTGGCGCGTCGCGTACAGGCGACACCGCTCTGTCCAAGAAGGCCCTGAACACAGCACTCGCCGACCTGAAGCTCCCACCGACGGATGGGTCCGGCATCTCCTGGCGGCCAGCCCTCGATGCCCACGACGACCAGGCCTTCGAGTTCACCAGCACCTCAACAGCCTATCGCAACGTGGCGTTGGTAGCTGCTGCTTCTGGCCACGCCGACGTGGCTCTGACGGCCATGTCCAGAGCCACCAAGCGTGTGAGCGAACGCGACATCCACAGCCTCTACTATCTCGCCAGCCCCCCTGCCGCGCTTGTCCTGCTCGAGCACAAGGCGATCGCCAGCGACCTGTTTCTCCCCATCTTTCGCGTTCGGAACCTGCTTCAGTTGGGCCGCGTCGACGAAGCCCTCCGCGTCGGCAACGCCGCCGCCGCCAAGCTGAGTGTCATGAACTTCTCCCAGCTGCTGTTGGCGCTCGCCCACCACGAACCACACATTCCTGCCGATACCCTCATGCAGGTCGTCGAGAGGCGGCCCAAAGCCCACCAGGCAGACGCACGCTGGGTGGCGTTCCGCGTCGCCCTTGGGGCCGGACGCGCAGACATGATGTCATCGATAGCCGAGCTGAAGACGCTCCTGGCGACGCACCCCGAATCCAAGCGCCCCTACCGCCGAGGGGCGCGCGCCTGGACGGATAACGACGCCGCCCGCGTCGTCCGGCTCCTCGAGCCGATCGTGCCCTCGTTGCCCGCCGGCCCGCTCCTCTCCAAGTTTGCCGAGGCGCTCGGAAAGGTCGGGCGCCATGCCGATGCAGCCGCACTGCTCGATCGCAAGAAAGCCTTCGTCGAGCAGATGCATCACGAACGGTTCCGTGCGGCGCTTGCGAGCAAGAACCCGGCCCTGGCGCGGCGACTGCTGGACAAGCTTCCCAACGAACTCTGGCTTCAGGAGGTCCCTCGGGTCTTTGAGGCGGCGCTCACCGCTGGCAACCGCGGTCTCGCCAAAGCGCTTCTCGATGCCGCCATACGTCAATCCGCCCTCTATCACGCGACCCCTCGAAACATTCGGGGGTGGATGTGGCCCAAGTGCGGAAAGCTGGCCGCGCGGCTGGGTCGCGACGACCTGGTTGAGGACCTCCTCCGGCGAAAGCCGGTCCCATACTTCGATTCTGCGGACTCTATCCTCGCCGCGGAGCGCGCGCGGGCAGGACGATGGAAGGACGCACTGGCGCTCATTGACCAAGCGAAAGGCGAGCCCAAAGTCCGCGCGGCGAGCGCCGTGGCGCGATACATGATGAAGGCCTCGCGGTACGACCAGGCTTTTGAGGTGCTCACCGCTCACGTCTACGACGGATGGCGGAGCGTCGCGGCCAGGGGCATGGTGGACGCTGCGCTGAAACTCGGTCGCCCCGACGAAGCGGCGCGGTTCGTCGGTCACGTGAAACCCGAGGGGCTCGATGCGCTCGAGACGGTGATGAAATGGCTGCCCGCTCTGGCAAAGGCCGGGCATGGGCGTGCCGTGGTGGCCGTCGCCGCGAACTTCCCCCCGGAGGGCGCCAGCAACCTGCTAGAGCGAACGGCGTGGCTGGCGGCTCAGGCAGGTCGCGTGGACGACGCGCTGGCCCTGGTGGAAGCGATTACGGACCCCGTGTGGAAGGCCATCGCGATGGCACGCGTGGCGGGCGAGGCGGACGCGTCAGCGAGCACATCTGTGCGATAGGCATAAAGGAGCTTGCCGGGGGCGGCGGAGGACGGCGCGGGGAAGGGCAGTGGCCCGCTGCTACGTGGCCTCGGTGCGGAATATCGCAGATGATCAACCCGTCACGCCGCTTGTGACCGTTATCGAGCTGTTCGTCGTCGCACTCTACCTGGCCGTTGGCCGGGTTGGCGGCGACCTGCTGTCCGAGGCTCTTGGGTGGCTTGGCTGGCCGCTTGGATTTGGTTTGGGGCTCCTGGCGATGCACCTCCTGGTCGGCCTGCTGGGCGTCCTGGAGTACCAACTCACCGGCAGCGGCTCCTTGCCAGCGTGCGAGACAGGGAGGTGCAGTCCAACCTCGTCCTGGGGAGACTACGCCATTGAGTGGGACGACGGAGAGCTTCTGCGCGTGTGCGGGTGTGGTCTTCGCTATCGCCGTGAGGGGCGAAGGTTTCTTCGTCGGCCCGAGGACGGAGACGAGTATTCTCTGGCCATTTGGCGCCCTTTCCGCGGTTGGTGCGCGGAACGAGACCAGGGGCGCCTGACCTTCTGCGTAGAGGACGACAAAGCCCAGCTGGAGGGGGCTTTGAGCAGCGAAACCCCGCAGCACTGGCGTCCAGGTGACGGCGACTGATGGACGCCCGCTTGCACACGTGGTCAGACGGCGGCTTCGGCGCTACCTTCGCCTGTGATTGCCGACGTTCAAGCCGCTGTTCTTGGAGCGCGCCTTCATGACGGCGTCATACCGCTCGGGGTCGACCTCGAAGAGGCGGTAGTAGCGGCTCGGCCAGTCCGCGCCAAAGAAGCTGGTCAGCGCCATGTCGAGCGCGGCCGTCCAGGGGCTCGCCCCCATCGCGAGATGTGTGAGGCCGTTGGCGACGCTATCCATCGCTTTGACGTAATCGCCACTGACGCCAGCACTGACCGCGCTGGCGAGGGTCGCCAGGACCCCCACGGCCTGGGTCGTCCGGGCCCATCGCTGGAAGCCTGGCGAGCTCAGCCTGGTGGCCAGATCCTCGGCCCACCAACGGGCCTTCATCGCGGCAGCCAGGGTCTCGACAGGAACGTCATCGGCGCGCATCAGCGCCTGCACGACCGCACGCTGCTTCACGTTGAGCTCACTCACCTTGGCCGACCACTCGGCCACGCTGTCGCCCCCTCCCCCCGTGTTGGGAGAACGCGCAGCCTGCTGGTCGGCGTAGCTCATTCCGCGCAGACTGGCGTTGCTGGTGGCCGACTGGGCAGGGGTGTCCAGGGCAGCAGGGGTGGCAACCTGGTCGCGCTCTTTGGGCATGTACATGGGGGCTCCGTAGTGGTGGTCGGGTGGTGGGGCGCCCCCAATGAATCACCCCCGACCTTGCCCCGGACAAGCAATACTTTCCAAGTGTTAGACGGACGTTAGACGCTCTGTCGGGAGGACCTCAGAGCGCCAGCGCCTGACTCACCAGCCGCGCCCCGGCCCCAGGGTCGATCTGCGCCGACGCGACGCTCGCCCACTTCTGCGCCGCGTCCCGCATCCCCGCGCCCAGGGCCTGCTCCAGCGCAGTCTCGACGTGCGCCGCGCCCGCGCTCGCGACGACAGTCCCCGCCTGCATCCGCGACACCACCGACGCGTTGTAGGCCTGCTCCAGGTGCCTCGGCAGCAACAACTGCGGCCGCCCAACCGCCACCGCCTGGTGCATCGTCCCGGCCCCGCCGTGATGCACGATGAACGCCGCCTGCACCAACGCGTCCGCCAGCGGCATGGGGTGCTCCACCAGGTGCACCCCGGCGTCCACCAACCGCTGCCGCGCATCCGCGCTCAAATCCCGCACAAAGGCCAGCCCCGGCCGACGCCACGCCAGCTGCGTCAGCACCTGCTCCGTCTCGGGCACGTCTGCCGACAGATACGCAATCCACGGTGCATCCTCGGGGACCTCGCTTGGCACCCCGACCGCCTCCACCGGTCCTATGCACCGGTCGAACCGCCACTGCCGATACGGATCCAGCTCGGGCAGACAGGTCGGCGCGTTCAATGCCGACTCGAACACCTGGGCCAGCCGATTCAACGGCGCATACCCCCGATGCTCGAGCACCAGACTCCCGTTGAGCGCCAGCTCGTGCTCGAGGTGTGTCTCCGGTGCCGACTCCACCAACGCCGGCAGGTGCGTCAGATGGGGCGGTGGTAGCGTGAACGCCAGACCCACCCCGACCACCGGAACCCGGTCGCGACACGCCAGCCTCAGCGCCGGCGCGTGATCCGCCACCACCTGGTCGGGCTTCACCGCGTCGATCACCGCGTCCCAACTGTTTACGAGCGCCGCCAACACGTTCGGGTCGTGCCACCCGGCCGCACCCATGATATCGCCGAAGTGCCGCGCCGAGAACCTCTCCGCCTCCTCCCGCGTGGGCCGATAGCTCGGCGCCGTGAACACCCGCGGGCTGCGCGCCAGGTAGTGCCTCGCAGCTACCGGATCCGCCACGACGAACGACACCTCGCAGCCCTGGGCCGCAAAGGCATCGCCAAGCGCCTTGAGCAGCACCGAGTGCCACATGCCCATGCCCAGCTCCTGGGTGAGCAGGACCTTTCTGGCGGCGCTCACGACGTCACGACGTCGGCGGGATAAGGGCGCTGAAACGCTCCACTTCTTCCTGCGAGTCGACCACCATCCGGCCCGTGTCCGCTGGAGTCGGCAGCCCCTCGACATCAGCCAGCTCGGCGATCTTGGACAGCTCGTGATAGAGCTCGGCCATCGCCAGCTTGGAGTCGAGCAGGGTCTTCATCGCGAGGACCTTGTCGTCCATCTTGCCCTCGACGACGTCGGCGCAGAAATCGACGCACGCCCCCAGCTGGGTGAACGCCGCCAGCGCCCAATCGAAGACGTCCTTCTGGCCGGGGATGTGATCGGCCAGCACCGCGGCGGCCTGATCGACTGTAAATCCGCTGGCATGGAGCTGTCGCACCTGCTGATTGCGGGCGCGCCGGGCCATCTCCGACACAGGCCCGATCCGCTCGACCACCTTGTCCCAGACCGAAAAGGTGAAGGGAACCAATGAAACTCGGGGAGTTGACTCCGACACGATTGACCTGCGGCTGAGCTTGTAGTTACTGTGTTCGCGGGTTGGTCTAACACACGAGTCATTACTATGGCGACCGAACAACAGCCGGGACGGGCGCAAGCGCCTGCTCCCAGTAGTCCTACTTCTGCAACCCCTGCTTCCGACGGAGCGATCGCTCCCGGCGTGAGTCGGGAGTACGCCAAGGGTGCCGGGTACGACGAAGCGGCAGCCGCACTCTCGCCTGGCGCGAACCCGCAGACGAAGTACGAGGAGAGCCTTCGTCCGGGTGCACCCGCACAGGCGCAGCAGGAAGCCAAGGAAGAGCCTACCCACGGCGGCGCAAAGTCCCGATACGGCGTCGAAGCGCGTGATCGGGGCGGTGAGCGCGGACGCCACTACGGCTACGAGAAGAACGACGACGGCAGCGTGAAGCGCGACGAGCAAGGTCGTGCGGTGCGCGACCGCTCCGCCAAGGAATGGGGTTACATCGACGGCACCGGCGTCGGCCGCGGCAACCGAAAGGCCGACACCGAGCAGTGGGTCGATCCGGACGACAAGTCCAAGGGTAAGGAAGTCTCGGGCAAGAAGGTGTCGATGAGCGACATCACGGGCATCCCGGCGCCCGACCTGAGCGAGCTCGACTCCAGCGCCAAGGGCGACGTCAAGGGCCCCTACGGCACCTCCGCCGGCTACAACATCCAGTCGGGCACCAAGTCCGGCACCTCGGGCAAGTTCGAGCCCAAGCTCGAAAACGGCGAACTCAAGGGCGTCGAGGGCCAGGCCTACACCGTTGGCGGCGTCAAGGCCTCGGGCTACGCCGGCATCGAGGGCAAGAAGGAAGGCAAGTACGGCAGCGTCGAAGGCAAGGCCAAAGCCGAAGGAGCCGCCTACGCCGGCTACGACGCCCGCGCCAAGATCGGCCCGGACGGCGCTAGCGCCACTGCCAACGTGGGCCTTGGTGTGGAAGCCAAGGTCAGCGCCGACGCCGACTACAAGACCCCGGGTCTGAAGGTCAAAGGCGTCGACACGCCGCTCGATGTGGGCGTGGGCGTCCATGGTGAAGCTTCTGCCTGGGCCAAGGCTGGCGCGGGTGGTGGCGCCTACCTGACCAAGGACAAGGTCGGCCTGTGGGGCTCCGCCGGAGCCGGCGCGGCTGCCGAGGCCAAGGGCGACATCCACGGCAACATCGGCCCCGTCGGCGGTACGCTCGAGGGCTCGGTGATGGCTGGCGCTGCCGCCGGCATCGAGGGCGGGATCCTCTACGAGGACGGCAAGCTGACCATCGGTGGCCGCGCGTACGCCGCGCTCGGCTACGGCGGTAAGGTCGGTGGCACGATCACGATCGACCTGAAGCAGTCCTACCAGCTGGGCGTCGCCATGCTGAAGAAGGCCAAGCAGGTCGGTATCGAGGGCGCCCGGCGGGCGTTCAACGCCGCAGACGCCGACAATGACGGCAAGCTCAGCGTCCAGGACGCCGCGCTCCACGGCAAGAACGCCATGGAGGGCGGCGCCAAGCGGTTCGAGAAGGGCCTCGAAGGCCTCAAGAACATCATGGACGGCGACGGAGACGGCAAGTTCGACCTCCGCAAGGACGCCGGCGCCTACGTCGACAAGGGCGCGAAAGCCATCAAGGACGGCGCCAAGTCGGTCTATGACGGCGGCAAGAAGATGGTGGACGGTGCCATCAAGCGCGGCGGCGAGATGCTCGACGCGGCGCACGATGCGGCCGACATGGACGGCGACGGCAAGCTCGGCCTGGGCGACGTCAAGGCGGCCGCGCAGAAAGCCGAGGAGCGGGTCCACAAGGGCATCGAGGACGCCCAGAAGGGGTTCAGCGACGCCAAGGCCAAGGCCGCCAAGTGGGGCAACGACCGGCTGGCCGATGCTCAGGAGCTTGCCAAGAAGGCCCACAAGGCGGCCGACCGCTCCGGCGATGGCAAGCTGGGCATGGACGACGTGGCCATCGCAGCCACCGAGCTGAAGGACGCCGCGGTCAAGCGTGGCGGCGAAATGATCGACGCGGGCAAGGACGCGCTCGACGCCGGGATGAAGAAGGGCGGCGAGATGGTCGACGCGGCGGTCAAGCGCGGCGGCGAGCTGAAGGACGCGGCCATCAAGCGTGGCGGCGAGATGATCGACTCCGGCAAGAAGGCCGTGAAAGAAACCGCCGCGGCAGCGCACAAGGCGCTGGACCGGGACGGCGACGGCTCGCTGGGCCTGGGCGACGCCAAGGCTGCCGTGCAGCAGGCCGGCGACGCCATCGCGGACAAGGCCCAGAAGGCCAAGGCCGCCATCGACCGGACCTACGAGGCCACCAAGACCAAGGTCCAGGAGACGGCCAAGCAGGTGTTCGACGCTGCCGACCTCAACCAGGACGGTAAGGTCGACGCCGCAGATGCGCGCATCCTTGCTCAGCGCAAGGCTGCTGCGGCGCGACGCCTCAAGGCGGCCGCCGAGCGTCGGGCTGCGCAGCTCAAGAAGGAAGCCGCCGCGGCTCTCAAGGCTGCCGAGGACCGGGCCCGCAAGGCCGCCGCGGACGCCAAGAAGGCCCTGGACCGGGATGGCGACGGAAAGCTGGGTCTCAGCGACGTGGCCGCCGGCGCGCACCAGGCCAAGGACGCGGTGGTCAAGAAGGCGACCGCGGTCCGCGACCGTGCCGTGGCTGCCGCCAGCAGCGCCCGCGAGTCCCTGGGACGCGCCGCAGACACGCTGTCAGAAGGCTACAACAACGCGACCACCCGGGCGTCCAATGCCTGGAACGGCTTCACCAGCTGGGTCAGCGGCGGCTGATAGCAAGGCTGCCCGGTGGGGCGGGGAGGCTTCAGCCCCCCGCCAACGCCAGCACCGCTTTGTAGAGCCCGCGTTGATCCAGGCGGTCGAGGAAGCTGCCTGAGGCGACGGCGTGTCGGCTGTCGCCGGACAGCGATGCGCGAGGCACGCCCAGCGTGGCTGTGGGGATCTGCCGCATCAGGGTGCTGGTGGCATGGTCTCGGCCCTGGGGACGCCCAAGCCCGAGAGCGCCCAGGCGGGGGCTGGCGCCGAGGAACCGGAACAGGGTCTCCAGCTCGCGTCGCGTGGGGATCACCTGAGCCTCCACGAGTACGAAGGCGTCCGCCTCGGTGTGTCGCAGAAACGGCTCGAACGGGTTGTCCGGCGTCGCCGAGGGCAGGCGCACCAGGGTGATGCGCTTGTCGTCCGGGAACTTGGATGACGAGAGGAACTGGGCGTGGGTGACCACCAGCTCCGTGTTGTCGGGCAACACGTCGAGCAGTCGCTGGGTGCGGCCGATGTCCTCCGGGTAGGCGATGGAGTGGACCACGGCGCGGCGCTGCGACATCGCCATCGCATGCCTGCGGCGGTCGTCCGGGGTGTAGCCCAGGATACCGCCGACGATGCCGCTCATGATGGCGCAGGTGTTGATGCCGACGATGAGTGCTCGGGCGCGCTCGGCCTCGGCCCCGGCGCGCTCGCGGCGAGCGTTGAGGTCGAGGCTGTCCAGCTCCGCGCAGAGCTCTTTGAGCTCGGCTATCCGCCGCGGGTGCTGGTCGAACTGGTGTAGCCAGCCGCCCAGCAGCTCGGTGGCCCAGGCCTGCGTGGGCTCGTCCTCGCCGCCGAGGATCGAGAACGCGGCGCCGCCGTGTTTGCGAGCGAAGCGGACCCACTCATGCCCCTTCCACTCGGCCCGACGCTCCCAGGCGTCGATGCTGAAGGCGTGGTCGTGCCCGCACCGCAGCTCGGGGTGGAAGACGATGGGGACGCCCCGGGCGACCAGCCGGTAGCCCAGCTCCACATCCTCGAACAGGGCACGGCGGTAGCTCTCGTCGAACCCGCCGACGTCCCGCAGAACCTTCGTGGGGAGACTGAAGTTGCCGGTCCAGCAGGCCCAGGGCTCCACGGGCTCGCCTGGGGTCAACAGGTGGTAGGCGAACAGCACGTTGGCGCTGTCGGCGTAGTCCACGAACGACGAGCGATGCTCCGGCAGCCAGTCGAAGCGCCCCAGCAGCGCGCGAGGCTCGGGGCTGGCGCTGTGAAGCTGGAGGTGTTTCTCGAGGAGGTTGTCCGGGGGCACAGCGTCGGCGTTCAGCAGCACCGTGATGGGCGCGCGCACGTGGCGCAGCGCCATGTTCCGGGCCGCGGCGGGGCCGGCGTTGGACTGCCGCACCAGCCGCCCATGCGGGAAGCCGTCTAGCAGCGACGCCTCCAGCGGAGGCTGGTTGCCATCATCGGCGACCAGCACCTGGAATCGGGAGGCGTCCAGGCTCTGCGCCCGGAGCAGATCCAGGCAGGCGCTCAGAGCCTTGGCGTCCTTGTAGGACGGGATGATGACCGACAGTTCGGGGCGGGCATCAGCCATTTTCGTCCGCGCTCTCTGCGCCAGCGCCGAGCTCCTTCTGGAACCCCGCAACCGCCTCCTCCCAGATCTTGTTCTTGAGCAGGTTGAGCCGCTCCTGCCCCCGCTGATAGCTGGGGTCGAGCTTCAGCGCCTCGTTGAAGTGGGCGTAGGCCTGGGCGTAGTTCCCGTTGTACATGTGGAGCACACCGACGTTGGTGTAGGTCACCGGGTGTTTCTCACGGGACAGCGAGTGGGCGTACCACTTCAGCGCCTCGTCGATGTTCTCGACCATGGCGTAGGCGCGGCCCAGGTGGAAGTCGAAGTCCCGCTCCTGGCGGGTGTCCATGTCGTGGCCCTTGAGCAACTGCTCGATGGCCAGGTCGAAGGCGCCCACGTCGATGGCCAGCTCGCCCGCGCTGTAGCGGAACGGAAGGTGCCACGGGTCCATATCGATGGCCTTCAGGTAGAAGCGCAGGGCTCGCGCGGGCTCTTTGCGGGCGATGAAGACGCGCCCGGCGGCGCCCAGGTCGAGCAGCTGGTCGGCGTAGTCGGAGTGGCGCTTGCGATGGTGCTCGAAGACCTCGGTGGTTTTGGGACCGAAGGGGCGCGGGGAGACGACCACCAGGTGCAGGGAGCGGACGTCACTGGTGGTGTGCATGCACGACCAGCCGACGACGTCGGCCCAGGGCTTGAACAGGGCGACGTTGACCTCTTGCGCGAAGCTGTTGCCATACATCTGCGGGCGTCGCTCGTAGGCACCTTCGAGCTTCTCTAGGCGGCCCGAGCCATAGTCGACCGTCAGGATGGCGCCACCGTCGGCGAGCAGAGGCTCCATGCCGTGCACCGCAGTCAGGTAGCCGGCGGGATAGCCCATCGTAGTCGTCGCGAAGTCCCCGGTGGCGGCCGCGATGGTGTCGCGGTGCATCGCCTCGGGCACCAGCGCCTCCAGCGTGTCCTGCTCCCATCCGTAGTGCAGCTCCATGTTCTTGAGCACGTTGAAGCGGGTGGCGTCGCGGGTCAGCGCTTCGATCCACTTCTCACGGGTGTCGACGTTGGGGTCGTCCGACTCTGCGCGGACCTCGACGGTCTGCTCGTGCCATGTGCCGTCGGCGCGACGCTGGATGCTGGTCTGGGGCAGCACGCAGCAGACGTAGTTGGCGACTACCAGGTGAAGCGCGTGGGTGAGCGTGCCGCCATCGAGCAGGCGCACGCGCTGAGGCTCGCGCAGGTCGAACAGGGCGCCGACCGCAAACCCGCCGTCCACGAAGCGCTTCATACGGGGCATCGCCAGCGCCTGCCGCACCGAGTTCTCGGCGTAGTCCGTCACGGCGTAGTGGACCCGCTCCTTGAGATGCGCCAGATGGGGCTCGTCGTGGATCGCGCTGAGGAAATTCACTGCGAACAGCCCCAGCCCGCTGCCGACCTCGAGCACCCAGATTTGGGAGTCGTCGTCTGCGGCTTCCCCGTCCGCCACCAGGGCAGCCAGGAACTCGGCATGCTGCTTGGCGATGGCGTAGTTGCTGGTGCTGTAGTGGGGCACCTCGCCGCTGCGCCAGGCCTCCGCTCCCCGCTGCTCGAAGTAGGTGTGGTGAAGCGTCCAGGCAATGCTTTCGCGGAACCGGGTGGGCTTCTCGATGATGAGCTTGGTCATAGGGGCCTCCGAGCACCCTTTTCGCGCGGTCGCTGTCCGCCGTCAAACGCCGCCGGGGAGAGCGCGGTGGCTGGACGTTGACGCCCGGTCCGGGTACGCAGGGACATGACCGCTCTCGACATCGGCGTGATCATCGCCTACCTGCTCGGCATCGCCGCGCTGGGATGGCTCGCCGGGCGCAACAAGACGCTGCAGTCGACCGCGGACTTCTTCCTGGGGTCCAAGAACTTTCCGTGGTGGATCGTGGGCACCTCGATGGTCGCTACCACCGTCGCCGCCGACACCCCGCTGGCGGTGTCGGGGATCAGCATCAACGACGGCGTAGGGGGCAACTGGTTCTGGTGGGCGTTCATCGGTTCCCACGTGTTGGTGACCGTGGCCCTGGCGCGGCTGTGGCGGCGCGCCGACGTGGTCACCGACGCCGAGTTCGTCGAGCTGCGCTACGCCGACAAGGCCGCCCCCCTGCTGCGGCTGGTGAAGGCGTTCTACTTCGCCGTCCCCATCAACTGCATCGTGATGGGCTTCGTGATGCTGGCCATGGTCAAGGTATCGACGGCGCTGTTGCCAGAGGTTCCGGCGTGGCAGGTCATCGGCGCGCTCATCGTGCTGACCCTGCTGTACAGCGTTCGCAGCGGGTACCACGCGGTGGTCATCACCGACCTGGTGCAGTTCCCCATCGCCATCATCGGCGGCTTCATCCTGGTTTTCTACGCGGTCGACGCAGCGGGCGGACTGGACGCGGTGGCGCAGGCCGCCGTCGACCGACACGGGGACGAAGCGGCCATCGACGTCTTCCCAGCGGGTACCAAGTTCCTGCCGTGGCATGCCGTAGCCGCCTTTCTGGGCATCCAGTGGTGGGCTCAGAAGGGCGCCGACGGCGGCGGCATCTTCATCCAGCGCCTGCTCAGCGCCCGTAGCGAGCGGGACGCCGAGGCCGGCGGCATCTGGTTCATGGTGGGCCACTACCTCATCCGGCCGTGGCCGTGGATCCTGTGCGGGCTCGCCGCCATCGTGGTGGTGCCCCAGGCCATCGACCCCGTCACGGTCGCGGTGCTCGACACCTCGTTCACCATCGCCGGCGACGCGGAACTGGGTTATCCGGCGCTGATTCGGGACGTCCTGCCGAGCGGGCTCCGCGGCCTGATGGTGGCGAGCTTCCTGGCGGCGTTCATGTCCACCATCGACACCCACCTGAACTGGGGCGCCTCGTACATCGCCAACGACCTCGTGGGCCCGAAGTTCGGGGCTGACAAGGCCACCTCGGTGTCCCGCTGGGCCACGATGGGGCTGATGGTGGTGGCCATCGGCGCCACCCTTGCGATGGACTCCATCCGCGGCGCCTGGGAGTTCATCATCGCCTTCGGGGCCGGCGCGGGGCCGCCCATCCTGCTGCGTTGGTACTGGTGGCGCATCACCGCCGCCGCCGAGCTCGCCGGCATGGTCGCCAGCACGACCCTGGCGGTCGTCCTGTATGCCACGACAGGCGCGGATTGGACCTACCTGGACAAGCTCCTGATCATCGTCCCCGGCAGCGCGTTCGTGTGGGTCACCGTCGCCGTGAAGACGTGCCCGCGGCCCGAGCAGCTGGCCGAATTCTACCAGCGCGTGCGCCCCGTTGGTCCCGGCTGGAAGACCGTCGCCGACGCGGTCGAGGGCGCTCCGAAGCCGGGCGAGCTGCTGCCGGACCTGATTCGCTGGTTCCTGGGCGTCGTCGCCATCGCCTGCAGCCTTCTGGGACTCGGGCATGCGCTGCTGGTGGACGGCATGGCGGGGATGACCTCGTTCAGCATCGGTATCATCCTGCTGGTCTACGTCGCACGGGGGCGGTGAGGCGTTTGCCCGTTTGCATTGGTCGGCGGGCATTGCCACCGTAGGCCCATGAGACCACAGGAAGTTCTACTCGCCGCGGCGGCTGTGCTGTGCACGGCGTCCGCCGGCTGTCCGTCGGATGACGCCACACTCACCCCGCCGCCCGCGGGACAGTGCCGCACCAACGTGGACTGCAACAGCGCCCTACAGGAGCAGTGCCTGTCGCCCCTACCGACGTTCGACGTCTGCGGCGTGCCCTGCAACCCGATGAACGAATGCGTCGCGACCTCGGACTGCGCCGGCGGCGACGTCTGTATGCCCTACGTGGGCGGCTGCTGCCAGACCTACGAACCTCGAAACACCCAGTGCGCGGCGGCGTGCACCGACGACGGCCAATGCCAGACCGGATGGCGCTGCTCCGCAGACCAGGTGGGCTGCGAGCCGATACCATGCACCGACGACGCTTACACCTGCCCGACCCACACGACATGCAACACCACCCAAGCCCCCGATTGGCCTGGAGATTGCGGGTTCAACTCCTGCCCTGAGCGGCCCGAGTACCACGGCTGCGAGCGCGCGAGCTGCAGCGCGGACGCCGAGTGCGACGGCGGCTACTGCATCGGAGGAGCCTGCTACACGAGCTTCGGGACCTGCCGAGGCCCGGCCGCCTAGCTCTGAGGGCTACTGGCGCACCACCCAGTACGCCATCTCGCCGTTGGACTTGTCCGCGCATGCTCCGTCTCCCTCGAGGTCCGGCCGGCGCTCGTAAATGCGAGCGTTATGGACGGTGTAGGTCACGTCAGCTGCGGTGATGTCGGCGGTCTCGCCGGGGCTGACGGTCGAGCAGCCCGTCGCCGTCTCGACGGCCAGCGCGCGCGACGAGAACTGACGCAGACACATGTCGCGCTGCGGGCGGCAGACTTCGGGTCCGGCACGAAGCGCCAGGGGACCAATCTCGATGATGAAGTCGTCCAGACTGTCGGAGGTCTTCAAAGCGCCGACTCGGAGCAGGACGCCGTCAGCGTCCGTCACCAGCAGCGCCTCCTCTGGAAGCGAGCCGGGGCCGGTGTAGGCGACTTCGCTGACGGTAACGACCGTCCCGACCGGGACACTCGTCAGTGCGCCCGCCGGAATCGACACCTTCAGCTCGACGGGGTCGGCCACCCCATCGACGTCAATACGAATGACAGTGGAGGCGGTGGCGCAGTTGTCCTCCGCGCAGCCTCCCGTGTAGGTCGCATCGGCATCCGTCGCCACGTCCAGCCAGGTCCCGGTGTACTGGCCGCCCAGGCTGGCAGGTGAGCCATCGACGGTCAGCGCGACCCCTACCCGGTCGGGGATACCGGGGTCGCTGGGCGTGGCAGCCGCAACGCGGGGGCACTCAGGCACAGAGGCCAACGTTGCATTGCAGACGTCGGCGCCTGGCGCATCGGTGCACCCGGCGAGTAGAGGGACAGCCAGCCAGAGGGCCAGCGTCGAGCGAACAACGGCCATGTCATTCTCCTCGGATGTGGTCATTATGGAACCCCATGAGTAGCGGCCGGCGCGGTCCGAAGCAACTCACAGCTGCGCAGCATCACCCTCTGCTCCCCACAGGAGGTGATAGAGCGCTTGGCCGGCGCTAGCCGAGCAAGCGCTCGTGTCATCCTGATCGGGCTGCGGGTGCGCTTCGAAGCCAAGGACGGCTCGGCCACCCAGGGCAGCCTGCGGGGCATCCGGGGTACCGACGCGAACGTGACCGTCGGCGACAAGCGCGTGAGCATCGACCTTCTTAAGCTCAAGTCCGCATCGCGACTGGACAAACCCTGAGTTTGCGAAGCGTCGACGGGTGGCGTTGAACATGCCGAGGATGTGGTAGGAATACGCCCGGCCGACAAAACGTTCACGGCCGGACCACACCCGCACCTCGGAAGGCCGCCCATGAGCCTGCAGATCCTCAACCGTATCAACTTCGGGTACGGCGAGCTGGAGCCGACCATTGTCGGGCTCATGGCCATGCACAAGTCGTTCATGCTCATCGGGCGGCACGGCACCGGCAAGACGCGTCTGGCGCGGATGCTGTCGCTAGGCTACGGCGAGGACGCCTTCGTCTTCTACGACGCCACCAAGGACGACCTCATCAGTATCGCCGGGGTGCCCGATCCCGAGGCGCTCAAGGGCGGGCGGCTTCACTTCGTGCCCCATGAGCGCAGCATCTGGGCCAAGAGCACCATCGTGGTCGACGAGATCACGCGCGCCGGAAAGGAGAGCCAGAACCTCTGGCTGGAGATTCTGGAAGACCGCCGCTGCTTCGGCCTTCCGCTGGCTTATCGCACGCTTATCGCCACCGCCAACCCCGAGAGCTATGCCGCGGCGTTCCAGCTGGATGAGGCGCTGCTCGACCGGTTCCACGCCGTGCTCCCGGTGCCCGAGCACCAGAGCCACCTCAGCGCTGCCGATGTAAAGGCGATGATCGGGCTGGCGGCGCGTGGCGAGGACAACGCGGTCTCGCCAGAGGAGCTGGCGCGAACGTTCACGGAGATTCAGCAGGCCCACGCCGACCTTTTGGCCGAGGGCGCCATGGATCGCGTGGCCGACTACCTGGGCCAGCTGGTCCCAGCGCTGCTGGCAACCATCAAGGAGCAGGGAGATACCTACATCTCTGCGCGAACGTTCTCGCGCAACCTGCCTGAGACCATCATGGCCGTGGCCGCCTATCAGCGCGTCGCGGGGTCGCCGCAGCCGCTACGTTCGGGCGCCATCCAGGCACTGCGTTATGCCATCGCCACCAAGTTCCAGGTGAGGCCGGTGCTGCTGGAGCAGCTGCACGAGGCGGCGGAGTCGCTGCTGAAGGCGACGGACCTGGCGGCCGGCGAGAAGCTGCGGCTGGAGCTGACGGCGGCGACGACGTTCGAGGAGCGGCTGGGCTACCTGGACGCGAACTGGGAGGCCATCAACGACAACCTCTCCAGCGACGAGCTGGAGAAGATCCTGCTGCAGCTGCTGCGCGGCGCATCGGCCAAAGGCGAGCAGGAGAAGCTGGTGGAGCTGCGCCACGTCCTGGAGTCCCACGGCCACAAGGGCGACGCACTCCGCCAGGTCGATGGGCGCCTGATCATCGCGCTCAACGGCGCCATCAACCGGTTCATGCCCAAGCTCGGCGTGGTGACTGCTGGACGAAAGCAGGGCGCCGAACTGGACCGGGTCCAGCAGACAATCTCGACCTTCCAGAAGCTGGTCAGCGAGGGCCGCTTCATCAGCAACCGCGAGCCCGGCGTCCGCAAGCTGCAGGCCTACCTTATCGACTTCAAGGAAGGCGACGTCCCCGACGACCTCGACAGCATCTACACCTTCCTCAGCGAACTCGAGCTGTAGGCGCGGATCAGAACGATGGCCGAGGGTTTCGGAAGGCTGGTCGCCCAGCGGCGTATCGAGCAAGCGCTCATGCGCATGGGACTGTCGTTTGCCGACAGCGCCGGCCTCATCGTGGTCGGCGAGGAGACGGAGGTTGGGCCTGACACCATCGTCATCGGCGAGCGCGAGGCCGACCTCGACATCAGCACCCTTATCTTTCTCATTCGCCAACTCGTCCTCTTCCGGTCCATGGCACTGGAGTTCGGCCGCCAGTACCCGGACAAGAACCTCGCGAAGCTGACCCTGCAGGTGTGCGTGAACCGGCTCCTGCTTGAGTCCTGGGGCGCCCAGTTCCACAACGCCTGCCGCAAGCTCTACACCGACGAGCAGCGCAGCACGCCGCTGGTGCTGGTGGACCCGAGCTCGCTGATGGTGCCGGCTGGCCTGGAGCAGCTGTGGCGAGACGTGTGGCTGCCGGACAAATCGGGCACCTACAAGCCGCTCAACCCGGCGTCGCTCTACTTCCGGCTGGCGCGCCTGGTGCAAAAGGGCGAGCTTCGAGGCACCACCGACGAGGAACAGGAGGGCGCCCCGGCAGACATGGCGCCAGCGGCCCCCCAGGGCCGCGTGCGGAAGCTGCTGAAGGCCACGGCCAGGGACGTGCAGCAGCGGCTCCCGAAGGGTCACGACCTGTCGCGCTCACTGGCCGAGTACAGCGTCGTCCCGATGAGCGTCGCCACCGACGAGGTGGAGGACTTCCTCAAGAAGATCCGGGTCCGCCGCATCCAGGACGAAACCGCCCAGAAGGTGCTGGAGCCGCTGGCCAAACAGATCATCACCCAGCCGTTCCCCGCCTACCCGAGTCGCCTCGGGCTGGTCTATCAGATGTGCGGCATCAGCGACGCCTTCCACCGCTACTGGAACCGCGACGTCAGCAACCTCGGCGCCCGCCTGGCCATCGCGCTATACATCGACGTCTCGGGCTCGATGGTCGAGTACTTCAGCCTCATCGCTGGCTTCGCCCGAGCGCTCCGCGAGATGCCCCTGCGCTTGCGGGCCTTCGACACCGAGGTCCGCGACATCGACGAGGACCGGTTCGCAGAGGGCGACATCGAGGGCGGCGGCGGCACGGACTTCGACGCGCCCCTGACCGACCTGGTGAACGACCGCATGGTCGAGGCCGCTGTGCTGTTCACCGACGGCGAGGCCGACGTCAGCGCGGCCGTCGGCAAGAAGCTCCGCAAGAGCAACAAGCGCCTGTTTGTTGTCTACATCGTCGAGGGCACGCACCCCAAGCCGCCTCGTAGCCCGCTGAACCGCTACGCTACCGACGTGATCACCGTCCCCGTCAATCGGCGCTGAGCGCCACAGGACCGCGTATGGATACCCGCACCCGCTCCATCCTCACGACCGCTCTGCGGGACGGCCCCGCCGCCCTGGGCGCCGACGACCTGGCGCACCTCGCCACCGTCTCGAGCGGCCCTGGCCCCGATGCCGCAGCCGACGATACGGCGCGCCCGCTGTGGACCTTCCTGCGCCGCCGGCTATTCCGTTTCTCGCGCCTCCTGGGCGGGTCGGACTTCTACTTCTACGACCACCCGTACACCATCCTGCTCAAGGAGGCGGGCGCCGAAGTGGCCGACGACCACGGTACCCACGCCCTACTGGCGGCACCTGTCACCGAGGCCGGCCTACGGCGGGCCGTCAAGCGCTGCTTCATCCACGAAGACTCCAGCGTGCGAACTGCTGCCTTCCAGGTGACGGGCCTGGCCGGGTTTGCGGACCTGGCACCGGCCCTGGTGAACGTACTCGCCGGGCGGGGTGAGGGCAGCCACTATGAGTTCGCCGAGATGGCCAGCGAGATCCTGCGGTCACTGACGGTTCTCGAGTACGAAGGTGCCCGTGAGCTGGGCCTTCGGCATCTCGAGGGCACCGGCGAGGACGTTCAGCGCGCCGCGTTCAAAGCTGTGCTGTGCGGTCCTGGAACGCCTACCGATGACGAGCTGGCCAAGGCCATGCGGACCAAGTTCGAGCTGGACAGCCTTCCACTGGCGCCCGAACTGTTCCAACGCGCGGTCGAGACCGGTGCGCTTCGCGGGCCGCGGCTCATGGAGCTGGTGGACGACGGCTGGGTCGACGACGTTTCCGCCATGGTCGTCGCTGACCTCATCGTTCGCGGCCCGTGGAAGAAGGCGTTTCGCGAGCAGTTGAAGGAGGAGTGGAGTTCTCTGGCCACCGCCTGCTTCGTTCAGGTCATCGGCGGCCCCGACTGGACGGCCGAGCGCGTCATGGAGCTCCACCGCGCCGGGGAGCTGGACCTGGACAGCGCCGCCCGTTGCGCTGCCCTGGCGTGGGCGTGCGACGACGGGCAGCGTCGGGAGATGCTCGCGTCCGACGATGGCGATATGTACGCCGGCGCGGCCCTGGCGCTGCTGGCGCGGAATGAGGCCTTGCCCCAGGAGGCACTGGAACCCCGGGTCCGCTACTCGGACACGGCTCAGTGGGCGCTCGGCGCGCTGCTGGCGGCGCGGTCGAACGACCCCGGTCTGGTCGAGGCCTACTGGAGTCGCCTGATTCTCGAGGCAGACAAGAGCCTGATGGGCCTCATTGGGCGCGCCTGGACACAGGGCGGTTGGGAGCTGCCAGAGGTGATGCGGTTGGGGCAGGCCCTGATGACCCCCGGGGCCGTGCTGAGCGAGGAAGAACTGGACGAACTGGGCGCCCTGGGGCGTCGGCACGAACACCTCTTGGCCCGCCTGTTCTCCGCCAGTGAAGAAGCCTCCGGGCGCGCCGCATTGCTCGCGGACGCCTGCCAGCTGACCTCGCTGGTGGACCCGCTGGAACGGCAGCTGGGGATCCTGGGCGACGAGCCGTCCAAGGAACTGACCCGCGCACTCCTCGGACTTGGCGGGCCTCAGCGCCGGTATACGCAGCTCAAGCAGGACCTGGAGCAGACCGAGTACAACCGGACGGCCCGGGTGGAGCGAGAAGACCTCGGCATCGCGCTGATGCTTGCGGTGGGCGGCGGCTGGAGCGCGCGACGGGCGGCCACACAGGCGCTGGTGAATCAGGCCGCAGCGGCGGCGCCGCACGTCGACCTGCTGCTGGCTCGAAACGAGGACGACGAGCAGGAGCGAGCCTTCCAGACCGTCGGCGAGTCGGTCGCGGGGCCGGCGCCGTTGGTTCGGGACATGGGGCGCATTTTGAGACAGGACGCGCAGCGGCTCGACGACCTGTGGTGTCCCGGGTTTATCTCGGTGAAGGCGCGGGACGAGCTCAAGAACGCCCTGGCGACCACGCTGAGTCGCCTGGAGCGGGAAGACGACGCGCGAGAGGAACGCATTGCGCAGCTCCTGGGGCAGCTGCTGAGCGACTACGACAGCTCGGGGGCGGCGTTGGGGGCGCTGGTGGACCGGTACGGGAAGCGGCCAGACGGCACAACCGCGGACTGGGTCGTCGACCTGGTGTTGGCCTTCTCCCGGGACAGCTCGCGCTGGGATGCGGGCCAGGACGCCGCCCGAGCGGCGCGGCGCATCCCGAATGTCCGCTTTGTCCCGCGGCTGGTGGAGCTGGTGGCCGAGGACGACGGCGACGCGGTGGACGAAGCCATGGCGGCGCTGAAGCGGATTGCAGAGCTGTTCCCCGAGCAGGGGCTGATCACTGTCGACCTCCGGCAGCCGTCGAACGTGCAGGAGACGTATGGGCTGACGGAGTCGTACGACTGGGAGGCGGACGATCACAGCGAGGCGCTGCGGCTGTTGCTCATCGCGCTGGAGAAGCGGGGCGACGCGGGACTTGCGGCGGAGCACGCCGGACGAAAGGTCATGCTGTCGCGGGCAGAAGCCATCGAGGCTGGGCACGCCGGAGCGGGCGGCTGGAGCATGGAACTGTTCGAGCAGCTGGCGCTGTTTCTGAGCGTGGTCTTCGTGGACGACGACTCGGGGACCATCATCGCCGAGGTTGGTCAGGAGCCCACCGGCGAGGTGGTCAACGCATTGCTGCACACGTCGCGGGTCGGAGTCGCCCGCGTGGCCTGGTCCTGAGGGAGAGCGAGATGGAAACCAACGCCAACGCCGTGGGACGCCGCGTTCAGGATGTCATCGACAAGATTGCCGCGACCGGCGGCCAGGAGGCGCTGCTCCCCGAGGAGAACGCGGTACTGGCCGCAGCGCTTGGAGTGACCGAGCCGATCCTGGCGAACACTCCGAGGCCGCTTTGGGCCCATCTGGAGCGCCAGGTCGCCCGACTCGGGAGCGAGCTGGAGGCCGACGAAGACTACGACCTGGAGGCCCTGACGGAGTTTCTGCCCGGAGCTCGGGCCGGTGCTGAGAGCAGCCCGATGGCGCTGCTGAGCACGCCCGTGACTGCCGACGAGCTACGGGCCCGCGTGGGGAGCGCTATCGCCCAGACCGACGCAGAGCCCGAGGTCCGGGCGACGGCGATGCGGCTCGCGGGTGAGGCAGGCTTCTCGGACCTGGCCGCCACCATCGCGTCGCAGCTGGATGACGACGAGGATGACGAGGTCGTCGTCGCGGGGCTGCGGGCGCTGGCCATCCTCGGAGCACCGGCGGACGTCGGGCTGACCGAGCTGGCGGACCACGACGACTCGGACGCGCTGCAGTACCTGGTGCTGGCGATGCTCGGCGGAGGGCATGCCCACGCCGCCGAGGCGCTCCGGCTGTCGCTGGCGGAGGAGCTGACGGTGCCGTTCGCGGTGTTCGGGGAGCGGCTGGCGGCGCTGGCGCCGGAGACCGACCTGGACGAAGACGCTCTGCTGAGCGTGGCCGAGGACGCCTACGAGCTTGAGGAGTGCCGCGGGATTGCCAAGATCATCCTGGCCCGAGGCTCCAGGACCCTGGTGAAGAAGGCGCTCGCGGGCGACAGCTGGCGGCTGCGCCAGGCGCTTGGGCTGGAGCTGGCATGGTCGGAGCAGACGTGGGCTGCGGACGCCGTCAACGACCACCTGGACGACGAGGACGACGACGACGCGCGTATGGCTCTGGCGGCGGCGTTGGGAACGCTGGTTGAAAGCGACAGCCCGTACCTCCGGGACCACATCACGCTGAACAGCCCAGACTGCGCGGCCGCGGTGTGGGCGTGCCTGGGCCGGCCCGAGATGCTGGGCCTGGTGCGGCCACTGCTGGAGGACGAGGACACCGAAGACACGGTGCGGCGAGCGGCGATGTGTGTGCTGGCCGCAACAGAGGCCCCCATCGAGCAGGCTCGGGTGACGGTCGCCTGGGCTGGGCTGGCGGAGGCCGAGGACTCCATGGTCGCAGTGGCGGTTCGAGCCGTCGAGGCGAAGGGCGTGCCGGCGCCGCCGAGCCTGCGGCTGAAGGTCATGCTGGACAAGCCGCTGTGGACCGAGGCCGAGTATGACGAGGCCGCGACCCTGACCGCGCGGTGCCCCGAGGCGCTGGTGGCGGACGAGGACGAGCTGGACGCGCGGCGTGCCAGCCTGCTGATCGCGTCGGGGAGTTCAGAGGGTCGGCTGCTGCTGGAGAACGCGCTGCTGGCGATGGACGACGAGGACGTCGCCAGGGCCGCGGCGCTGCAGCTGGTGGCCGTGGGAGGCCCGACCTCGTTGGCAGGGCGCCTGTTCGTGCGGGCGCTGTCGCTGCCCGACGAGGAGGACGCGACGCTGGAACTCAGCCCCGAGGAGGTCCCGGCGGCGATGATGCTGCTGGCGGGGCGGCGTGATGATGCCATTCGACCGGTGCTGATTCGGTCCCTGGCCAGGCATCCCGAACTCGAAGAGATCATGCTGGCCCTGCTTTCCAGCGACGACGACGCAACGGCCAACGCGGCCGCGACGACGCTGGCCGACATGGCGGGAGCGACGTCGCCGCTGGCAGCCCAGGTGCGACGGGTGTTCGCCGGTGGACAGCCTGACGCGGCGTTCCTGCCGCAACTCGTGGCCTCACGTGCGTTCCGTCTGCGCGCAGCGCTGGCGACGTGTATCGCCAGCATGACAGGGCTTGGCGCGGCGCAGGGGCGGTACCTGCAGTACCTGGCATTGGACGACGACCGAAGGGTGCGAGCGGCGGCGAGAGCGGGCTTGGCCAGTCTGGGTCTGGGGGGCATGCCCAAGGCGTTCTACGTCGTGGGCGAGGACGGCTACGCCGATGAGGAGGATGACGACGGAGACGAGCACGCCGACGCCTTCTTTGACGAGCTGGACGCCGCCGACGACTACGAGCTGAACGAAGACGCCTTCGATGACGAGCTCTTCGACGACTCCGAGGACGACTCGGAGTAACCGAGCCGGGGCGTGAGCTGCAGAGGGCGGCGACAAGGCGATCGCAGCGCCGGATGAGCGGTATGGCGCCAAATATCATCAGTGACACGAAGTGGCGCTGATGAGCGGCCCTCAGAAGCCCGAAGGGCGATACATCTAATCATCCTGGTCCAGCGCTGCGTGCGCGCGGCGGGGTGAGGGCTCGCACGCATCATCGGCGGTCGCGCAAGAGTGTTGTCAGAGGGGCATCTGACATTGATTTCCATCGGTTGGGCAAGCCGCGGGCGCTTGGCACAGGGGTTGCTCGGTAGCCGCGCCACCGCCCCCCCTCAGGAGATCACCTTGAACCGCAGAACCCCGCGCCTCATAGCCGTCCTCGCCTTCGGTGCCGCGCTGCTCGTGTCTGCGAGCGCGCTGGCCACCAAGAGCGTTCAGGTCAAACTCGACAACGACCACCGCAGTCGCACGATGAAGTGCTCGGTAACCTCGGTCCACCCGACCAACGGCAAGAGCAAGACGCTCGCGGCCTACACGCTTGGGGCCAAGAAGAGCCAAACCAAGACGCTCGCCGTCAAGTACATCATCAAACGCATAAACAAGAGCGTGGTGTACCCGCACCTGAAGCTGACGTGCGAGCTCGTCGGCCAGACCTCGCGCCAGTCGAGCCCGGTCTGGAACCACACCGAAAAGAGCTTCACGACTTACCGCTTCAACAGCAGCTGTCGGGACGGTGCCTACTGCTCGGTCCGCGTCGAGCGCCGCTAGCCGGCGCCGAGGAGACGACCCATGACTACGAGAACCATCGTCATCGCGACGCTGATGCTGACAGGCGCCGTGACTTGCCTGGCTGAGACGCCCGCCAGGGCCAACTGCAATGCGCTGGCGAATACCTGCACCAAGCTCAGCACCAGCTACAACGCCGCGTGCGCCAATTCGCTGCCCGATCGCTCCCGGTACCCCGCCAAGTGGCTTCAGGGCGTCCTGACCTTCACCCGGGCGTCGGCGCTCTTCGGGAAGCGGGCCAAGGATGCGGCTGCATGCGTGGCCTGCGGCAAGCTCTACGCCAGGTGGCAGCGCGACTGTGATCGCCGAAAGGGCATGGTGGCCGAGGGCTTCAAGGACTATGTGGCATCCAAGGCGACGCACTCGACGACCTTCAAGACGCAATACGACAGTGCGATGAAGCGCCGGTTCTATCGCCAGGCAGCCGACGCCGCGCAGCGTGAACTGACCGACGTGCGACAGACCGTCGGGGTTGCCAGGGTGCTCGGAGTCCCAACCGGCAAACTGGATGCCCGCATGGCTGCGCTGGCCAAGATGTTCGACGCTGCAGAAGCCGAGCGCCGCAAAGCACTTGCTGCCGTGCGCTGTCCGACCAGCGGGAGCACCAACGCCCGACACTTCGCCACGGTCAAAGCCTTCTTCGTGCGGGACCCCGCCCACGCCAAGGCGCTCAGGCAGCTTCGCGTCGTGGGAAGGGCCAGGTCGCGCTACGACCGACTGACCAAGACCACTACCGAGACCCTTCCGCTTACCGGGTGTCTGCAAACGCAGAAAGCCAAGAGTCCACGATGTTTCGTGTTCGAACTCTCGGTCCAGCGGACGAAGGTCCATCGCGGCAAGTGGTCGCCCTGGGACACGGTGCTGGTGGGAGCGCAACGAGAGATGCTCTGCGCCAACCTCGAGTAGCCACCGCGCAAGCACGGTCTATCTCAGCGACACGACTCGCCGCAGCGAGGACCGCAACTCGTCGAGTCCATCAGCGCCCCCGAGAACCTTCAACTAGTCGCGCTGATAGGGCGGGCGCGACAGGCCCAACCGCAGCGTGGTGCGGTTGTCGAAGATCCCGTCGGGGTCCAGCTTGCCGTGGATTTCCTTGAACTTGGGGTACTTCGGGTACATCTCGGCGAGCAGGCCGCCGGTGTCCACCACCAGGTCCAGGTCCAGGCCCCAGTGCGGGCGGCCGCCGAGGGCGTAGAGCTCGCGCTCGATGCGCTCCAGCATGTCCTCGCCGCCGTCGGTGCCGACCAGGATGGGCAGCTCGATCATCAGGCTGACCTCTCCGGTTTCCGAATACTGCGGCGCCATGTAGTGCCGCTCGGCTGCCACGAAGCGGAACGAGATCGGGGAGTTGTGGTAGTGTTCGCCGCTCTGGGCCGCCTGCGCCGCCAGCTCGAAGATGCGGTCGCCGGCCTCGGCGACCTTCTGCCACGGCAGGGCAATCTCGATGGCGTAGGCGTCCATCGTCGCAGGGCTGCCCAAATCCAGCAGCTCGTACCCGGGGCGCACGACGTTGTCGTTGACCAACCCGTCGAGCGCCATGTCGATGGCCTTCCTCGAGAAGCTCGGCACCGCATTGAGGAACTGCACCAGCACCGCGTCGCTGATGGGGATGGCCGCCAGCATCTCGGTCAGCCAGTTCCGCGCGCCCACGGGCAGCGGCGGTGCGGCCGGCTCGCCGATGAGGTTGCGCACGGTCTCGAGCGCCCGGTGGTCGCCGTCCGTCGGATACGGGTTGAACAGCACCTCGTAGTGCCGGTTCTCCGTCAGGATATCCGGCAGGCTACCGTCGGCCTTGGGGGCCAGCTTCTGCTTCACCTCGGTCCACGTCGAGAGCGTGCGGTCCTCGCGCAGCCAGTAATACTCCTCGGCTTCGATGGTCACCGAGTAGACCAGCCCCATGGTCCCGAAGCTCACCACCGCCGAGTGGAACCAGGCATCGTCCTGGATGACGGTGACGTCCGGGTACAGCGCCTCGTGGGCCACCTTGTTGGTGATGTTCCCGACGCTCGGCTCGATGCGGTACTTCTTGCCGTCCCCAGCCACCATCAAGATGGACCGGACCTGACTGGCCAGCGTCCCCAGCGACGCGCCCGAGCCATGGGTCGCAGTCATGACTCCGCCCAGGTAGCTCAGCTTCACCGCCGACGGCATGTTGGCGACCATCCAGCCGCGCTGCTCCAGCTCGGCGTTGACGTCCTTGAGCAGCATGCCCGCCTCGAACCGGAACAGGCGCTTGCCCCGCCAGTCCATGTCGAGGCAGTCGACGGGCAGCGGCTTGCAGAGCTTGTCGGTCTTCACCAGGAAGCCCGTCGTCGTGCACAGGTCGCTGACCGAGTACCCCGTCGCGACCGCCTTCACCTTGGTCTTGATGTCGCCCGCGCGGGCCTTCGCCATGATGCCGACCAGGTCTTGCAGGGACTCTGGCTCAAACACCTGCAGCGGCGAGGCCTTCTGCGTCTCTGAGTGGTTGGTCCACTCCACGCCGAGCTCACCGTCCTTGTAAACGTTGAGCGCGAGGAACGGCTCGACGGCCGCCTTCACAGCCTCGGGGTTGCTGCCAATGGCGGCCGCCAGCTGGTCGACCGCCTGCGGGTCATCGGGGTGCTCCCGAAGACGCTTCATCAGTTCTTGAACGTCGGGCATGCGGGGAGCCTACCCAGCTCCGCGGGGCCCGCAACCTACCCAGCGGCCAATCGCACAACATCCGGTGGTGCCATGGCCAACCCGCCGAAACTCTTCTACAGTCGCTGGCGAACCAACGACAACGACCCGACGATCAGATCGGATTGTGAGGCCTGCCCCCATGCCGCCCGTGACCACCGAAGAGTGGGCCAAGGAGCTTGCGGCCAAAAAGCCCCTGCACCTGGACCCCAAGTCCAAAATCTCCATCAAGCGCGACGTGCACAACGTCATCGTCGGCGCCGACGCCACCAGCTTCATCAAGGCCCTGCACGAGGCGCTCATGCGGCCGGGCCAGTGGTTCGGCCTTATCGAGATCCTGCGTCCCCCCGACCGCATGGGGAAGCCCTTCGAGGTTGGCGACCGCCTGCAGGGCAAGTACAGCATCGAAAAGGCCATCGGCATCGACCAGGGCGACGACGACAGCGATGACGGCTTCTTCGAGAAGCTTCTGGAGAAGACGCTTAGCTGGATTGAAGACGAGACCCTCAGCGATTACGGCCTCGTCACGGTCGTGGACCTGGACCCGGCCACCGCCCCCGACGGCGTCGCCCGGTTCAAGTATATCTACCTGGAAGGCACGCCCATCGCCGGCGCGACGACCTTCGAGGTGGTGCCCATCGACGACAAGAGTTGTTGCTTCCGCTCCATCTTCGAGTACCAGGAGCTGAACTTCACCACCGCGCTGATGTTCGGCACCTACGGCCTGAAGCTCCACAACCAGGTCATCATCGCCGAGGCCGACATCGCCACCAAGGCGCTGGGCGTCGACGTGATTTGGATGGATATCCCAGCGGAGTACCGGGTCAAGCCGGACGACGACAGCGACTGATTTCAGGGGGGCCGCATGGCTGATGCCGGCTGCCACACTACGACCGAGGACGAGGACCTGCAGCAGCTCGCTGCCCTCGAGGCGAACCCGCCTCGAGCGGTCCTCATCTGCAGCGATCTCCACCTGGGCCCGGGCTACGACCCGACCACCGGACAGGTGGATCGGACCGAGAACTTCGTCCAGGACGCGCCCTTCAGCCGCTTTGTGTCCCATCACATCGACGCGCTGGCGGACGGCGGGGATGACCGTCCCGCGTTGCTCATCCTCAACGGCGACATCGTCGACTTCACGCGAATCACCAACGTCCCCCGCCTTGAGGACGACTTCAAGCACTGGAAGGCGATCCTCGCCGACATCGGTTTCGATAAGAGCATCGAGAAGCTGAAGGAGTCCATCAAGCGGAAGGAGCGTTGGTACGGGCTCCGGAGCCACAACTACAAGGTGGTCTGGAAGTTCGACCACGTCGTTCGAGGCCACCCGGTGTTCTTCGAGGCCCTCGCCCGCTGGGTCTCCGCGGGACACCAGCTGCTGTACGTAAAGGGCAACCACGACGTCGAGATCGAGCATCCCCTCCTCCGACGCGCCTTCCGCGCCGCTCTCGTCCGCGCTGGCGCCACGCCCGAGGACGCCCACGCGCGGGTTGCGTTCAGCATGGACGGCCTTCGGCTGGCCAACGCCTGGATCGAACACGGACACCAGTTCGAGGACATGACCAAGGTCGAGGGGAATCCCTTCCTGGACAAGAAGCGCAAGGAGGAGATCCGGCAGCCCCTGGGAAACTTCGTCAACCGGTACCTGCTCAACCCCATCGAACACGTCCAGCCGTTCCTCAACAACATCAAGCCGGTCCAGGGCGTCGTCTTCAAGCTGCTGAGGCATCACCCGGTTCGTTCTCTATCCATCCTCTTCGGCGCCAGCTTCTTCGTCTCCAAGACCCTCGCCATGGCTCGCGTCGGGACGTTCCTGGCGTTCCTCCTGTTCCTGCTGTTCTTCCTCGGCGGGTGGTTCGTGGCGATTGGGCTGGTTGTCGTGCTCGTGGACTTCATCACCTCGGGCCTGAGCGAGTTCTCAATGAGCCTCGCCCGATGGACCGCTATTGCCTTTGTGGGTGCCGTCGGGATTTCGTTGGGCGTGAGCGCCATCAAAGAGCTCATCGCCCGAATGAACAGGAAGCTGATGTCTCCCTATGTTGAAGACTGCTCCAAGAAGGGACTGGCGCAGCTCGCCAAGTACACCAACTACACGCAGAAGTACGTCATCGTCGGGCACACCCATGAGCAGGACTCGCGACGCCTACCCGACAACGCGGCTCCCGGGCCCAGCATGTACCTGAACACCGGAACCTGGATCCCGCTGTGGAGTGACGACCGCCCCGACCTGCACGGCAAGAGCCTGCGTCCCTTCGTCCGACTGGACCTGACCACACTCGACAAGGGCGTGGAGTACCGCCACGCCCACCAGCAGTGGAACGACGAGCGCGGCGTCACCGAGCCCTCCATCATCTTCAGCCACGCCCCGCAGTAGTCCGGAATGGGCCCCAACAATCAGCCGTTGGGGAACACGCCCGCTCGCGTTATGTAGAGGTCGATGCCAGCGTCCCCCTCCGTCTCCGTACTCACCTCGAACGGCCGGACCGTGTCCCTGGGCCACGGCGACCTGATTGGGCGGCTGACCACCGCAGCACTCCACCTGCCCGATCCCCGCGTCTCCGAAGCCCACGCCATGATCAGCCTGCGCGGGAGCGCCCTGCACCTCCTCGCGCTCCGTGGACGCTTTACCGTCCGCGGCAAGACGCTGGCGCAGGTCAAGCTGGTCCCCGACATGGTCATCCGTCTGGCCGACGGATTGACGTTGACCGTGCTCGCGGTAGACCTCCCCGCCAAGGTCCTGGCCGTACGCATCGGCGGCATGCAGGAGCGCGTCCTCAGCGGCGTCTGCTCGCTGTTTCCGCCGCCAGGCCCGAGCCTCAAGTCCGGCTTTGACCCCGCCGCGGCCGCATACGTCTGGCCCGGCGACGACACTCTCATCGTCCGACGCGAGGGCCACCCCGACCAGGCGTTGTCCCCGGGAGACAGCCTCGACGTCGACGGCGTCCATCTCGAGGTGGTGGAGATGGCGCTCGACAGCGCCGGCGAGTACGTCACCACGGCCCGCGGCGCGGTGGCTGTGTCGCTGGAGATCGTCACCCGGTACGACAGCGTCCACATCTTCCGAGAGAACCGCCCCGCCCTGCATCTGTCGGGTATCTCGGCCAAGATCCTCAGCGAACTGGCGGCCTACGGCGCGCCAGCGTCCTGGACCACGGTGGCCACCGAGCTGTGGCCCGAATGCGCCGCTGACATTGCGGCTGGAGGCCAGCGCGAGGGCCGTATCCGCGCCCGCTGGGACGTCAACCTCAGCCGGATGCGCAAGAAGCTCGAGGCCGCGGGGATTCGCGCGGACCTGGTGAAGTCGGACGGCCACGGAAACGTCGAGCTCGGCCTGGAGAAGGGCGACATCGTCCGAGACGAAGCCTAGCTCGTGAGCAGCGACCCGGAGACTCGTGGTGACGAGCACCCGCCGGCAGGCTCGGTTTACGGCTCCAACGTCGACCTCGACGCGCTACCGCTGAGCGACGCGGCGCAGTGTTTCGGCGCTCCGACCTCGGCAGCTGAGGAGGACGGACACCCCTTTGCCCGCGAGGAACTGGAGCGCTACCAGCAACCTCAGCTCCTGGGGGTCGGCGGCATGGGGCAGGTCTCGGCGGTCAGCGACTTCCGGCTCAACCGTCAGGTCGCGCTCAAGGAGCTGCCGGCGGACGCCAGGGACCGGGCAGCGCTCGAGCGACGACTCGCCCAGGAAGCGTGGATCACCGCCCAGCTGGAGCACCCGGGAATCGTCCCAGTCTACGACGCCGGGCGGAACGCCTCGGGACGCCTGTTCTTCACGATGCGCCTGATTCGTGGCCGGTCGCTCGCTCAGGCGCTGCAAGACGGCGACCTCGAGCTGGGCAGCCTGCTGCGCCACTTCCTGGCGGTGTGCCAGGCGGTCGGCTACGCCCATGCCCGCGGGGTGGTCCACCGCGACCTGAAGCCGGCCAACATCATGCTCGGTGGCTTCGGCGAGACCCAGGTGATGGACTGGGGGCTTGCGCGCCCGGTAGAGACAGCAGGCCCACAGCGGGCGGCCGCGGCAGCGGAGTTCGTACCCGCCGAGCAGGCCGCTCGAACGGCCGTCGGAGCACGGGTCGGCACCCCCGCCTACATGAGCCCAGAGCAGGCCCGCGCCGAACCCGTGGGGCCCGCTTCGGACGTGTGGAGCCTGGGCGCCGTGCTCTTCGAGATCGTTACCGGCGCCCCGCTGTTCGAAGGCAAGAGCTCCGCAGAGATCTACGCAGTCCTGGAGCGCGGCGCGCCGCCGATTCACGAGCTTCCGGGCGTCGAGCCCGAGCTGGCGGCCATCGTCACCTGCGCGCTGTCCTCAGAGACGGACGCTCGCTATGGTGACGCCAAGGGCCTGGCCGATGATATCGCCTCCTACCTGGACGGCCGTCGAGTCACCGCCCACACCTACTCGTCATGGGAGGTGATGAAGCGGTTTGCCCGCTCGTTCCGACTCCCGTTGCTGGTCGCTACTGCGGCGTTGGTCACTGCGGGTGTGGTGTTCGGGGTCTCGTACTCGCAGACCGTGGACCAGCGAGACCGCGCACGCGCCGCGGAAGGGGAAGCCCAGCGCGCCCTGGCCCGAGCCCTTGCAGCGGAATCGCTGGAAGATGAGGCCCAGAAGTTGGCCGACCGCGCGCAGCGTGAAGCCGACACGAACTATGCCGCCCAGCTGATTCTGAAGGCCTCCAACGCGACGCTCTCGGGCTATCAGACCGAAGCCGAGGTCATGGCGGCCCATGCGCTGGCCAGAAGCGACTCCCTGTGGGCCCGTGGTCTCCTGGCTCGGTTCGCGGCGTCGCGACGACCCGAGCTCGTGATGCGCACCACGGGCGAGCGACGCTGCAGCAAGCGGGCCTTCTCGCCGGATGGGCGGGCCTATCTATGCCGGTTCGCCGAGGGCTTGATGCTGTTCGACAGCGCCGACGGGACCCAGCAGTGGCAGGCGGAGACCGAGGGAGGGGAGTTCGCCTTCGTCACCGACGACCTCGTGCTGGCGGTCGACGAGTACGGCGACAGCCCAGCCGCCCTACTGGACCGCACCACGGGGACCGCCCTCTTGGAGCTTCCCATCGACCAAATGGCCACGACGGTCGTGGCTGGTCCCCGCGTCCTGTTCGGCGACCGCAAAAAACTTCGGCTATGGTCCAGTCTGACCCTCGAGACCCGCCGCCTTCCGGGTCCTGCGGGGCTTCCCCGCGCACTGAGCGGCGACGGCGCTGTGGCCCTGGCCACCCACCCAAAGACCGGCATCACAGTCATCGACACGACGAGGCTCACGGCCCAGCCCTTGCCCGGCAAGCGGCGGTGGAAGGATGCCAGCGCAGCATTGAACCGTGACGGCAGCCGCCTCGCGCTGGCGGGCCCTGACGGCATGCTCCGCGTGGTCTCCGTCAGCGACGGTCGGGTCGTCTGGGAACGCGGCACGGGCCGGGTCGGGCTGCGCAACGTTCTGTGGTCTCCCGGTGATACGTGGCTCCTGACCCGGGATGAAAAGGAGCTCTCAAAAGTCTTCCACACGGCCGGCGGAGGCCGCCTTGGCTTCCCGAGCCTCCCGCTGGACCGTGCACGTTGGTCCCAGCGGGACGGCGCCATTGAGCTGATTTCGGGCAACGCTGACGAGCTCGTCGCCCATCGTATGCCCGAGGCCTTCGTCGCCACCACCATCGACGTGGGCCAGCCCATCGAGCGGCTCACGGTCAGTCGAGATGGCACCGCAGTCGCCCTCGCCCACGGTGAGTCCACCGTGTCCCTGTTGGATGCCGATGGCCGGTTTCACCGCCGCCACAACCTCGGCGGAATGGGGCTGGGACTCGGCGTCGCGTTCGTCGGTGGCTCCAACCAGCACCTGGCCGTCACCAACGGCATCTCGACCAAGATGACCGTCTTTGGGCCCGGTGGGGCGACTCAGGACCGGGGCGGCGAGTCCTTGAGTAGCTGGCTCTTTCCCAGCATCGACGGGGGTATCGTGGCGATCCAACGACGCACATCGGCAGCGCTCTATCCCCCCAAGGGGCCCGCCCAACGCCTCGCACTCCCCACCAACATGGTCACCGCCGCGGCGGGTTCGGCAGACGGTCGCCGTTTTGCCGCGCTCGACATCAAGGGAGGGCTGGTCTGGTTCGAAGCCACGGCAGCCGGGCTGGGCGAACCGAAGGTGCTGGAGCCCCGGACGACAATGACCAGCGTCGCGCTGGATCGGACCGGCCGGATGGCGGTCCTGGGATCGGGCTGGGAGGTCACGCTGCTCGAGCTGGACTCAGGGCGCGTGATCGCCGAGTACGGCGATGCTCCCAACGTCATCTCCGCCGTGGCCATGTCCAACGACGGTACGTGGGTCGCAGCCGGCACGTACCGAGGCGAGGTCATCGTCTGGGCCGCAAAGAGCCGGCGGCGGACCATGATCGCCGAGGTTCACCGCGAGCAAGTGGTGGATGTGCGGTTCACGTCGACCGGCGGCGTGTTCTACACCGCAAGCAAAGACGGAACGGCCGCCCGCTGGGGGCTATCCTGTCTCAGCAAAACACCAGCGCTGCTACAGCACCAACGAGCGACGGGCTGGGGTATGGAGCTCGACGACGCCCTGGCGGTGCAGGTCCGCTAGCCGACCACCGCCTCTCACACCGGCGCCGTCAGAAGCGGCGTTTCCGCCGCACCGAGGGTGACCGGGAGCACCATCTGGGCGTACTTCTCGGGGACCGCCACGCTCTCGTTGCGCAGGGCGGCGTCGGCGTCGGCGACCAGGGCGTCACCTTCCGTGCCCCCCATGAGCACACCGCGTTGCCGCCGGCAGACGGCCGCGTAGACCTGGTTGTTCGCGGCAATGAAGGCTTGCTCGGCCTCTTCCAGCAGGGCATCCGACGGCTGCCCCTGCGCTGCTGAGATCCCGGCCGATAGCATCTTGGCCACGGCGTTGTTCCACTTACCGCCAAGCTTGGCGACCTTGGAGGCGGTCTTCACAGCCTCGCGGAGCCGCTTCTTGCGTCCACCAGGTGTGTCCTCCCCAAGCGCCGCGGCGATCGCGGTCCGGGCCCGCAGCGCCAACGCTTCGGCATTGACCGTGACCACCGACAGGAGCAGTGCCCACTTCATCTTGCCCCAGGTCTCACACACCAGCTCGTACGCTGCTGCGCCGTCACGCTCATACAACAACCGATTGGCCCGCATCGACATGGCCCACCAGTTCTGGACCTCGAACTGCTTGCGCGGCCGCAGGGCCAACGCTGCCACCAACTCGGCCTCGATGTCCTGGGGGCGGTCCTGGACCAGGTAGGTGTAGGGCAGGAAGAGCCCACGCAGGTAGAGCTGCGTGTATTGGTCGCCAACGGCCTCAGCCTCGGCCAGGTAGTCCGGCACGTGCCGAACCAACTCGCCATAGTGTCCCGACCAGCGCTGGCTGTAGACCATGAAGAACCGGGCCACGGCGCGATCCCACGGTACCCCGATACAATCCTCGGTGAACTCCTTGAGCGCCTCGGTAGCCAGCGGCAGAGCGCGGCCAAAGTCGCCTCCGCCCCAGTAGACCACGGCACGAACGATTTTCGTGCTGGCGGTGACGAACGGGTCGTCGATCTTCGCCGCGAGGTCCTCGGACATCTCCAGCAGCTCGGCCACCCGCCGTGAGTCCGCACCGCCAGTCACTGCCGCGTAGCACGCTTCGATGCCCAGCGCGAGGCTGAGTCGGCGCGGCTCTCCCGCATCCAGCGCCTGCAGCAGGAGCCGGCAGCCAAACACGGAGCCGATGATCTCGTCGAAGGTGTTGAAGGTGGTCGATACCTCGTAGCACATGTCCATGCGCAGCAGGTCCCGCTCGGGCACCTCGCTCTCAGCGCGCTCGGTGTACTTGAGCCCCCGCATGCGGAGCCGCCCTCGCAGCGCCAGCAGACGCAGCATGGCGCTCACCCGCGACTGGGGCATGTGCTCGCCGACCGCCTCCAGTACCTCAGAGGCGATCTCCATGCCGTCATCGGTCCGGCCGCACTGGAAGTACTGGCCGCTGGCCCGTGACTTGAGCTTGAGCTGGGCCTCGATGCCGTTGGCGTAACGCGCTGCCCCGAGGTACGCCCGGGCCGCCAGGGCGCTGCGTCCGGCGTTGCGATAGGCATCGCCGAGAGCGACCCGGATGTCGAGCTGTTGAGTCCCTTCCGCGAGTTCGCCGAGCTCGACGGCCCGCTCGTACAGCGCCGCCGCGCGGTCGAACGCGAGGGCATCGCCGGCGTTCTGCGCGGCCTGGAGCGCGTATTGCGTGGCCCGGTCGTGCTTGTGGGCGCCGGCGAAGTGGACCATCAGGGTCTCGGCGTCCGCCCCCTGCTGCTCGAGCAACTGCCCCAGGTCGGCGTGGATGGCGCCCAGGCGTTCGGTCGGCACATGCTTGACCGCCACCTCACGGATGCGGTCGTGGTAGGCCTCGACGTGGTCTTCCAGGGGCGCCCCGAGCCGACGAATCAGCGAGTGGGACCGCAGCACCTTGAGCGCCTTACTCGCGTTGGCACCGCTCCCCGCGGCTCGGGTGGCTACGTCGCGGGCGATCGGCACGCCAGCCACTGCCACCACATCCAGCAACTCCCGCGCCTCCACCGGAAGGCGCTCCATTCGAGCGGCCAACAGCCCATCCAGCGCCGCTCGGCGCTCCTGCTTGTCGTGGCGCTCGAAGCGCATGCCGGCGGCCGCAAACCGCGCGTACTCCTGGATCAGGAACGGCTCGCCACCGGATTCTTCGAGGATGAGCTCCGCCGTCTTTTCGTCGATCGTGTGAAGCTGTAGCGTGGTGATCAGCTCGTCCAGCAGCGCCCGTGACGCGTCCACCGGCAGTGCGCCAACCGGAAGGTCGAGGACTCCGTCGCTGCTCGCCTGGAAGTGGGCGTGCTCGCGGAGCTCCCGCAGGACCACGGAACTCTCTGCGTCCTCACTCCGGTACAGCCCGACCACCAGAATTGCGGGGGCTTCGGGCGGGCGCAGGAGCTCGGAAAGCAGGACGACGCTATCCGGGTCGGCCCACTGCAGGTCATCGATGACCACGACCACCGGCCGCGCTCCGGCCAGACGCTTGAACAGGTCCCGAAGCACGCGCATCACGCGCAGCTTCAACTCCTGCTCGTCCTGAATGCCGTCGAACCCTTCCCCGGGTCGCAGGTCGGTCAGGACTGGAAAGGCGCGGGCGAGAATCGGGAGGTCGACGGGCAGGATGGCCGCCCGTTCGTCCCGCTGCAGGCGCAGCAGTGCGCCGTGCAGCGCGTCAATGACCCCATCGAGCCCCTTGTAGGGCACCGACTCCTGCGCCAGACAACGTCCCCACAGCGTGATCGTATCGGACTGGTGCTGCCCCAGCTCACGAAGGAAACGCCGCACCAGCACGCTCTTGCCGATCCCAGAAGGACCGGACACGAACGCCACTGCCGACTGCCCTCGGCGTACCCGGCGCGCGGCCTTGTGAAGCGCCGCCAGCTCCTTTTCACGACCGACGAACCCTTCGTCGTCGGTATCCATCGCGCCACTGGCTTCGGCCGCGACGGAGGAAAGACCCAGCTGTTCCAGCAGGGCGTCGCCCGTCGGCCGATCCTCGGGCTCCCGCGCCATCAACGCCGTGCACAGCGCCACCAGGTCCTCGGGTGCCTCGGGGTTCAGCTCCCCCACGGGCGTCGGGTCGCGCGAGCTCTTCTGCAACAGCAGCGACAGCAGCGGCCCGTCGTAGGGCAGCGAGTTGGTCAAAGCCAGGTAGAGGATGGTCCCCACCGCATACCAGTCGCTGGCGTAGGTCAGGTCCAGGTCGCCCATCGCCTGCTCAGGCGACATGAAGTGGGGGGTCCCGGTGACCGCTCCGCCCATCTGGGGGTCCTGCAGCGACACCAGCCCGAAGTCGAGGATCACGACTCGGCCCGAGGTGTCGACGAGCACGTTGGAGGGCTTCAGATCGCTGTGCTTGATGCCCTTGCCATGAAGCGCCTGAACGCCGGTGACCAGGCCTCGCAACGATTCCCGCAAGCGGTCGTAGTCAACCGGCGGATGGTCGTCCTCGGGGTGACGCTTGGGCCGCACCCAGTCCATGAACTCGACCCCGTCCACCAGCTCCATGGCGATGTACCAGGCCCCATCCTCGACCCCAAGCTCGTAGAGGTTGACCAGGTTGGGATGGCTGATGTCGGCGAGCTTCCGGAACTCCTGCTTGAGCGAGTACAGGCGACGGGGGTCGGCCAGGCGGAGGGTTTTCAGCGCGATAGTCGATCGACGCGCGTTATCGTAAGCCTCGTACACGGTCCCGAAGGCCCCCGCGCCGAGGCTGCGACGCACATGAAATCGGGTGCTGTGAAGGATGGACTCAGCTTGTGCCGTCGGCCGGGCCACCTTTCCGGTGGTTGGCTTGACTGGCGTTCCGGCCGAGGTGACGGCGACGCCGTCCTCCCCCCGTGGCTCGTCCGACACCATGGTGGCGGCGACACCCATGTCCTCACTGTGGGCCAGCGTCCCTCTCCTACTGCATTCGGGTCATGAGCCGGACTCTACACCCGTTGCCGCCCCCACGCGATTACAGTCGGCGACAGTCAAAAACAGTACATTACAGATCGCGTTTGAACCAGTTCGGCTCGCAGGTAGGGCGTACGCATACACGAACCGCGGCACCTACCGAAGGAGGCGCCTCCCGCTCGCAACGCAGAGAGAGCGTCAAATCCCCGATCGCCACCAGCGCATGCGCTTCACGCCCCAGGTACTCCACGGCCCTGACCTCCGCCACGGCACCGCCCTCCGACGACTCATCCACGAGCCCCAGGTCCTCGGGCCGCAGAACGACCCGCACCGGACCATCCGGACCCGTTCCCTGGAGGGTTCCCAACAGGGTGTCCACCGAGCCCGCCGACCCATGCCCTTCGACAATGTTCACCTCGCCCACCGCGTGGGCCACCGCCTCCGTCGCAGGCCGCTGGTAGACCTCCCTCGGTGAGCCCACCTGAGCGATGAGGCCGCCAGCCATCACCGCGACCCGGTCGGCGAGGCTCAAGGCTTCGTCCTGGTCGTGGGTCACGAACACCGTCGTGATGCGGAGCTCCCGCAGCAGCGTCCCCAGCTCCAGCCGCAGCCTGCGGCGCAACGCGGCGTCCAGGTTGGAGAACGGCTCGTCCAGAAGGAGCACCGACGGGCTGGGCGCCAGCGCCCGCGCCAGCGCCACCCGCTGCTGCTGGCCACCTGAGAGCTCGTGCGGGTACCGCGCCTCGTAGCCGGCGAGATCGACTCGCGCCAGCACCTCAGCGACGCGGCTGGGGCGCGCGGCGCGCGGGCTCTTCCGCAACCCGAACGCGACGTTTTCGCCCACCGTCCGCTGGGGGAAGAGGGCGTAGTCCTGGAAGACGAGCCCAACGCCGCGCTTCTCGGGAGCCACGAAGAGCCGCCGCCCGTCGGCGACCACCTGGCCTCCCAGGGCAATGCGTCCGGAATCGGGGCGTTCGAGCCCCGCCAACAGCCGAAGGAGCGTGGTCTTGCCGCAGCCCGACGGGCCCAGCAGCGCGACGATCTCCCCGAGAGCGACGGACAGCCCTACGCCCTTGAGCACCTTGGTCTTGCCGAAGGCCTTGGTGACGTCGCCCACGTCGATAGCGTGGGGTGTCGCGACGTGCTCGGTCATGCGCGCCTCCGTTCGGTCCAGGCCACGAGGATGATCATGGGCAACACCCCAATCCCCAGAATGGCCAGCGCCCGTGTCGCCGCCTCGCCGAAGAACCCTTCGTTGGTGAGGTCCCACAGCTCGGTGGCCAGCGTATCGTAGCCCGTCGGCCGCATCAGCAACGTGGCCGGGAGCTCCTTGGCGGCGGTCAGAAACACCAGGACCCCGCCTGCCAGCCAACTGCCCACCAGCAGCGGGGCGCTGGCCCGAAAGAAGGCCCGCAGTGGGCCGTCTCCAAGGGTCCGGGCCGACTCCTCGAGCGTTTTGGGCACGCGCTGCATCGCCGGACGAAGCGTGTCGGCGGCCTGGGGAAGGAACCGAATGAGAAGGGCCAACACCAGCAGCGGCAACGTCTGGTAGAGCTCCGGCATCGTGCGGGTCCCGAAGAACACCAGCGCCAGGGCGATGACAATGCCGGGAAGGGCGAAGCCGGTGTACAGCATGCGGTCGGGAAGCACCGCGAGAATACCCCGCCCGCGGGTCGCATACCGGGCCACCGCGACCACCAGGAACATGGCCGCCACGGCCGTGTAGGCGGCGATCTCGACGGTGTGCAGCACCAGCTCGCTCAAGGGCGCACAGTAGTCGCAGGTGTTGCCGCCCGAGTCCGCCCAGAAGATGGCCACCGCAACCGGGACGAAGAGGGCCATCGTCGCCACCAGGGCGCAGAACAGAAGGGCTGGGACTTTCCAGGCCCCCAGGGGGATGAGGGGCGGGCCGCCCGGCCGAGGGCCTCGTCGGGTGGCCAGCGAGGCCCGGCGCCGTCGAAGCCACATCTCGGAGGCCAGTATGAGAACAGTAACCGCCACCAGCACCAGCGACAGCGCGGCCGCTCCGGGTCGATCGAAGGAGTCGTTCTGGGTGTAGATGACCCGGGTAAAGGTGTCGAACTGCAGCATCGACACCGCGCCGAAGTCGCTCAGCGCGTAGAGCGCGATAAGCAGAATACCGGCCACCAGTGCCGGACGGATGAGCGGAAGGGTGGTGCTGGTGAAGGCGCCCAGCGGCGACCGCCCGAGGACCCGGGCGCTCTCCTCGAGGGTGGGGTCGGCCTGTAGCAACGCGGCGCGCACCGGGAGAAACACGTAGGGGTAACCCAGCAGCACCAGGGCGATGGTGGCGCCCCAAAACCCATAGAAGTCCGGCATCTTGTCGATACCGAAGCCTTCCGAGACCATGCCGCCGGCCCCGAACGCGGCGATGAGGGTGAAGGCCCCCACGTAGGAGGGGAGCGCCAAGGGCAGCGCCAGAATCACCGCCCATATCCGACGCCCCGGCAGATCGGTGCGGGTGGTCAGGAACGCCAACGGCACCGCGATGAGCGCCGCGCCGAGGGCCACGGCCGCGGCGAAGCCGACGGAGCGGACGACGAGGTCGAAGGTATCTTCTGTGAACAGCCCGCCGAGCGCGTCACTGTCGCCCGTACTGGCGCGCAGAAACAGCCAGATGGGCACCACCACAACGACCAGCGCCGGCAGCCATGCGGCCGCCGGCACCACCCATCGGGCGGCCGCTCGTGCCAGGGCCGTCACGGAGAATTAAAGGACTTTCGTCTTCTTGAGGAGCTTGAGGGTCTCCTGCAAATCGCTCATCTTGCCCAGCTCGAGCTTGGGAAGGTCGAGCTTGTCGACCGGCGTGACCCCATCCGACGTCTTGATCCCCGCCGTTAGCGGGTACTCGAAGTTCTTTGTGGCGAACAGCTCCTGGGCCTGCTTGGACAGCAGGAAGTCGATGAGCTTGGCGGCGTTCTTCGGCGCCTTGGAGGTCTTCAAGATCCCGATGCCGGCCACGTTCATCAGCGAGCCGATGTCCCCCGGCGGGTGGTAATTGGCCGCCGCGAAGGGCTTGTCTCCCGCCTCCTTCTTCAGACGGTGGAGGTAGTAGTGGTTGACGAAGGCCACGTCCACCTCGCCGGCCGCGACACCTTTCACCGCCGGCGTGTTCTTGGGGTAGACCTTGGGCTCGTTGGCCTTGATGCCTGCGAGCCACTTCTCGGCCGCCTCTTCGCCCTTGAGCTTGCGGAAGGCCGTCACAAAAGCCTGGAACGAGGCGTTCTTGGGCGGCCAGCCGATGCGGCCCTTCCACTTGGGGTCGGTGAACCCTTCGATGCTCTTGGGCAGGTCTTCCGGCTTGAGCTTGGCGGTGTTGTAAGTCACTACGCGAGCGCGGCCGCTGGTACCGACCCAGGTGCCGTCGGCACCCTGGAAGCGCTTGTCGACCTTCTGCAGCAGAGCGTCGTCGAGCTTGGCGAACATCCCCTTGGCGCCGACCGCGCCGAGCGCACCAGCGTCCTGAGCGAAGAACAGGTCGGCGGGGGAGCGCTCGCCCTCCTCCAGGAGGGTGTTGGCCAGTGCCGTGGTCTTGGCGTAACGCGCGTTGACCTTGATACCCGTCTCCTTGGTGAAAGCGTCGAATAGCCCCTGCACCATCGCCTTGCTGCGACCCACGTAGACGGTCAGCTCCTTGGCCTCCGCCTTGTCACCGCCTTTGGCCTTGTCACCGCCCTCGGTCTTGGCGGAGTCGCCGCCCTTCTTGTCCTTGTCGCAGCCGATCAGCGGGGACGCGGTCAGCGCCACGCACAGCGCCAGCAGAGCGGGGGAGAGAATGGTTCGGGTCATCGGGTATCTCCTGTCGAAAAGCGGGCGAATGCTGCGCGAGAGCGCGTCGGTCGGCAAGCGGGAAACGAAAAATTGCAGTTGAGAATCATTTTCATCTTGCAGAACCAAGTTGAGAATCATTATCAACAGGACCGAATCGTTCAATGGCGAACAAGGAAGCCCAAGTGATTCTTCGACACCTGTTCATTGCGCTGGCGTTTGCCTCCGTCGCGGCCTTGTCGGGCTGCCCCGACGAGGAAATCACGACGACGCCTGGCGCATTCACCGTTCCCGATGACTACGACTTCACCTCCAACTTCGTGGACGGTGAGAGTAGCGTCGCCTACAGCGGCCAGACGGCACGTCAGGTGCTCATCGCCGACCTGAACTCCCGCATCAGCGGCCTGACCGAGGCCGTGGACGGTCCCAACTGGTCCCTGGCCACCGCCGCCGACGTCTACTCCTACCTCGACTACTTCGTCAGCTTCGACTCCGACAGCAACGGCGCCGATGCCATCGCACTGTCCACGACGCCCGCGGTGGCTACCGAGCACCAGTCCTACGCCAGCATCTCGTCGGGCAAGGACCTGGTCGGCAAGCTCGCCGGCAACGACGACAAGACCGACCACAAGGATTGGGACGGCGGTGGGTTCGCGGGCTGGAGCGACGCCACTATCGCCACCAACGGCGGCTCCATTACCAGCCCGCAGGGCCTGCTGGAGGCGTTCCTCCACACCCTGGCGTCCCGCGCGGTCGCTCGGGCCGACGGCACCTTGGATACCTCCCCCGACGGCGCCACCCTGCCGGTCCACGTCACTCCCGAGGGGCTCGACCTCAAGCAACTGACCCAGAAGTTCCTGCTCATGGCGGTCAACTACAGTCAGGCGTGTGACGACTACATGGACTCCGATGTCGACGGCAAGGGGCTGTTGGCCTCCAACGAGCAGGTCGAGGGCAAGCCCTACAGCGCGCTGGAGCACCAGTGGGACGAGGGTTTCGGCTACTTCGGCGCGGCCCGCAACTACGGCGACTACAGTGACGCTGAGATCGCTGGAAGCGGAGGGCGCGAAGACTGGTGGGGCTACAACGACAGCGACGGTGACGGCGCCATCAGCCTGACCTCCGAGTTCAACTTCGGCGCCAGCACCAACGCCGCCAAGCGCGACCTCGGTGCCGCCGACTCCAGCGCTCCCACCGACTTCACCAAGGACGCCTGGGACGGCTTCCGCCAGGGTCGCGCCATCATCGCCGCCGCGAAAGGACAACCCCTGACCGCCGACCAGATGGTCCAGCTGGAGGCCGCCCGGGACAAGGCCCTGGATGCTTACGAGGGGGCTATCGCCGCCACCGCGCTCCACTATATCAACGACACCCTGGCAGACATCGCCAGCATCGGCGGCGGCTTCGACTTCCTCGACTACGCCAAGCACTGGTCGGAACTGAAAGGCTTCAGCATCGGGCTGCAGTTCAACCCTCGCTCCAAGCTGACCGACGCTCAGTTCAGCGAGTTCCACCAGCTCATCGGTGACCGCCCGGTGGACCCGACCGCCGACGCCGCCGACATCGAGGCCTATGTGGCAGACCTCGTCGCAGCCCGCGACATCCTGATGACGGCATACGCCTTCCCGGCCGATCTGAAAGGCGATGACGCCGGCGCCGGGGGCTGGTAGGAGACGCCGATGAATCCACGCTTCACCGTCGTCCTGCGTGCCGCCGCGTTGAGCCTCGTGCTCGTCGCGGCGTCCGCGTGCAAGGAAACCGCCCCAGCCGGCGACAGCGCCAACGCCGATGCCCACCGCGAGGTGCTGGCCAGCGTCGCCGACAATGTCCTGATTCCGCTGACCCAGCAGTTCGCCACCGCAGCGGAGGACCTGCACATGGTCGGGACGGACTACGCCAATAACCCGACCCCCGAGAACCTGGTGTCGGTGCAGGCTCGGTTCACCTCGGCCATGGCCATCTGGCAGCAGCTGGAGCTGCTGCAGGTGGGTCCGGCTGGGCTCATGGGCGAGATCGCCGGCGGTGAGAACCTCCGTGACGCCATCTATTCGTGGCCCATCGTGAACAGCTGCCGCGTGGACCAGGAGACCGCGCGTCAGGGCTACGTCACGGGGCTCTCGCAGGCGCTTCCCAACGTCCGCGGGCTGGACGCGCTGGAGTACCTGCTGTTCACCGCATCCACCGAACACACGTGCAGCACCGGGTCGACCTTCGCCACCAGCGGTGAGTGGGCCGCCATCGGTGACGCCGCCGCCGTGACGGCCCGCCGCGCCGAACACGTGGGCGCTCTGGTGGCCGACCTGCTCAACAGCGCGCAGGGGCTGGTCGACCACTGGGACCCGACGGTGGCGGACTCGTTCCGCGACAAGTTCGCTCAGGCTGGCGTGGACACCTCGGTGTACGCCACGGCCCAGGAGGGCCTCAACGCGCTCAGCGACGCCATGTTCTATCTCGAGAAGGAGACCAAGGACATGAAGCTGGCCGTCCCCGCTGGCGTCATCGATTGCACCGAGAGCATCTGCCCAGAAAGCCGCGAGTCCCGCTACGCCAACCTCTCCATGGCCAACATCATCAGCAACGTCGAGGCCTTCCGTCGGGTTTTCGCGGGCGGTGAACCGGGCGGCGCCGATGTGGGCTTCGACGACCTTCTCGACGCCATGGGTCAGGGCGCGCTGGCAACCCGGCTGGATCAAGAGCTCCAGGCGGCCGTCACCGCACTGGAGGGCCTCCCGGCGACCCTGCTGGAAGCCGTCAACACGGCGCCCGCCGACGTGCTGGCGGCCTATGAGGTGGTGCGGACGCCCATTCAGACGTTCCGCACCGAGGTGCTGAGCCTGCTGGACCTCGAGCTGCCCCAGCGGGCCGAAGGAGACAACGACTGATGGGCAGCTGGACCGGCACCGTCTGGGCGCGCGCCCACCAACGCATCGACGCCTCCGGGCTCGCTGCGTTCCGCGTGCTCATCGGCCTGGTCTTCGCCCTGTCGGCCTTCCGATTCCTGGCCAACGGGTGGGTGGAGCGCTTCTTCGTCGAGCCGGACACCTTCTTCACGTTCTGGGGCTTCGGCTGGGTGCGCCCTCTGGAGCCATGGGCGATGCACGCCCTCTTCTGGGCCATCGGCGTCCTGGGCCTGCTGGTCGCGGTCGGCGCCTTCTATCGCATCGCGGCCGCGCTGCTGTTCATGGCGTTCACCTACGTCGAGTTCATCGACGTCACCAATTACCTCAACCACTACTACCTGCTCAGCCTGCTGAGCCTGCTGATGGTGTTCCTGCCGCTGCACCGCTTCGCTTCTGTGGACGCTCGGCGGAACCCCGAATGGGCCAACGCGACCGCCCCGGCCTGGGTCGCCTGGCTGCTCATGTTCCAGGTGGGCTGCGTCTACGTCTTCGCCGGTCTCGCCAAGGCCAACACCGACTGGCTGGTGCACGCCCAGCCCCTGAACATCTGGCTCAGCGCCCGCACGGACGTACCCCTCATCGGTCCCCTGCTGGACGAGGTCTGGGTCGCCCACGCCTTCAGCTGGGGTGGCTTCCTGCACGACATCCTCATCGTGCCGCTGCTGCTGTGGCGCCGGACCAAAGTCGTGGCCTACGCCGTGCTGGTGGTGTTTCACATCGCGGTCGGCGTGCTGTTCAACATCGGGCTCTTCCCGGTGATCATGATCTCGGCGGCCACCATCTTCCTGCCCCCGAGCTGGCCACGTCGGGTGTTTCGCCGCGCCGCTCTGCCGCGGTCTGCGCCACCTGCCACCCCACGCTGGTCCGGAGCAGCGCGTTGGGCGACCGTGGCCATCGCGCTGTGGTGCGCGTTCCACGTCCTCGTTCCGCTGCGCAGCCACCTCTATGGCGGCGACGTGAGCTGGCACGAGCAGGGCATGCGCTGGTCCTGGCGGGTCATGCTGCGCGAGAAGAACGGTGCCATCAGCTACCGGGTCAAGACGTCCATCGATGGCCCGGAGCGTCGGGTGCAGCCCTCGCGCTACCTCACCGACCATCAGGAGCGCGAGATGAGCGGTCAGCCCGACCTCATCCTACAGCTCGGCCACATCATCGCCGACGAATACCGCGCGCGTGGGCATCACCACGTGGAAGTCCGCGTGGACGCGCTGGTGTCGCTGAACGGCCGGCGCGCCGTCCCCCTCATTGACCCCGCCGTCGATCTCGTCCACATCGACGATGGACTCGCCAAGGCCGCGTGGATCCTGCCCGGCCCCACCGAGCCTCCGCCCATCCTGAAACCCGTCGGCTCGCTTCAGCGCGTGGCCGAAAGGCGTAAACGAGAATCCCCATGAACCCAGTGAGCCACTGGACCCGCAGTCTGGCCCTGGCCATGACGCTGCTTCTGTCGGGTTCGGTCGCACTCGCCGAGGAGCCTGCGCCCGCCCAGCCGCCGGCGCCGGCCCAACCGAAGGACGCCAAGGCCGATCCGCCCAAGGAGAAGAAGGCGGACAAGGCCGAGCCGGCGAAGACCGACGACAAGAAGGCCGAACCGGCGAAGACCGACGACAAGAAGGCCGAACCGGCGAAGACCGACGACAAGAAAGCCGCACCGGCGAAGAAGACGCCACCGCCCGCTGAGAAGACGCCGCCGGGCGACGATGATCTCGAAGCGCCCGACGACGACGACGATGACGACGTCATCGCGCCCGACGACGACGACGACGATGATGATGATGATGATGATGATGATGCGGTCGTTCCCGACGACGACGACGACGACAAGGCGAAGAAAAAGAAGAAGACCGGCTACAAGCTCCGCCGGGACGTCACCATCGAAGCCAAGCGCGAGAAGCTGCTGCGTTCGGGCGGCTCGGTCCAGAGCGTCGACCCGGAGTTCCTCGAGAAGGCCGAGCTGGACGACCCCGGCCAGATCCTCGCGACCGTACCCAGCGTCCAGTCCCGCGGCGAAGATGGCTACGGCCTACGCCCCAACATCGGCATCCGCGGCACCTCCAGCGACCGGTCCAAGAAAATCACGCTGATGGAGGACGGGGTCCTGTTCGGCCCTGCCCCGTACGCCGCGCCTGCGGCCTACTACTTCCCGCTGATGACTCGAATGGTCGGCATCGACGTCTACAAGGGCCCCGCCGCGATCCAGTACGGCCCCAAGACCGTTGGAGGCGCCATCGACCTGCAGAGCCGGCCGGTCCCCTACAAGACCCGATTGGGCGCCGACCTGGCCTTCGGCACCGACCTCTACTTCAAGGCTCACGCCTACGGTGGCACCTCGTTCTTCTTCGATGGCGCCGCTGGCTTCGGCTTCCTCGTCGAGGGCGCCCACATCCAGGCCGACGGCTTCAAGGAGATCGACGGCGACCCTGACGCCAACACCGGCTTCTCCCGGAGCGAAATCACCGCCAAGGCCCGACTCCACAGCGACCTGGACGGAGACGTCGTCCACACGCTGGACGCCAAGTTCACCTGGTCCCGAGAGAACTCGAACGAGACCTACCTGGGCCTCAGCGACAGCGACTTCCGCGCCAACCCCTACCGCCGCTACGCCGCCAGCCACTTGGACGAGATGGACTGGATGCGGTTCAGCGTGGCCGCCGACTACAAGCTCACCGCGGGCAACCTCGAAGACTTGATGAGCGTCAAACCCGCTGACCGCGGCGACAAGCTCTTCTGGGGTTTCGACCTGAAGGCGACCTTCTACTGGCACGACTTTGACCGCGACTGGTTCAAGGTCAGCGGCTTCCGGTCCAGCAGCGCGCCCACGCTGCCGGACGTCATGGCCAACCCGCGGTCAGGCATCAACCAGATCTACTTCAACATCCTCACCGGCCGGGACAACTCCACGACCGAGGACGAGCAGCTGCTCATGACCAACAACGGCCGCAGCTACGCGTCCATGGGGGGGCAGCTGACCCTGGCCGCGACGTTCGCCCACGGCGCGTTCAAGCACGAAATCGAAGCAGGGGTGCGGTACCACACCGACTCGGTGGTCCGGGACCACGACGGCTTCTACTACCGCATGGACAACAACCGCCTCGTCCAGGACGGCGATGCCTTCGCGTTCCTCGACAATGAGGGCTCGGCCAATGCGGTCGCGGCCTATCTGCAGTATGGCTTCCGCTGGGAGGGGCTCACGCTGTCGCCCGGTGTCCGCGTGGAGTCCATCGCCACCGAGTTCCGGGACGCCACCAACGGGACCCTGACCAACGACACCCTCGTCATCCTCGGCGGGATCGGCGTGCACTACGAGTTCCTCGAGGGCTTCGGGGTGGTGGCCGGCGTGCATCAGGGATTCGCCCCCGTGGCGCCGGGCCAGCCCGACAGTGTCCAGGCCGAGACGTCACTGAACTACGAGGCTGGCCTCCGCTATGGCGACCCGAAGACGGGGACGCTGCTGGAAGGCATCTTCTTCTTCAACGACTACAGCAACCTCAGCGGCCAGTGCTCGTTCTCGTCGGGCTGCGACCCCACCGAGCTCGACAACCAATTCAACGCGGGCGAGGTCGACGTCTTTGGCCTCGAGGTCGTCGCGTCGCACACCTTTGACGTCGGCCCGGTCCGTATCCCGTTGCGCCTGGCCTACACGTTCACCCAGACCGAGTTCCAGACGGCCTTCACGTCCATCAACCCGCAGTACGGCGACGTCAAAGTCGGCGACGCGATGCCCTACGTCCCCGACCACGCCGTCACGCTCAGCGTTGGGGCGGCGATGGAGCGTTGGGACATGACCCTGCAGCTCAACGTCATCAGCCCCATGCGCGAGGCCGCCGGTAGCGACGAAGACGCCGCCATGACGGACCTCCGCGTGGCCTTCGACGCCTTCGCCCGGGTGCAGGTGCTGGAGTGGATGCAGGTCTACACGAAGATCGAGAACATCCTGTTGCGCGAGGACATCGTCTCGCGCCGCCCCTACGGAGCGCGCCCCACCCGGCCGTTTTCGGCCCAGCTGGGCGTGAAGTTCGACTACTAGATCTGGCCCCCGCAAACGGCCTACAGTGGGGACATGCCGTTCCTGGCCGCCGACTTTGCCCACAACCTCGCGGGTGCCTCAGGCAGCACCATGCCGAGCACGTGTTCGAGCTGATCGTCTCCACCGTCATCACCTTCGCCGGTGTGGGCGCGGTGGTGTTGAGCCGGCGCTCCAGCCCCGGGCTCCGAGCTGCCATGCTCCCCGCGCAGGAGCGGTTTGGACTCGATGTATCAGCAAACACCTACCCAAGCCCCACGCTCAGCGGAGAAGTCGACGGTTTCCAGGTGACCGTCGGTCACGACATCATCCACCGCGCGCCGACGACGCGGGTGCTCGTCGAAGTCGCCGCCGCCGGTGTCCCCGTCATCAAGCGCGCCAGCATCGGCGCGACGCTGCATCCACGGTCGGTCACCACCGGCGACGAGACCTTCGACCGCCTCCACGCGGTCCGCTCTTCGAACCGGCCGGACGCGCTCGCGCGCATGGGTGAGCGGCTGCGCGCGGCCGTCGACGGCGACCGCAAGCTCTTCGTGCATCCCAGCGGCACTCTGGAGCTGCACAAGCCAGGCTGGACCAAGGACCCCGACGCGATTGTCGCCATGGTGCAGGCTGCGGTGGAAGCTGCCGCTGACCTTGCACGGCGGGACCAGACGATATGCGAGCGCCTGGTCATGATGGCGCTGACCGATCCTCTCCACGCGGTGCGGCTCAGAGCCGTCGAAGCCCTGGGTGAGATGCACCCGCTGGATGTGAAGCCGTTCATCCCGCAGCTCCTGGACGCCAAACAGCCCGCAGTTCGCCTCGCGGCGGCGCGGGTTGCGCCGAAGCTACCGCTGCAAACAGTGGTCGGCATGATGATGGACGAGGCACTGCCCTGGGCCGTGCGCCGCGGCGCCATCGAGCTCCTCGCGGACCGCGCAGAGCCAGAGCAGCTGGAGGCCATGCTGCCCGAGTTGGACGCGCTCTTCGACCGGGCCAGCGGGGCCCCTCTAGTCGCGGTCCTCGGGTTGCTTCGGCAGATGAACCGAGTGCCCAGCGTGGACCGCATCGGCCGTCGGTTCTGGGCTGTAGGTGCAGACGCCGCCATCCCGCTCATGGACGCCGCCGCCACCCACGGAGAAGCCGCCCAGACGTTCCTCGCCGTGGCCCGCGAGCGGCTAACCGGGGGTGGCCTCGCGTTCGATACGCCGACATTCGATAGTCGCGACGGCGGCCTCTCGGTGGAGGCCGCAGTACGCACGAGCGAGGCCGAGGCCTGACCTACTGCGCGTGGGCGAACGCCATGATGACGAAGTCCTTCGACCTATGGGGGCGGGGGGAGCCAGGACACCTGCAGGTCGCCGATGAACCAGAGCACCGCGATGTAGCCGAGGATGCCGAGCAGCACGATGAAGCCGAACAGGTAGCCGAGCGCTGCCTTGCTGAAGGCGCTTCCGCCCCAGTCGATGCCCGCGACCTTCTCACCCAACAGGACCCGCATGATGCCGGCATAGAACAGGGCCAGCCCCAGCGTCAGCCCCAGCGCCGGCAACGCCAGCAAAAACTTCGGGACGCTCTCCACGTCGGTGTCCGACTCGGTCAAGGTTCCGACGAGCCAGATGTTCACCACCAGCGCCACCACGAACAGGGTGACGCCACCGACGGTGATGAAGACGCCCCGGCGCCGGACTGCAGCATCGGTGTCGTGTGGGTTGGTCACGGTTCCTCCCTACGCGACCATCCTACTATAGTTGACCCATGAAACGCTTCGCACCGCTGCTCGCTCTGACATTGCTTACTTCGGCGTGTCCTGAGGAAGCGCCGACGCCCGGCCCCACCGGTGATGCGGCCGATGCAGTGACCGGCACAGACTCCACCGGGGATACGGCGGTGGCACCTGACGCGTCGACCACGCCAGACGGCGTGGTCGCAGACGCCACCACGGATTCCGGCTCACCCGATGTCCCTGGCCCCCCCGATGCGCTCATCGACGTCCCTGGAGTTCCCGACGCCACTGCAGACGCAGGCGGCGACTGGACCTGCAACGGCTCGGGCAACCTCATGATCACCCCGGCCATCGAGACCGCCGACTTCGTCCTCGACCCGGCGACATCCGGCGCAGAAGCGCGCGTGCGCCCTGTCGGCGGCACCTGGCAGACCGTACACCCCCCCTCGGAAGTCCAGGGCCGTACCAGCGGTGTCATCTTCCGGCTTGCCGCTGCCACCGACTACGAGCTCCAGGTCGGCGGCCCCGGCGGCGCCACCTGTGGGACCTTCACGACCCTCGCCGAGGACCCGGTGCACACCACGGCCACCACAGTCACGGTTTCACCCGGCCAGAGCATCGCCGCCGCCGTCGCCGCCGCCACGCCCGGCACCGACATCGTCGTCGAGGCGGGCATTTACCGAGAGCGAGTGGACGTCGACGTCAGCGGCTCACCCGGCGCCTACATCCGCATCCTTGGCGAGCCCGGCGCCATCCTCGACGGCTCCCAGGAGAGCCAACCCACGTGGACCTCCCAGGGCAGCGACGTCTGGACGACCCCGTGGGCCGGCGACCCCAGCTATATCTCCCGGGACAGCATCCGGATGTATCACTACACCTCGCTGGCGGGCCTCCAGTCGGGTATCGGCGACGACGACGTGCCCATCGACGAAGGTTGGTTCGTCGACGGCGGCCAGCTCTACGTCCGCAGCCTCACCGACCCTTCCACCACGACCTGGCAGCTCCCCCAGCACGCCGGCGCGTTCAAGCTCGACGGCGTCGCCCACATCTGGATCGAGGGCCTCGAGATTCGCCATTACGGCGACACGGCCTACCCCACGGGCATCGACATCCGCGACTCCGACCACGTGGTCGTCCGCAACAACACCATCCACAACACGTCGACCCCCATCTGGTCCCGCAAAGGCGCCGACTACAGCCGCATCGCCTCCAACACCATCTACCAGAGCGGCGTCGACCAGTGGCCCTGGGCCGCCATCAAGGGCACCGACCACGAGAACAGCGCCATCAACATCGCCGGCGGCATCGGCTTCATCGTCCGCGACAACGTCATCCACACCATCTTCAACGGCATCGGCACCGGCAGCTTTGGCGACGACCAGAACCCCGACATCGCCCACTCCGCCGACGTCTATCGCAACCGAATGCGGCGCATCGGCGACGATGGCCTCGAGCCCGAGGGCGCTTGCATCAACAACCGCTTCTGGGACAACAGCGTCGACGAGGTCCTCAACGGCATTTCTCTGGCGCCCGTCACCTGGGGCCCGGTCTTCGTCCTGCGCAACCGCTTCACCGACTACACCCAGAGCGGGTTCAAGGTCTCCAACGACTCCAGCGGGCCGGTGTTCCTCTACCACAACACCAGCTGGACCGATCGCGCCGACAACAACGGTATGAACGTGTCCGGCGCCTTCAGCGGCATGACGTTCCGCAACAACATCGTGCGCGGCACCCGCTACGCCATCGAGGTCACCTTCACCCTACCCGCCGGCAACGACCTCGACTACGACAACTGGTTCACCACCCGCGGCGCGCCGTGGGTGAAGTGGGACGACATCAAGTACGACGATCTGGATGCGTGGTGCACCTCCACCGGCCAGGAGTGCAACGGCCATCAGGATGCCCCAGGCCTGTCCGATCCAGCCAACGGAGCCTTCGGACTGGCCCCCGGCAGCCCCAACATCGACGCGGGTGTGGTCATCTCCGGGATCAACGACCACCACGTCGCACCCGATATCGGCTACCGCGAACAAGGCGAAGCCGAACCTCCGGTCGTACCCTGATAACCGGGGGCAAGTGGCGGCAACCACACCACTTGTTGGCACTTCTTGAGAATGAATCTCATTTCAATTGAACTTGAGAAACAATCTCAACTAAGCTGTCGCCCTCATGGCCGTCCAGCTCCATAGCCTGCCCACCGACACGCGGGATACGGAGGTCGAGCGATTCCGCCCGATCGTTACGCGCATCCCGTCGCGGACGCAGGAGTCGGACATCTGGGCCCTCTCGACCTTCGGGTCGGCCCTTCTCCACGCCCTGGTCATCGCCCCGGTGCTCTACCTGGGCGCCAAGGCGCTGGACAGCGACGTCCGCTACGAGCCGCCACCGAGGGATTCGGCGCCGATGGTGACGTCGGCGGTGAAGATGTCGGACTTCGACAAGCCCAAGCCCGAGCCCAAGCCGCCCGAGCCCAAGATCGAGCCGCCCAAGCCCAAGCCCGAGCCGAAGAAGGTCGTAGAAGCGAAGCCGGAGCCTAAGCCGGACCCCAAGAAGAAGACCAAGAAGCGTCCGGCTCGCAAGACCGCCAAGAAGCGGGTGGTCAAGAGGAAGAAGGTCGAGGACAAGGCCCCCGACGGCCGCGCTCAGCGCATCCTCTCCAAGGGTGACAAGCCCGCCCCCAATGGCCCCTCGCCATCCGATCTCGAGAAGGCCGGCAGCGGAGCTGTCGGCGATGGTCCGCCCCCCGCCAAGGTCGCCGGCGACCCCAAAGGCACCAAGGACGGGATCGGCAGCGAGCCGGCCAACCCGCCGGCCCCAGCGATCGACGTCAAGAAGCTCCTGCGCAAGTACCTCAAGAAGGTCGCTCGTGCGGTCCGCAAAGACTTCAAGTACCCCCGCGCCGCGATTCGGGCCGGCATGGAAGGCCGCGCCGTGGTCGCCATCATGATCGACGAGGAAGGCCGAGTCATCAGCGCCAAGCTGAGCACTTCGTCAGGCTACGACATCCTCGACGACGCCGCGGTCAAGGCCGCCAAGAGCATCAGCAAGGTCCCCAAGGCCCCGGCCGAGCTGGAGTGGAGCAAGCGGCGGGTGAAGATCCCGTTCAAGTTCCGGCTGCGCACCTGACAGCCGCCGCTCAGGCTTTGGAGAACACCCTCTCGAGCCCTTCGCCCTGACACGCCACGAGGCCGTTGACGGCCAGTCGCCGCAGCACGTGGAAGACGTCGCGTGGGTCCGCCTTCAGCGCTGGCGCTAGCGCCTCTGCGGTGCCCTTTCCACCCTCCGCGAGGTGGGCCAGCGCACGCTTCTGAAGCTCGAGGATGGCGCCCGCGGCCTTCTTGCCGGCCTCGACACCAGGTTGGTGGTAGGCGTTGATACCGATGAAGGTCGCGTAGAAGCCCACCGCCCGCTCGAACAGCGCCACGATGGCGCCCAGGTGGTACTCGTCCACCCGCGCAATGGAGATGGTCACCGAGTCCCGGCCTGCCTCGGACAGTGCCTTGCGCGTGCCCGCCAGGAAACCACTCAGAAAGTCGCCCGCAGTGGCGCCAGCCTGGACCTCGAGCTGAGAACCGCGATTGTCGAGGACCTCGATGAAGGCGGCGAAGAAGTCCGGCCGACCGTCGCGCAGCTGCTGCACGTAGGCGTGCTGGTCCGTCGACCCCTTGTTGCCGTAGACGGCCAGGCCGTCGCCGGCTTTTCCCAGCGACTCCATCACCAGCTGCTGGAGGTACTGCGCCAGCAGGCTCAGCCGGTCGTTGTAGGGCAGCGTCACCATCGTCGGGCGCTTCCGCTCTTTGGCCTGAATCCACCAGGTCATGGCCAGCACGAGCGCGGGGTTGTTGTCCCGGCCCCGGGTCGCAGCGTCCATCGCAGCCGCTCCGCTCAGAAACGCCTCGGCGTCCTGCCCCGCAAGGAGCATCGGCACCAGCCCCACCGCGCTCGTCACGCTGGTCCGTCCGCCGACCCAATCCCACATCGGGACGGTCGCGATCCAGCCTTCCTCTTCGGCCCGCTTCCAAAGGATACTGCCACCCCCAGTGATAGCGATGGCGCGCTCGGGGAGCGAAAGCCCTTGCGCTTCCAGCGCTTCGGCGACCAGTGCCAATCCGTTGCGGGTCTCCGCCGTCCCTCCGCTCTTGGACACAACGACGACCAGTGCCTCGTCCAGGGGCACCCGCTCCAACACGCGCGCCGCGCCGTCGGGGTCGGTGTTGTCGATGAAGTGCAGCTGGCGCGGGTCCCACGGTGACGAAAGCGCCCGGTCCACCAGCTGCGGCCCGAGCGCCGACCCGCCGATACCAACGTGGATGACGTGGTTGAACTGTCCGTCGAGCTTATCGACCAGCAGCTGGATGTACTCCTCGACCGTCGTAATCTCAGCCTGGAACTCGGGCTTGGGCGCCAACTCCGGCGCCCGCAGCCAGTAGTGGCCGACCATCCGCCCCTCATCCGGGTTGGCGATGGCGCCCGCCTCGAGCTCGGTCATGGCATCCAACGCAGCCTGCACCTGCGCCTCATCGAGGCTACCGGTATCCCGCTGTGCCCAGCGGAAATCCAGGCTGACGTTGCCGTCGAGTACCTCCAAGAAAAGCGGCGTTTCCATCCGGTGCCTCCGTTGCTGCCGGGATCCTCAGGTGCTACGGTCGAGACCGTACCCTCCGAATCCAAGTCAGGCTACAGGACTGCGCTCGATGGCATCGCTGACGTCTCAAATCGCCGGTCTCCAGAACACGAAGATCTACAAGGATCTCAACTGGACCGGATCCTTCGACGACTACCTGGAGATCGTGCGTGACAACCCCAAGGTCACGCGCACGGCGTACCAGCGCCTGTACGACATGATCCTCAGCCACGGCTTCTACGAGTACACCGACTCGAAGAAGAAGATCGTGGCCTACGAGTTCTTCAAGGATGTGAAGGGCGAGGGTGCCGATGCCGTCTTCGGCATGGACATCACCCTGATGAAGCTCGTCAACACGTTCAAGTCGGCCGCCTTCGGCTACGGAACGGACAAGCGCATCATCCTCCTCCACGGCCCGGTGGGCTCGGCGAAGTCGACGATTGTCCGCCTCGTCAAGAAGGGGCTGGAGGAGTACACGCGCACCGACGACGGGGCCATCTACTCGTTCGACTGGGTCATCGACGACGAGGTCATCCCGTGCCCCATGTACGAGGACCCCTTGCACCTCATCCCGCTCGAGTGGCGGGGCAAGGCCATCAAGCAACTGGGTCTCGACGAGAAGTGCACCGACTACCCGATCCCGGTCAAGGGCGAGCTCAACCCAGCCTGCCGCCACCGCTTCGCCGAGCTCATGGGGCGCTACGAGGGCGACTGGTCCAAGGTCGTCAGCAACCACATCCGGGTGAAACGCTTCGCCTTCAGTGAGCAGGACCGCGTCGGCATCGGCACGTTCCAGCCCAAGGACGAGAAGAACCAGGACTCGACCGAGCTGACCGGTGACATCAACTACCGGCTCATCGCCGAGTACGGTTCCGACTCCGACCCGCGCGCGTTCAACTTCGACGGCGAGTTCTGCATCGCCAACCGGGGCATCATCGAATTCGTCGAGGTGCTCAAGCTGGACGTGGCCTTCTTGTACGATCTGTTGGGCGCCACCCAGGAGCACAAGATCAAGCCGAAGAAGTTCCCGCAGACGGACATCGACGAGGTCATCATCGGCCACACCAACGAGGCCGAGTACCAGCGCCTGCTCAACAACGAGTTCATGGAGGCGCTTCGCGACCGTACCGTCAAAATCGACGTCCCCTACATCACCAAGGCGACCGAGGAAGTCCGCATCTATCAGAAGGACTTCGGCCCGACGTCGTCACGCGTCCAGGGCATCCATGTGGCCCCGCACACCCTCGAGGTCGCGGCCATGTGGGCGGTCATGACCCGGCTCGAGGACCCCAAGAAGCACGACCTGTCGCGGCTGCAGAAGATGAAGCTCTACGACGGCAAGGTGCTGCCTGGCTACACCGAGGAAAACGTCCGCGAGCTCCGCAAGGAGACGGTCCGCGAGGGCCTCGACGGCATCAGCCCCCGCTATATCCAGGACAAGATCTCCAACGCCCTGGCCAGCGACAAGGCCGGCGGCTACATCAACCCGTTCATCGTGATGAACGAGCTGGAGAGCGGGCTGAAGCACCACGGCCTCATCAACAACGAGGAAGATCGGCAGACCTACCAAGTGTTGTTGACCGAGGTGAAGCACGAGTACGAAGACATCGTCAAAAACGAGGTCCAGCGCGCCATCTCGGCTGACGAAGAGGCCATCGCGCGGCTCTGCGCCAACTACATCGACAACGTGAAGGCCTACACCCAGAAGGAGAAGGTGAAGAATCCGTTCACGGGTCAGTCGGAAGAGCCGGACGAGCGTCTGATGCGCAGCATCGAGGAGAAGATCGACATCTCCGAGAGCCGCAAGGACGACTTCCGTCGCGAGATCATGAACTACATCGGCGCCCTGGCGATTGAGGGCAAGCAGTTCGACTACAAGACGAATCCGCGCCTGCACAAAGCGCTCGAGGCGAAGCTCTTCGACGACCAGAAGGACTCGATCAAACTGTCGAGCTTGCTGTCGAACGTCGTCGACCGGGAGACGCAGGAGAAGATCGATGTGGTGAAGAAGCGCCTCATCGACAACTACGGCTACAACGAGGAGTCGGCCACTGACGTGCTGAACTTCGTGGCGTCGATCTTCGCCCGTGGTGACACCAAGGAGCGCAAGTAGGCGTGGGTCTGAAGGCATATCGTGAACGCGGACATCAACCCCGCTCCGCGACCAGCGCTGTCGCGATCGAGCCGTCCGACCCCGTCGGACGTCGCGCAGCGACGGCGCAGGAGGAGCTTGCGACGACGAGCAAGGAGCGAAGCGGCGCCGTGAGGCGGCGAGGTTTCCCCCTGCGGGGGACGGAAGGGGGGATGGAACGAGCGGAGCGAGTGGACTGATGGCGCAGCGTATCGACAGCGACCAGCGGCGGTTCAAGGACATCGTCCGCGGCCGCATTCGCGAGAACCTGCGGCGCTACATCTCGTCCGGTGAACTCATCGGCAAGCAGGGCAAGGACCTGGTGTCCATCCCGGTGCCGCAGATCGACATCCCCCGCTTCCGCTATGGCCAGCGCAACAATGGTGGCGTCGGTCAGGGCGAGGGCGAGCCCGGCGATCAGGTCGGTCAGGGCGACGGCGAGGGCCAGGGTTCGGGCCAGGGTGAAGCCGGCGACCAGCCGGGTGAGCACTCGCTCGAGGTCGAAATCACGATGGACGAGCTGGCCCAGATCCTGGGTCAGGAGCTGGAGCTGCCCAACATCCAGCCCCGCGGGCAGGAGAAGATCGAGTCCAAGAGCGTCAAGTACACCGGCATCCGACCGGTGGGCCCGGAGTCGCTGCGCCATTTCCGACGCACGTTCCGCCGAGCGCTACGGCGTCAGATCTCGAGCGGGCTGTATGACAAGAGCAACCCGGTCATCATCCCCATCCGCGAGGACTTCCGGTACCGGTCCTTCAAAGAGGACGTCCAGCCGCACTACAACGCCGTCATCATCTACATGATGGACGTGTCCGGCTCGATGGGAGACGAGCAGAAGGAGATCGTGCGTATCGAGTCCTTCTGGATCGATACCTGGCTGCGGAGCCAGTACAAGGGCATCGAGAGCCGCTACATCATCCACGACGCGGCCGCCAAAGAGGTCGACCGGGAGACGTTCTTCCGCACCAAGGAGTCCGGCGGGACGATGATCTCCAGCGCCTACAAGCTGGCCTGGGACATCATCCGCAAGGACTACCCGCGGGGCGAATGGAACATCTACCCGTTCCACTTCTCCGACGGTGATAACTGGTCGGCGGACGACACCATGCAGTGCGTGAAGCTGCTCCGCGATGAGATCATCCCCAACTCCAACGTGTTCTGCTACGGCCAGGTGGAGAGCCCCTACGGCTCGGGGCAGTTCATCAAGGACCTGCGGGTCCACTTCCGGGGCGACGAGGACGTCATCACCTCGGAGATCAAGAACAAGGACGCCATCGTGCAGTCCATCAAGGACTTCCTGGGCAAGGGGAGGTAGCGAGCATGATAGCGCTTCAGCTCTCCGACGATCTCAAGGAGTGGATCCCCCGAATCGAGGGCATCGCCCGCGGATACGGGCTGGACTTCTTCCCCACCATCTTCGAGATGGTCACCTACGAGCAGATGAACATGCTCGCCTCGTTCGAGGGCTTTCCGGTGCGCTTCCGGCACTGGAAGTGGGGGATGGAGTACGAGCGGCTCTCCAAGAGCTATGCGTACGGTCTGCACAAGATCTACGAGCTCGTCATCAACACGAACCCCTGCTATGCGTACCTGCTCGAGGGGAACTCGCTGACCGACCACAAGCTGGTCATCGGGCACGTCTACGCCCACTGCGACTTCTTCAAGAACAACGCGTGGTTCTCGCGGACCAACCGCAAAATGCTCGACGAGATGGCCAACCACGCGGCCAAGATCGCACGCATCAGCGAGCGGTATGGGTTCGAGCGGGTCGAGAAGTTCATCGACCGCTGCCTGAGCATCGACAACCTCATCGACCCCTACCTGCCGCACATCCGGCGCCGCCCGGAGGCCAGCGAGGAGGACGACGAGGACTACGTGCCCGAGGTGAAGCGCATCCCGGCGCGCTCATACATGGACCGCTACATCAACCCGGACGCCGAGATTCAGCGGCGCCGCGAGGAGATGGTCCGCCAGCACGAAGAGCGGAAGAAGCGGTTCCCGTCCGAGCCCGAGCGCGACGTGATGCTGTTTTTGCTGGAGAACGCGCCGCTGGACAAGTGGCAGCAGCAGGTCCTGAGCATCATCCGGGACGAGGCGTACTACTTCGTGCCGCAGCGCATGACCAAGATCATGAACGAGGGATGGGCCAGCTACTGGCACTCCAAGATCATGACCAAGGACGTGTGCGACGACAGCAACATCATCGACTTCGCCCACGTGCACTCGGGGACGATGGCGATGAGCCAGACCAACATCAACCCCTACAAGATTGGGCTGGAGCTGTTCCGCGACATCGAAGACCGCTGGAACAAGGGCCGCTTCGGGCTCGAGTACGAGCGCTGCGAGTCGATGCGTGAGAAGGCCGCCTGGGACAAGCGCCTGGGCCTCGGCAAAGAGAAGATCTTCCAGGTCCGCAAGGTCTACAACGACGTCATGTTCATCGACGAGTTCCTGACCCCGGAGTTCGCCGAGCAGCAGAAGTTCTTTACCTACGGCTACAACCGCAAGAACGACAGCTGGGAGATCAAGACCCGGGACTTCTACAAGGTCAAACAGCAGCTCATCGGCCAGCTCACCAACGGCGGCCAGCCGGTCATCATGGTCGAGGACGGCAACTACAAGAACCGCGGCGAGCTGTTGCTGATGCACAAGTTCGACGGCCAGGACCTCAAGGCCGACTACGCCAGCGACACGCTCAAGAACATCGTCGCCATCTGGAGCCGTCCGGCGCACATCCGAACGCTCATCGACGGCAAGACGGTCATCTGGAGCCACGACGGGGAGAAGTTCGAGGAGTCCAAGCCGTCCTGACGGTGACGGACGAGTCGCTCGACGCGCTCTTCGACCGGCTCGAAGGGCGCGTTGCTGCTTTGGCGCCCGGCGAAGTCGTCCGCGTGACGGTGTTGGACCCCGACGTGCACCCCGACCGATTTGCCGGCGAGCGAGTTGCTCACAATGGCGTAGCCTATCGCCATCGCGACCATGCGTGCTGGCTGGCCCTGGCCGAGGAGCTGGGCTGCGCCTATATGACGCCCAGGCTGTTGGGCGAGGGGCTGCTGGATATCGGGTTCCGCAAGCTCGACCCAAAGGCCGGGTGGCACGATAAAGCGGCCCCCTCGGGTTCCACCGAGCGATACGGGGCCGGCACCGACTACGCACGCATCGACAAATTCGAGCAGCCCGACTTCCTGGCCAGCTGGCGCCGCGCCCTGGCGTTCCTGAAGCTCTCGGCAGCCCCGCGGGTACTGTGCCTGGGGTGTCACCAGGGCGACGAGCTGGCCCACCTTCCCGGTCAGGGCGCCCGAGTCGGCGTCGACCACTCCGAAAGCGCCATCGCCGCAGCCCGCGAGCGCTACCCCAGCTTTGCCTTCCACTGCGCCGACATCAACGCCCTGCCCTCTCTCGACCTGGGTCCACCCTTCAACCTGGTCGTCGCCATCAACACGCTCCAGAGCGCTCACGTCGACACCGGCCCGGTACTCCGGCACATCGTGGCCGACCGGCTGGCCCACGGCGGCGCCCTTCTGCTGGGCCTCCCCAACAGCCGCTATATCGGCACGACCCTGCGCTACGGCACCGCGGCCAAACACCGCCGAGGCCCCGAGCTCACGCCGCTACTCAAGGACGCCACCTTCTTCCGGCGCTACCTCAACCAGCACCGGTTCGACGTCAGCGTGACCGGCAAGAACACGGTGCTCATCGCGGGCCGCCGCCCCTAGCGTTCTCGGTCAGAAAAGGGTTTGAGCTCGGCGCCGGCTGTACGATTATCGAAAGTCTATGGTCGCCATCATCCTCATCGCCGCAACCCTCCCGCTGGGTAACCCTGCATCCAAGCACGTCCGCGCCAACCAATGGCCGACTCAGGTCGTGTCCGCAGGTCCCGGCAAGCACCAATGCGAGACCGAGGTCACACTTGCCCGAGGTCTGGTGGGTGCGGTCCGCCTCGGCGACCTGGTCGTCATCGACCATGAAGTCCGCGGCGCCATCACCTGGGTGGGCCCCAAGACCTCCCGTGCGGTCGTGACGTGGCCCAGCGATGGCTTCGGCAAGAAGACCCGCGTCGTTATCCGCCCGGCCAACGTCATCCCCACCTGGCTCATGCGTAAGCATGGCCACAAGAGCTTCTTGGAGGCGGGGCATGAGTCGGGCGTACGTGAACTCGACGACGTCTACAAGAACGGGCGGTTCATCGGGAAGGTAAGCAGCGTTTGGCGGGATGGCGCATCCATGAACCTGGCCGAGGCCGGCCATGTGTTCATACACATCACCGGATGGCCAAAGGCCCGTCAAGAGAAGCTTCCAGCCAGAGGGTCTATGCACGTCAGGGGCGTCGTCCGCGTCCCTCGCGACAGGAAGGAGCGTCGACCGGACTTCACGTGGACCGATCGCCACTCCGCCCGGCTGGCGAGCGAAGGAACAGCGTGCAAGGACGGCTTCACGGATGCCTGCGCGCGGGCGCTGGGGCTGTATCGAGCACGTAAGGGAGAGCCCACCCTGAAAGGCCACGCGGCGACGCACGAGTGGCAGTGCAAGAAGGCTGTGTGTCCCCATGGGCAGCGGTGCCAGGCGACCCCTTCGAGCTACCTCTGAGCCCTACATCGTCTGGGTCTGCGGCGCATCTTGGCCGGCAACAGCGATCGCCAGCTGCAGCACGACCCAGGGTGTCCCCACAGGGCGGGACAACCCCACGGCAATGGAGAGTCGGGGCGCCGCCTCGGTGAGTAGCGGCTCGGGGAACTTCATCCCGGGGACCTTGGCGACCATCATCGACCAGCCGCGGGCCGCCGTCTGGAGCTTGGTGCCCAGGGCTCGCATCAGGCCTTGAGTGGCCTGCTTGTCGCCACTCTCCAAGGCCTCGGCTGACAGCTTGGTGGCCCACTCCAGCCCCGGCTCCGCCTTCACGGGCGCCAGGCCCCGGGCCTTCCGCTGCGTGTTCAGCTCGTCGACCACCATACCCAGGAGCTTGGCCTTGTGGTCCTTGGTCAGGGTCTCGTAGGTCGCAAACAGGGCACCGGTGTAGTTGTTGCCGGCCGCCATGTGGAACGTGCCCACGGCGATGCTCGTCACCTCAGGCGACAGCAACGCTCGGCGGCCCCCTGGGAGCTCGAGCGCACCGTTGATGAGCTGCCCCAGGTCTTTGGTGCCACTGGTGGCAAACGAGGTGGTGTGCCCGCGCCACACCGACCCGGGCACATCCCAGCCGGCGCGTAGCCCCATCACGATCCGGTCGGCGACGGTCTCCGGGGCGGTCTGGAACACCAGCGCGCCGAAGTAGTGTCCAGCGAGCTGCTGGACCAGGTCGCTCTGTGCCGTCGCCAGGCTGACGGGCTTCAACCCGGCCTTGGCGCGCACCCCATTGATGAGCCCCACCAGCGCCATCTGTACCGCTTTGGGCTCGGCCATCTGCGCCGTCGACGACAGCTTTAGCGACCGCTCGTACTTCCGCACCTTCGCGCCGCTCGGTGTCACCAGCAGCTGCACCACATGTTGGCCCAGGACCCGGCCTGGCTGGAACGCCGCCAGGTCCACCCAGGCTTTGTGATCCCCCTTGTTCACCGGACAGGTGACCTTGAAGCGTGGCATGCGCACACGTGGGTCAAACCGGCAGTAGCCCACGCCGTAGTCCCCCTTGGTGACCAGAGCGCTGAGCCGTTCGGCAGGAATCAGGATCTCGCCCTCGAACGTAATCCTATTGCCTGACGCCGTCCGCGCCAGCGGCGTCATACGCACCCGACGCTGCCCCCAGGCCACCACCCACACGGCCTGGTTGCCGCGCCGCACAGCGGCAGCCCCGAGGACCCCAGCGGCACCCAGCTGAAGGCTGGCCAGGCGCTCCGGGAGCTTCGTGCCCCAACGCTTGGCGACCTCCTCATCGGTGGCCTTCGCCGGCGTTTTGCCCTTGAGCACAGTGAAGCTGATCCGCTGCGCGACGGTCCCACACCGGGCCGCCAGGAAGCGAATAAACGAGGCGGACGGATGACCCTCGCTATCCATGCGAAACGTCGCGATCTGCTTGGCAAAGCAGTGCATCGCCCCGGAGACCATCACCATGCCCTGACGCGTGACCGCGAAGTCATGGAGCGGCTTGGTGAACGGCGTCATCGCCTGGGGCTGGACGTCCTGAATCACGTCGGGCAAGGCTCCCACGAGCTCGAAGCCGGGCGCATCCACGGTCGCCATGGATGGCCGGGCGACGGGCGTCGGCGCCGCGCCCAGCTCCGAGAGCTCGCGGTGCGACGGGAAGGGGCTGTTCTTCGCCGGGGCCTCCGACCGTTTGGCCGCAGTCGCGTCGCGGGCGTTCTTCTTGGCGATCTGGGGCCCCGAGGCCGCGCAGCCCGTGGCCAGCCATGCCGCTGCGAGGGAAACAACGAGAGCACTACGCATCTTGAACGACTCCATTGGGGGGTGAGGGCGGGCGAACCTTGCCGAGTGGTGTCTTGGCGCGCCACTGACATGTCCTGTCATCGGCGGGTGGTAGGAGTTCATAGCAAGCCCAGTGCCATGAAGCCGCCCCCCAAACAATTGGGGGTGACAGCCATGCAGCAGCGTCTGGGATGCTCACCCGAGTGGACACCCTGTGCGCGCGTGACACTCGAGGAGACACCTACCGGTTGTCGCGAATCTCGACATCGGTGGGTGCCATGCAGACCAGGTAGCCATGACCCCTCCGGGCATGCACGAACCGCCGCAGCAGCTCCTTCCGATCCCCCGACTTGAGAGCCTCGTCACCATGCACCGCGGTGACACGGCGCTCTAGCTCGATGGGTAGGACGCGCTCCTCGTCGAGCACCCGGGAGACCCCGCTCCTCAGCTCGCTCATGACCCGCGCAAGGTCGGTACCCTCTCCGACGACGTCCAGGATGTCCCACTGGTGCACGACCTTGCCTGGCTGCTGGCAGAGCACCCAGAACGCCAGCGAGGGCAGTGGGGCCAGGGTCATCAGGCGCCCTCGGCAGCTCACGGCGCAGGTGCTGGCGTCCACGTCGAAAACGAACAGCGGCCCGTCCACCGAGACGGCCTGGGTCGTCGCCGTGGACAAGCGCGCCAGCACGTTGTCGGTGGACTCGAAGTCCGAAGGGCGCATCACGACGCCCCCGACCTGTAGCTTGTCGATGGCCGCGACCGTGGCCTGCGTACCCGGAAGCAGCGCCGTGTCGTTCACGAACAGCCCGTTGCTGCTAGAGACATTCGCGACGGTCCATGCGCTGCCCTCCCAAGTGATGGCGCAGTGCGAGCGCGACACGGTCTTGTCCGCGATGACGATGTCGGCTCCGACGGCGCGCCCGATGGTGGTGGTCGTCCGTAGAGCCGCTGGGATGACGATCTCGCGCCCCCGTTGAGCGTCTTCCCTGGCCCGGGTGATGACCAGCAGGATGGCCGCGTCGCTCATCGGCCGGCTATAGCCCCGAGGGAATCTTCATGGGCCAGTTTGAGGCCGTCGTCCCACCATTTATGGCCCAGATCTGGCCGGTGACCCAGTCACTCACCGGCGCCGCCAGATAAAGCGCAAGCCCAGCAATGTCCTCGGGCTGGCCAAGGCGCCCCATGGGCGTCATGGCCTCCATCTGCTGCTTGAGGTTGCCGCGGAGGAGTGGCTTGAGCGCGTCGGTCTCGACCGCCCCCACCGCCAGCGCATTGCAGCGAATGTGGGGTGCCCACTCGTGAGCCAGCAGGCGCGTCATGTGGTTGAGCGCCGCTTTCACCGTGCCGTAGGCCACAAACCCACTGTCCACAAGGTGGCTCATCGCCGAGGAGATGTTGATGACCGAGCCATACCCGCTCTGCTTCATATGTGGCGCGCACAGCTTGGTGAGCGCAAATGCGGTCGTCACGTTGAAGTCGAAGGCCTTGTTCATGCCGGCCTCGGTCTGCCGGAGCGCGGCCGATGGGAAGTGGCCCCCAGCGACGTTGACCAGGACATCGATCCGTCCCCACTTCTGGAGGGTCGCGTCGACCAGAGCCTGCAGAGCTCCCTCCTCGGTGACGTCGGTACGCACAGCGATGGCCTCGCCACCAGCGTCCACGATGCTCTGAGCGGTAGCGTCGATCTGCTTCTGCGTGCGCGCAGCACACACGACCTTTCCGCCTGCCTCTCCCAGAGCTTTCGCGACGGCCGCACCGATGCCCCTCCCCGCCCCCGAGACGACCGCCACACGGCCATCCAGGCGGTACCTGGCCAAAACACTCACGTCAGCACAACTCCTCTGGCGGGTTTGCACCCAGCCGGTCCAGGTGACCCTTCAGCGCCTTTCGAATCGCGCTGCCGTTGAGCCACATCCAGGCATACGCAGGTCCGGTGAACTGCCGGACAATGCTGTTGAGCTCCAGCTCGGAGCGCGCCTTCTCCTCGCCGTACACCTGCCAAGTCGCCGTGAGCGACTCCTTATACGCTGGGAGCTCGATGAAACGACGCCCGGAGAACCCCATGGGCAGCGGCAGCAGGATGTAGAGCAGAAACATCCCCGGCCAGGTGAACCGCCGGAACTGCTCCACGTGGATCACCTCGTGCCGCATGGTGCAGTAGCGGTAGCCGGGCGACAGCCGGTCCCAGTCGTCGGGGACGTAGATCCGCTGCCCGAGCGTCGTCACGTACCCATCGAGATAGGCGGTCTGCTTGCCGAAGGTGACGACCCTGAGGAACTTGTCGATGAGGCGGTTGATCCCGCTGTCGCCCTTCTTGATGATCTGAAACCGCGGGTACCGGGCCGTGAGCTCCTCGAGGTAGGCCTGGTACAGCGCCTCGCGTTTTTCCTCCGGGACCACGCTCTACAGCGCCAGCACGTCGGCCATCGCGTACCGCCCGGGCGCCTGTCCGTGCAGCCACTTGGCAGCGCGCAGAGCGCCGCGCGCGAAGATGTCGCGGTTGGTGGCGCGGTGGCCGATGGAGACCTGCTCGTCGGGCCCGAGGTAGAGCACCGTGTGCTCACCGACGACACTGCCGCCCCGGACCACGGACATGCCGATTTCCTGGTCGGGGCGCTTGCCGATCTGCCCCTCGGGGCGATGGGCGACCGCCTCCGAGTAGTCCCACCCGCGGGCCGCGGCCAGCACTGCTCCCAAGCCCCGCGCGGTCCCCGAAGGCGAGTCGACCTTCATACGGTGGTGCGCCTCGACGACCTCCAGGTCGAAGTCGGACCCCAACATCTTGGCTGCTTGTCCGACGAGCGCGAGCAGCGTGTTGATCCCGACCGAGAAGTTCGGCGCCCACAACACCGCCGTCTTGGTGGCAGCCGCGTCCAGCGCCGCGTGGTGCTGGTCTTCCAGACCCGTCGTCCCGGCCACATAGCCCCAGCCCCGCTCCGCGCAGAGGGCCGCGTTGGCCTCCAGGGCGCCGAGCACCGAGAAGTCGATGACGACGTCGATGCCCTCGCCGTCCGACAAGGGGTCAGAACCCTGGTCGACCTCGAACACGACGGTCAGTTCGGGGTCGGCCTGAGCCAACGCCACGAGCCGCTGGCCCATGCGGCCGCCGGCGCCCACGATGCAGAGGCGGAGACTCACAGCAGGCCGGCTCGGGTCATGGCCGCACGCAGCGTCCCCAGCATCTCGTCGGTCAGGGCATCCTCAGTCAGCGGCATGCGTGCCCCGGCGCTGGCGTGGTTGCCGAGCATCAGCCCGGCGCGCTTGACCGGGATCGGGTTGGGCGCCACGAAAAGCGCCTCGAACAACGGCAGCATCGCGTTCTGGAGCTCACGCGCCTTGGCGAGGTCACCAGCTACGGCGGCATCGACCAACGCTTTGGTCTGCGCGGGAGCGATGTTGCCCGCGACGCTCACCACACCGTGCCCACCGCACAGCACAAGCGGCAGCGTCATGGCGTCATCGCCGGACAGCACGGAGAAGTCATCCGGCGTCTCGTTGATGATGGTATTGATCTGGACGATGTCCCCCGACGCCTCCTTGATGGCAATGACGTTGGGGTGCTTTGCAAGGGCGATAGAGGTGGCGGCGGTCATGTTGCGACCGGTGCGCCCCGGGACGTTGTAGAGCACCACCGGTAGGCCGCCGTCGTCGGCGATAGCCTCGAAGTGCCGGACGATCCCAAGCTGCGATGGCTTGTTGTAGTACGGCGTCACGACCAGGGCAGCGTCCGCGCCCAGGGACTTGGCGTGCTGGGTCGCGGCAATGGTCTTGCGGGTGTCGTTGGCGCCGGTTCCAGCAATGACAGGCATTCGGCCGGCGGCCACCTCGACCGCCGTCGTGATGGAGGTGTCGTACTCCTCCTGGCTCAGCGTCGGGGTCTCACCAGTGGTGCCGCATGGCACCAGGCCGACACCCGCGTCGGCGACGCGCTCGCAGAGTGCCCGGTAGGCGGGCCAGTCGACGGCACCGTCATCCGTGAACGGGGTGTAGAGCGCGACCCAGGCGCCGGTGAGGGGATGGTTCATGGTTCGCTGTCCGTGTGTGAAATACCTGGCTGTCCTCGCGCCTCAGCGAGAGCCCTTGCGTATTACCTCGATCGCGTTGTCGATGGCCAGACGAACGAACAACTCCTTCTCGTTCGGCAGCCACGCCTTGAGGTAAGGCAGCGCCTCCTTGGCGCCGGTGTCACCCAGCGCCTGAGCGACGCCCTCACGAATCTGGCCGTTGGTATCGCCTTTGACAGCCACGAGGTCGGTGACGACGCTCTTGCCGAACCCCCGCCCAAGGCTGCGAAGCGCCTGCTTGCGAAGCAGGGTTCCGAGGTTGGACTTGGTATTCTCTCGCTCGTGCACGACGCTGAGGAGGTACTTTCGGACGTTGTCCGCCGGCAGCAGGTACAGCGTCGCCAGCGCACGTACGCGGATGGTTGGACGATACTTGGGCGAGTTCGAGATGAAGATGAGCAGCCGGGTCACCGATCGCGTGGAGCCGATACGCGCCAGCACCTTGGCGCTGGGCCGGTACTCGTGCGCACTCAGCATGGTCAGGAGCAGACTCATCTGCTCCTTCTCGGGGCGCTCGGCCACGACCGAAGACGACGCTATGGCGCTGAACGCCGGAACAGCCATGGACAAGGCCAGGGCCACCGCAAACGATTTCAAGAGGTTGGAGGACCGCATAGGTTCAAGGCTCCGCAAGATAGGGGCTGCGATGGATGACGTGTAGCTGCCCAGCGCTCAGGAAGTTGTAGTCGAGCAAATGCGCTGCCCAGAACATCACGTTGTTGTGACCACTACCAATGCACTCACCCTGGTCCACAATTCCATCCGAGTTGATGTCGTTCTGGCATTGGGGTGTGTCACCGATGGGATCGTGCAGCCATCCTTTCTGGTTGGTGAACTGCTGCTCGGTGGTGTGGGACAGGCCCAGCTGATGTCCCATCTCATGCAGCATCGTGCGCGCCGTCAGCGGCACACCGTACTGAGAGGGCAGGTCGTAGTAATCCGCCATGCTGACCGCCACGCCCGACTCCGTAGTGCCCTGCATCGCCGGCCCCGGAATACCGCCCGCACGACCCAGGAGCCCCCATCCCGTGAAGCCCTGAACGAAGAAGAAGTTCATCCCCTTATTCGAGTTGGGCAGCTGGGATGACGCCAGCTTGGTGAGCTCTTCCTGCTCGTTGGCCCCCTGGCCCGCGTCGAGGATAGTGTACTTCTGGGCGTCGCTACCGGTGACATCGTAGTAGTTGAGGTTGCCGATGGTGATGCCGTGCTCGTTGAGCAGGCCTGCAAACTGGCCGAGCAGGTTCTGGAACTTGTTGTTGCTACCAGCGTTGGAGGCGTTGAGCGGCGTCCCGACGAACCAGAAGTTCATGTCGATGACACTCTGGGTGACGTCGGCGCGGATGGCCTGCACGACATACACCCAGATTTCCCCTACCGGGCCCGAGCGGAAGATGCTCATCGCGTACCGCCCCGTCTCGAAGTCGAAGTCGGGGGTGATGGGGACCTGGGTGGTGGCGATGCCGTAGCCGGGCCAGGACCGATTGACATGCTCGTAGGGATCCAGGCCGTCCACCAGCATGGCGCCTGACGGTGCGGTCAGCTGGAAGAGCCCCATGTAGTCGGTGTTGCCGTCGTTCTCCAGGAGGATGATCTGGAAGCCCTTGGCCCCCGACGAGATGTCGAACTCGAGGACCTGGCTGAGGCCGTCACCGCCGGCGGCGACCTTTCCGAGGTCATTGACGATGAAGTTGGGGTGGGCGCCGACCCCAGGACCACACCCTTCATCGACGACGCCGTCGCAATCATTGTCCTGATTGTCGCAAACCTCGTTGGTCGGGGTGCAGGTCACCGTCCCGACCGGGTTGCACTCGCCAGAGCCCTGGTTGCACTCGTAGCCCTGACTGCAGGATCCAGGAACGCATTTGGGCGTGCAAATGTCAGCGCCCTGAGCGCAGAACTGGTCCGTGCGGCAATCGTTGGCGAACTGGCAGGACTTCCAGCACATCTTGGCGTCGCCATTGGGGTCGTTGTAGCAGGGCCCGCCAGCAGGACAGTCTGCACTTGAGCTGCATTGCAACGAGCAGTACCCCCCGGTGTAGTTGGTGTTGCACCAACCGTCTTCGCAGTCATCGTCTGCGGAGCAGACGCCTCCGAGGGGCTGTTTGGCGATGCTGATGTCGGGGGCCGAAACCAACACATCGCCCTGTGGTGGAAGCTCGAAGCCAACGTCGCCGGTCACGTCAGCGACGCTTCCGTCCCCGGCAGGGGTGTCCGCTCCGCCAACAGCATCCTGTTGGGTCTCGGTACCCGGAGCATCTGGGACTGGCGCAGAGGACGTCCCTGGTGAACCACATGCCGAGACCGTCGCCAGGACGATGAGCGCCGCCAACCGTAGATGATGGATGTTCTCCATGCCTTCCCCTGCCCTTAAGGAGGCTGGGAACATAGCAGGAGGGCCCGCTCAGGCCAACGGAATGGCGCTGCCGACCTGCAACCACGGGGTCATCAGGAACCTCAGGACAGGAGTCCGGGCAGCGGACCGCTGGACCATTCGCCGAAGCTGTTGATGTCGTGACCCATGGCCTGAGCGACCGCAACCCAGAGGTTGGCATGACGCATGCCCCAGTGCTCGAGCAGCCGGCCGCCGCTGATCATGCCACCACCACCACCGGCGACCACGAGCGGCATGTTGTCGTGGGAGTGGGTGTTGCCATCACTCACTTCGCTGCACAGCACGACCACGGAGTAGTCGAGCATAGTGCCTTCGTCCTCAGGACGCGCTTGCAGCTGCTGCAGCAAGTAGGCGAACTGTTGGACCCACCACCGCCTCTGTTGCTCGAAGGCAGAGAACTCGAGCTTGTTCGGATCATGCGTGGCGCCATAGTGGGAAGCTTGATGGCTACGCATGTCGTAGTTGGGGTCGTGCATCTCCGTGTCTTCGAACCGGCTCATGATGAGCTCGCTCGTGTGGTGCGACCCCTGAATGACGCCGACCCGGGTCTGGCCACAGGCCATGGCCTGAACCATCAGGTCGGTCTGCACCTGGAGGACCTTCGGAAACCACTCGGGTTCCGACAGCACCGACGGCGTGATGCCCAGCGCGTCCAGTGATGAACACTCCGCAGCCGGAGGTTCGGTGGGCGGCGGTGTGTCGACGAGTAGCTGCAGCTTGCCCTGCACTTCCTCCAGCGCCCCCAGGTGGATGTCGAGCTTGGCCTTGTCGGCGGTTCCCATCCGGGTCTGAAGCCCTTTGAGGTCGGCCCAGGCCGTGTCCAGGATGTCGAGCTGCCGCAGGTGAAGCGGGTTGGGACCTGACGGACCGCCACCGGTGTCGACAACAGTGCCTCCGAGAAGCCAGCCGAACGCGTTCAGCGGATTGTCCTCGGGCGGGACGGTGGCCCCTGGAGCGACGTGGGAGATGTACTTGTCACCCGAGGCGTTGTTCACCGTGGCCTGTGCCCCGAGGTAGACCCGATGGTGGGGCTTGCCCGACCCCACGGAGTTGCCGAGCACCACATCGATGGACTGCCCGTTACCATGATCGACGGCCGTGAGCAGTTTCCGTGCACCGCCGGGGTGAGAGCCACTATCGGTAGGCCCCATCGTCAGCCCGTTGAGGAACACGCAGTGCTGCTTGAACGGCGCCAGGTCCACAAGCTGGGGCGGAAGTTCGAAGTTGTACTCCGAGCCATAGGCGTGCCACTGACTCGGATCCCCACCCTGGCTCGGACCGACAACGCCATCCGGGAAGTAGAAGAAGATGACGCGACGGGCGCCGCCGGTGACCGCTGCCCGCGCCCTCCGCCCCAGAAGGCTCATGCTGGTGGGAAGGGCCAGCAGGGACGACGTGGCCTTCATGAACTGCCGTCGGTTGAACCGTCGGCCGGCGCTGATGTCGGGCTTTTTGTTCACGGCTGACCTCCCGGCGCGCTCGGCGACTGTCGAATGCGGAAGGCGTCCGAGGTCACGACCTCCAAGATGAGTTGCTTGATGTCCCCGCCAGAGGCAGCGAACCGCGTGTGCAGCTCCTCGAGGTGGCAGTGGTCGGCCTCGTCAGCCTTACGGCCCATTGCGAACCGGTAGACCTGGGTCGCAAAGCAATCCCGAGCGCCAGGCTCCGCAGCCAACAGAGTCGCGAGTTCAGGCAGGCCTTCATAAGGCGCGGAAGTATCGGTGCCGAGACCCGCGATGTCGTTCATGTCTCCGGACGCATCAATGGGTTTGCCGTTTTCGGTATCCCGCCACGCGCCGACCGGGTCGAAGTGTTCGAAGCCGAAGCCCAGGTCGTCGATGTACTGGTGACAGGCATAGCAGGTGGGATTGGCGGTGTGCTGCTTGAAGCGTTCACGTGTCGTCGCATCAGGGTCGATGTCGGGCACGCCGCCAGCATCTGGCGGGGGCGGCGGCAACTCCTGGCAGAGGATGTTGCTGCGCACGAAGAGGCCACGCCGGATGGGGGATGTTTGGTCAGAGTGGGCGGTGGTGGCCAGGACCGCGCCGTGGCCAAGCACACCCGACCGTCGCCCGTCTGAGTACGTCACCTTGCCATCCGCATCCGGAGCGCCCAGTCCGTAGTGGGCTGCCAACGCTGGGCTGGCGAAGGTGTAGTCCGCTGTGAGCAGCTCGGAGAACGTCCCGGTACCGTCGAACACGACATGGCGTACAAAGCGACGGGTTTCCTGCCGCATGGCTTCGCGAAGCAGTTCAAAGTCAGGAAACTCCGAGGCCTTCTTGGTGAGAGTCGCCATCTTGTCGCCCCCCAACCACTGTTCGCCAAAGAGGCTGACCATGTCAGCAGCGCGAGGGTCGGCCAATAGGCGATACGCCTCCGCCAGGATGCCTTCGACCGTGTTCAAGGCGCCGGCTTCGGCCGCGGCGAACAGCGCCTCGTCAGGCATCGTTCCCCACAGCGCGTACGACAGGGCGCTGGCGAGCTCCCAACCGTCTAACGCGAACGTGCCGTCAGCTTGTGCTTCGCCCACCTCAACCCGATAGAAGAACAAGGGCGAGACAAGCATGGTCTCCATTGCCAGGAGAGCCCCCTCGGTGAAGTCGGCGGCGCCAGTGACGAGCGCAGCGTACCGAGCGGCCTGAGCATCCGTCAGGGGACGCCGGAACGCACGCCGACCGAAGTCGCGTACGAACTCGTCCGCGCATTGAGCCACACCGTTTGAGGTCGGGTCGCAGGGTAGATGGCGGTCCAGGTTCCCCGCGGCGAGGGCGACGATCTCCGAGGACGCCGCAAGCTCGGCGTCGACGTGGACGGTAGTAACCAGGCCGCTGCCGGCATGGGTATCGAACGCAAAGCCCTCGGGCCGTCCCACCGGGGGAAACAAGACCAAGGAAGCAATCTCCAGGGCCGCGTCAGGATTGGCACCGCTGCAGTCGATGGTGAGCACTGAGTCGTAGGAACCGAACTCATTGGTCACAAAGTTTGGATTGGCGGTGTCGTGAAGCCAGTTGTTGTCGGCAACGAATTTGTACAGATACTCCCCTGGGGGAAGCTCCTGCTTGATGCGCCAGACACCCGCTGTCGCGTCCCAGCTCATGGGCCAACCACCTTCGGCGACGGTGGGAGCCCAGTTGTTGAACGAGCCCGCCACGTGGACGGAGGAGTAGCCATCTGCACCTGGGTTGAACGTGAAGCTCACCGTCCCGCAGGGGTCGGCCGTGCAGACGTCCTCGAGGCAGCTTTCGACAGCAACGTCGCAGTCCGTATCGATGGTGCAGGCCACCGTCGGCCAGAACAGGTCCCGAACGGTCTGGGCATACTCACGGGAGTTGAGGAGGCGAGCGCGCTGTTCCGGGTAGATGGCATCCGTACCGTCACAGGCCGGAGCAGGGGGGGCGGTGGAGAAATTGGCGATGATGTAGTCGGCAAGGACCACCGCACATTCTGCCGCGCACTCGTCAGGATTGCTTGCCGGCATCGTGTTGTCGATACGTAGGGCAAGCTCCTGTGCATCGGACCAGTTGACGAGAGCCGGTCCCAATCCACCCTCGCCCGCAGGACCATGACAATCGGCGCACATCTCTGTGTAGAGGAAGACGGGATCCAGCATGGGGGCAGCACCCGTATCCGGATAGACGTCGCCGGAAACCGCGTCCGCCGAACTGCCGTCGGGAGTTGAACCGTCCGGTATCGACAAGGCGTCAGGGTAGCTCATGACGACATCGTACTCGGTGGCGTCCTGGTTCTGCCGAACCGTCGGGTCTGCCGGGCACCCGCTCGTCACCAGGCCAAGCAGGGCCGTAGCGAGAACAAGGTTCGCACGACGTGAGCATGGGGTTGAGCTGGCCATGCTTGGGCGTAACACAAAAAACGCCGCCTGCACTAGGCAGACGGCGTTTCGTATAAGGGATCCGGCAGCGACCTACTCTCCCACGTGAAGACGCAGTACCATCGGCGCTGGAGGGCTTAACGACCGAGTTCGAGATGGGATCGGGTGTGGCCCCTCCGCTATAGCCACCGGAAAAGTGACTTAGCTGAGTATCTTGCGAAGGTATGTGATCAAGCTCGGTTGAGCGGCTCGCTGATGTTTTCGAGCGAGTATTGGTCAGGATGCGATGAATGCGGAGAAGAAAGGGTGGTCAAGCCTACCGGCCTATTAGTACAGGTTAGCTGAACACATTGCTGTGCGTACACACCCTGCCTATCAACCTCGTCG